>Ga0065711_1035742_pt1 | contig 21893 bp, 11 predicted proteins | sample Hoacrofraction12_FD_59098 | JGI IMG/M metagenome (GOLD analysis project Ga0065711, IMG submission 59098) | Hoatzin crop microbial communities from Cojedes, Venezuela - Epithelial fraction 12 v2 (version 2) | ecosystem: Host-associated > Birds > Digestive system > Esophagus > Crop | place... | reverse complement strand
TCCCTTTAGGCGCCTGGGCCTTGGGAGAACAGGTATGCAAACTACAGAGATAAGGAGGCTGCAGGATAATCTGAAGACCCCTGCCGAGAGACGCCAAACAAACATGTGCGATGGACATTACCATATATTAGCGAATTCTCGGAAAAGCCATTACTATGATAAACATTTCTTGGAAATGTAATTAATATGTATGGTAACATAGCATAAATACCTAGCAACTGTGTCTCTTCGGTGCACACGTTTGGAGGAGAGATCCCCCGTGTGCCCGGCGCCGCAATAAAGAATACCTGCTTAATAGTCTGCCGACTATTGAGTCTTCAATTCCGGCTTTTCACGGCATCACTATCTGCCTGGAAGGAAGTCCAGAGGGGGACCTGCATCCCATAGTTTTCCCACTGTCAACTCCAGGTGGGTCCCTGTCCCCTGTCCCTACTGCACTGAGCGGTCAGTGCATCTGGTCCATTGAGGTAAAACTCATTTTTGAAAATCTGATTTCCTGATTTCAGTGTTATGCCATAGATGAGTTTATATGACTGGCTGGAACCCCACTGATGGGCAGGGTGCTGGGCTTGGGTATATCCTGGCAGGGAGTCCCCAGTGCTGTCCCCATCACCCAGGGCTGGGCACGTGCCAGTGCACCCTCTCCAGATCTGAATTTACACTAGCAGTAATGAGCTGTCCATGCTGACTGCCCTCTCACAAAGAACAAGTCCATCCTCACAGAAAGCAGCATACCCACAGAGAGTCTGGCTCCAGCACTCCTGCAAGCCCTGTGTGAATTAAGCACTTACTTTAATTTGTAGGAGATGTGCAGACTTTAATTACCGTCGGAGTTTCATAGTTACTATTTATTCAGCCTGGTTTTTTACTGGTGCAATGAATAGGTACTGATAGTTCGTCGAGGTTACATGCAGCATCTGTCCTGGACAGTGAGAAAAAAAATTCAGCAGCCTGTTTAAAAAAGCAGTGATTGAAAATGACTGGCAAAGGTGCTTTAGCTGGGTCAGAGTGAGAACAAGCACAGAAGCATCTCATTTTTCCTTTTTTTTTTTTTTTTGGTGGCAGTGTCTGGGTGATGGCTCATTATCAATTGTAAATTACAGTGGGAGGAGAAAGGGACATGAATGACAAAGTTCAGAAACAGCATCTGCTGAAGAAAAACAAATGAGGTGGGGAGCAAAGCAGGAAAAAACAGATGAAACACTGTAATTGCTTGGCAACAAGTTGCTATTGTAATTTAGAAAACTGGAAGCATCCGTTCTCAAACAGTTCAAGCTTTATTTCGTTTCTTCTTTATTTTTGACTGCAGCCCTTGTTTTGCGATCAGCTGTGTCCTCCTGTAGGATTATTGGCTGTCCCTCACCCAGAGCAGTAATGGACCCCTCGTGTTTGGTTATGGACCATCGAAGAAAGCATTTTGCGATTGTTTTGCAGTGCAGTCATTTAACAAGATTAGAGATAATTTGCCCCTTGGAATGCAAAACTGTTTCTACAGGTGCTTAAGCTTCCTGGCTTTTGGATTAGAGGCCTCGTTTTGTTTTGTGCCATTGCATTCAGCGAGGTCTCCAAGGACTGTAAATAAATGAACAGCTACCCTCCGCAGCTGTGAAACTAATTTCCAGCCTGAGCTACAAGAGTTGCAGCTTACAAAGCTCAGTGGATGCAGATAAATATGTGCATGCTAATATATTAAACATGCTGATTAACTAATACTGACTGCCTGAATGCAAACCATTTGCCAACCGGGAGAAAATCACCTGACTGGAGAGGGAGCAGGCTGCTGGAGGCAAGCAAGAGGTGCGTGGTCATCAGAGCTGCTAGGGGTGCTGATGGCCATTCTGCTTGATGCTGGTAGACTTACTTCACACCTCCCTACCACCTTGTCCCACAGGGGAGAGAATGAACCCCAGGCTTTGGTCACATTCAGGAGGACGGGAAGTCTAGTAGACGTCCACTGCGATGGGGAACTTCAAGGATGTAGGGATGCCATGGACTGCTTCCAAAGGAAAAAAAGGCCAGTGCGCGCTCTCACAGGGACTCCTGTGCATTGCATCCAACTCTGGTCCTGCCAAAACGATGTGGTCTCTGGAGCAATTCTCTGAGAAGGATCATGGATTCCTGGAGAAAGACTCATTTATTTGACTTCCTCCATTTTTTTCTGTGTCCATTCCTTTTCTTCTAGTGTTTCCCTTTCTTCTTTGGGTGTAATTTGTTTATTTGAGCTGAGAAGGAAATTGCATTCTTGATTTCAAAAGCAGTCTCTTTCTCCAAATTTTTTTAATTCAGATGTGGGATGAAAATCAGACACTCTGAAATTCTCCACAAGATGAAATGACTCTTCTCTGCTCAGTCCTGTGGCAATTCTCAGTTTGGGGACAGCATGAGCAAGGCTAGCTGGGACATGAGACCCCCTTTGCTTCGGAGATGCTTGCTGACGTCTGTCAAGCTGGCCTGGGTCTGGCTCCCTGGGAAGCTCGGGAGCACCATACCCCTGTAATTCCCAGACCTGGGAGGTTCAAGGTGCCCAGCACCCTGCCAAACTAGCCGCCAAAGACAGTAGGCAAGGGTTGAAACCTGCCTGGCAAGTGCAACTGCATCAGGAGCTCTGGTGCTGGCAAAGTTGCCTCTGAAATTCAGCCACCTCCATGGTGCACTTTAGTCTGGACGAATCGGCAGCTTCAGGGCCAATATGTGTTTTGTCACGATCAGCCTTAATTTCTCATTTGTGGAAGACTCGCGGCAGTAGAAATTCTGTAGAAACCCTGTATGCAGTAGAGGACTTACTTTATGTACCTCCCTGCTTTTCGCAGCGCTATGGACTGAGAGCACAGACCCCCTGGATGTGGGAGGGTGGCAGGCTCCAATCAGGATCTCTGCAGATGGGCTATGCAAAAAAGACCTCTTGCATTGTTTCAGGCTGTGATTGTGCTCAGGCTGTCGATGACAAGAAAGCAGGATCTGTTACCATTGAGGTTTGAAGCCTGTATCTGCTCAAATTCAACACATCGCCTGGTAGAGTTAGGTTAGAGGTGTATGACTTCAGTGGCTTTCAAATCAAACTCAGGTAAAAGGTCTTCTTTTCCATAGGTAACTCCTGGCTATCTCTTAAAAATAATCTTCACAGAAATTAACTCTCACCTGTTAAAATCTACGTAGTATTTAACCAGTGGCAAATTAAAGGTGGAATCCTCCATTCTATCATTTTAGCAAGGCATTTCCAGCGTAAAGTTAATGAGATGGGTGAAATACAGAAGAGATTTAGTAAGGATTCCTTCATTCCTGCACTATTTAATTTCTCTTTAGACCTCCTGAGTCTGTGGATTTTAGGAGTTTGATAGGGAGAAAGGATGATCAGTGGTTTGGGGACCAATACAAGGTTTAGAAGTTCACTGTTTAAGACCGTGCTGTGCCAGAGATCTTCTGTCTTCTTTGAGAAAAATGTTGAAACATTTCAGAGTATTTAGGTGCCAAGGGGACAGAGGACTCGACCTACCAGTGTCTATAGGCTTACCGCCGAAGTATTTCATAAGTGATTTAGGTGAGATTTTTTCATACAGATTTTTATGTTCTTCAGACAGGTAAAAATGAAAGATTTTGTCAGAGGAACCAAAGGTATGTTCAGCTGCAAGATGACACCAAAAGGGATAGCTCTATTCCAGAGTCACCCTCACTGCTTGTTCCCTCCTGCTCCAGGCCATCTGCTGGTGGTGAAGCTTTGGTAGGGTTAGTACTCCAGGGGGGTAGAGAGTGCTGTGAGGTCTATTGACCACTGGCTTTGGACAAGGGAAGCAGCAAGATTTAGCAAGCACAGGTGAACATGACCATCCCTTCTGGCACCAGGTAGTCCTATTAACTCAGCTGGATGGTGGAAAAGCTCCTAAAACTGTCCGTCTTTAGGTTTTTTTCCCCTTTTTTTAAAAAAAGGCTAGCTGACTCCTTCAAAATTATCTACCATTTTTGATGAATGTCAAACTCTTCTCAGAAATTTTCATTTTTTTTTTCTTTTTGGATAAAACATTTTTCATCTCCATTTCAAGAGATATAAGAGAAGAGACAGCTTCAGTTCATCAGAAATGCATTTCTGGCAAACAAAATATTTGCACATAAAATTTTGCCCAGCTGTACTCATAAGAGTTATTGAAAGCTTTTTTCACAGTTCCTCTTCTAGTAAAAGAGTGAAATAGGATGTCCTTACCTGACACAGAGATTGCAAGAATAAGTGCATTAAGAAATGTGACTCATATAGTAGGAGACAAAAAGACATTTGCTGTAAATTGTGTCCCTGAGGAAATAATAATAATAATAAACAGTCTTAGAGTCTGGTAGGCTATCACATGAAAACAGCAAATTCCACCATGTTCACCTGCTTCATCCAGCTGAAGCTCTGGACTTTCCCATGCACGGTTTCGTGCTTGCCTTTTTACAGATGCTCCCAGCCGACATCAATTGTGAGAGCAGATTTTACAGAGGAGGCACTTCTACAAGAGGAGTGACATTGAAATTTCCTACAAATTTCCTACAAGCCACCAGGCAGTCACTTGACAAGCAGCAAAGTTCAAGCAGTAGCAAGCAAAAAGGAAGAAGAAAAAGCAAAGGTAGTACTAAGAAACCTGTCCAGAAACCACAACTCAAATAAGCAGCCCTACTAACTAGACAGCCACATGGAGAGCACGTATACCTTCAGAGCAAGGTGATGCCAGCGGGGATTGGTCTGGAACAGACTTTCCAGATGGCTGCATATATTACTCAAACTTCATGCAAATGCTGTTTGCAAGGTTTTAACTGTTTGTGTACAGAAAATCCCAGTCATCACCCACATGAAAGTATATGGAAAGCAAGAAGAAAAATATGATTGGTAGCACACAAGTAAATATGCAGGTTTTATACAATGCAGTGCTTGTGGATATTGGGTTGCAGGCTTCAGCATTCTCCAGTCGAAGCAGAGGACAGGGGACTACCAGACGGTTTGTAGTCCTTCAGTCTCCAGTTCAGCACGGTGCAACGCTTAGAGGTGAGAATGTGCCTAAGGATTCCCTAGGGATGCACTGCGAGGGATCCCCATCCCAGCCACTCTCTGGGCACCCAGAGTACATCAGTAACACCCAGCCTCTGCTCCAGACATTTATACTGCAATGATGCCTATGAGTCCCAGTCAAGGTTCATTCCCGCTTTATTAAGCTCTACAAGCTGCCACCAACCTCCACAGCTCCTGGAATTCACAGTATAGACAAATGAAGTGTAAGAGAGCAGAAAAACAAGGGCATGGGAAATCAGGGAGGTTTGCCGGTGGTCGGCATTGCTGTCTGCTGTTGGGAGCAGTTTGCAAGCACCATGACAGAGAGGGACCTGAAGGCAAAGGAAAGGGAGTCCTAAAGGCTGCTCTCCTGGGAAAGAGATGTACTTCAGGTGGCTCATCTCTCCAGCACGTATTCTACCTTTAATTCACCACTGAGTCTGATAGTCTTATGAAAGTTTAAAAACAGATCTGTGGAGCGGTACTGTGTTTGCTCTGCATCTGTCTTTACGAGAGGGACAGTGGCTGTTTGCACCATGTGAGCATGACCTGTCTTCAGTAGAGACACCTCAGCGCTCTTTGCATCGAGCTCTTCCCATGTAAAGTTACAGGTGGAGGTATCCTGGCCAAGCTCTGCTTCACAACTCCTATTTCTAGGCAAGTATCTAGATGTCTGTGTTAGGACTCCCTTTCCGTCGGCCTCTCTCTCACAGCTCTGGAAGGGGATCCATCCCCTGCAGAGGGCAGATGGGGTTACCCCAGTCTGGATTTGGGTTTCTCCCTTTCACTACAGCTTACACAGGGATCAGGGGAAGACATTTCACGTCCATCGGTGGGGCACCAGACTGGTCTGGGTAGCATTCACCACCCTCCCTGGAGCAAGGGACTTCCTTCCTGTGAGCATCACGACCAAGTTTTTTAGGGCAGGTTATTTTTCCTGGGAGTTGTATGCAGCCCCCATTGCCCAGAAGGCCTGAAGAGCATAAGTGAGCATTGTTTCCCCCACATTGTTCCCTGGCTCTCCACTTTTCCCAACTCCTTCTTACCTCATCCTCCCCTTGCTGGCTAGAGAGCTGTAAGCCGCTGATTAGCACTTCATTTGACAAACAGGAAGTCGGGAAGAAAAGCATCATTTTCAGAATTAGAGCCTCGGAATGAATTGAAGAAAGAAAGGGGGAAGAAGGAAAAAAAAAGCAAGCAAGCCCTGCACACTTTCCTAATTGCTCGTTAGAACCAATGGCCTTTATGGTTCCTTCCCCCTGTGTCTTCTTTATAAAAGCATTTGCACAAGACATTGCCATTGTCTGCCAGACAGCCTCGGGGTAGGACAAAATGAACTAATTGATTTGCAGTTATGTCGCGGTGAATAGTGCTAAACATCCATCTGCGGATTCCTTGTGAGGAGTGATTAATAATTTGTACTCCTGGGCCTAGAAGCCTGAATACCCTTTTTTCATGTAAAACTGAAGCATTTCATTCTCTCAGCATCACAGATATCTCCTCTGCATTGTGGGTTACAAGGACGAGGTCAGGAGCGACTTGCCTAGCATTGCCACATAGGCAGTTGTCTTCGTATGGGTAAAACCCAGCACGGTGGTGGGATTAATGGGAATTTGTAAGGCTGACACACGGTACTGTACAGCACGCCTGCTACAGCCATTGCAGCGCAGATGTTCCCGGTCCCTTGTCATTGTTCCAGGGACGGAGGATTTTGCATGTGTTTTCAAAGGGAGCACTGGGAGACTTAAAATTTATTTCAAACACAGAACCAAAACCTAGACTGAGACAGTTTGAGGAAATAGGACTTGGATTCAAATTTCAGGGTTTTGTGAACACCATTTCTATAACCACCAGAGGGAAAACCCTAGTGCCAAACACGTGTAAGCACTGAGGAGTTTAAAAGGTCAGTCCAAAAAACTTCACTCAAATACCATCTACATGTTGAAAGACACATGCAAAATACCTTAAAGTGTCTGATAACAGGGGAGTCTGCAAGACTCCTCCACAGGCGCTCCTGCTCGTGGAACTGCGTTACCAAGACACCCCTCATGTAAGAGCTGCACACTTCAATGATTTGAATGGTGGGGCTGAGGTTGTAGGCCCATTGCCTCTGAGCTCGGTCAGCTGTGACTGCCTGTGATCCCCACTCATAGCCATGTCTCGTGGTTGCTGTGCTTGTGCCCCCAACTTCACCACTCATTCTTGGTCCTTCCCAGCTCCACCAGGAATGAAAAGTTCGTAGCTGCTCTCTGAGCCATTTCCTGCTTCCTAATGAAATCTATTGGCCTCCTGGGGGAAAAAAAACATTGACTCAGCCAACTCTTAATGAAGTCATCTGTTTTCATGGTGTTACTGGTGCCCTCTACTTTCCCAGCTCATTAAAAAAATTAACAACCTTTGGATACATCCAAAGATCCAGAGATGAGATCTACATCATCAGAGTAAATCGCTTTCGGTGGAAAAACATTTTTCTTCCCCTTGTGACCCATTTTTATGTCTTCCTACTTTACCTACATTCTATCCCATACCTTGAGCTTTTTGTCTGGGTGCATCTACATTGATAAGCAGATGACTGTAAAGTCTTGCCTTGTTATTGGCTTGCTCTCTGCCTGGTTTGGACTGCTCCAGCCAGCTCACTCTGAAATCAAACCAAGGCATAATTCTGGGAATGGCACTCTCCAGGAACTGATCTGATGCCTCAGATATGGCTCTCTTTGTTCTTCACACTTCACTGCAAACCTACCTCAGCAGGCTTTGCACCTTTAAATGTTCTTCATCACTCCGCTGTGTATTCACCACAGATCCCATTTATGTCCCCTGCCATAAAAACCATCCTGGTGGGCTGCCCATTTCGCTTGGTCTCAGGGTCAAGGACTGACTGCTGTCCTTTGAAAGAAATGTGGACACAGTTTATGTGCCTGAGACAGATAGGCATAAGGTGCAAGATAGATTTGTCCGGTGATGCCACATCTAAGTCTGATTTCCTTCTTGGAAGGCTTGGATAAAGCCTGTACAAGCACTTCTGCCCCTGCAATAACCAGAAGGGCATAAGCTGACAAAGGTTTTTAAAGGAATGCACCAACCCAAAACACTTCGATGTAAAACAAGCCAAGAACTTTTAATTATTCAATTTTACCGGACTCCAACAGTCAGCCTAGTGATGCCTGGTGGTTTTCCTCTGCTGATAGGTAAAAGCTGCTGGAAAAATCAGCTCTTCTGAGTGCTATACTGCAGTATATTAGGTAAAAGTAATTACTGTAAGTGCTTTGCAAGAATATCTTTGGGTAATGTATTTGATGTAGCTCTGAATATTATTGTGTGAGGAAATAATGAGCTAGGAGAACAGAAAGTGCCTGTTTCGGAAAACTTTCCCTATAACCTTTTGGGGGTGATATAGGCTCTGGCCATTTGTGAAATATAGTGGGAAACCTTTATAAATGTATGGTGCTGTAAGTGGAGTGAAATTAGATTGGATGGGACTTTAAATGAAAAAATATCCATTTGGAAGAGTGTCAGTGACTGAAGATTGATGGTCCCAGGGATTTCTGCAGACCAAAGGAAGAGAAGACTGTGGGTATATTGTCATATTCTTTTTTTCTTTTTCATTCTGGACAGCTGGGGCTAATTTAGCACACTGCAATGCAATGACTTGGTCATAAACAGAGGGAGTAGACGGGTTTGGATGCTTTATGGCAACATAGTGCTTATAATGCATGGCCTTGAACAACAGTGTAAGACCTTCTTGTTCCACCTGAGAGTTTCTGAGGGTAATAAGAGATGATCAGCATGTCCACGCTACTGTATTGACTTGTGAAACTCATTGCTAGAGTAGATTACTGAGGCCAAGAGTATAGTCCCATTCAGAAAAATCGGTAGGAACATAACAGAAAGCATCATTCTGACATTCATTTGTACAAATCCGTACAGCACCCACATCTTGAATACAGCAGTTTGGGTCTGTCTGCCTCAGAAAGGATATAGTAAAAGTATGGAGAAGGATGTCCAGAGGTAAAGAATGGCTTTTCTTCGGCGATTAATGTCGCAGTAAAACCTCTCGGGTTTGCTCAGACCAGAACTAGCTGAAGAAGACAGTTTTTTGCCACACGTGTTGTTTGGTTGTGGAATCCCTTGCTGCAGGAGCAGTGGGTGCAGAAACCAAGTTTAAGAAGCATTTAGATATAGTAAAAAACCCCACTGAGAACTATTCCAGAAAAACATACCATCATTAAATAAAAAGCTCCCTAAGTCCCAAGTCCCACACTGATGGAGGGGGAGTGAGTGTCACTGCATGTTATTCTGAAGTTTTGCTCTTCCCTATGCACCCTCATCATCTGCTGACAAACAGTGGGTCTGTGGCAAAATCAGAACTAAAATCCCCAGCTTCTGAATCCTTTCCCTGGTAACTCTGGGCAGCTGATAAACTGAGCCCATGAAACTTACTTTTATCCCAAGCAGGGACACAAAGTCAAAAATCTGGGCGTTATTTAGTGAGACAAAAGACACTGAAAAACGTTAAGCTTCAGCTTTTTCTGTGTAATTGCAGCATTTGACAGGCAGGTAAAATTAGCAAGATGAAATGGGAGTTGTAGAACTTGTCAAAGCAGACAGGCAGCCTCAGAAATGTGGATCCATAGTAGTAAAGTGGCCAGGTGTCACATCCATCTGCCCAGCCTTCCTGGGAGGAGGAGACAGTCCAGGGACCCGACCCGCCCAACCCACGGGGCTGTCCAGCAGCGCTCAGATTCTGCACCAAAAAGGATACAAAAAAAGCAGACTTGGGACAGTGAGGGATGACTGCTGGCAGCAACCAGCTGCCAAAACCCTCCCATGCTCCCAGCCTTCCCATGCAAGTCTCAGCAGCAGAGGTGGCACCGGGGAGAGAAGAGGAAAGTGCCCCTCTCTCTGCCGAAAGCCCTGGCGTCTCTGGCCACTTCAGACAGAGCCATTGAGCGGGGCGGAGAGGCTGCGCATTGTGCCCTTCTCCAGAGGGCTGCCTCCTCTCCATTTGTTTACCACACATCCTGTCTTCCTTTCTGTTTGCTTCACACATCATCGCCTTCATTAATCGTCCTCCCCGCTTCCCATTTGGGACTCTGGATTTTCGGCTCACCGTGGGTAATTCTAATTACCTCAGGCATAAAAAAATAAAATAAAATAGGAGCTTAAGTAGGTGCACTTCATTCTTCAACTGCCTTTTACAAGCAGTTCAGTGCTGGCTACCAAGGGAATCTGATTAAACTAATTACCCTGATTGGCTTGTTTAATCAACTGCTTGGTTTAATTGGGCCTCGCTAATGCGGAGTGGTGGAGTCCGTGGTGCGTAATGTGAGAACCAGGAGACCCGTAACACCGGCGGTGACACCACTACAGAAACCAGCCCGCATTCCCAGCCTAACGGGTGGATTTTAATAAATGCAGACCTCAGCTGAGAGCCCAACTGTATTCTCAAGAGCCTGAATGGGATGGAGGTTTTAGTGATAATTAAAATTGCTAGCAAAAAAAAAAAGGAAAAAAAAAAAAAGAGAAAATACCCCCCAACCCTTTCTCATTAAAGGACTTGTCCTTTCCCCCTCCCCCTCCCGGCTGTGGCCTCCAAACTCCAAGTAATATCAGGAATCCTGTCTGCCTCTTTCAAACAACACTTCAATTCATCAGGGCAAAGAATCCCTCCTCCTTCATCTCCCCCCCCGACCCTGAGATTTTTCACTCCGATTTAGAGTGTGCATAGCCCAAAGTAAATACGCAGACAACAGGGTTACAAATTACCTTGCACTAGGTAAATCCGCCCTGAGTACCTGGGGAGGTTTGCACAATACAGACCGCTTCTGTGTAAGCAACCTGGGAATAATGGGGATTCCTATAGCTCTAATTGCTAGAACAATAATAACCTGGAGAGCGTCGCCTTGCCTCGTCCCATCTGGGCTCTGACTCCCTTTCCTGCCCTCCACTTGCTCTCGCAGCAGGGAGGGATGAGGAAGAAGAGCCAAACACGCGCCCGGTTTAGTAAAGCTCCACTCATCTGGGGCCAACATGTTTCATGGTGACATGTAGAGTGAATTTCTTACTCACTGAGGATTTTCCTAAGGCCAAGGACAGACTGGCAGTCCAGTGGGAATTGGCATGAGCATCAAACCTCTGCATTCAGCATTATATTCCAGCACAGGGTTTCCCCAACCTGCAGCGCACGCCAATTGGGCACAAATGAATTTCATGCTCAGTTGTCATAAATCTCTATAAATCTCCATCTGTAAAATGGAGAAAATAGCAGCAAAATACTATGGGGATGAAGAATTGAGCGACTTTTGTAAAGATCTGCTAGACATAGCCAGATCAGCAGTCTTGGAGCTCTCCTAGCACAATATTTGGAGGTGTTCTTACCAGCTTAAAAATCCAGGGTCAAACTAGCTGGCAACATCAAGCATTTATTTTGAATTTTCCACAAAGTTGACTGTTTTCTTCACTGCAAGAATGGACAGTGAGCTAAGATGAAATACATTTTGCAGGGAAACCTGTTTAGCTTTGCCTGTCTCACATTCCACCCTGGGACAACATGAGACACTACCAGTGTCTCTCAGGTGACTCTTCACGGTATCTGCACCCACCTACCCATTCACAGGACTGTGTCCTGTACAGGGGTTCATTGCCTGCTGACATGTATTTGTAAATCAAGTAGGACCAAGCTACAGAAAGGATTTTCTACCACATTACTGTCTCCTGCCATCCAAGTAGAGGGGCTTCTGAGACTTCACAGGCTGAGGAGACAGCACTGGAGATGGGTTGTTCTTTCTTCAGTCTATTCACCCCCAAAATTGCCTGTCTACTTCCAGTGGAGCCAAATACACCTAAAAGTGGGCCAACTCTATGGTTAGGTTTACTACTTTGAATCCAGTTGAGGGATGTATATAGCTGCCTTATTGAGGTGGGAATTAGTTGGGTCAATGGGCATGTGGGATTAGATTCCCAAGAGAGGAAGAAGAAAATAAACACTTAAAAGAGACCTTACACAAAATACCAGTTTAAATTTCAGCTACCTCCATCCTTTACCAGACTGAGCCACCAGAGAGTGGTTTGTCACAGCTAAATCTAGCCATGGAAAATACAATTGTACGTACATGATGTAACAGCTCTAGACTCCTTTTGTATTTGATGCAGAGAAATTAGCATTTATGCCTATTTCAGGTGTCCACTTCACCTTGCCCTAGAAGTACTTTTTTCTTCTGCTTTGGGTATAAAGGGAACTGCAGGTGACCTAGGAGCTATACTGTGGCCAGATGACTCCCACCCTGGCTGCTGAGGAGGTCCCTAGGAAAGGCATCAGGGTGTCAGGCTCAGGACGGTGTTAGGGATCTGAAATCTCACCAGCCTGGTGTCCTCACCCTGCAATCCAACTGAACAAACCTGGCCTGCCTCCCACCATGCTCACTGCTATATCTGTGTGCTCTGTCCACATGCTGGCCCAAACTCCCACTTGTGATGGGCAAGGCACTACCCGCAGACACAAACAGATGCACATAAAGGGTCTGGTCTTATTTATCACGGCAAAATTTGATGGGTAGAAAAGATAGTTCCTCCAGAAGCAGCATGAACTCCTGCATTAGCCCACCTACTCTGAGGTTGCTGCCATCTCACATCTCAGCACCATACACAGTGGGTTTCTTCTCCCCACACTCTCCCCAATTGTCACATTTTTTTCCTGAGCAAAACACTGTAATGATCTGCAGGTTAATAAAAGATGTGTTTCAATTCAGTAAAAATTCAAATGCATGTTTTTTTTTCTGAATCATACATTGTGGAGGTTTTCTTTGCATTGTCTCATCCATAATCTACAGAAAATGAACGGCGTGGTTCGTAAACCCAGCTCTAATTGCGCTGGAGTAGTCTCTCCTTTTCATTTTGTGGTTTGCTCTGGGCTGAAAAAAGTCCATATAAGTGAGTAGGTGAAAGCATTTTAAAACCGCAGGGAGCCCCAGTGTTGAGCTGGAAAGGAAATAAAAAATTTTCTTCATGTACCGGGTATGTTTTATATTCCAACTGAACATGCTGAAAAGGTCACGAGGCACTGCCCAGCTGCGGTTATCACATGAACCATCCAAAAAGTACCAGCTGCAGGATGCCTGAGTTAAACTCACAGCAAAAATAATTTGCATTTGTGCGAGGGAGAGCATGACATTTTTCACTAGAATGTACTCAGTCAGATATGAGACAAAGGAATAAAAAGCAATAACCATTTGCTAACATTTCTGCTCTTTTAGGGTCACTTGGGATAGTGCTGTGGTGATCTCCCTCCCCATCTTTCAGCCCAGTGGCATCCATCTGGGACACCTAATGAATGATTGGTAAACATAACTTTTCCCAGCAAGACAAAATCTGTTTCTAACTCATGACCTACTGACACTCGTTCATTATGTAGCCTTCTCCAAGAGACAGGCTGTTTAGGAAAACTATTGACTGGCTGCATGTTCTGTACAGCCATCCCTTCATTACAAGACAGTCCCTGTTAGTAGCTATGTGATACTAAAGGGCTGCCGAGCAGATGTTCTGTATATGGTGTCACAGCCACTTAGTGCTTTGCCGAGACAACGTGGTGCCATGGGACCTGTTGCAGAGCCCGTGGAGCTGGAGGAGACATCCTGGCTGGCCCTCATCACAGCTGAAACAGCGACATATTTCACCAACAGCACTTTCTCCTGCAGCCATCCTTCCTGGTGTGTAAGGATTTCATCTAGCACCTATGAAGACTGACGGAAAATATTTCACTGCCTTTCACTGGCTTTAGGCGAGGCCTTATTTGAAATTATTCTAGATACATATTCCTGTGAAATCCTCCACATTCACAGCCCCTGACACTGTTCTTCGCTCAGATGCGCTGGGTTTACCAGACAGCCCTTCCCTACAGCAATGCCCCAGCCTCAGTTCAACATACCACTGGCCTGCAGCAGTGCGTGGTGTTGCTCACCTGTCGTCTGGAGGCAAGGCCACAAAGGCTAAACTGAAAGATTCACCAAAAGCAAGTCACTCCACCGAGCTATTTCTTGGTGATGAATGAATGATATTGCAGGGAGAATTGCTACTTAACAAACACTTTCTCTTCCCACTCTTCCCACTGAGCTCTTGGGAATTGATACAAGCTAGAGACAGTGCTGGTTTTTCCCTCCACAGAGAGCCTCAGAGTGGTTCACCCGGCGAGATAAACAACCTCATCAATCTTACCAGGTTTAAATGAAGATCCAAGTAATCTGGGGATATTCCAAGTTTTAGCTTTCTTCCCTAAAGCCAGCTATGTACTAGCTTCCTCCTCCCCCCCCCCTCAGTTCCAAGGGGCTATATTAAAACACCTTATTACTGATGTAAGTGGATGTGTGGAATATCTCTGTGCCAACAGAGTGATGCCAAGCTATCATTACATTCAGAAAGCATTTGAGCCCCTTCACATTTTCCAGGCTTTTCGCCCTTACATTAGTAAATGCTCAAAATCCAAGCACTGTTGAACATCACACCTTTCCCTATGGCCTCTGTGTCTTAATACCAATTTCCTAGTGTCATGAGAGCAAAGGGGAAGTGACCAAGGTTGAACTGAATCAAAACAATGGAAAACCAGACAGTTGGCTCTAGGGCTCGGCAGTGCCATAAGCAAATAAACCCGCTCTGTGTTCATCACTTCATTCAGTCCAGATGGGCTGTTTTCCCCATACTGCAGTCATCATCCTGTACCAATACAAAGCCCTGAATGATATTTCTGCAGCATGCTGCTTCAGTGAAGCTGTCCTAGAGTGGCTGTACTAGCGGTTTTGAAGTTGCCTCTGGGTCTTTCATGTGGTTAGGCTTACAGATGTCTTCTGTGGTCTCTCTTTCTCTATCAGTCATCCTTTCATTCTCATGTCTTCCAGATTTCCAGATACCTCCTGCCTGTGTCTGCTCAAAGAAAGGCTCCCTGTAAAGCCCTCCCATGCATTACAAAATGATCTGCTTCTGGTTTTGCTTCACATAATGCAATGTATGTTTTGTGGAAACCTAGGAACTGACACTCAGATTATTGATAACAGCCAACAATTCTGGCTCCTCTGTGTCTAATCCTACACCCGCTCTGGAAAGTGGTTTTAGATTTGTTGAATGAATCTGAAGCTGATGATAAGCTAAGGTCAGATGTATGAGCCTCAACCAGCCAGAGTGAAGGGAGGAACTTCTCATTTCATTTGCAATTCTACTTAGACTCAGTCATAGCCTGTATCGTTCCTGCAGCTTAAGCTATCAGTCCTTCCTGAAAAAAGCTTTTATCTGCCCAGTGCTCTGCATCAAATCAGGTCAGATATGGCTCATTTGTAAACCTGGCCCACATTTTGCTCAGGGAAAGTTCAAGGCGGTGAGTACTTCTGCCCACCACTCCCATCTGCCTGCTGGAAGTGAAGTTCAGCAGGGTAACTGCTGACAGTTGTGTTGGCTCCCTTTGAAGACAGACACCTAGGATCCAGGCAAGGAACCGGGATTTGAAAGACTCAGAGTTCAAGCTCCTGCCTCAGCCACAGTCCTCCGGTACCACTTGGGACAAAATGTTTAGGGCACATTCACAGTAGAAAGTAATATACCTATACCTTGGATCCATGAGGCTGGATCCACTTGAGTGGATCCAAGCAGCTCGGTCCATGCGAAGAGGAGCTGAGCTGCACACATCTGGGGAGATATCAAGATCACCTGGCTCTGCTCCCAGGTGATGTGTCTCTGCATTAGTGATAAGCATGTTAACAACTGGCTTTGCTAGTATTAACACAGACCAATGTCCACGTGTGCCTAGGCACCAGCTAAAACCAGGTGAGAACATGAGTCTCTGCACTCTGCTCCTGACACAGGACCTTAGTGTCTCCCTGCCTTTGCCCCAGCTAGCAACACAAGCTTGTGGGTAACGGAGTTTGCAGTCACTTTTTAAAGCAGACCTGGTTATCTGACCACTACAAAAATCCAGCAAAAAACAGAACTGCTGGGCAAAAATCAGGAAAAAACCAGTAGCATCCTCCTCCTGGAGTCTCTGATACCACAAGGGAACCTACACCGCAGGCTGGTTTCAAGGTGTTTCCTCTCCAAACCCCTTTTTAAAGAGCTGAGTAACCTCATGGGCTTTGCAGTGGGCTCTGGACTGGCGTGAGGAGGGCTGCAGGGGTAGAAATCACTACAAAATATGACCCTGGCTTAGCCCAGCCTGACTCTGGCAGGGCTGTGCGCAAAGCCGCAGAGCCTGTGTGAAAATGCCCTCAGTCAGGCTCATAAAATGTTGTAGTTTGCAGCTGAGAAGGGATAAATTAAACTAACAAGCATGACAGCTATTTAAAAATAAGAAATCATGTTTCATGGGGTAAAGCAACATCTGAGGCCCCAGACAGTCTGTACTTTGTATTTTTAACAGTCCTTTCACTGCAACAACACTCTCCCCTCCACTTAGTCGGGCTGAAGACCGCGAGTTCAAACATTTCCCCACTGTTCTCTCACTGGTTTACTGCAGCTCTCATCTTTACTATCACTCTGGATAACTTTCTTTTGTGAGGAGAAGGGCTCATTAGCTTGGAACTGATAAACAAAGCGGAGGGTGGAAGCAGAGGTCCCTGCTCCCCAAAGCAGGCTGCCTGAGGGCGGTGGTGGCCTCCCACCCAGGACAGCTTCGCGGGGAGCCCAGCTGCAGCCTGTCTGCAAAGGTGTTGGAGGACAGGCTGTCAGAGGGCTGAGGCATCACACGCTGCCCTTTACGGGGAATCCAGCGCTGAGGGAATGAAAAATCCACATTCCAGAAGACTCTTCAAGGCAGGGGGTGGCTGGTCTCTACGGGCCAGCGTTTGGTGGGTTTTGGCACCGAGGGAGGCCTTGGCTGCTGGATTTGGTGCGACGTTTGGGTTTCAGTGGTAATAAAGGCTCAAATCCCTTATAGGACACGAATTCTCATTACAGGGACTTGATGACTTGCCTTCTAGAAAAGTCTGTATCTTTTTGAAAACACCATGACACCCGTATATCCATCAGTGTTGCCTACATGCTCTTCGCATTCTGGTGCTTTAAGAAGAGCTAAAAGCAGTCGAGTGAGAATGCAAATGCAGTTAAATCTAGCTTTGAAACAATTTGACAACAATCGTTAACAGCTAGATTCTTCAAAGAAGAAGGATAAATTTCAGGATAAATTCCCTGTGAGAACAGATAACCTGTGGCAGGATTACATCAGTGAAAAAGAAATCTTCATGCAGCCAAGCCATTGGTTTTATGCGTTCACTCAGTTGCCATTTCTCCAGGTGACAAAACAATACTGTTCCCTGTGGTCCTTAAAGTGGGTCAAGACAAAAGAGAGGGTGTTAAATTATTTAAGGCAAAGCAGACATATTTTTCAGCCTGACTTTGCATGGTGACAGCTATGTGAATGGGGAAGCTGAGGCAGAGAAGTGCAGGTCTGGTTACATGTAGGACCATGGTTTATTCTTATGCCTAAAACTCTCAGGGGTTTTATGATTTAAAGCTATCCAGACCAGAAGCTGATCATCTTTCCTGAAGATCTAGCAGAAGACCTTCAAAGCAGAGTATTTCTCCATGAGACTTGTCATCTGTCTTTTATTGTCTTTGATCATTTTTATCATCTGACATGGTTAAAATCAAATTCTGAAGGAGTATACTTCATTTGCCTCGCTTTGTTTTCTAAATGATAGAAAACAAGAATGTTTGACTGTTTATCTAAAGAAGACTTGAAGACAAGGAGTTCACTAACCTCTCTGATACTACAGTTTTATCCTCCCAAAGGACAGGAGGAACAGCAGGTCCTGAGCACCCGGAATTGTCAGACTTGACCTCAATGCGGAACAGGTGACTTTTCAGAAACGATTGCTCAGTGAGGCTGAGCAGAAACAGAGCTATCCCCAGCTGGCTGCTTTCTTCAAACACCCCCTTTCTTCCCATGGATTGGGAAGAAAGTTTTCAGGGGCAAAAAACTGGTTTCTGGGCTGATGACAATCTGCACGTGATCTGAAATGGAGCTAAACTGTGCTGCAACTGCAAGCCAACTGCAGCATGGCTTTCTACAGAGCTCGCTGGAGCATTTTTCATTAGCAATGTCTGCTTTTGATGAAAAATAGCTTCACGGTTGTAATAGAATTTTTCGTGGGAAATGCAGCTTGCTTTCTTTTTTCTATTTCTTGGATAAAAAGCCTGACAATAATTTGAAAGCAAAGGCTTTATTCTGTAATGTTCTCAAATTCAAATATTGACATTTATTTTCTTTTCTTCAGTTTTTCTCTGGTTTTCTTCTTTTCCTATAAAGTAAATGCACTTTTTCCTGTTTTTTCAAATACCTTTCCATATCTATCCTTTTTCCTTATCTTAGCTAAGGAAAGGAAAAAGAGAGGATAATAATGGGGAAAAAGATGACAAACTATATGAAACCCAGATAGTATATTTTTCTAAGAAACTGGAATCAAGCAAAATGGTCTATTCACGGCATGAGCATTTTCAAAGAACTTCCTCCTTCCCATCTTATTTCAAGATTAAAAAGCTTAATTTCCTTATGCATTTTGAAGACATTTGTTCCTTTATTCTCTCTTTAGAACTGGTCTGACTCCTAACCCTTATATTTTTCTTCACTTCTTCCACTTTGCGCTGGAGGAACATTTTCAAAATCTACCAGGGGACTTAGCAGAGTAAATCCTATTTTGAAAAGTAACATGGGCACTGGGGAGCTCGGTCAGACTCAGCTGGTGTCTACCACTTGCAGCTTGTATTAGTGTGCAAGGGCTGTGACCCACTGTCATACCACTGGGCATTTCCCCATGGCGTTAATCTAATGAGCTCAATTAACAGCAACAGTAAACAGCAAGAAATGAGGGATTAGGGGCTGCAGCTTGCCCTGTGAACAGTGCTGCATCCCTTGGGCATTGCCAGCTCCAGTACAGCAGCCACATCACAACCTTCCTTTCCCAGGGACAGCAGAGACAGCCAGAGGATCGTTTTGTCCGTGCCACGCAGCACCAGGAGCAGTGCAAATGATAAATCTGTAAAAGCTCTACTAATCTAGGATTTTGATCCACCGGATCTAAAATGGCCTTTGTTCCAAACACAGAAGTCCATGAAAAGTGGTCACAAGAAACAGTTAGATCTAATGGGACATGGCTTCATCAACATGAGCTGTGAAAGCCTATATGCAACTTAAGGCATGTGTGGCTAGCAAAGCACCTCTTGAAGCTTAAAAAAACAAAAAAAAAAATTAAAAAGGCAAAAATCGGGAACAATGCCAAATACTTTCAGAACAAAGGAATAAAAAGGACTTTGTCTTGCAATAGCTGGACACCCATTTTAAATGTCTCCATTTGCAGAAACATTAGGCACCTAACTGCTCTCTTAGTGAGTGTGAATTTGGAGGTTTGTAACCAGGTCTATCCACGGACTATTCAACAGCTTTGTGATGTGATGGGAAACAAACGGACCTGAGCTGTGCAGACACTCACACATCAGATTAATCCATGCTTACTTTACACCTGCAAGCTTGCTGCTGAGGCGGGATGTCTGCCAGGGGTCTGGCTTCGTAGGTCTGGCTCAGACTTGTCCCTTTCTCCTTATTGTGCCCCAAAGTAAGGACCCTCAGGGTGTTCTTAAGACTAAGCACATGCATGCCTTAAGATGTAAACTATTTCTATACTGCAATGGTCAAGTCCCAAGGAATAAGAACATTTTTGAATTTTTACTTCATCCTTGCAAAGGGAGTTTACAAAATTTCTTTCTTCGTACGTTTTAAGGGGTTTTTTATGTCTTGACGGGGGGGGTGAATTTTTCCTTGCTAAATGGGAGACTGTCTTTTGAATTAGGAACAGAAAGACTCCTCCAAAACTAACAAAGTAGTAGTAGACGTCGTACTCTCGTGCACACATGCTATACACTATCATATGGAATATTTATTTTTATGTTCATTGTTCTCTCTGCCCCATCATTCACCCCTTTTTTATTTTTCTTTGCTCTCCATTTTCAATCCCTTCACAGTAAAATGTTCCCCAATATCTCATCTCATAGTTTTCATGTGGGTTTGACATTAGTCAAATTGATTAATCCATGCTAGCCAGAAAGAAGATGCTCAGGTGGCATTTACTAATGTCGCCAAAACCCTAGGCTTTATCAGTAGTCACCTCCAGTAAAAGAAGCTGTTGGTTTCTTTGTAGAACAGATGCAGATCATGAAGGGCTGCATTAAACTGTATGTGAGGCTGTCAGCTAGGCAAAAAACAGTAAACACCCAAATGATGCAGCTCACCAAACAGACATGCCCTCTCATTTTGAGTTGGTTCATAAAAGGTCATCAGCTAGTCAGTCTACAACAATATGCATTGCCCCCTTTTCCTGCAGACCTGAGTGAACGTCAGACATGGATAACATGAATCCCTGACTATTTCAGTTAGTAATTCATAAGAAAGGTAGAGAAGGAGACAATTTAGAGTGGCTTTGATATTCCTATTCCTGTTTTAATATGGAACTGTACCTTCTTCTCAGAAATACATTGGTAACCTTGGAGACAAAATGATTTATTTATCTCAATTGTGCAGACAACTCCAAAAGCTGCTAAAAAGCAGCAGTCAGGAATATGATCCCACAGCCCTTTATCAATGGGAATTGCTATTCTTTTCATGAGATAGAGGCTGTGGGAATTCCCTTTATCAAAATGAGTTAGCAAGCTTTTACTGTAAATTGGCTGGCTTGAATGATAAAAAGGGTGGAAAAAACAACTGTGATCCTTCTGTCATTACGTGTTAAAAAAATGAATTCTGACCCAGAGGAAAACCTGATACTCCTGTAGGTGAGGGAAATTTTATATTATCCCAGTTTCTCAGAGCTGTCCCAAGTTTCCTGGATAATCCATGTGGCACCGGAGAAGTGTCAACGCTCAGGAGTCTCTGAGTCTTTTCCCATCCTACAGGGCAAGGTCAGAGTATTCTTCTGTCCTAGAAAATATTGTGTTTGATAACTTTCCGAGGCCTTTTGCATTTGGGGCATGTTAGAGCAGCTGTTGGGCTACTCCATATCGTGCCTGCATTTAAAGCATTATGGGAAAGATCTCAGAATCTACAAAAGCATGAGGTTATCTTTTGGCCACTAAGCCGTATGATGAATAAGCCTCCAGATCTGGCCCTGAATCTTTAATGTGTTCAGTGTTTGGGGTCTCATTTTCCCTTTGTTTTCTGCAATGAGGAATGTCAGAAACATCATGGAAAAATTTTTAAATTCTAAGAGTTCCCAGCACTGTATTAGTTCACACAGATATCTCACCCTTCAGTGTATATTAAAACATACCCCCAGACCTTTGTAGATTCACCATCACAGGTGCCATAGAGAAGGCAGGTCTTCAAGCAGGTCTGTTAGCAAATAGCTAAAAGTGGTTTTAAGCATAGTATTCATACAGAATCACAGAAACACAGAATGGTGGGGTTTGGAAGGGACCTCTGTGGGTCATCTAGTCCAACCCCCCTGCCGAAGCAGAGTCACCTACAGCAGGCTGCACAGGACCTTTTCCAGGCGGGTCTTGAATATCTCTAGAGAAGGAGACTCCACAACCTCCCTGGGCAGCCTGTTCCAATGCTCCGTCACCCTCAGAGGGAAGAAGTTCTTCTTCATGTTCAGACAGAACTTCCTATGCTTCAGGTTGTGCCCATTGCCCCTTGTCCTGTCACTGGGCACCACTGAAAAGAATTTGGCCCTGTCCTCCTGACACCCACCCTTGAGATATTTATAAGCACATATTAGGTCCCCTCGCAGCCTTCTCTTCTTCAGGCTGAACAAGCCCAGCTCCCTCAGCCTCTCCTTGTAGGAGAGATGCTCCAGTCCCCTCACCATCCTCGTAGCCCTCCGCTGGACTCTCTCCAGTAGTTCCTCATCTTTCT
>Ga0065711_1009693_pt1 | contig 21895 bp, 17 predicted proteins | sample Hoacrofraction12_FD_59098 | JGI IMG/M metagenome (GOLD analysis project Ga0065711, IMG submission 59098) | Hoatzin crop microbial communities from Cojedes, Venezuela - Epithelial fraction 12 v2 (version 2) | ecosystem: Host-associated > Birds > Digestive system > Esophagus > Crop | place... | reverse complement strand
CCCGTGGGCTCGGCAGCGCCGGGCGCTACCCAAGCGCTGCTCCTCGCTGCGGCCCAGGGGCAGCGGCAGCCCCGCACAGCGGCACCGCCTCCCAGCGCAGCGCCGCTGGGTAACTGTGAATATCATCCACTCTGTTTAGATCTTTTTAAACCATTTTGCTACAAGCCACGTGAAATGGGCCAGCTTTTCAGACTGAGGCCAGCTGAAGCTGGTGCTTCTCCCTGTGGCTTTAATAGGGGGTTGCTGGATGGTGATGAGTCCTCTGCTCATTACCGCGCGCTGCGAAAGCCCTCTGAAGAAGGCTGTCGCTGCTGACACACACAGCCAGCTCCCAGCAGAATTTAAAAAGTCAATACTAGACCCCCCCCCTATTATCCTGCAGTTAGCAATGCAGACTGATGGGTTACCAGCGCTGTGCTGGCAGGCAGCAGCTTTTGGTCAGGGCAGGGTTTTGAGGCGCTGCCTGCGGGCCGGGCCGCCAGCAGCAGGACGCGGCAGGCAGCCCCGCGCGGTCCCCACGCCGCAGGAGCGGGCTGCGGCCGGCGACGCCTGACCTAAACTGCATTCCCATCAACACACGTCCAAACGTCAAGGAATGCAAGACACATCAAGATCAGCTATCCCTGGTTTAAATCATAAACCTGTCTTTTAAATAATTTAAAGTTATTACGTTTCTTCCTTACGTGCAAGACACACTGGCTACTCCGTGAAGTTGGTGCAAACGCACCTCCGCTGCCGGGGGTCACCTTGCCCAGACGGCCGTGCGGAGGCAGGAGGCCCTCTGCAAGGAGTTCCGAGCCATTAGGAGAAGTAGCAAGACATCTTCTGGCCAAATCTCCAAGGTTATCTCCTTATGCACCACCAGACTAAGAACATATTTGAGGACGCTTTTCCAGAGGTATTTCTCAGCTATCCAGAGAGGCTTATAAATGGCAAAGCAGAATACACAAAGGTACCCAAATTACACTGAAGGACACAACGAACTGAGCACACGGCTCCCCCAAAACATCTCAGGAAGTTCCAAGCTTGTTCAGCCTTCCGTCTGTGATGCTTTACGTGACGCCGCCCGAGCCGTTTGCTGCGCTGGTGACCTTTGCCGTGCCTGGCTGTACGCTGAGCGAGGAGAGGAATCACACCTCCAACAGCCGCACAGCACAGCGGGCTGGGGAACGGACTGGGGAGTTTCTGCCCCTCGGTGGTGTCACCACTGTGCTCAGCAGGAACGCGAAGCTGCTCCTCACAACCCCACGGACCCGAGTTGAAGAGCTGCCCAACCGGCGTGTGGACAGAGCCCCAACGGCTGGGCGAGAGCCCGGACAGCCCGGTGCTCGTGGCCTTTCAGAAGCTTTTGAAGGCAAAAAGTGAAGTTCTACCACCGTTACTTTATTACTGTCATAGCAGTAACAGGCAAATCAGTGGGGAAAAAATCCGAGGCTCTCATCTCCACTTGGAGATTGACAGCAAAATGCTCTCCATCCATTAAAACAAAACTAGAGAGCCCAGCACACCAGGCTGGTCCAGGAAAAACACCAAAGGGTGCATCAGGGAGGGCACAGAAGGCAATCAAGGGCTAATCAAGGTCTCCGAGACTTCACTACAAACACCAATAACGGCAGTAAGGCTGAAAGGGATTTTTCCATTCCCATTAACTTTTCTTTCCAACTCCAGTGCAGCAGTCATCTGTAGAAGAGGAGGAACGCAAAGGAAACAGCGCGGGGTCCTGGGGCGGTAAAGGCAGGGGTCTGACATGGAAAGAGATGGCCCACGCGTCCCGACTCAGCGAGGCCGGTCTGCGGAGGGTCGTGACCACAGGCGCTCCAAGCATCTTGCTAACAACAGCCTGCGATGCGGCGCGGGGGCTTGCTCCCGACGTTTTGATTAGAGCAATTACTGCAGGACAGCTACATCTCCATTTAAACTGACCACCATGCAGTATGACTGGTTAAAAAATATATATATAGAAATCACTGTTAGTGTTTAAATTGACCGTCTTGCCATAACTGCTAAAGTCATTGCTTGTAGCTATATTCTGGGAATTAACAACTTATTTTTATCCCCTCCAAGTTATCTTGCTGACAGATATCTACAGGAAGTGAGGGATGAAGACAGTTACTGCTATATTGATAAGATTTAATAAAAACCACTGTATGATTATCAATGTCAAAGCTAAGTGGTGCTATGTGGCATCACATCCCAAACCCCTCACTGCTCCCTAAGTGGATTCCAGTGGACACGCGTGTCTCTGAGGGCTATTTGTCCATTGAATCTCTCTGCAGCTTATCTACCCAATCTATCTGGAGAAATATCCGAAGTGACTCATCACCAAACATCGCTTCCTTACTTTTAAGCCAAATGGAAAAACATTCTCATTACAAGAAATCAGTGAACATAAAATACAGCTCCTTCAAAGACATGCGAATTTGATTTTTAATTTTCCAAATTCTAGAAAGTTTAAAAAGTCAAGTAGCTCTTTATCTGCTGAACGCGAAACTGGTAACTGTCCAGTCCTCCTTCAAATTCGCAAGACCTCACAGCTCCTGTTCTCAAAGTTCAGGCTTACCTACGTAGGAAGTAAATTAAAAAGTGCTTCACACGCCAAATCCATCGCATGTTACTATAGCACTGCCACTCCCACCAGAGAATTATGTTTAGTGTGCAATTAAGTCAGCTTCTTGAAATATAAGGAGTACCAAGACTACTGTGCCATAAGGGGACCATATTGCCTGCAACAAAAACATATCTTAGCACAAAGCTAAATATTTCTCTCTGCATAAATCTGGAATCCCCTCTCCAGCAGAGCTCAGCCTCCGAACCGGCTGGGAGCAGCGAGCCCCGGCAGCCGCACGCTGCAGCGGCACCGCAGCCGCGCTGCCCGGCTCGGGCGACCCCGACCGTCGCTGAGCGACTCGGCAAGCGCCACGCAGCGCGGCAGGGCCGTGGCCTCGGCTCAGCACAGCCTTACGCTGAGGATTCCTCCTCTGGCCCGACACACGAGGTGTACCTGGAACTGCGCAGCGTCAGGAACTGCTGGGAGCTCAGGTTCCTTCCCCCTGCTCCCACAGAGCCGTCCCCAGACCCCTTTTCAGACGCCAGCAGCAGACCCAGGTACACGCAGCCATTCTGTGGCATTCCCGTTTCAGTATCTCACGAGGAGCATTACAAGCACAATCCTCCTTTACAAAAAACACCAGCTTCTCAACGGTGCATTGCTGCTGCTGTAGGAGTTATTAACCATCTCGTGAATTCTTTCACTAGAGGTAATGAGCATTTGAGGACAGACACAAACCCACTCAGTTCAAGCTCACAATTTTCCAAATATTTTGATCAAGTACTTAGCAGGTTGTCTTATGCCCTTTCTCTCCCTCTTATCCCATGGAATTTTAACAGTAAATCAGTGATACAACCACATCGGGCTCCAGCGTCTCCACCAAAGCGGACCTTCCCTGCAGCAGATCCAGTGGCTCTTTGCTCTGATACTGGCAAGGCCAGCGCTGGGACGTGACACTGCTCGTGGTGACTTACGGGGCGTTTGTCCTACACATCCAGATAAAATCATTTTCCTTAACTACACCCAATGCCATGCCAAGTGTACAGGAGAGCCAGCATTTGTGAGCAGGCTGTCTGAAGAGCCTTTGCTTCATGGTGGAAATACAGTCTTTGGATGGACACGAGAAGAATGGCTAGTTGTGGGGTGTTTTTGCCCCCAAGAGTATTTTTTGGGCCACATTCAAGTCCATAACCACATCTGGGCCAGCTGTGCTGCTGTCTTCCATGCGAGAAGCAACGGGCTGCTAGAGTCCAGCCCCCCAGACTGCTGCAGTCCCTCTAGCCAGCTTTGACCCATTTTGCTCCCCAGGTTTCCAGCCCCAGCCTCTCCCTCTGAGGACGCCCACCGCACGGCACCTTCACGCTCTGCCGACAGCAGAGCAGCCCCTGCCGAACCGCAGGACTCGGGGCTTGGCAGCGCACCGCCCACACTAGGCTACCTCACTCAGCCAGCGTTCAGTTGTATTAGACGAGTGTTCTTCCCCAAAATACATAAACAGTGGCAAGTTATGGGAAAATTTACTTTTCTACTGTCTTGTCCTAAAAGGTTTGTTTAATGAACGAGCTCAAGTACATGCTTAACTACAGCAGTTTTCACATCTGATGTGCTCACAAAATAAATGACATTTCTGTTTATGCCCTAATGCCATGTGGTTACAAGAGGTTTTAGCGAGAAGCAAAATGTCATCAGTTCACATAATTTATTATCCAAAGAGGATGTGAGCAATATCCTTATTACCAAATATCCTAGGGATTTTTAGTTCTCTAGGCTGGGATAAAAGCTTTCTAAACATTAAGATGCACTTTCACTTGAATTCAAAGATGCATACATTTTAAAAAAGATTTAAGATTAGATTACAAATGAGCACAAGACTGTTCAACACCCTTTGAACCCTGCTAAAAATGAAATCACAAAACTCAAAGTACTGTTATAAAATCACAGCACTTATTTTCAAAATATCTATAATAGCGTTTAAGAAAAAGTTGCCCACCAAGCGTGCAGTTCACACACAGTGTGCCTGCTTTGTATCTGTGCATTTGGCGAGAAGACATTGTACAATTAGAAAAAAATCCAGTTATAGTCGAATAAAGTTAGAGAAATTGGTTTCACATTACACAAAACCTCTGTTTTTCTTTACTGAAAGCTTCCAAAATTAAAATACTCTATTTGGTCAGAATTCAATTTAACAAACCAGAAGCTTACATTCAAATGAATTTGCTGTTTTTAAAACAAATGCAGTGTTCAGGAGAAACCATGCATCCGCTGCCCTGACACCAGCTCTGCTCCCAGCAGGAAGGAGGAACGCAAGCTGGCTTGTGGCCGCCCGCATCCTCAGCGCCCGCCAGGGCCTGCTGCATTAACCCTGTGCAAGTGCTGTGCTCCACGGCACAACCCTTCGTTGTTCATGCTCACAAAGCACAACGGCGAGCACAGAAAGAGTTAATTTTTCAGAAGGTTTCTCAACACTTCAGGTAAAGTAAGCCTGACCCACTCGATTCCCGTACCGCCTTGTGTGGTTAAGACAAACCTGGGAAAAAAAAAGTTGGAAGATACTTGCCTCATACAATAAACAGCCCAAAGACCAGATATCGGATTTAAAGTTATAGCCGTTTTCATGTATTCTTTCTGGGGACATATAGTATGGAGTTCCCACTGTAAAAAACAAACAAACAGAGGAGTTATCGTCTTAAAAGTGACTGCGCAACCTGTATCGTGCAGAAGTTTGACTTCGTTAAAGGGCTAGGTTTAGCACGAATAGCTAATTAAAAGAGCCTGGCACCAAAACTTGGAAACAAACCATGGTTTCGAAGGCCTAGAATCAAATACACCATCACATACAGAGCTGGAGGACTGGCGAACGTTCCTGAAGGCATCTTCCATGTTGTTGAAATCTGAGGAACGTCGTCTTCCCCTTCCCGCCTTCCGAGGGCCCTCAGAGCGTCTCGGCCGGCCGGAGCAATGGCAGCTGATCGCCCACCCTCCTTCGGCTCACCCAGCAGCACGGAGGCTGCACGCCGGACGCCGTGAACACGCCCTGCCAAGGCCAGCATCCCGCGACAGCGCAGCGACGGCGCGCTGGCCCGACGCAGAGCGCGCTGGCGGCGTGACCGCGCGGCTCCGGACAGCACGCGGCCCCTGCCGAGGGGCAGCAGGCCGTTCGCCGCAGCAGAGAAACGGAAGTAACGGGCCCAGCACCAGACAGGTATTCAAAAAACTTTCTGACAAACCCAAGGTAGTAATTCCAAACTTCAAAACTCTGCTCCAAGTTGCAGTCACGTCAGAAGCTGTGGGATTTCTATGTACTTCCAGAAGTCTGTATTTTATCAAAAGAAAATTATGCCAGCATTTTGGACAGGAGTTACAGGAAATTATTAATAAATTCCTTACCTCAAAAAGGTTCTTTTTTAAATCCTAAATAAGTTTCAGTTGTGGTAGTGAAAATATAAGACATCCTGGCAGTCTCAACTACATCAAATAATCCTCAGATACATCATTTATTAAAACATCCAAGGACTTTGTATGCTCTCTTTTCTCCTGCTTCGCCTGCTTCCCCGTCCCCTGTCAATTTTTTTTTTTACTGTTGGCATTCCAGTGTATCCTTCTCCTAATTAAAGGCCTCTCCTCAGAAGATGGCAAATGTTTAATTTGCCTGTAACATTCGGTTTACAGTTTCTCCATTTGAAATGCCGACCGCAGGCAGCTGGCAGCCGGGCGAGCAGACGCAGGATGGTGTCAGAGGGGCAGGGGGAAGACCCGCCACCACCTTCCCCCGACGTCGGGTTCGTGTACGGGGGGAAGCAAACGAGTTCTGGAAGCAAGAGCTTCTCGAAAGGCAAAACCAACCCCTGCCGAGCGCAGAGATGACCCAGCACGAAGCTGCTGCCGTCCGTGCGAGGCCTGAACAAAATCACTCTGGGTCCCTCTAGCTTAGAGCACGCCGTGCCAGGTACACGCGTGAGCCCGAATCTGAACTGCGTTCCTCTGTCACCCAGAAAACCTAAACGCAGGCCAGGATCCCTTTGACATATGCACCGCACACAGCCTGTCTTCACAGGACAGAAAGACGTTTACCGCGCCAAAGAATTCACAACAGGACACAGTCCCGGACACGGAGGAGCCGTCAGACGCGGGGCAGCTCCCCAGGAGCCAGACAATAACTCGTTCTCAGTACACCAGCATCCGACCAGAAGCTGGAAATCACAGCAATACAAGTCTTCTCTTAGGTTCTTTTGTCAAAACAAAGAGCATTAATTTGAAATTAGTACTGTTAACGCTAGCATGCAATTATCCAATTTACTCCGAAGCATCCTCCGCATCCCCCCTTAGTAGGTCTTGCTGGAAGTATGGATGCCATACGCACCAGATCCTCCCAGTTTACCCTGTTGCCAAAGCCTCTACCGGATCAGCATTCTGAAGCCCTAAGCTCACTGTGGGGTAAACTAGGATCATGCTGCACCGGCTACTACACCTGAAACACTCCAGGCATTTTCTTTCTCTGGGGTGAAAATCAGGCAGCTTACCTTCAAACAGAAACACCCCCTCCTCCCAAACCAACACCCTTCAATCTTTATTCTACATTTCCATCATGCATTTATATGCCCAAACCCTGAGTCTACCGAACTTCAACAATTTTTACTCAGTGCAATTTGAAATGCAGCATATAATTTGAAATTAATCCTATGGCATGGGTGTGAAACCTGTTACCAGAATACACATATAAAACTCTACTTCCCAAAATAAGCCAAGTAACCAAGAAGGGGGACTGCTTCCCTTCATTGATTTGGTCCCCCAGGACTCGCAGTAATCAGCTGCCCTACATGATAAACTCAGCTTGTGCTTGCAGGCCATTCAAATAAGAAATTACTTCACTTTCAAGGTGAAGAGCACTCCAACGAGAAATTACATTTCTGCAAATTCTATACAAACTGTACAGGAAAAGTAACACACAGAGATTATTATATATTTCCATACCCAGTAACATCATATCCAGCCTAGGCGCATGCAGACTGACATCGCCCCGGATCTGGATGGTTTCAATTGCCAATGAAAGACCTCTGTGTATGGATGAGACCAGAGCTCTGTTAATAGTTCATAATTTTCAACAGGCTGCGCAGAGTAACTTCACAGAACACCGAAAGCAGACAGGACTCATGCCAAGGATCCAGCAAGGCTTTCCGCGGATCTCTCGCGTGTGCGTGCCAGGCGCGCACAACGGACAGCGCAGCTCCAAGTAATCCCCACACCTCTGCCACATCTCTGTACGAGAACCGACTGGGTTGGAACAGCACCGATTCATTCTCCTGCTTAAAAAGTTGCAGCTGCAGAAGAAGCAGTGACTCACTGTGTGCTGAAGACCGTTTTGGAAGTCCCCACTGAGCACCAGTGTGTAAGACACATCCCTACCTCCAGCCTCCCAGTGCTGCTGCTCTCCTCAGAGCTGCCAGGAGAGCCACGGGAGCAGATGCAGCAGCACACGCCAGCCCCTCCCTGCCAGCAGGCACGGGAGCTGAGCACGGGTGGCCAGCAGCATGCCCCTGGCAGGAGGGAGCACGAAAATCAGCCCCACTCTTGCTCCCCGAAGTCTTTGTGCTCCAGAGTGCCGGTGCCAGGGGTGGCCTCCAGCCGTAGCTGTTCCTGTGATCAGTTATTCTGGGTCACTGCGTGACAAGCTCAGAGCAAATAATCATGCGTGGGCTCCAAAGTTATGGCCTTGCCTTCCACGTTAGCAGGGGTCTGCTTGGTAGGCTAAAATTGTCGTTTCAGATCAGGCCTTAAAACGACCTTTGATCGAAGCAGAATGACAGGGTTTATAACACGGATGAGTGCGTTATAGTCCGTATTTGATTTTCTGAGCATTAGTCTCTTCCATTACATTAATAGGTCTGTGGAGCAGTCCACGCCTGAGCTGATTTTCTGAAGTCTACCTTGCACGTTTACCTACCATCACCGTAGTGTTGTCAGCAAATGTACGAACAAGCAGGTCTCTGCGTTTCAAAACGGGTGCATTAATTTTTAAAGAACTGTCATGATAAAAGACTGACAAGCCCAATTCTCTTTGTGGCCTGTCCAACATTACGTGGGAATCTCCTGTAATGAGCATCCTCTAGAAAACCGCACAAGGCTTCCAGTGCAGTCAGCCCGGGCTCGGCACTGCATCACATTAGTCAATTTGACAAGGACAGTCTAATCGGAGACTATTAGTCAGAACTTTCTTTGGTATTTGCCTTGCTGAAAATACAAAATATTGTTCAGATTCAATATTAATCACTGGTAGAGTAACGCTTTTAAAGTTACAACGGTGGCAAAACGGTAGAGAAGATTGTGACTAAGTAAGCATCTTCCCATTCTACTCCCAACAGCCGCCACACTTCACTGAGTATCGGCCCACGTCAGCGCTGCCAGCACAGCATTTCTTCCTCCGCTGCCCAGCGCTGTCCGTGTGCACAGCTCCAACACCCGCACGGGCCAGAACGGCTCTGGGGTATCTGCAACACCCAGGTCAGGGAAATGTTCATGATTCCGAGTTAGATCAAGAGCAGAGTGCCTTGTTGCACCAGCAAAACACACAGGCAAAGGCAGCAAAGCTATTCCAGAAATAAAATTCAAATTCCTTTCCTCTCATCTATAGATTGAATTAAAAACCCTACCCGCGCAACGACAGCCAGCAGCATGCGCAGGTGCGCGGAGCTGAGCTCCCACACTGCCGCAGAAACACCCAGGTGAAGAGCTCTGACCTCGGCAAGTCCTTCCCTACACAGGGGAGGTCATACTCGCTCGTTTTAAACACGTTTCTCAGCTTGAATCCGAGGAGTTTTGTTGTTGAGAAAGTGACAGGGGCCGGGTTCTCAGCCCAGTCACACACCATCGTTATTTTCCACACAGAGCTACTCCCTGTGCAAACACCGAGCAGCCAGGATCGATGCTCCCCGGGCAATCCATCCTCAGCTGCACCCCGGCAGGCAGAAGAGGAAACCCGACTCGCGCTTTTAGGCGACTCTGGACAGAGTCCATTCACTGCTTCCCTGCACCAGAGCCGAGCCGCCGGCAGCAGCCGTCTCCCAGCCCCTTGGGCAGACTGCCGCTCGACTGAAATCACTGCGGAGTACTTCCAAACACTTCAGCAGGCTCTGTATGTTGACTTTTTTAAAATGCTATCAAAAATAAGCATCTCTTGAATTAATCAAACTCCACAGCCGTATTTAGCTACAAAGTACAAGAAGAAGAAGTGATAAGGAATGCCTTTATTGTTCCACCTTCACCAACACCTTCCAGCTCATCTTTAATACTGAGCTGAACTGTGTTTCTGAATCCATCACTTTTCCTTCTCACAGCAGGGAACAGAGTTCCGAATATGAAAGAACCTAACAAAGTCTGACCTTTATTGTATCTTTACAGAGTATTCCCAGTTTCAAACTAAGAGATATCAGAGCACAACGCGGGCCTCAAAGGGGTAATACTGATTAAAGCATTCCTTCCTTCTTGAGATGTTCCACTCCTGTCAAAACAAACTTTGCAATGTTTTGAAACACTTGTGATTTGTGAAACATGCTCATTACAAATGAAAAAGGCAAAGAACTATGCTCAAACACCTGAGATGCCATCCGTAACACAAACCCACACAGTTTTTAAAATAATAATTATTTCTAGTATGATTAGCTTAGCTTTAACACCTAAGACAGACTATCACATATTCCATGAGCATGCATACAGTTGAGAAAAACATTTTAGTATGTTTTCATAATATCCAGTGATGCAAACACAGCAGGGAAGCCACACTACTTGAAAACGAAAGCCCACAACCCCCACCTGGCTCATCCCTCCAGACGTGCTTGTAGGTGACCAAGAACAAAGTAGAGCATTACTTAAAACGAGTCTAGTTCAAGTTCACGGGTACGTATTTCTAAACGTCTGCATTACTTGGGGTGTATTTCCAACAAGAAGGCTGAGGTCTTTCCCCAGAAGGAGAATTTGGGAACTGACAGATTCCACAAATTTGGGAACTGACAGTTTCCACCAATACAGTACTACAGGCACAGACCAAACGGCCAAAATTTCTCCACATGCACAGAATTAGTGGCTGTTGAAATTTCAAGTGATCTCTGGTGCCCATTTGTTTCTTCACAAGCACTGTTTACCAGCTCCCCTCGAAGTACTGCGACTTTGTTTCAGATGGCAAACTGGCTTGGCAAGCAAAAGAAAAAAGAAAGAAAGAAAGAAAAAAAGACAAACAGCCCATTTACAAAAGAGCTCTCCTCAGGGCTGCGGTTACTCCCGGTTCGCCCTCACATCCAGCACGAAACCAGGAGCGTGCAACACCCCACGTACTCCCACTCCCGGCTACCTGCATGTTCTAAACTGGGAAGCTTCGACTTACGTGCATCCCCCAAAAGGAAAATCTGCTCCAAGCTTATTCTTGTCCAAGAATAAATAATAAATCATCTGCTCCAAAACAAGACTGTTCTGTGTAAAATTGCTTTTCTCGTGTTTTTTATTTTTCTTTTCTCTTTTTTCTTCAAAACGTAAAGCCAGTCAGAACTTTGGATAATACCAAGTTTATTTGGCTAAAAATGGGCATTGTATCAGTTCACAATTACATTAACCATTTTAATATTAATGGAAATTCTCTATATTTATTACAGCTCCTAGTAAAACAAAAATCTACCAGCTTACTGTTAAGTTTTCCAAAGTCTATGCAGTTTTTAAATATGCTGTGCTATTTACAATTTTTGTCTTATAACTAATTAGGTTTTATAGCAAAGTTAATGACTTTCAACTTTCTAACAAGCATGTTAGAATAGCCTTAACTGACAAGACGTTCCTCTGGACGCCCACCTCAGAGATCAACCAAGTAAATAATGGACACAACCAAACATCAAAAACAGACAAAAAAATACTCCTAGCGCTATTAAACCTCGCATGAAAGAGACAGCACCTGGCAGCACATCACCCACCAGCACTATAAAATCAACCCAGACCTCATGGTGGCACCCACCCAAACTCCGGCATCCAGATGCCGATTCCTCGTTACCGGGGGCAAAGCCCTGGGTTAAGGGGAGTCGTTATCTGCAGTGAAACAGCCTGTCAAGCGGGGGGGGAACCAACCATACAAATGAAAGAAGGAAAAATAAAAGACTACGAATGCAGTAAAACACTCACATTACAAACTGCAACAACGTTTTCCAAGATAACAGTAAGCAGTACTGAACACAGAAAAAAGGAAGAAAAAGCATTCCCCCTCGCTTATCCTGAATTGTCCCCCCTGTTCCGTCCGACACCCCTCGCCAAAATGAAGTTTCTGCGATACGTGAGTCTATCGCCATTCAACTAAACCCTGGAGCTTCTGCTCCACGGGAGCTTAGATTAGGAAACAATGGACAGCAAGCCATCACGTTGTAACACGAAGTAGTAAAACTCACCTTAGCTACACTCATTACCTTTAAAACACGGAGTTTTCGGGCAGAGCTTGCGCCTGAAGAGCTCTCCCCTGCGGAAAAGCATCTCCTGTTCTCTCACAAGTCCAACAGGGAACAGGGGAAGCGGCGCACGAGGTGCCACCTGGAGAACGCACCCGCACCCTCCAGCCCCCAGCCCATTCCTGGTGTTCATCACCCGTCCCACAGTACTGCTGCCTTTCCCAATACGGTTTTGTTACTTCGGGAGGCAGGAGGTGTCCGTGATCCCCCTCTCACAGGTCTGCCCGGGCCGGGGCTTTCCCTGCCCCACGGTTGCCCACTGCCCTGGTGATGCTCCCGACCGGCCGTGCCAGGCCTCCTGCCGTCGCTCCGAGCAAGGCTCCTGTCTGCATCTCGCGAGCGGTGTACAGGCAAATCTTTCATTTTTCTTTCATTACCCCGGCATGTACTGTCACTTAATTTTTATGTATGCAATCCTTCCTGACAAATATGATCTGCTGCCTGGTAATTCGTCTGACGTTCATTCTGTTCCTTGCTCTAATTACGGCTCCCATTCCTGCCACGGCGGCGGCCGTGCTGCTGCAGCCCGGTGGTACACCTGGGCCGTGGTACTGCCTAACGCCCTTTTATGCCAGTCTGATGCTAGCAAATACAAAGAAAGAAAAAAAAAAAAATCAGATGAATATATTTGCATAAGCCACGCGTTCAATTCATGGGTCAGCAGCCAGAGAAATGATGGTTCAGGGTGGTTGCCGGGGCAACGCGGCCACGGGGAGTGCCGGGCATCGCAGCCCGGGTCCGCACGGGTACCACGCTCTGGTTTGCAGGGTGTTCATCACTCACGGCTACTTAAACAAATGTCTTAATTAAACCAAAACCAAGATCAGTAGAATTCCTGCTGCTAGAAAACCTGTATGTCTGGCAAATTACACACACACAAAAAAAGCTTCAAGTCCGCATGGTTTTTGATTGTAAAAATGTTCTTTTTACGTGGATCCAAGAACCACTGGAAGCAGGGGTGTGTCCATCCCTCCCACACCACACCGCGCCGTCTCCAGCCTCACCCACTGCTGCCCCTTCCGCGTTCGGCGCCTCATTCACCCGTTTCCAGGATGCTGGTGATGTGAGGAAGGGCAAGGTTCATGCAGAAGAGGCTTAACTCTTCCTACACGAGCCTTCTCAACTCAGAGAGCAGCCCCGGTAAAGGTCACCAGCTTGGCTTACATGTGCAGCCAGTTTCCAAGCCCCAATTTACTCTTATTAATGTAATAAGTGCAGCAGTCAAACTAGGTAAGATCATATAATTAGACATGATCATATTTTTGCCTGTTCAGATGATGTGATTGTAACTTGCTGTGAAGAGGATTTATTTTAATCTCTTAAGTATAGTGTGTATATAACCTAGGATAGCTTTTGATGCAAGTGGAAATCTCCTAATATTTTAGGGAGGTAAACTGTAGAAATGCCTCATCTTTTTTTAAGCACACACAAAATAAAGCATGTGTCTTCCTTCCTTGCGCACTCAGAAGTCCCAGTGTAGCTGGCGAGCGTCATCAGTGAAGTTTGTACATGTACAAGAAACAACAGAGCAAGACTCACACTCAGTGGAGGAAACTGCACCCAGGCAATAGCGAAGCAAACCCACCGTGTTCCAAACGATCTGTCCGAACTAATTGTGAGAGAGCTCACAAATCACACCAAAAGCCCAAAGCTCCTTCACTCACTGCTGTTACACAGCAGTACCTCTCTGACTCCAAAAACTGAGACCCGTTAATAAAAACGGAAAAATCAGCCACCTCGCAAGAGGTTACAGACACAATTATGAAACACTTTCATACCGTAAGACTTGAAGAATGAACTGCCTACACTGTATACTTTTCTATAAAATTATAATTAATGCTAACCGTAACAATGAGGGAGAGAGAAAATCAGACGCTCTAAACCAGTCAACGTAATTTCAGTTCCCAGAAAAATGCTGAAGATGTAATATTGCTACTTGTAAAACACAGAAAACAGAACAAGAAACAAATCGTCATCATATGAGCGGTCCACAAAACATCATGACAAATTGTATAATTTTTTCCACGATAAGGTAAGAGGCTTCAGAGGGAGGGAAACAGAAGCAACAGCTGTATTACTACCTTCATGCTTTTATCAAAGACTCGTATAACTTTACTTCAAAGCAGCCTGTTAAATCTGTCTAAATGAAACTGCTTAATGGACGCAAAACTGGTCGGAAGTACAGTCCCCTGCCAAAGCAGAAGTGAAGCCCTTCAAGACCGCCGCCAGCTCTGCTTCTGCCCAACCCATGCAGGAACACCACTGCCTCTGGGGGTAACAAGCAGCCGGGATGAACCAAAGCACAGCAGAGTACAGGCTAAAAATTGAGAGTGATCGCAGGAGGGAGAGTCTGGAAACAGGCTACAATTCAGTAAGAATAAAAGCAAGGTACTACGCTTCGGCAAGAACAGTTGGCGGCACCAACAGACGAGCAGGAAAACAGTTTTGAGATGTGTGGAAGACAACAAGAAAATGTGGATCTTTACAGCCTCAGCTGAGTTTCAAGTGAAGTCCCGTTCTGTAACAGCAGAACCGTGAGGGCGTTGAACACTTCTCTCGCCTCAGCCAGCCACAACCTCTGTTCAGGGTAAGACGGCTGACCAGCATCTGCCAAAACGGTGGTGGTGCAACACCCAACTCCAACACGCAGAGCGCGGGCAAACGTGCCACTCAGAGGGGAAAAGGCGCATTGGTCACATTTGCTGTAAATCAAACACTTACCAGGCCTTCCAGAAAAAAAACCAAGTGGAGTTTAATAAAAAAAAAATAGCTATTAATTTCATATGAAGAGTATTTAAAATACACGTCACAGCAAACACAGTACGCGTCCAGCGAACCAAGCTCCCGCCGCAGTAAGAGCCCAGACCCCGCTTCTCTCGAATACCCCAGCTGACAGCTGCACGAGTACCATCTTACCTAAGGAATGTGCTGCAGTGGTTTTAGAACTAAAAAAACGGCCTAATCCAAGATCTCCCAGCTTCACCACCCCTGTGGCGGTTATAAACACGTTGGCTGGTTTTATGTCTGCAAGAAGAAAAAGGTAAAAGGTCAAAGCCACAAAAGGTTATTTGGTTCTAATACCGCAACAGAAGCATAGCCTGGAGCGCGCTCTGTACAAAGGAGGCTCGAGCAGAACCGTGTTTCTGTCTAGCTTTGATAGGCTGAATCTTCCAAGACTTCAAGCTCTGCACACACACAAAAAATCAGAGTATACTTCCCAGCACACAAGAAACAGCAGTGAGGGAAAACGTAAAAAAACAGCACATCAGAATAGAGGCAACGTCTAACTGATGGAGATCAAAGAAACAGGTCTGCTGCTCTTTGCAAATGGTTGTTTTCTGCAGGAAACTACTGCCCGCCACGTTCCCTCCTACCAAGGGCAACTTCTTGTCCCACACAGACATAAACTCTGGGCTCTGTACAGCCCAGTTTGTTCACGGAGCGTAAAAATGCCTAGAACCCCAGCTGCCCAAGCAGTCGCCTGTCCGGACGGAGGCAGTGGGGCTCCTTCCTCACGTCACAGCAGACTGAATGTAGGAGGCTCCACATTTCAGCCACCCACCACAGACCTAACTCAGGTGCACCTGCATCAGGGGATGTATAAAGGACCAAAAACAGTACCACGTTGATGAAAAAAATTCAGCGAAGAATGCACTGCTTCAAAGGCTAAGGAAAGGAAAAAGGACTACCAGGCAGCAGAGACCGGTACTGCGGCCTTTCGGGACACTCGCATTTCCCGGGGCAAGTCCTTCACAAAGTATTTCATTTATGCTGAAAGAAGCAACGTAACTTTTGGATAGAGCTCAAAGTTATGAAAAGTTCTAGGAGATTCAAAAATAATTAATGAGAACGGAGAAGAGGTTATGAGAGTGTGGGACATATTTGTATTAATATTTCAGAAAAGCTCACGAGACAGAAAAACTCTTCTAAACTCTCTAAGGTCACAGCCGATATAATGAAGGCTATTTCTTCGAGTTCACTGCATCCAGTAGTCTCAGCATTTTACTTCTGACACTTCTCTAATGGCAAGTTTGACACCTCTACTTAATATCAGTGTCTGGAATACAAAGCAGCTCATCTTCCTAATACCACGCTCACTTCGGACTGAATCCTGTAACAATGAGGCAGGGAGACAGAAGGAGAAATCCATCGTGCAAGCTCCAGCCTCTCTCAACATGCATTGGCTGAACATCAGCATAATTGTTTTTGAATGTAGGCGCTTACTAATTGGAACATTATATTATTATTCAGTGAAAAGAGACTGAATTAATGTTACCTCTGTGCATCACCCTGCGGGAGTGCATGTGTTCAACTGCACTGCATAGCTGCACAAAATATTTCCACACCGTCCTTTCCGGGATTAACCGTTTCTGCTTCTTAAAATACTGTGGGAGGAAATAAATAAAAGATCAGTGAAAAAGCAACATATTTGACTCGTTCCTGGACTTGTGTTAGCCAGCTCCAGGTTGCCCATGTCTTCCAGATCCGCAGCAGCATGACTGCTCTTCCGATCAGGTTTTAACTCCTCTCCGAATGTAAACTTCAATGCAGTTCACTAATTAACAACTATTATGGAAAATATGCTTAAATAGGTTTGACATTTTTGAATGGACACCAATTATAATTAGCATTAATCTCCTTAATTACCTTGCAAAACATATTTAATGCCTCAAAACAACAAATGTCTCAAATATTTTGCCTTAAGTAACAAAAGATCATTAAAAAAGTCTTGTAAACATTCAGTATTATACAGTTTATTAACAACAATAAGCAAGTCTGTTTCCCCTTTTTAAAAGATGGCCAGGACATCAATAAAGTATCCATCCTTCTTCTGTGATCAGGGAGAATAACATATTCTATTTCATGCATAACAGGAATACTGAATTAAGTGAACTATCTCTGGTGAGACAGCCAGGCACCACTGATCAAGAGACACAGATCTGGAAAACGACCGTTTTGTGTGCGTTTCTGCAGCGCCAAGCAAAGCCGAGTCCGGGCTCAGCGGACCTCTGGGCGCTGACGGCTCTCCAATAGAACGGTCGTCAGCGTAACGCACGCAACGCGGAGGAGCGCAGCTCGGTGACGGTTCTCCAGCACACTGAAGTCTTCCTCCTGAGCAACTGCTTACAGGAGTAAATAACCAGCCGCCCGCTCCCGTGAGGGCTAACCATGGTGCACCTTCAGCTACTCCCTCTCCACTGCAGAAATGCACAACAGCCGCGCACGCCGCACGCAAAGCGCTACCTCCTCCTCCAAGCCATCCCAAGACTGCACTGCTTCGGATTAGGGGTCCCCAGCCTCTCCCGGCCCCTTCCTGGGCTGGACCCCGAGCCCGCTCTTCACGCAGAGCGTTATCAGGACACGCTGGTTTAAGACACATCCTCATCCTCAGACACACAGAGCGTCACTGGGCAACGACTGTCTCTGAAACGCCGCGCACCCTTTCCGGCGCACTGCAGCTGCATTCCTTCTGCGTCGTACCCTCGGGAATCTCCCTCCGCAGCCCGCAAGAGCGGGAATAAAGGCAGGGAGCTGCCTGTTGCCCCTTGCTGCATCTCGTGCTTTTTCCTCTCGCTACAGACATCTGATGACCGCTGTCACGTTTTACATTTTATGTGAAATGCTGTTACTGGTTCGTGTTTGACTCGAGTAATGACAAATTTTCTTTTGCAGATCAGCTGCGAAGGGGCACGACTGTGCAATTCCCCAGGCGGGAGATCTGACAGATTGCAACAGTTTCAACCCAAAACTCGACAGAGAGCGCAGAGGAATTACTGAGGGTGAGGGATAAAGCGTTATCTACACGATAACATTATTTCATTCTCATTAAAGTATTTAAGAGTAGATATGCAAGACCACAAGTGATAATTTTCCAAATGTCATGTCCAATAAGGCTCGCCTGACATTTACAAGAAAGTCCCAGCTCTCCGGTGGGTTCTCCTGCAGCCCTCTCTCACAGCAGCTTTACAACACCTCATAAATAATGCAGGCACCAGGGGCGTGACGAAGACGGTCCCTGGTTTTATCACTCTCGCACCTTCCGAGTGTTGTTACTGCTGTTCCTGCCACCTCACCGAAACCGAGAATCCTCGCAGCAGCTCAAGCTCCCCAGGGACGGGCAGGGCGCGGGGGGGACGCGGAGGGGCAGCAGGCAAGCTCCGCTTCTGCGGTGAAAGCTATGTGGAGGACAAGACTTTCGTTCTTAAGAGTATTTTTTCTTTGATTAAAAAGTGGAATTCAAAGACTTGCACCTACAGAAAAACATCATTTATATGATCTTGAAAAAAACCTACTGCATCTTTTTCGTGCCCGCGACAAACACGTGGGAAACCCGACCAGACTGGGGAGCGCCGGCAGAAAGAACGCAAGTTACAGTTTGCTGTTCAAGTTATCAACCTAAGCATTTACAAATTATGCTTTGGAAAATGTAACTCCTAATGACAGAAAAAGCAATTTTGAGAAAATTAAATTACCAACCCTGATACATAAATGAATATCTTTATCAGAAGGCAAAGTTTTAAACCAAAAACTGTAAAAGATAAAAAAAGGCAAATACTTTATATGATGATATCTAACCATTACGTAGGTGAAGACTTCTTATAAGCTAAGACTTAAAAGTCCAGCAAAACACTTGCACATCCCATGATGATCACAGCCCTAACTCCTGCTCTCCCAGTCCTCGCTTTTTCTCCATCTTTACCCGCCAGCACTACAAGTCTGACACAAACTGCACGTTTCCCAGGATCTGCTGGGAAAAGGGTAAAACGTGGAGGAAGCCACGCGAAGACCGGGGAAGCTAAAAGCACACACGAGCTCTCCGCAGGCAGACGGACAAGCGCTGTCTCCGCAACGCAAACCGTGCCACCCGCCCTTGGCGCGAGTCACCAGCCGGCACGCGCGGATTCGGGCTCCGCCGGCTCGTCCCTCGGCTGCGCGGCAGACCCGACCGTCGCTCCTGCTGCTGAGCGGGGCGAGCCCGTATCTGGAATTCGGGGGCTCTCCCCAGGACAGCTCGGCCAACGGCCTGCTCCCAGCTCGCTCACCCAGGGGTTCTCTCCGGCGAGATGGGGCAGATTTTCACGGGCACTGTAAATTTAGCCGCTGCCTATGGACTAAATGGATAACTTGTTTGACAGCCTTTGGCCTAGTGCCTCACAGCTCTGCTTGCAAAGAAAACAAATCTGTTAATAAGATATTTTAACTGTGACAACAACGAGGAGGAGAACTTTCCAAACATTCATTTATGGTAATTACAGAATAATGATGGCAAAAAAACAGGTAAAACATGGAGAGAAGGTTGAGAGTGCTAACAAACATGATATAACACATCTGTTCTCACAAGGGATGTACGTCTAAAGATTAACATGTCAAAGAAAATATAAAAGCAGGTGGTAACAGCTTAACTAAAGCTGGTTTGCAGCAATACAAGTATTCCTAACAGCAACATAAGAGAAGAACAAGTACTTGAAACACTTTCTCAAACCCAAACCCCCACTGCAGAGAAAGTCCATAGACTTTCTGGCATGTCTTCAGCGGGGCAGACAGGTTCTGGGACCTAACAGGCACCAAGCGTCCCCACCAGTCACACCCCGGCGAGATCAACCTTGCAAGCCACACGCACCTCCCGCCCAGCACCCAGCGGCTCGCTCCCTTCCGAAGCGGCGGCCAGCGGCAGCGGCACAGCCTGGCGTGCTTCCAGTGCCACCAGGCACTTCGGCTGCGGCTCTGGAAGCACCCCGTGGGCGAGCAAAGCCGCAAGAGGAGAATAAAAGCACTTCTGGCACCGATCTGCTCACCCCCCCGGTCTCGTGTCTCTACCTAAGCCTGAAATTTTGCTGCACCCCTAGAACTGACACGTCCTTACCTTAATCATCTGAGAGAGATCACCAGCATCGGCCAGCTCCAGGACGATGTTAAGTTCATTGTCTTCAATAAAAGAATCCAAATACTTAATTATATTGGGGTGGTTCAGTTGCTGCAGATAGAGGGAATGCAAGAGGAGAATTTGTAACGCTGTAGTAACAACAGCTCCAAGATACAACACCCGTACCGTTTGGGTAATCATTATGCAAAACAGTTCGCAATAGGGGCAACAACAAACTGTGCTCTGGGTTATTACAGACAAAAAACCTGTAAGAAAGACCATTTAATCGCAAGCATAATGTAATAAAATCGCCTTGAGAAGAGAGCAATACAGCCCAAAACAGGGTGAAACTGCCTTTAAATATTTTGTGAGTCTACAACAGCAAAGCTATGTCCTGAAAGAAACTCTGTTAGGCAATAACCGACTTTTTTCCTCCCATTAAATACAAACAAAAACCCTGTTGATTACAGCACTCCTTGAGGCCTCTCTGCTCCTTAGAAGAACAGAATTAATTAAAATTTTGATGGAGGAAAATAATGCACAAGTTGCATACGTCAGTTTATTTTTCTGATGATTTATGATTGCATCTTCAGTAATTACTTTTTTTCATTTCAGTATAGCTGCTTCTTCTATGTGCAGCTGGTATCTGAATTTCTTATCTTCCTTCTAGATTTGTTAAAAACATGCACCTTCTCAGATTGTTACACATTACTCACAGGACTAAATGAAGACACAGGCTCAATAAATTAAAATTTCTGGTTTAATATTTTATGTCTGAATTTATTAAAGTGGAAAACTGTAACTGCTTAGAAGATGATGTGGTGTCTCGCTCTCTCTGTTCACTCTCTCTTCTCATTTGGCATTAGATTATCTTTCTCTCATGCTCTTCGAAATGCAGTAAATTTAGAAACTACTAAAGTGAGCATTTCATCTACTGAACAGCTGTGACTCAACCTGCCTATTCCAGGGGTTACAAAGCCAAAAGAAACACGGTTATGATCCATCATGCTAATCACCCCTCTCTGCATGCCCATTAGGGGATAGATTCTCCTCGGCAATGCCTCGACACTGGCGCACATTAGTGTTAATGGGAGCCATGGGCAGGCATCAGCAGAACACCATTCCCACCAGACCCAGCCTTAAATAAATAAATACCACAGCCCACCAGTTCTGTTGAAATTTCTTTTAAATGTCTGCTCTCAGGTATATGGACCAGAGATCAACTTCCAGGGGGAAAAGCACCAAAACCAGGAGCAGACCCCCCCCAGCCGCCGGTCACAGCGCGCCCGACGCCTGGGACTGCTCGCTGCCCCGCAGACGGGTACGCCGGTGACGGAAGGGATGGCTTCTGTCCTCCCCAGCACGCTCTGATGGGAACTCTCTCCTGAGTTCCCAGAGGCATCAGGGAGCTCAGCAAGTCAAAGCAGCCTTTTTCTAAGCCTCAGCACCACGTGCCAACAACACACACCATCGAAACGCTCCAGCTGCCACAGGGAGTGCCGACTGCACGCCACCGGGAGAGCCCCCACGCTAACGTTTCTCCTGCCCGCACCCCAGTCGCTGCTTACTTCACCGTGTGTAACAAAGCCCAACGTACCCCGACCCAAGCACTGCTTAACCACGATAAAGAATTTAAATATCTTTTTTGTGAGACTGTACACACTTTTTACTGATGGTTTTTATTGTTTTCAAGAATCTCGTTGGATCCTCAGAGGAATGTTTCTTCTATTAGGATGAAGTTGCATAAAATTACAAGCAAACACATGAAACACCCATGGCACCATGCTAACTGGCTGCTGTTGACGAACAGACCTGCGCGGACTCGCGTTTCAGCGGCAGCACCCAGCAGCACCCTCTGCGGACGCTCAGGAAGGGGCCGAGAGCTCCAGGAGGAGCCTTACCGGGCTCTTCTCCACCGCAGACCGCCCGCGACCCTTCAGAGGCTCCAGGGCAGAAGTACACAGTTGTTCTACAGCTGGTTTCACTGACCTTCAAACTCTGTTTTCCCAG
>Ga0065711_1035741_pt1 | contig 21896 bp, 22 predicted proteins | sample Hoacrofraction12_FD_59098 | JGI IMG/M metagenome (GOLD analysis project Ga0065711, IMG submission 59098) | Hoatzin crop microbial communities from Cojedes, Venezuela - Epithelial fraction 12 v2 (version 2) | ecosystem: Host-associated > Birds > Digestive system > Esophagus > Crop | place... | reverse complement strand
GTTGGCGCATGGCAAAGTTTTGGACTAAGCCATCATGGTTGCTTTTTTTTTTTTGTAATCTTTATTGACCTAGAAAGTAGAATCCTTGCCGTTAAGCAGTTCCTTGTAGATTTTGAGCATGAAATAGTATTGATTCTAAGTATGTAATTTTATTAGGCAAATGTGGAAGTAGTAAGTTGATTGCCTCTTAAATATAAGAATTCTGTTGCACATTCACCAATGCAATGGAAGCAGAAGAGAAGGGAACCAGCATCAATCAGTTTGCTCAGAGCACCATCACTCGCGCAACCCGCTGGTCGAGGGGACTGGCGAGAGGAGCCTTCCCGCTCGGCGGCAGCGGCTCGATCCCAGCACGGAGTGAGACCAGGCACCGGCTCACCCTGCTGGGGCCCAGCCTGTGTCCCCACAGACGGGCTCAGCCCTCACATGGGGATGGAAACCCCCAGCGTGGTGGCACCGAATCGCTGTCAGGCTGCACAGCAGCCCTGGGCTCACTGCCCCAACACCCTGGGGTTGGGGCGTGGGGGGCCCCAGCGCGGCTGGAGGAGCTGGGAGCCCGCCGGGTGGTGGGGCTGGCTCCGAACCCCTCCACACCAACCCAGAGCTCTGCAGCCAGACGCCGAGCGGAGCCCAGGGACCCCCGGCTTCCGGAGCAGCAGATTTCCGCGTTGCAGGATAATGCCCAAGTAGTTCCACGAATGCTGCATGTGTGCATGGGGGCAATGACCGATCAGCAATAGTCCTTTTCTTTTCCAGGAAAGCCTTATTTGAGATGTAAGTAGACAATTATTTTGTAGGGCCAGTAGGGATATATTTTATGTACATGAATAGAAAGACTTACCTCAAAAAAATATCAAGAGAAAGGCAGTTCGATAGGGAATTACTCTTGTCAGAGACCTACCTTGACACCTAGCACAAGCAGCCTCAGCTGCCGGCCTGACCAACGTGTGTCTGTGTTGCTGTAAAGTCCGCGATGGGAGTCCAGAGAGCAGAGATATGCTCAGTTTTGGTCCTTTTTTTTGTTTTTTTTTTTTCAAAGCTGGATTTTCAAACCAAACGCAACAGTGTGCATAGAGCTTCACAGGAAAAAAACAAACAAAACCAACGAAAAAGTACCATCTTGTATATTAGCATTAGCTTAGGAAACAGGCACCAAAATGGCAATACTTTTTTAAGGCAAGACAGATTTGTAATATATTTGTTCAACGTGCAAAGGTATTCTACCTTGTACAAAATAAATAGAATTTCTCTCAATGTGTATTTCTCAAACGTACTCATTTGCAGTCTAAAACCTCCAGCCCGTGTTCAGGTCCGAGCTCACCAGGCGCTAGGGCTGGTCACACAGGGGCTGTCCCCCTCAACCAAAAAAGGGGGGCTTTTTGGCATCCCCAGCGTCGGGCTTACACAGCAGACGTTGCAAGATTTCTCAGAAAAGACAACGCTGTAATTCAGGCTGCAATTTGGAGTTAAAGTAAGGTCCATCTTTAAAACATAATGTAACTGGCTCTGTGCATGCCTGGCAACTCCTCCGGAAGCTCTCGCTCCCCAGCAGTTTAACCGTAGGTAAGAGTCGAAGCAAGAGCCCCTGGCGATGCCCAAACCCACCCGGCCTGGCTCCCGCACACCTCCCAGGAGCGACCCAGGGCGAGTGCCAGCACCAGCTCGCTCCGATTTTCCGGCGATGCATTTCAGCGCGTGCTGTGCCAGTGCTGGGTGACACCGGGGGTTGCCGTGCCTTCCGCTGGGCACTGGCGGGTACGGGCTGGCAGTCACCCCACCGCACCCAGCAGTGATGGGACCGGATGCATGGCAGCCGCCTCAGCAGCCTCGACAGCGCTCCCGGGGAGCCTCAGCAATAAATCACAAGCACAGATTTGCAGCAGAAACAACTCCAGAGTTAATGACTCCCAGGCAACGCAGCGGACTGCTACGTGTTGAACCTTTTTCAATATTTGTGCTTCGTATTTCTAAAAATCTTGTTAAGTAAAGCCCAGCTTGTAATCTTCTTATTCGACAAGCCACACTCCATAAGCTATTTAAGTCCGGAAATTCATCAGGTTTGAACAGTTAGAGTAAGTAATTCTAGCTTAATAAAAATGTCTTTAAATCAGCACAATCCCATGTCCTTTCTGCATAAGAGTCAGAACCTGAACTCCCACCAAATGCAAGAACCACTGATGCTCGCTGAACAGCTTCGGAATTAAGGTTGGGACTTTGAAATATGTAAACGACAGCAACAGCTTTTGGCAAGTAAAGCCAAATTTGCAGCAGTATGTACAGAGTTCCCAGAAGCTCAGAACGCTCCTGTCAGCGCCCAGAAGCAGTGTCCGCTACCATCAGCTGTCCCCTGTCAGCAGAGAAGAGACACCTCAGCCCAGAAGCAACACCAGCGACAGAAGAGAGCGACTGCTCACCAGCGGAAGGGGACATTCCCCCACCTCAGGTCGGTGCTCAGGTGGATTCATGCCTTGCCCTGTCTCTCCCAAAGCACCTTCTTGTCCCAGGAGCGTCACCCAGCATGGGGCCAGGCGGGATCCACTGCCGCAGCACCGCCGTGCCCGGGAAGCAGCAGTACAAGACCGCAGAATATGAGCCAGAGGCTTTAAGAGGGAAGAAGCTCCATCTCTGTGCATACACCGTTTGATCTGGCTTTAGAAGGCGATTTAGAAGGCTTCACAAACTATTGCATGAAAATTCTATGGTCCATGGTGCAGCAGTTCCCACGGACATCAGTTTTTGCACAGCATTTCTAAGGCCGGTTTTATCATTATTAAAGTTCTGGTGGGGAAAAAAAAATAGAGAAAATCAGAGTTCTTACTTTGTCTAGCAGCACACGCAGCCATCTCACGGCGGCCCAGGATGCAGACACAGCGCTGCCTGTTGCGAAGCGAAGGAAGAAGCACGCGCACACGTGCAGACTCTGCACGGGACAGGGGCGGCCTCAGCCTCCAGCCACGATCTGCACTCCCCCAGGTCTGGTTGCATTTGCAGTTGCTGCAGGAGAAGCATCTTGCACAAAACCATGCAAAATCCAAAGCTGACGTGACGGCCGAGTCGAGCTGCCTGCTTACGTGAACCAGAAAAGGAAGCAAAGTGAAACTCCTCCTGCATTTCCAGTTGACAAATTTAGATCTTGGCCACCCCGGTGATTTGGTTAATTCCAAAACACGCTCCGGTCTGACCAGAGCAAGCGCTGTGAGAACAGCTCCCACCGTGAGCAAGGGCCAGTCCTACCCCCACTGCCCGACCCTCCTGTGGTGCTCAAAGGCCCAGAGCTGCCTCCGTCCCCACCACATGGCCCCGCGCTCTGCAGGCGGTGCTGGGCAGCTGCCGGGACAGCGGGCACCGTGCTTGCTCGTGGCCCGTCCAGCCTCTCTGCACCGCTTCCTCAGCGGGACACCACCGTGGGACCAGAAGGCCTGGCTCACGCGCTGCAGAAGGCGGCAGTTTGCTGTCCCACACACTTTTTTTACCGGTGACAATGCAGACAAAAACCCAGGTTTGTAAAGCCCATTCAGGGCAGTGCCCAGAGCGAGCCCACAGACTTCCCGGAGCATAAAAGCTTCCTGAAGCTGCCAAACTGTGCCCCAAAAAGCCACAAGCCTCATCTGAGTGAAGAAGGCAACTGTGTTACACGGCCCTGTGGGTTCCTTCTCTGGGGGTACTTCTACTTCAGCGTCTTCTCCCAGCCTGCCCCAAGCAGCTCGTTAGCTGCCAGTAAGTAAAAAACCTTTTGGTTAAATCCCAGCTCTCCCAAAAAGTTCACCCAAAACCATACTCAGTCGTCCCCTGTAATTCTTTATTAGAATCATGGATGAATATATTTTAAATCAATCTAAAAAAATAATGAATCGAGGTACAGTACATGCATAAAATACAAAGTAATTTACAAACAGATCAAAATAGCATCTTCAGAACTAATACCAGGAGGAGAAATGGATTAAAAAAACCAAGTGACCGACTACAGCAATGCCTTCCGTGTGCCTTACACATCATGAGCACCGCACGACAGAAAGGTTGGGTACAGAACGCAGCTGGCAGCGCCTACCCAGAGCCGGGTGTTCCAAGTGGGTCATATCAGAGTTTGAGAAACGGCCCCTACAATCAGTTACTTCCCTGGAATAGTATAAATAACTGCAGGCATTTACACAACTGACAGTTCTTTCAAACACTGTAGAAATTCAGTGCCTACAGCCCCCAAATCTCAACACTAACGACGTGCTTGGCAATAGCAGATACCACGTGATGCGCAGTGAGTGCAGTGACAGAAGGCACGGTTCATGTATCCCTGGACAGGCTACGCGAACGGATGACTTGCACCGAGCGACAGACCACAGGAGGAAGGCAGGCATCCAGTAAGAAAACTACTCCAGATGTTTTTGTTAAAGAACACATACCAAACCACTGGAATAATTTAAAAATACCGGATGAAACAGAACTGAAAACTCAGACCAGGTTGTGGAAGTTACTGATTCATCAACTCAAGCATTTGAATATCTTAGTACACGCGGCAGGTATTAATAAGTGTGATATGCAATAGGTGACAACACCCTTCAGCTCTGTGTATCATAAAAGAAACAAGGCATCCTCAAACCCTGACACCACCAGCTCTGTGGAGGCCAAGCCTGGGGCAGCACACAAACACGCTGCGTGTGCCGGCGCAACCCTGCATCAGCTGCGCAGCACGCGCTCTGGCTCCCCGCGGACGGAGCCCACCAGCCTCCCGCAGCGCTGCCTCCCGCCACAGCCTCCTCTGCAGCAGGCGCCAAACCACAACAGCTCGCTCACAGGTAGCGAGAACCCTGCTGCTTGTTTGCAAGAAATTCTCTTTTCTCCCCCATAATATTGTATTAAAAAAAAAAAAAAATCCTTAACTTGATAATCTGAAGATGTAGCAGAAAACATTTAACTTACATTAAAATTGCACTTCAGAGCAACGGGCATTTCAACAAGCTTCAGACGCAGTATGCAACACTTTCAGACAAGGAAAGATCACCCTGCCCAGCGATAATTTCCTAGCTAACCTGACAGTAATTGTTTTGCGAGGAGCTGAGTAACATCTTCAAGTGCTCACTAACGGCATCTGCTCTGACTAGCGGGCATCCTGTTGGAAAGAGATCAGATCAGTTCCGAACAATCTACTGAACCAAAACCGACAAGTCGGTGTTGGGAAAAATACTGCAGCCACACAGAAGCAACGGATTTATAAACACTGAAATCAAAGTGTTTAAGACATGGAGAAATTCAGAAAGGATAAGCAGTAACTAAACACAAGAAAGTAACCACGAGAATTACAAATATATTTAAACCTTGGACCTGGGGAATATACACAGCCTGTTAGGAAAGAACGCGCAATTCTATATATTCTGACAGCACTGCATCTTTGGTTTGTTTTCAGTGGTCGGAGGGACGTGAATGGGAACCACGTTGTTGCTTGGAGACATGTCGTTTTCGCGTCTGTCGGACATCTGCTTCTGGGAAACAATACGATAGATCTCTGGAAGATGAGAAAGAGCGAGTCATTACACGTGCACCAGCAAAACACCATCACAGAATTAAATCTGGGGGAAACCAGGCATAAAATACATAAAGAGTTTCTATAGTTTTGAAACTCTACAGGTAATGCACAAAAGCTTTCACAAGAAGCTCAGTTGTGATGCTTTCTATATCCAGAAAATAAAATATATTTTTGCAAAAGAAACGAGTTTTCAAACAACTGTTTTACTTCCCTTGAGATAACAGTTAGTAAATGGACAGAATTAACAAAATTTTTTGCTAGGAATTGGAGACTGTGTGCCCCATCAACTCCTCCTGGTGTTCTTCAGGCTCTGAGGAAAGCAGCCACAGTTTGCAGAGGTACCCACAGACAACAGCAGGATTACAAAGAACCTCTCAGAAGTTCTCTCTCCGACAGGACTGTGAGGACAAGTTCTTCCCTCTCAGCATGCCTATCACGTATGACAGCTTGCCCATCATCCAAGGGTTTTAAATCTTCAGACAAGGTCTATTGGGGCCCAAAAGAGGAGACTCAGCCTCTCCAGCAGCACACAAACCCTTTAGAAAATTCACTGTGTTGGAGCAGCTAAACTTCAAGACTCAGGAGAAGGAACACGGACTCCAGACAAAGAAATTCCAGTGTAAATCGGAGAGCATGGGTTAAAGTCCCGTGCCTTCCCCAGAGCGATGCCGGGGGGAAAACGCTGCACCCCTGCACCGCAAGCCTTGCCCAGTTTCCTGGGATTTGCTGGCAGCCGATGGCATGTCTGTACATAAACTCGGAGTAGTAACAAAAGCACTTTATTCAGCCGCTCAGAAGAAAGAGCAAAGCATGTGTAGCGCCTCACCCCCAGAAAGGAAATAAAGCATACCAAAAATAGCACACGGGGAACTCACTTGCAAATTTGAGTTTTAAAACCATTAAAGTTTACAAAAACTAAGCAGCTTGTTAAACCTCAGTTTAACAAACAGCTTCAAAGCGTTCCAGGTTCAGCAAAAAGCCGACCCTGAAACGACAACATCGCGTCTCCTGCTTTGCACAACAGAACTGCGCGCCGGCAACAAATACAGAGCGGAGGGAGCTGGGGCCCGCGCCCGACCCGCGTGCTCCAGCTCCCTGCCCTGCCCCGAGGTTTCCGATAAGCCCAGGCTGCAGAGGGCGAGGGCTCCCGCAGAGCAACGCGGGACAGAGCGCAGCTCTGGCGAAACGAAGCAAAGGTCCAAGTTCTTCTGGAGGTCTGAAGTCTCTTACCAGCTGGATAATGACTGTCCACACGCACACACCTCGCCTGACCTCACACCAAGACACGTCCTTTCCACCAGAAATCTGTCATTAGCGAGCAGCCTTTGTTCGGAATTTTAATGAGCTGCTGCTTCATGCACATCATTTCAGTACTGGAAATGGAGCAGCCTCGTGCAGAGAGGTCCTCTTTGCTGCCAAGGGCTGATCCCACGGCTGAGCGTCCACTTTCACAACAGCAGGAAGAGAGAGCACCGAGGAGCTAAAGGGTCCCTGACAAACAGGGCTTGAAAACCTTACCCTTGATGCAACAAGCCTGCGCTGATCCAAGCTGCCAACGCAAACAGAGGCCAAGTGCTCCCCAGGAAGAGGAAGAGCAGGGCTGCACGCACCCGTGGGACTGCTGGCAAAATAAAAATCTCTCACGCAGATATTGTGCTGTATCAACGGGCTGTGCAAGTGACATAAATCTCTGCAAGTGGCACTTGGAAAGAATCTGCCTGTTGGGCCTCCAAACTGACAGCTCAGACTCAGACAGGGATTCACTGTTTAGAAAACCAGATTTTACACAAGTAGTTACAGGTCCAGTCACTGAGGCAATCAAACCAGAGCCACACATGTAAAAGGATTTTCCAATTTCACCCTTTCTCAAGTTCACTCTTTCTTCCAACTGCCCTACACCCAAACGGCGTCACAAGTTCAGTGAATCCCAAGGAATCAGATCGTTAAAGCTCCTGGTGGGAACCCGCCGATCAAGCTCAGCCTCGCCCTGCGGCAGGCCGCTCGACGCGCAGCAGAGTGCCTGTGTGCAGGGCTGGGCGCACAGCCAGCTCACCTCCGAGTGCAGAACACTGCCCGTTCCTGCTCAACAGGAGAAGGCTCTTGCCGCCTTCGTTACTGGAAACTCCAGTAGCATCCTCAGCAGCAGCAATCCCCCATTTCCCAGAGAACCTCCTGAACAAGCTCACAGCAGTCCCCAACACAAGCTGTCACACACTTGCCCTGTAAGCAAGGGCTTGCAGCAGGGTGCCCGCAGTGCAACGCCCTCATCTTCAAGCCAAGATCTTCAGTAAACAGCCCTGAATCCTTAAAAACCACCTTAACAGCATTGATTTCTCTGCTGATACAGGGTCTATCCCTGTTGACTCTGGGAATGTACTTCCATGACCCTCGCTTCCACAGCCTCCCAGCAGTCCTGCGAGGCCCTTTTGTAAGCAGGTGATAGCCTTTTAACACTATATTGGTGTTATGAGGTTTTATTCCCGGATTTTTGGTGACAGTTTCACAGCTGCGCTGCCTGAATCTCCTCGCTGCAGCCCCACGTTTGTTGCTCACTGCCGCCTCTCCCTCCTCCGCAGCGCAAGCCTTTGTGCAGCCCCAGCGTACTGCCCCAGATGCCAGCCTCCATAGCTAAACCCTGCCCTTCCCCGGCTCGGCTGCACGCCGTCTCACCACATGCAGCTGTGCTGCTGTGAAAGGGGACGTGGGAACAGCTTAAACCTGCTCTCACTGGGGCAAAACGCCCAGCAGCAAACCTACCCTGAAACTGGCCCGCACTGAGGAATGCCAGGCTAATGAAGACATCTGCTTTTTAATGAAGATGCCACACTTCACACTCTGCTCAGTAACTGAATGAGACCTTATTCAGGGCACATTCGGCAGCATACACCACTGCATAATTGGTAACTGTGCGAGACAGGCCTCGCGCTGTAAGAGGGCTGGGAAAACACTGCTGCCTAGGAGCTGCTCGCCCAGCCCTCCTCTGCTCAGCCTGCACTAGGGTTTCATTCCTTTTCAGGTGTACAGAGCTAACACAAGAAGAAATCCCTAGATTTTTTTACATTAATGCTCTGTGATGTTGTTTCCTTGGAGATGGGATTCCTTAGAGATGAAGCCGCAGCAGAACGCAGAAACAGAGACAGCACAGAGCCGGGCAGGGAGCAGAGGCACACTCTGGTTTACTTCCAGGATGCTTCACCCTGCTGTGAACGCTCAGAGGGGAAAGGATTATAATACCAGTCTCTCCTATTTGCCAGATGATACAAAGCAGCTTTGTGTGCACAACAATCAGCCCTTGAAGTCTAGACATCCTGCAACAGCAGAATTTGGACAGGGACCATTACTCTAAGTCACAGAAGGGAAAGGTCCCCAAACGCACCCCTGGTACCCGCAGCAGGACAGGAAGCCCTCTAGAAGTAAGATACAACCCCCTCAAAGTCCTCTATAATACAGGGAGAGGAAAGAAAAGCTTTCTCCCCTTTCTTCCACCTGTAAAACCCGCAGATCCCACACTCACTTAGGCTGTACTAACAAAAATGGATTCCCATTTCCCATGCCCAAAGCCACGTATTCAAAGTGGCTTAATTTGAGAATCTAGGTGTGGATAAGCTACACCTCCGAGGGAAGTACTTCTACAAGTTTCCAACACTGTCCCAACCAGACCAGCTTCAGGAGAGCTGGAGAAGAAAGGAGTTTTGCTACAGACTTGAGTCGCAACCCCCCGTTCAGGAAAGATCTAAGCAGGCGTGTGAAAAGCATCAAGAAGCGCCTGGATGTCTCTGTGGTGCAGCTCCCCGCGCTGCAAACGCTAGCAGAGCTGGTGCAGCAGCACACCCTGCCCCTTCTGCCAGCCACCTCCGCTCGCAGCCCGCGGCTTCGCCAACTTCCTTCTTCAAAGGACGGCGAGCGTTCCACCCGCGGGCACTACGCTGGGAGGCAGCCTGGCCAAATACCGGCTATCCATGATTCTGCAGGGCCACTCTGAAAACCGCATTCCTCAGATGACTGCTCCCCTCTTTCCTTCAAAGCAGATCATTAACAGAAGCAGCCAGCTGTGAAGTGTTATCGTGAAGTTCACTGGCAGAACATTTGTCCTTAGCATGCCAGTCACAGCCGAGATGGAGCCAACCTGCTGCTAATGCATTATTTACTTAGTCTTTATCTCCCTGAAACAGGAGCTCCTGTCTGGAGGGAACCACAGGCCCACTAATCAGCACAAGTGCTTCTTCCAGCAAAGTTGAACCAGCCCCTCCCGAACAAGGATCCTGTCCACATACCCAAGAGCTCTTTACCCAAAACACTGTCACAGCAACCTGCAGGGAACACTGACGTTTGTGGGAAAGCAACAGCCTCAACAATCTGTCAGAGTCCACCAAGGGCAAGTTTTAATCACTCATTCTCCCATTACAGACTACTCTCCCTTACAGAAAAATTAAACCAGAAAAAAAAAAATCAAACCTCCATGAATTAGAATCCAAAATAACTTCTGGAATAAAAGGTACAATTGGAAGCATGCGAGGACAGATAAAGAAACCGCCTAGTCTGTGCCCAGGAGGTGAACTGCTTCCCCACAGCAACAGGAGCACATCACCCCAGCATCACACAGCTCTGTGGAACGAAGGTAGCAGCCCAGGGCATGCAGCAAACTTTCCACCTCTTCAGCCGTCACTGTTATCGAGACCAGAATGGCCCAACAGGAGATCGGGGCAACTAGGTGACCAGTTTATATTGGCTGTGACAGCCTGACAGCCACCTCAGGAGGGGGTAAACAATGTCTGATATATTTCCAGTTCCTTTTTACTAGTGCTGGTGCTGAATGAGTATGAAAGTTAATTAACTAACCTTCATCTGAGAGCCCTGATCCCCTCCGAACACTGAAAGGCTGTTCTGCATTACACACTGCACATTTGGCCAGAATATGACCTCAAAGTTCATCCTGAGAGGGGCTACACATGCATAAAGGAAGAAGTTGCAGGTTTTAGCAGTTACAAGCAAGCAATAAAAATGTCCTTCTCCTGAAAAAGCCATGCCCAAATTCACGAGCATTTTTGACAGGACTGCTTTTAGGTAGGTGGAGAAGACAGGAAATCCAGCAGGCATCCCAGATACCGTCATGTTCAGCCACTCCTTAGCCATCCACCCTCTTGCTGGCATCAGTAGTGAGTCATGTAGAGAGTAAATGTAGGAGCTAACTTAACTTCCCTCTTTTTTTTCCTTTTTAATTTGTGCAATGTTGAATTACAACCAAATGACTACACTGAGGTTAAACGGGAACCACATGGTTCAGCTGAAGAGGAAACAAACTCAAGTTCCAGTCCCAGCACTGCACGAAGCAGCGAGATGACAAGCATCCCTAGGCACTCCTGATTCATCTAACATGGACACACTTACTGTTTTGCTAGTATATGGACAGGAGTAGTACTGCTTATCGATCCCGTGTAAAAACCACAACAGAACCAGAACCTGTCGGAGGCCTCTTACATCTACGGGTAAGACAAAATACAGATGGACACAGGCAGATAACATTCCAGCAGCCTAACAACTCCCTCCCTCCACTGCTGTGGTCTTCATAAAGCATTTCAAACTCCTCAACAAAATGCTAAAAGCACAAGAACTTATACTTCTGTCACACTAAACTTCCTAGCTGCCTCCTCACCTGCAGTTCCAGTACAGCTAACAAGCCCTTTTTGGTGCATTTTTAAAAGAATGTCTAAATTAGCTGGCAAAGAGAAAAAAATTAAAAACTATGTCACAGCAATGAGATCTGATTCATGAGACACATAGCTTAGAAGCTGGGCCACTGCTCATAGCAAACAGATCGTGTAGCCTGGCACGTGCTACACTGGGAAGGAGTTTACATTTGCAACTGGGAAACATGTTGGAGGCACTCAGAAAAAAACAGATTCCCTGGCACACCTAGACCAGCGAGACACACCAAGAGAGAGGAGTCCCTCAGATGTTCTGAAGACCCAGACTAGAGATTTAGAGAGGCATTTGCCAAAGCTGGGAATGACAAGAGCTCAGAAACCACACAAGCCACTGCTGTCCCACTATGCCCTGAGCACACAGCAACACAGAAGTCCCACTTCAGCTAGTGATTTCCACACCAACTTGTGAATTCCTATCCTAGCCTTTATATGCCATGGTTAAGTTAAGGTCCCCCATGGGGTCGTAGCTGAATGTCTCAGACTCTTAACAAGTTTTGCCTAACTAAAAAAGGGTTTAAATAACAAGGAAGTACTTATCCACAGAGCATAAAAAATGCAGCACTCGCTACCATCACGCATTTAGAGAGGCCCGAAGTCCAGCCAGGACCACTAAATGCAATGACACTGACTACCCTGCAGCCCAGGAGTCGCTGCGTCTCGTCGAAGGAAGGATCTCCACGCTCTCCTCCCTTTTCCCTTGGCAACTGCTATGGTCACCATTAAAGACGGAAACAAACTAGATTGACTTTTCCTCTGATAAGCAATGGCTGTTTTAACTTGATGCTTGCATGAGAGAATTCTTTCCCATGGGCACTCCCTGCAACATACACAAAAGGGAAACCGAAACGAATTAGGCTGACTAGAAACCTGGGGCAGATCAAAGTGAACAAGGATTCATTCCTGAGTTCAAGGCTGGCCTTTCAACTGTGACACTTCAAAACTGGACTCCAAATCTTACGGCTGTGAAGAATCATTAAATTGCTTAATAAAGTGTTTAAAATTTTCCTAAGAAATGCCTACTTGCGTCATCTCTGAGCAGCCTTCTGCCCTCCCCCTTGAAACACAAAGCACTAGATGACTCACCTGTCAGAATAGTCTGGAAAGCTGCTTCCACATTTGTAGAGTCTAAAGCAGACGTCTCGATAAATGACAAACCATTCTTCTCTGTGTGGACAGAAATACTACAATTAGAGGAGTATACCACAGAGCCGTTTCCCATCTGGAAGAGCTTCTGTACCAGATTATATTTGTGACGTTCCTGACAAGACGCACAGGTTATCAACAAAAAGAACAAAGTTGTGGGTTTTTCCCCTGACGTGATCTGAAAGCAGCACCGTCCAACACCAATATTAGGATTTACATTCCTCCTCCAGCACAGGGATCAGCCCAGTGCTGTGTCCCTTTGAGGCACACCTTCCTGCACCACCGCCAGTGAGAGTGTGTTGCATTTTCAAGAACTGTGTGAGGAAGCTTCCCAGATTTTTCTTTAACCTCGTCAAGTCTCTCCACTTCCCACCTTCTGGTATGCCACAGCAGCTTATTTCACAGGGCTGCCCATGTCAGGGGAACGACTGTCCTCCACCCGCAGGCAGGGATCCTCCCCAGCCATAAACTCTGCAAATGCAGCTATAGCAAGCCTTAACGTAACAAACCCAGCTACACTCCTGCATGAAAGAAATTTGGCCCAAAACAAGGCAAGATTTACAGAATCTAGAATTATTTTTCCACAGATCTTAATTATGTAACAAGACTCAGAGAGCCAGCTTAACGAAAGTCTGTTCAGCCACAGGCATCTGTGTAGGGCTCCAGATCAGCTGGTACAAAGGCGGCAAGATACAGATGCAAAGCTACCACCATACAAGAAACCCAAACCTAAAGCCACAGGCACAGTTTCTGGGAGAAAAAGCAATGCATAGGCAAGAGAATAAATCTGGTTTAAAATCTTCAAGTGCCTCTGGCTGATTCTTGAAACCACATCAGCAGGCATGTTCTACAAGGCTTCCTTTCTGACTGAATTAGAGAGAGGCAAACACCAGTATGTGACGCTGAGAAACATCACCAGCGGCACTCTTTTTCCTCCCACCGGCACACTCGCGTATCCAAGACCAGACAGGCAGCTCCCCAGACAGTTAGCGTCAGGAAATTATTGCAAGTCCACTAACCTGCAAAAGCTCTGGCCTCATCTGTAGGGACTGCTCTCAGGTGGCGCAAGTCACTCTTGTTTCCCACAAGCATGATTACAATATTGCTGTCAGCATGGTCTCTCAGCTCTTTCAACCATCGCTCTACATTCTCGTAAGTAAGGTGCTTAGCAATGTCGTACACCAATAACGCCCCTACAGCTCCGCGATAGTACCTGTGGGGGAAGAGACGTGTTAGAGAACCAGCAAGAAACATCATGATTAAAAGTGACAAGCTACTGTGCAGTAATAGGAAACAGCTATTACTAAGACAGCTATACAAAAAACTATCCAGAAGCAGGCTACGTGGGACTTGAAGCAGTGAAATAGAGCATCCAGACTAGGTAATGTCACAGGACCACCAGAGCAGCCAGGACAGCTGAGTCTAGTGGGTACACCACGTCCCATGCTCGTGGGGAGAGCCTTGCATCCCAAAAATGAACCTCTGGGATCTGTGGGGAGCTACTGTCACCTGCAACCTCTGATCCACTCCTGAAACAGCCTCCCCCACCCATCACTGCGGGTGCAGAACGGGCACAGCCCACAGCAACAGAGAGACTTCAGAATGACTCACTGGATCACAGAAATGTCAGCCTGAGCTATTCCCTTCAGAGGCCGCAGCTGATCTCCTTCAGGCCACAGAGAGGCACAGCAATGCACCAAAAAGAAACAGGCTGTGTTCTCCCACCCCACAATTACCTCCAACTTCATTTAAATCCAGCTGTTGCTATGATTTTCTTCTTCCAATTAAATAAGTACACAAAATGAGCAGTCTTTCCTTGCTGCTACAGGAGGCTTTCTGGTCTTACCACTGACAAAACCTCCATGAACATGGGTATTACTTTATCAATCACTTGCATTGAAAAGAGTCTCTCAAAGCCCTTGCATTCTAGGCTTGAGATGTCTCCAGTTACGCATCATGAGAGCACTAAGAAGCAAATCAGTTTGTGCAGAGGGACACCATATCAAGTTTCTGGGCTGAATAATATTTAAGCTTCATTACGCATAGGTTGTGGATATTACACAATAAAATACAAACACCCCCATGTGCAGTATCTGAGGAACTGGAAGGGCCCAAAACGACCCTCCTCACCTGTACAAGCTATCACTTACGCTGATGTTATAGCTCGGTATCGCTCCTGCCCTGCTGTGTCCCATATCTGAGCCTTTATTGTCTTCCCATCAACTTGAATGCTTCTTGTTGCAAACTCTACTCCAATGGTGCTTTTGCTTTCCAAGTTAAACTCATTGCGAGTGAATCGAGACAGAAGGTTACTCTTGCCTACTCCGGAGTCTCCAATAAGTACAACTACAAGACAAAAATGACATGAGAATCAGATTCCAGGTGTAAATAATACATTGACAATCATCTGCAATAAACATTTCTTTTCCAGAATGAAGCATGAAGGAAAAGAATGGCAAAACCACCACCCCTGTCACGGGGTCTACTGTCCAAGTGTTGATATTTCTAGAGAACCAGAGCTGCCACATTCACCAGCATTTTGAACAGACGTTAGACTTGACTTTTACTTGTTCCATTTCAGTCTCCTTCGCCCAACAGCCAAGCACATTTCTCCTCCAGGGAGAATATACATGGCTGTCACTGCAAAAGTTGGGGACAGTTTGGATTTCACATCCTTGTAACAACACTAGAACTAAAGTACAAAACAACAACCCCACACCATGCAACTGAAATCCATTTTGCTGAAGAAGTCCAAAACACAGGGCAGGCAGCAGACTCTGCCTGCATTTTACACCCCTCACACCTTCGCAGAAGAAATGTTCCCCACTGGGGCAGAAAATTCAGTGAATGGAAAAAAGAACCACCAAACCCCCAAAACCCGCAAGACCACCTGAAGACATCAGCTGAGCCACAGCACTCTGCCCTTCCGCAGTCCCTCACTGCTGCTGTGACTCCTGGCCACTTTAGGGCAGAGCCTGAAACTGCTCTCAAACACTGCTGGGGTTCAGGTGGGCCTCAGACCCACCATCCACTCCCCCTTCCCTGGCTCTGCTTGACTCATCACAGCACCAGTGTCAAGCAAAGTAGCTTGGATTCAGCTGTGCTTAACAGCAGATTGACAGAAGGTTTAAAGTCCAGTTCCTACATGAAGTGTCACAAGGATTCGCTGCAATATCCTGTAATGCTGAGTTGAAAAGTGCAAGTTTAAGTGTAACTTCAAACTCACCACCAAGAGGCAGGCCCCTGGACGAAACACATTCAGACCCCTGAGTCACACCAACAGAAGCCTCTCCGGATGATCTTATGCCCTTAACGAAGACAAGGTACTGAACTGGTAACAGAAGGAAACGGAGCAGGACGAGTAAGGTCCTTGAGAAGAATGAGTAATAACCTCAAAGTTCAGCAGTGAATCAAGACCAGCCAAAGCAAAAGGGTGACAAAAAAAAAAAGTTTCAGCTATGCTTGCTTTGAACAAGCAGAAATACTTGCTCAGTAACATACATCATTTAACAGTTCAGTCACTGCAACACAGCGTCAAAGATTGTGTGGTACAACAGAGGAATGAGCGCACCAAACACACTTCAGTCACATGAGAAACCCCCCACCGAGTCTTAGTCTAGCAACGCAAATACTCCCATCTGCTGCCGCGCCACACAGCACCCTTCTGAACACCATCTTCTGTTTAAATAATGCAAAACAATTCTGACAAATGAGATTTTCTCTGGCTCTAAGGGCAGAGCAGCACCTTTTAAACACCCTCCATAAAAAGAAAATTGCAGCAAATGCTAGCTTCAAACACGGCCTCGTAAAGAATATTTCATCAAAAACAAACATCTCTCCAGCTTCCTCTGCCAGCTGACTCAGCACACAGGCGGCCAAGCTACAGAAGTTGCACCAAGCACGGAGCAGCTCTGTTCACCACTTCTGTTTATGAAGATCTCCAGTGCAGGTAGGTGGCAAGCACATACGCTGAAGGCAAGCAGGATTCCGCTTTCCTACCTGCCAGGTCAGCACCCTTCAGCATCAGCTGCCCTGACACAGCTGAACTGCTTTGCTGGCACAGGAAGATGCTAAACTGTAATAAAGTTGGTGCAGGGGACAGGTCACCTAATTGCATCATCACCACCTGGCAAACTGCCATAGCTTTCCTCTTTCACTGGCAAATAAGTTCTTCAACACTGTTTTGGCAGGTTTAGGCCACGGTTATAGATAGCATCACATTTGTACTCACTGGGACATGTTATAAACAACAGGTTCCCTCCTAGGAGGCAGAAGTTACCACCTCCCTTCGCACACCTCAGTCCTGCCATCACCCAGCATTAGCTTCAGCAGCAGCTGAAAACTTCTCTAAACAAGAAAAGCATAACACAGACATAATTTCTTTTCCCACCAGGACACATCATACACCTGTTAAGTATTCCCCTCAAGCATATTTCTGTTGTTCAGTGCATATTTCAAAGCACAGCTTTAAGTCATTTAACAATAGACGACTGATTAATTCCTTTGCCAGGTTTCTTTCCTTACCTTGTCTGAATCCCATGCTGCTTAAGTTCTGAATGGTTTTCAGCACCAGATTAATATGTACCAATTAAAAGGGGAAAATATTAGACTTTCCTCCTTGAAGTCAGCCATTTCCTCCACTTAACTGGGCCACTGCAGCTCCTCTTAAACACGGACACAGAACAGCTTGCAATGTCAGCAGGCGTCTAAGACTCCTCACTCTTTCTGCACTTCTGCCAGTCCGAGCAAGCATCACTCTCTGAATATAATTATGAACTGAAACAGCTTTAAGATCCACTCAGACTGTATTATTAATTTTAATTTTGCTTTCCTTATCAAACCACTTCATTTTGATACTTTGTACTACACTCTTAGCACAGAAATACAGCAGGAATGACGCTGGATGGCTGAATCCCGTTCTAAGTATCCCAGGCAAACAGTTTCTGGGAGGGAAATGACATTATTTAGTTCTATGTTAAAGCTAATTGTTCCTGCACACAGAGTTTTATTGGGCTTTTCTTCCAGAAACTCACTCCTAATGGTGAGAAATTGCCTTCTAATTTCCAGAAGAAATTAGCGGTCAGCTGATGGTGGTGTTCACGTGCCAGCATTGTCCATTAGCTTATTAGTTTCTTCTCCCAGTGGTGTTTATGCTGGGATATTTACAGAAAGCGACCGCATCTTTTCTCAGCTTTGTTCTACTAGCTAAGTAAGCCAACCTCCCAAATGTTTCCTTATAAACAGACCGTCCATTTCCCCAAACATCTGCCCTATGAGTTTTCCAATTTTCCTTTCCACACAGTGAGACCCACCACAAATATCATTTGGGGTGAGGTCTCCCTGTGTTGCATACAGGGACTTTAATATTTCATCTCTGCTAGGTGCACCTCCACCTGGAATTATCTTTTTCTGACCATATCACCTTGATGGCTCTGTCTGCCTGCAGTCAGACCTTAATTGTTCCAGCTTCTAGTTGGCAAGCTCTGACTTTACCAAATTCCTGTGAGTCCCCAGGCATAAAACCTTACATTTGGAACCCCACCCCATTTGGAGGACCGCAGCCCTCATCAGCACGCAGCCCTTCCAGCTCTGCGCTGACTTTCTCCTGTACCACCCAACTTCACATCATCAGCAAATTCCTCTACTACATCAGCACTGGAAGGAGGAACGTCTGGAGGAAACACTTCAGCAAGCTCAGCCACAAGACCTATTCTTGACAACTTCCATCAATAACCTTCTTAGGGCCAGCACTTCCCTCACAGGAGCAGCGCCTCAGAACGCGTCGCCATCAAGGGAGATTTGTACTGGCACACCCCGAAAGTCACGAAAGCGATCTCCCCGCCCCAGGTGACTACCATCAGGCAGAGCACTCTTGCTGGTTTAGCGACATGCCAGTTCAATGTCTTTGCAACCACGTGCTTTAAATTCATGCATTTGACTACCTACGGCATTACCACCACAAAGGTTTAAGACAAGCGATGGGGGGGGGAGGAATGAGTATGAAGTCCTCACTACTGGATAAATTAGATTCTGTAATTCCAGTTTTATTTCTGTGCAAGAACAAAACAAGAACTCAGTTTCCTAAGTTTCATGAAAAGCAATTTAGAGAACTATATGTCAAGAAAGGATTATTACTAATTTTTCACCAACATTCCACCTCACTCACCCAATTTTTATTTCTGTTAAACCTCTAACAAAGTATTTTCTGAAAATTTCAGCTATCTCATGAAATATGTTACTGACAACCTAATCAGGTTGAAAATAGAAATCCAGCACCACTAGCTTGTATTGTCTATGGTAAAAGTTACTACACAAGTCGTATATTCCACAACTTAAAACAAGTACACCAGCACTAAGGGATTACACTGTCTGAAAACGCTCGTCTCTGCACCGAGCTCTGCTATTAAGAGGCATATAAATAAAGAGCCTGGACACGTCCTCACGACCCCCACAAGAGCTGACGAACACCTCTTCCTGCCCACTTCAGTTGGGGTTTAAAGGAAACCTCAACAAGATGACCCGATTCTACACCTTGCAGGTCGCTGGTGATAAGCCTAACACGACCACATCGTATATCAATCTCCCTCCTCACCTGTGCCCCGTTTTATTCACCCATTCCCTGTCACAAAGAGAACCAGCGTCTCAAAAGCACTTTGAGGTAGGGCTCGTTCGTTACCTCTGCGTACAACAGGTAATGCAGAGCTGGGCCTCCATGCACCCTGCAGTAAAATGGCTAAGCCAGCAGCTTGACTGCAGCACAAAGTGCCTCCACATCTAACATGGCGAGGGCACAGGGCTTGCTACCAATGTAAAAGCCAACAGGCATCATGCCACCACTTCTCCCTGCAAATTTCTCTAAACAAAACACACAAGAAAAAAACATTTTTTTCTAAAACCCAAACCATTAAGTAATAAATTAAGAACCTTATATCACCATTATTTTTTCCTCCCATTAAAATCAGAGCAAGACTTCTACAAACTGGACTTCACAGGTCTTGCATTTCCTCAAGCGCAGTGCCAGGAACAGCAGGCAGTGCTCTCAGCTAAACCGAGAAAGTACGAAAGAATACAAAGACATGTGTAGCCAGACAAGAAGAATTCACCAGAAACTGACTTTTTACAAGCTAGGCTTAGGCTTTAGTATATGCCGGAGTGTCACAACAGAGTCAGGAGAGGGGTGTTTTGTAACAGGTTCTGTGATTTTATCGCACCGCAGCACAGGTGGGCTCAGCTCACACCCACCAGCAGAATCAGCCGGATTTTGACTTACAGAGGCTGTCAGTGGCTGGTGGCTGTCAGGACAAAACCAGAAGCCTCACGTAAACAGACGCGTGGCAGCTGAACTCCAGAGCAGTACAAGACAGCCAGACTAGAGAAACTCACCCAACTATTTTAAACCGAGTCAAACTCTGAACTCGGTCCCACCAACCTACTGCATCCTTCAAGCTCAGAAACCCAGAACTGTCCTACTGGATCAAGTGTCCTTACAGACCAACACCCAGCCCGACTGCCGGAACCCATATCTGAGGAGCATTATGTGTAGCAGAACAAACAGGCTAAGCCTTGTCATAGCAAGCCCTCGCATCTTCAAACAAGCGATGCCTTCAGACTTGCCACTAACCAACCACACTGAAACGGTCCAAGAGACATTCTTCTTCCTCTAAAAATTTGTGCAGTCTTTCATACCCATTTATAGTGTTTATGGCAACGCACCACCCCAAAATTTGCATACACATTCTGTGAGACTTTACATCCTTTTGTTTTCGCTTGCTGCTCAATAAAAGAAGCATTACAGATATCCAGAGAAATTATGACAAACAGTACTTTCCCTATTTGCCCTTATCACTCACTGCTTTAATTTTGATGATGTTGCACATCACTTCAGTATAAGGGACATGAATCCATTAGGTCTTCCTTCTCACTATTTTGATGCCCTTCTCCATCTGTAACTCTCCAATGTCCCTTTCAAAAGAGGTATGCTTATCCTGCCAACACTTCCCCTCAATCCCCAAGGTGCTCATGTCGCAGATTCAGACATTTGCTTAATCCAAGTTCTCATTTCCTTTTCGAAGAGTTTTTCCCTACCTCTTGCCTTTTGGACCAGTGCCTGGCAAGCAGACATTCATTTCAGAGACCTACTTGCAATAATTTCAAAATCATTCCAGAGTGGTGACAGCCTATTTAGCACCACCACCACCCTTGGGAAGTTACCAGAGTTTCCACAATTTGCATTACTCTGCATTTGTTGTGTTATTTCAGCTGCCGCAGTAATCCCAGTTATGTGACGTTGCATCGACTTCCTGCAGTCTACTTTAGCTTTGCAAAACCTTCACAACACCATTTTCACAGCATTCCCTGTACTCCCAGCAGCTTCTATAAATGAGTCTAAACAGAAAAAGCAACCAATTAAGGGGCAATCAATTAAACTAGCTTTGAACTCTTCTATATAGCTGGTTCCCAACTTTGTTATTTGCCAATTATATGCTGAAGCAGGTCCAATATAAGATAGGACCTCTTCCAACAATCTCGCCGTCACTGATATTGCCAGGCCTTCACAGCTAAAACGTTAATTATAAGCGTACTGGCAGAACTGTATGAACAAGTAAAAGTCATGCAATGGTTTTGATAACTTGTACACATAACTACCTACAACAGGATTGCTCAATGCGGTTAAACTAGTGGTCAGCAAGGCCCTCGCCAACGCTGCAAGCTGAGAAAAGAGGCCCTGCTTGGTACTTCCTGATCCGATCTTACCAGCAGTACAGATGACTGATGTATAGTTAGAAATAATGCCACTTCCCACATGGCAATGGGATAAAACAGACAACAAAAAACCTGTAATTCTTCAAAGCTATTACAGGAGCTTAAGGGTACAGGAAAAAAAACACTGATGTTTTCCTTTGCCCAAGTTTCATGACGGCAAGCACTGGGTCTCTTGCTATTACAACATAACAAGCAATACTCTAAATCCTAAATTCAAACTGACAATACCGTATCGCAACAAACAACTACTTTTTACAATAATTTGCTTGCTTTTGCAGCAGGATTTAAAAAAATTGGATAGTCGACTTCAAAACATCAGCGTTTCGGTATACATCTCACAGCACGCCCGAGGAGCCTTCACAGCAGGCCAGCGTTTTACTCTGCGGGGAGCAAAAACCGAGCAGCTAACTCCAGCCTGCGACGCTTTAACCCCGCTGCTGCGGCGTGGCAGGCTGGAGAGGCGCCGGGGCTGGCAAACCATGTGCTCCTGCCCCCGGCAGCCGCAAGCGGAGCCGGGACAGATCCCCGGCCGCGGAGCAGCAGCTCCACTCACCCCTCGCCAGGGGCTCAGCTCGCAGACGACGACAGGTAACACCGCTTCACGGCACCGGCCGCACGGCTCGCTCGCCTCATGGCCCCCCGCACCACCGACGCCCCAGAGACCCCCGAGCAGGGTGTGGCAAGGCCTGAGGCGGCGGGGAGCGGCCTCCCCCGCCGAGGGCCGCGCCGTGAGGAGGCCGCTCCGCACCCCCGGGACCCCCCCCCCC
>Ga0065711_1006736_pt1 | contig 21898 bp, 18 predicted proteins | sample Hoacrofraction12_FD_59098 | JGI IMG/M metagenome (GOLD analysis project Ga0065711, IMG submission 59098) | Hoatzin crop microbial communities from Cojedes, Venezuela - Epithelial fraction 12 v2 (version 2) | ecosystem: Host-associated > Birds > Digestive system > Esophagus > Crop | place... | reverse complement strand
TCCTGTGCAGCCTGCTGTAGGTGACCCTGCTTCGGTGGGGGGGTTGGACTAGATGACCCACAGAGGTCCCTTCCAACCCCTACTATTCTGTGATTCTGTGATTCTGTGATTCTGTGATTTCCCTTGGATTTTAAAATTTCATCACCTCATTTTGTGGGCAGCTCTTCTTCCTTTTTTTTTGTAATAAATGCACATTTTAGAAACAAAATATGAGAACGCTGAACTAGTCTTGCTAAAGGTACCTTGTGGATGTTCTAATGGATTTGCTAAGTAGGTTTCTGGTAATCGTGAAGATCAGTACTAGACTTACAGGTACACATCTGTTGTTCAGCTAAAGTAATTAGCTGTGTTCTTATGTTGTACAGACACTCACAACAGAGTATTTAAAATGGAGATATACACATGTAAAGTTGATTTATTGGGATCTTGGAATAATGTGACAGTTTCATGGGGAAACAGAATGGTGTGTTGCTGTTCAGTAGTGACAGGAGTCTCCTTTGCAAGAGTCTTTGCAGCAGCAGCATTTTTAGCTGAATCAGGTGAGAGTTCCCAGACTGCTCTTCCGTTCAGTTCTTATGTTCCAACTGCCCACAGTCATATATGACCACCCCAACAATATGTGTAATTCCTTGGTATTGATTACCTTAACTGACCCCTGTTACCGTTTCTGCGGGAACAGCTTCTCCTGACTACTTAAAAATATCCTATTTACATACAGTGTGTAACACGCCTGTGCCCCAGTACCCTTCCGCTTCCCTTTCCGACAACAAGATCCCATCTCCTCTGACAGGGACACCCTCAATACACTTTGGGTCTCTGATTCTCTCGCGGTCCTCACAAAATCTTTTCGCAGCTTTGTCAATTCGGTTGCCGTAAAAGAGATTTCTTTAGTAATAACCGGGGGCAGGGGGGGGCTGTCACTGTCGTCTTCATATATGTATTCCATTTTAACCAACGGATACATCTTGGGGCGGGGCTGTCCATGGTCTCCTTTGCTGTCTTCAAGTCCCCCTGGGGACAGATCGATCATATCCCTTTCTCTGCCAGCGCTACTTCTGTTTCTGCCAAGGAGTCTGCCTCCTTCAGAAGCTGATTCCTTAACTCCTCCTCCAATATTATGTTTTGGCACCTCTCCTCCTCCAGCAGATTTTTGTTTTCTCGCAGCTGTTCCCGCAACGTTTCTATTGCCGCTTGCAGAGAATCTACCGCCGTCTCAGCTTGACCAGACTTCTGATCCCTGTCCTCCACTGCAGCAGCCAAACTCGCGCCCAGCACCGCACAGATGATCATTTTTCCCTTCCCCCTCCTAACTTTATCTTCCTTTTGCAACACTTTCATTCTGTCTACCACACTCTGTAACCAAAACCAATGGTCCCTCATCCAGTCTTGCCCCCAGAGCGAGGGGCAAGTTTGGTGTGCTTCTAGAAAATTATACAGTCTCTCTGTTTCCTCGCCCCACATGGACGTGCAGTCACATGTGTTGGCTGCCTGCTGGGCGGCCATTTTCCTACAGAAGCTATGTCATCCTGGGAGGGCCACGCCTTGAAATCCAGGTTTCCCCTATATGCTCCCAGGAGGCCAAAACATAAACTAACGCACAAAGTTCCTACAAAGATCCTGCAAAGGGGATATCATCCTGAGAGGGTCACACCTTAAAGTCTGAGTTTCACCTATATGCTCCCAGGAGGCCAAGCCATATACTAAGACACAAGTCCGTGATAAAAGCAGTACAAAAGGAAACGAGAAACCGCCATTCACGCCTTCCTTACACTTGGTTCATCCTCTGTCACACGCAATCACAGAGCACACCACAAGAAGAAAGCACGGCACTCTCGTCTCGAGGGATCCTGTCTGTGACGCCAATAAAAATGTCCTGATCCAATATAAGGAGGGTTTTGATATGATCCCAGGGGATGAGATTGAGACAAAAACGAGGTCAGATACCATACAACCCTGCAAGCTTTATTCCAACAATCCATAACTTGAAGGTGGGACGAGGAGATAACAGAGAGAGGACAGAAGGAGGAAGCGAGGGAGAGAGAGAAAGAAAATTGAGGAACGGGGCTGGGGGTATAGGGAACAACCAGCTGCTGCCACAAGTCCAGTGAGGTCCAGTAGATGGAGTCCTTCTCCCTCGATGTTGAGATGTCACATGGGCGAGTTCCAGCAGACGCACTGGGGGGAGGAAAAGCCCCTTTCAAAAAGCATGCACAATCCCTTTTATACTGCCCCACGCCCATGCACAGTGAGCCTGTGTGTACGTGCAGTCCGTGGTCTCCTCAGGCAGGCTCCACCTGCCTCTTCGCACCTTGGCCCCAGCGCAGGCACACCGGGATAGATGTCTGCAGCTTGGTATGGTAGCTTCTCCAGAGGCAGGGCATCCATGTCAAGAAGTGATGGCTGTGGCAAAATGACGATGTTGAGACAAGTCTAATTTCTTAAAGGTCTGCTACACGAGGTCACAGCTCTGGTGTGGGGTCCCTTCCACGGGCTACTGGTGGATATCTGCTCCATCGTGGACCTCCATGGGCTGCAGAGGGACAGCCTGCCTCACTGTGGTCTTCATCATGAAGGCTGTAAGGGCAGCTCCCTCTTCACTGACCTTGATGTCTGAAGTGTTTTTTATCTCACAGCATCTCGTTCCTCTCTCTTCTGATTTCCATTTTACTGCAGTTTTTTTTCTTCGCCTTCTTAAACATGTTGGCACAGAGGTGCTATCACTCTTGCTGATTGTCTTGGCCTTGGCCAGAGGCGGGTCTGTCTTAGAGCTGCCTGGCACTGGCTTTATCAGGTGTGAGGGAAGCTTCTAGCAACTTCTCACAGAAGCAACCTCTAAAGCACCCTTGCTACCATAACCTTGCCATGCAAACCTATGACATTACCCTTTTTAAAATGGGGGTTATGCTTCGTCTTTTCCCATCACCATGAACTTCACCGGACTGACATGACTTCTCATATATGATGGGTAGTAGTGGCGTAGCAACTTCATCCGCCACTTCCTTCAGGACCCACAGATGTACCTCATCATGTCCCATGGACTTGTGCACCTTCAGGTTCCTTATATGGTCTTGAACCTGATCTTCTCTTACAGTGAGCTGTTCTTCATTCTTCAATTCCCTGCCTTTGCCATCTGTGACTTGGGCCAAGTGGCTGGAGCACTTGCTGGTGAAGACTGAAACAAAAATGTACCTCAGCCTTCTCCATATGCTGGATAACCAGGTCTCCCTTTTCCTTCCAGAGAGGGCCCACATTTTCCCTAGTCTTCCTTTTATCACTGATGTACCTATAGAAGCTTTTCTTGTCCTTGACTTTGCTGGACAGATTTAGTTCTGTCAGGGCTTTAGCTTTCCTAGCCTGATCCCTGGCTGCTCAGACAATTTCTCTGTATTCCTCCCAGGCTACCATTCCTTGTTTCCTGCAGGCTTCCTTTTTGTGCTTGACTTTGTCCAGGAGCTCCTTGTTCATCCATGCAGGTCTCCTGGCATTCTTGCCTGACTTCCTCTTTGTTGAGATGCATTGCTCCTGAGCTTGGAGGAGGTGATCCTTGAATTTTAACCAGCTTTCTTGGGCCTTATCCCATGGTACTCTACCAAGCAGGTTCCTGAAGAGGCCAAAGTCTGCTCTCCTGAAGTCCAGGGTAGTAAGCTTACTCTGCACTCTCCTTGCTCCCCTAAGAATCTTGAACTCCACCATATCTTGGTCATTGCAGCCAAGGCTGCCCTTGAGCTTCACATTCCCCACCAGCCCCTCCTTGTTGGTGAGAACAAGGACCAGTATAGCACCCCTCTTCTTCGGCTTCTCTGTCACTTGGAGAAGGAAGTTACCATCAACACTGTCCAGGAACCTCCTGGATGCTTATGCCCTGTGCTGTTATCTCTCCAGCAGATATACGGGTGGCTGAAGTCCCCCACAAGGACCAGGGCTTATGAATGTGATGCTGCTCCTATCTGTCTAGAGTGAGCCTTGTCCACTCTGTAGCAGACCCCCATTGTAATGTCCTTCTTCCCAAGGAGAAGACTTGTTTTAGTATTCCAAAGTTTGTATAGAGATTAATTCAAAGTTTTACAGGTAAATATTTCAATTAGATATTGTTTTATTTCAACACTTTTATAATTTAGTTTAATTCCCTTATATATTTAACACCAACGTAACTCAAAAAAAACCTCTCCCAACAGTACCTGGGTCTGCATCTTTAAAAGTGCAGCTACTTTGCTAGAACTATTTTCCATTTTCCTTTCATGCAATATGTGCATTCTTCTTTTGATAGCTTTTAGGTATTCAGCACTAAGCATATGTTTGAAGAAAAGTTGTGCAAGGTAATGAGGAAAAGAAGTCCATGCTACAGTTCTGTAAATCCTTGCTAGTTCTTTTTCTGTTTGATCTACACTATCATACAAATAGCACAGATTGCACCTTCATGTTCTTCATATAATGCAATGGTAAAGCTAATTTCTGCTGCTTCATTTGCATTTTTAAAATTTTGCATTTCTGCTTTTTTAAAGTGAAACATAGATGAAGAACTCATAGCATAATTCTGTCTTGAAAAAATTCTGTCTATTCCCAAAACCATTTTGGTTTTTTTTGACTGTTTTATCGCAAAGTCCACTGCTCAATACAGTTATGTAAAAATAATATATATCTGCTGCTTTTACTGTTTTTCTGTTATAATCTCTACGCTGTCATTGTGAAAGGTTGTGTTGATTCCTTACAGTAGCTATAATGGCTGGAATATCTTAGGATATGTAGAACCTAGATAGTCACTGGGTGAAGACTTTGAATAAGACTTACAGGACAAAGAGGTGTTGGTCGTGACTGCTCCCTATCTCTCGATGCACAAAATATTTACACACAACTGATATCAATTGTACTGGGATTTTTTTCTCCTTGTTTTCAACTTTTAAAGCAATCACAACGGTTCTACTATTTTGTGCTTTTCTAAAAGCTGTAATTTTAGTATTTTGTGTGTATACTTTGGGAAGCTTGTTTAATTATTCTGGACCAAACTTTGTTACTTGTGTGGACAGCATTTAGTACTTCAGGTAGTTTTCCTGACTCAAGATAAGGTGGTGTCAATAAATAAGGAAAATGCAGTACTACAATCCCCTAGCCCTTGTTGCGAAGATGAGTGTATTTTATTTTATTTTCTGTGCTCACAGATCATCTGGGATGTTTGACGAAATAGTTGTACTCTGGTCTTCGTCTCCAGAGGTAAGTTATGAAATACTACAACAACTTTTTTAGAATGGATTTAGGGGATGATGGGTGTTCTTTCTTTCGCATTCCCATGGTGACTGTGTATGATGCACAACAGAGAGCAAGTTCTGGTACATTGTGGATTTCAGAGACTGTTTATGTCAGAGTATCTCTTGTCAGCCAGTTCCCCAGGACTGTACTAATATTAGTTCAAAGAAACTAGCTTTATCTTCTTGGCTTAGTGGGATGATAGGAAAATGTTTGAAAAGAAGAAAGCGGTAATACAACAAAGGCAAACTGGCAGGGAGAGGGACTCTATGAAAACAGTGAGCACTACAAACTTAAATATAATAAACTAAATGCTCTTTCTGTGGAAATGCATACTTTCAGTCACACTTGTTTCATGATTTTTTTTTTTACAGATGACTCAGGGTACATAGTCTATGCATGGTTCATGAAGAAAAATATCCATGTTCATTTTTGTGCCTGACTCAGGGGGTTTTGTGGCCCTCAAGGTACCAGATGTCATGAACTATGCGAACTGATAACAAAAGAATGCTGAGAAATTAACAGGTTGAGTGAGATGTAAGGCACAGTACTATGAGGTAAATACCTCCCTTCTGTTTCTCTAAGCATGCCCAAACTCTTGTCATGTCAAGGGAGATGGTACAATTACAGGTTAATGCACCATGCCATGTATAGAATTCTTTTCATCACAAAAATTACTTTTTTTTTTTTTATTTTAAACAGAGTCAGAAAGAAATTATTCATTAGCAAACAAGACTCCCTGAGGTGATCACTCACTTGAAAAATGTTTGAAATAACAAAATTATAAATGATTTTGTTAGACAAAGTAACTTCTTGTTATGGCCAGATCCTTCCAGGATAACACTGAGAGCTCATTTTCTGCAATGAGGAGATCCCTTTAGCTTCTTTTCAAGAAAAGGAAATAACCAGAATTTCAGACACCTTAGAAGCTAATCTTAATACATGCTCCCAACTGGCTTGCAGGCACACAAATTCACCCCTGATCAATTAGGCTGGGGAAAAGGAAGCTGAGAAAGGATGTCCTCTGAGGGCTAGGAAAATCTGATGTGGCCTTTTTTAGCTTGCATTTGTGGAGTGGAGCAAATCTTTGCATGAGGTTTTCCCTCAGTAGAGCAGGAGGCCTGGGATGCTTTAAGGACCCCAGTGTAGATGAAAAGTGATGAATTCAGGTAATCAAAGCCAAGTTAACAGCAAACAGATAGATGAGCTAGTGCTGGGAAGTAATTGACAGTCCAAGAGCTTCTCTGTTGCATGTGTTTTTCCCTGCTTTAACACAATCTTTCCGAATTGCCGTGCTGATTGCTGTTCCCTCTCACCGCCTCTGGAGATAAATTTACTTCTGGCATATCTTTGCAAAAAAATTATTTCCTTGAGTCCAATAGATGGATATCAACTTTGATATTCCATTAGCATGAAATTCCCTGTGGTGAAAGGGAGGAGGATTTTGCTTTTTTCTCTTCTGCTGTTAGAAATCCTTTCTTCCCCGAAAGAATATGTCCAATAAATGAAGAAAACAAGAACGAATATCATAGAATATATACTACAGAATTGAAATACTATTAGCTGTTAAACAAACTTTCAATTCCTAAAACAAGATAATATTTTCATGCCTAGATGTTTCTATTGTTTTAATAAAATGTTTTTATACTTTCTGTTTCCCCTAGTTCTTACGAAATTTATATTTACAATTTTTGCTTTTTCAAAATCACTTACCACCCAGACCTTACCCAAGTGCATGTAAATGGAAAAGATCTTTTGTTTTACTTACAGTTTGAGCATATAACTGGAAGTGCTCTAAAGCAGCTGCTCCTATTCTACTTCTCCCACACTTTAGCAAATTTCATTCAAAAGTAAAAATGTAAAAATCTTTTCCATCAACGTATAATTAAATTATGAATGTGTCATGAAATCAAAAATAACATAAAATTGTTGACTATGGCATTTGACTAACATTTGAATGTGCAGATAAATCCAAGTGCTTTGTACAGCTGAGAAGATAAGTCCATTCTATAGTTCAAAAAGTCAGGAAAGGTAGTGACTTGCCGAAATAATTGTGTCAGAGGATAAATGCCAGTCTCAAGCTTTAGCTGGTAAGGTGTAATGAATTATTTGATTAAACTATGCTGTAAGAGTATTCATACTCAGCAAATCAATCTTGCAATTTTGAGTCCTTTCTGTATTTTTGTCTCCAATGTAAAAATTATCCTCCTCCAATGGAAGAATACAGTATCTTCATTCTCAACAAAGAGTTATAACAAGTTAATAGGAATTCAGGATCGTAAGCTCTGTATTTTGTCAAATAATTTCTTTATTGTTGGTACACTATATTTTCCTTGGACTACACGGAGATGAAAAACTTAATAACTGTAACAATCCTTAGCTTGACAGGTATGTACTGAATGTTATTGCTACTACTGTTTATACTTCAAGGAATAAGGTTTATGTGTTCAAAGCTATTATAATGTACTTCAGAGAATGAGCTTTGTGTGGTCAAATCTACCATAATACTATTCTGCATACACACACTTCAAATCTCTGGAGGGTCCCTTTAATTTCTGTTAGCAGAGTATGTTTAAATACCCCATGCCATGAAAATTATAATTATGTATTTTCATAGCAAAGAAATTTTCACAGGTATTACTTCTTAGATAACTCCTCGGTCTCTGATGACTGATGTCTGAGGATGTTTGCATACCATTGTTAATTTTCAGTAGTTTGTGATCATTAGAGAAAGAAACATATCTTTAGATGTCCTATTGATTTGCGAATGTGTGAAATTCTAGGAAGTAGGTAGAAACACAATAAGTCTTTGAACTCTATTGCTGAAGGAATTGTATAACCAGAAATTTAAGATTCGAGAAATTACTGTGAGCAGTAAAACTGAAATATCATAGCAAATGTATGAGATTACTAGGAAAAAAAATAACACAATGTACCAAATCTTGATGGAATCTTAATCTTGAAGCATGGAGAGGGGGAAGATAAAAACTTCTTCTTTAACCAAAAAGTTAATTTCTATGTGACATGTTCTTTACCCTTGAAAACTTTGAAAAGCTAAGGATCAAGCAAGGTATTTCATTGCATAGTGTAGTCATAAGCAAAGCTACGCAGATGACCCATTTGCAGCCTTGGTTCACATGCACTAGTTATCTTTCTTTGTGTATAATTCAAAAATCTGACTGTATTCTAACAGTGGGCAATGGGCATAAAACATGCCTATAAGTATGTATGATGCTATCAGCCATCTGACATAGTACCAGTGAATAACTGCAGAATTTTCAAAACAAACAGAAGGACACTCCTTTAAGCAGAGTTTAATCTTGTGAGAATAACTTTCTCATTACTGTAACAACAATAATCTTTTAGTTGCATACTTCAGTGATCCTGAGAGCAGAAAACAGTTCATGGCCAAGATGGAGGTCAGAAACATGAAACCCATAAGGAGTTTATACAACAGTATTTGAAAATTTTATGTCTAGCTAATTCTACTCTGCCAGTTATCTTGCTAGCTAGATAACACTCAGTGCTGTAATCAGTATTAATTATCCCAAGTACTGCCAAGTTAGAAAACTTGCTGTTATTGCAAAGAAAGTTAAAATATGAAAACAAATTTGAAAAGATAAAAGTCCTCAGAACACAGCATTTTTTTTTTCTTCCTCCACTCCTTTTTTACTTCTCACATACACAAGTTACTAATTAGCGTATTTCATTAATGGGAGACTCGTGCTCAGTAAATCTTGCTACATTGTGCAGGGGCTTTAGAAAGATTCACATCAGAAAAAAGACTGTTCTTTGAAAAGATGTTAATATATTCTATCTGCACGATATAAAGTCCTGCTTATAGGTAACAAAAGTGACTTCAACTTAAAGCTGGAAAAAATGTGTATCTTTAAGGTAAGTGAAGAAGAAGCTTAGGCATGAAAAATCTGTAGGCAAAGCTACCTTCAAAAACTTGTAAAACAGGCAGCTAGGTGGCCTATGACAAAAAAACTGGCTCTGCTGTTCCATCTGGAGATAGAATTTGATGAAAAAGTCTGGGTGTTCTCAAATTCTTCAACAACAAGGTGTTGGCCCCACACAGTACTTCCCCCTATGTTTAGTCATTGTTTAGGGAATAATTGGTTATTTTACAAGTAATTGGTTAAAGATATAAATAATAGATAAGGACAACCCGGAAAACTAGCTGCAACTTCCTACTTGGAAACTGGCTTAAAGTCAGCTAGGTAATGTTCAGTTAAAAGCTTTTGATATGTAGCATCTATAAACATGAGGTGAGAAGAAATTTTTCAAGGAATGTGAATTGAGTCAGATGTGATAACTAGCAAGACTTAAAAAAAAATACAAACCAAGTGCAATTTGTTTTTCTTCAGTTCATTCTTCATTCTCAACTCTCATGGATATCTGATGTTGGGCAAGCAAGCTCAACCTATATTGTCCATTGCAGCCTGCAAACTATCTTTAATTTAATGACTTTCTTAATTTATCTTCTCTGTAATATTTTCGTTACAACCAGAAACCTAGTTCAATGACCTCCTCCTTTTCCTGCATTGCAATGGTGAGATTGAGCATGTTACTGTTCCAAGGATATGAAAACTTCCCTTGTGCAGATTTTTGAGACGTCTCCACTTTAATGTCAGATTTTAGGTCACTGTTCCTCATGTTCCTGTGCCATTGGTGCTAGCACTGATGCATGCTGGTGTCACTCTGGTCTTGAGATTAGTTTTTCAGCAGATCCTGAACTGCCGATGCAGAGTTTTTCCTTATTCTGAAGCTGAGAAATCATCTGATGGTTGCAGCCACTTGAGAAGAACTTTTCGAAACAAGCCAGAACAGAAAGGACGTGGGATGAAATGAAAAAGGCAAATTCGTGAAGATGTCTTCTTTGGCAATATTTGTCTCTCAGTCTCTCTGATTTCTATTTCAGGGCTCTTTACTCACTCTTACTATAGAAAATGAGGTCTGCCTCCAGGGAGCAGATGCAATGCATTGACCTCTACTCCCAAGCCCTTCACGCAGCACTCATGCCTGGGAAAAAAGCCAGCATGTTACAGCTGCTCCCCAGTGCTGGGAAGCCAAGGTCAGCATCTACAGAGGACAGGAGGGTGGTGAAAGTAAGTTACCTCCCTAAAGGCTATATTCTACAGGTCTGTAAGAGGCATCATGTGCCCAGATCTTAGTCAAGATCCAGTCAAAATCTGGAAAAAAGCCATCAGTTGTTAACCATCTCCACTAAGGCTGTACTTCTCATTTAAAATCAAAAAAAAACAAAGCAAACCAACCTCCTCCATACCTTCTCATTTAAAAGCCAAGGGCAATGTTGAGCAGCAGACAGTGTACAATACAGGACGGAATTCTTTTGTCATAGATGGATCTGCTCTTCCATTTCATTGCTAGATTAAATCTCTATCATCCAGGATGAGGGTGCCTGGAGTGACAGAAGCTAAAGTCCTGATACCACATTTTGGTTCTAGCAGTTTGAAAATAAAAACAGGGCAGTGTATAAATTCTTTTTAGGATCTTCTTTTACTCTTTACAGTGCTAAGACAGTTGGCATTCTGGAGAATTTTAATTGATGATTCTTGTTTTTTACTCAGTGGTGAGATATCTCTTTTTTTTCTTTCTTATTTTCTAGCTACATTTGCATATTATAAAAGTTGTTCCTTGGCCCATATTCCTCAAACAGGTATCTAAAACAGAGTGTGAAACAGCCACAGGTGTGACCTAATGCGCTACAGTCACATACATAGGTGACTGGTTTTAAATCTGGGAAATGTAGTCTGTTATTCTCATTCCTAGTCAAGTATTTTGTCACCTTACGTTTATAAGTGTTTCTTCCTCTAGCACAATTATTGTTCTGAAGGTTTTTTTTTCTGTTCTCCATTTTGTTCTGAAACAGTAATTATCACTTCATAGGGGTGGTGGGGGTATTCTCATTAATAATTCTCACCTACTGTGAACTACATTAGGCATCTTCTAGCAACTATTGCAAAACTAAGAGTGACAGATTTCTATCTCGATGGTTTATATTTTGGAATTTTTTTACCTCCGTACTCTAATAATGTTCCTCTTGATTAATTTTAAAAGTTTACCTTCTTTTTATAACATTTGACTTCCCAGAACCCCATTTAATAAGGTAAGGGTTTGTCTTTGCCTCCAATTTAATTTGGTTTCACGTAGTCTGAGAATTTTAATGCATAGTAGTTTTTTATAATATACTTCTAAAGTGAAAAGTGACTTGAGCTGTGGTCTGAAATCTGTGCTCATAGAACTTTTCAGGAAAACTCCTCTGGGTTACTGCACAGAGGGATGGTTCTCTGGTGCTGTGCAAATAAACTCCAAGGCACCCTGCACTGCAATAAACTATTGAAGGGTCAAATCCATAATTAATCCTTTTTATCTTGCTAAACTTATTTTTATAATCTCTTTCCCAGTTATACTGTAATCAGCTTTCTGTTACAAGTTTATGTTGCGCTGCCTACATAGGCAAATACTACACTAGGGTAATGGTCTATCTTAAAGCTTTTGAGTAAGAAGCCTCTTACTCCACACCAGTAATAATTTTATAGTCATATTAATCTGTAGGTAAAGAGAAGCCAGATAAACTTATATAGCAAGCACAAAAAAATCAATAAAACAAAAATTTTTGTTAGTGCATGTCATATTTCCCATGTGTTATGCTGGTGATTTTGAGGAAACTGTAATTTCTCTGGTCAACACAGGGCTGGATGTTTAGAAGTATGTATTATACTTAGGGGGAAAAAGGTAATTTGTCTTTGGAATTCATAGAATAGGATCATAGAATGCTTATGGTTGGAAGGGACCTTAAAGGTCATCTAGCCCAACACCCTTGCAGTGAGCAGGGACATCTTCAACTGCATCAGGTTGCTCAGAGCCCCATCTAACCTGGCCTTGCATGTTTCTAGGGATGGGACCTCCACTACCTCTCTGGGCAACCTGTTCCTGAGTTTCACCACCCGCATCGTAAAAATTTTCTTCCCTATATCCAGTCTAAATATACCCTCTTTTGGTTTAAAAACATTACTCCTTGTCCTGTCACAACATACCTTGCTCAAAAGATTTTCCTCATCATTCCTATAGGCCCCTTTAAGTACTAAAAGGCCGCTATAAGGTGTGCCTGCAGCCTTCTCTCCTCCAAGCTGAACAACCTCTACTCTCTCAGTCTGCCCTTGTAGGAGAGGTGCTCCAGCCCTCGGATAATTTTTGTGGCCCTCCTCTGGACCTGCTCCAACAGGTTCATGTCCTTCTTGTGTTGAGGGCCCCAGAGCTGGACACAGCACTCCAGAAGAGGTCTCACCAGAGCAGAGCAAAGGGTCAGAATCACCTCCCTTGACCTGCTGGTCACACTTCTTTTGGTGCAGCGCAATATACGGTTGGCCTTCTGGGCTGCGAGCGCACATTGTTGGCTCATGTCTAGCTTTTCATCCACCGGTACCCTCAAGTCCTTCTCAGCAGGGCTGTTCTCAATCTCTCCATCCCTCAGCCTGTATTGATACTGCGGGTTGCCCCGGCCCACGTGCAGGACCCTGCACTTGGCCTTGTTGAACCTCATGAGGGCTCAGTTTTGGGTCCAGTCTTGTTTGACATCTTTATTAAAGATCCGGATGAGGGCATTGAGTGCTCCCTCAGTAAGTTTGCAGCTGACACCAAGCTGGGCAGGAGTGTTGATCTCCTTGAGGGTAGAAAAGCTCTACAGAGGGATCTGGACAGGATGGATCGGTGGGCTGAGGCCAACTGTATGAGGTTCAACAAGGCCAAGTACGGGATTCTGCACCTGGGTCACAACAACCCCATGTAATGCTACAGGCTTGGGGAAGACTGGCTCAAAAGCTGCCCGGCAGAAAAGGACCTTGGGGTGTTGGTTGACAGCTGGCTGAACATGAGCCAGCAGTGTGCCCAGGTGGCCAAGAAGACCAGCAGCATCCTGCCTTGTATCAGGAATCGTGTGGCCAGCAGGAGTAGGAAGGTGATCATGCCCCTGTACTTGGTACTGGTGAGGCTGCACCTCGAGTACTGTGTTCAGTTTTGGGCCCCTCCCTATAAGAAGGACACTGAGTGTGTCCAGAGAAGGGCAAATAGGCTGGTGAAGGGTCTGGAGAACAAGTCTCACTAGGAGCAGCTGAGGGATCTGGGGCTGTGTAGTCTGGAGAAGAGGAGGCTAAGGGGGGAACTTGTTTCTTTCTACAGCTACTTGGAAGGAGGTTGTAATGAGGCAGGTGTTGGTCTCTTCTCCCAAATAACTAGCGATAGGACAAGAGGCAATGGCCTCAAGTTGCATCAGGGAACCTTTAGATTGGATATGAGGAAAAATTTCTTTACTGAAAGAGTGGTCAGACATTGGAATAGGCTGTCCAGGGAAGTGGAGGAGTGGCCATCCCTGGAGGTGTTCAAAAACATGTAGATGTGGCACTTCAGGATGTGGTCTATTAGGCATGATGGTGTTGGGCTGACTGTTGGACTTGATGATCTTAGAGTTCTTTTGCAACCAAGAGGTTCACACAGGCCCACTTCTCCAGCTTGTCCAGGTCCCTGTGGATGGTGTCTTGTCCTTCTGGTGTTTCAACTGCGGCACTCAGCTTGGTGTCATCTGCAAACTTGCTGAGGATGCAGTTGATCTCTCTATGTCATTGATGAAAATATTAAACACTACTGGTCCCAGTACGGACCCCTGAGGGACACCACTTGTCACCAGTGTCTATTTGGACACTGAGACATTGACTATTACCGGTGAAGGCTGTGACCTTCCAACCATTTCCTTATCCACCGAACAGTCCACCCATCAAAACTGTATCTCTCTGTTTTGGTTTGGCCTGGATAAATGCCAGGTGCTCACCAAAACCACTCTATCACTCCGTCTCCTTAACTGGACTTTCCCCCCACCCCTCCTTTCTTCCCAGGCTCAACTTCACTCCCAATTTCTCTGCCTCCTCCCCCCAAGCGGTGCAGCCAAACAGGGAATGGGGATTACAGTCAGTTCATTACACATTGTCTATGCTGCTCCTTCATTCACAGGAGGAAGACTCCTCTCACTCTTCCCCTGCTCCAGTGTGGGGTCCCTCTCACGGGAGACAATTCTCCACAAACTTCTCCAACGTGAGTCCTTCCCATGGGCTGCAGCTCTTCATGAACTTCCCCAGCGTGGGCCTTTCCCACGGGGTGCAGTCCTTCAGAAGAAGACTGTTCCAGCGTGGGTCCTCCACGGGGTCACAAGCCCTGCCAGCAAGCCTGCTCTGCTGTGGGCTCCTCTCTCCACGGGTCTGCAGGTCCTGGCAGGAGCCTGCTCCAGTGTGGGCTCCTTGTGGGGTCACAGATTTCTTCAGGCACATCCGCCTCTTCCACAGGCTACAGGTGGATATCTGCTCCACTGTGGACCTCCATGGGCTGCAGGGGTAAAACCTGTCTCACCATGAACTGTGCATCATCACTTGTGTATCATGAGTAGCAAGGGAAGAGTCTCTGCTCCAGCATCTTGAGCACCTCCTCCCCCTCTTTCTTCACTGACCTTGATGTCTGAAGAGTTGTTTCTGTCACATCGTCTCACTCCTCTCTCTTCTGATTGCCATTTTACTGCAGTTTTTTTCTTCGCCTTCTTAAACATGTTGGCACAGAGGTGCTACCACTGTCACTGATTGTCTTGGCCTTGGCCAGAGGTGGGTCTGTCTTAGAGCCAGCTGGCAATGGCTTTATCAGACATGCGCGCAGCTTCTAGCAGCTTCTCACAGAAGCCACTTCTATTGCCCCCCCACTACCAAAACTTTGCCACTCAAACCCATAACACCCTCCAATTTAGTGAGAACGATATTGTGGTGAACTCTGTCGAAGGCTTTAGGTAAGTCCAGACAGATCACATCGATTGCTTTTCTGTTGCCTGCTGATGCAGTCACTCCTTCGTAGAAAGCCACTAGGTTGTTCAGGCAGGACTTGCCCTTGGTGAAGCCATGCTGGCTGTCTCGAATCACCTCCCTGTCCTCCATGTACAGTGCATTGATTTACTCTGCCTTTAAGTGAATTTGTGAATTTACATTTTCAGCTAAAGATACTTCTTATTTATTTCCTGCAAATTAACTCTAGAGGATAAGCATATGTCCCAGGTATTTTCTCATTTGGTCTAGAGCCATCAAGGAACAATGCAGGTGTGTAACCACCCACAAAGATGAGCTGGATTTCCCCTGGAAGGTCCTTCAAGGCAGCACACTAGCTATGAAAAACCCTACACATGCATGAATTTCTTTTCTTCCTGTAATAAACTTTTAGTCAGTACTGTGAATTCTTACAATGTAGCTTTGTATTGTAGGGTTAAGAATCAGTACATCAAAGCACTTATTAGGAGGCTATACCACTGCAGGAGCTCCAGAGTAAAAGGGGTTGATTCTGTTTTCAGTTTAAGTCTGTGTTATTCAATATGCTCTCTTTGTTCAATACTTTTTAGTGCCTTAAGTCCTCTGGGCTTCTGTGTTTCTCCCTACACTTAATTAGTAATGCTTTAGCTTGTTAGAGAAGAAAACTTTCTAAATGTAAATAATGCACCAAAACATTTATGAGCCAAATTTTCTATGCCACATCTTAAATAATCACTGAAATGGGGTAGTGCTTTATATAGCTGGCTGGAGGGTTTGCCTTTTCAGCTATCATTTTATTGATTTCTTTCTTTAAAAAATAATGTAGAAAGCCATAACTTTATTTGTTGGAGCAATTTTGGCTAAAAAAAAGGACGCAAAAGTAGTTAGAAATAAAGTGATAATTCAATGGAGATGTTTTATACGTATTTAAATCATTTTAATATGATTAGAAATTTCAGCTTTATTATAAAAAATAATATAACTGCTTACCCTACAAGCATTTTCTTTTTAATTATTCATACATCCTCTCTCTTTGCTCTTTTCTGTTTGTGTGGGAAGTTGGGTTCTTGTTGGATTTTCTTAGAATAGCTTTCTGGATTCCTGTAGCATATATTATGCATTAGATGAAAATGTAGCTTCTGTGGCTAGTTGTGGTCTCTTAAGAATAAATTCAGCTACTCTTAAGACTCAATATAAGCAGTCTGGATATGAATAGCCTCAAATGTTTGGGTTGCTTTGATTTTGGTTAGATCCATCTGTATCATGAAATTCTGAGTACTGAAGCTGTTTGGCACTCAAATAGTAATGGTTGACTTGTGTCGGTTTTATCATTGCTTCATGTCAAATTGCCATCTTTCAGGTAGGTAGAATCACAGAATCACAGAATCACAGAATAGTAGGGGTTGGAAGGGACCTCTGTGGGTCATCTAGTCCAACCCTCCTGCTGAAGCAGGGTCACCTACAGCAAGCTGCACAGGACCGCTCCTCTTAATATTCTATCCAGTTCAACTGAAGGGATAGTCTGAATACTTTGGATGTTCCTCAGTTTCTTTACTGTGATAAATCACCTCTTATGATCTAAAAACACTTGCAAGTGAAGTCACTTTCACCTCATGTATGTGCCAAGTCAGATCAAACTATTTCAAGGAAAGAGGATCTACATTTATAGACTTTTTAAGGATTTAAAGTGATACTGAATTGTGAATACAATAAGTCCTATTAGTATCTTTTTTTTCTTTAATTTTTCTTTTTTTTTTCCCGAATAAAACTGTATCTGTGTATGTGCGGTTGTGAAACTGAACTCTTTGCCAAGATGTGGGACTGGAAATTAGCACTGACTTCCTGAGGCTGGTTCCACACTCAGAAGCACCTATGTGTTAGGTGTCTAGTACACAAAAATGCATAAAACACACTTCTCCATTTAGCCTAGGCACCATAAGCCACAAGACACTAACAGTATTTCATTATGGGATAAAGACGTAGTTCAACACACGAACAATCATCAGCTGTATCAAGCCACAGAAAAAGAAGAGGTGAAGGTCGTTTCATTGGTAAACCAAGAAGTTTACTTGGTATGATGCTAGGAGGAAACCATGTTCTTTGCTACAGATCAAGGCAAAAAAATATCTAATCCAATGAAGATTATTTAAAATTATTATTATTTTTTTTTCCAAAACAGCTCTCATGCTCACTTGAATACTGAATGAGTGAGCAAGATGCACCAGCTAAGGACTAAGGAGGAAAAGCGGCACCACTGAGAGTTTTCTGTGTAATATCTTGTCTGTAACTGAGGCAAGTTTCTATTCCTGCAGCAAAAAGAAACCTCCACCTGAAAAGCCAAAATATGTTTGAAGGAAAAAAAGTTCTTTAGCCTGGTCCATGTAACCAACAAGCTCTGAAGACTGTGGTTATTGCAGTGTAAATATGGCACAATAACCTAAAATCAACAAAAAGAGACAAAGTTTCTATTTCACAACAGTGTGGGGATAATAAAGATTTGGAGACACTAAGATGCAGATTTTGATTCGAAGTTAAGGACGAAGAAATCTCTCATTCCAGGCATAATATTTCACTTTGCAATTGTACTAATATTTATTAAAGAGCAAAAATCGATGCCTCTAGCAGTGTAGAGAAGATTGTGCATCTGCACCTTCCTGGCTGAATAAGAAAGTATTTTTGATTATAGCAGGAGAGAAAGGAGGCACAGGGAAATTGTTCTGACTGAGATCTTTCAATGCTTTGGAACCAAATATAGATCAGGCCAAAATTTTATTATATTTTCTGCAAGTCTTCCAGCACAGTGAAATTATGATGTTTGAATATATATGTTTGTGTCTGTGCATGTGTGTGTCTACTTTTTTCATGCAACATAGTGGGATAAGTATCAGAATAATGAATAAGGGATAAGTATCAGAAAAATTAAAAGTTACAGCATGATATTTCATGTATAAAAGTGTAGTTATATAATAACTTGATATTCCAAGAACTTTAATTTTTTGAAACAAATTTCATTTCTGCCTTGAGCATTTCATTATTTTGTAATTGTTTTTGTGTATATAGTAATTGCAAGATTAGAACAAAACCTCATTTGATAGCAGATTATTATCATTATTCTTAAAAGCAAGTTACTCTGTTTCAACTCCTTAAATATTTCAGCAAAATATATGGAATTGTAAATATGTATCCTATACATCTCTTTCCATTTTAAGAACTTAGTAGGCTGCTCACAAAAATATTATCATGGATAGAAGTGTGATTTCTTATTGAAAACGGATGAAATAGAAGGGACCTTTGCCTACTTTGGACACAATATGACAAGCAATATTAGCATTCCGTTCTCATATCTGAACACACAGCAGATATCAGCAGCATCCTCTATGGAAACCATACTGCTGTGACAGGAAAACAGTGAAAGAAACTGATGCAAATTCAAGTTATTCAGTTACTCAGTTATTCAGTTGCACAAAACAGGAATGTGACATGATTTTGATGACGGGTACAAAAGAGAGGAGCAGGCCAGTTTAATTTATTTTTCAAATGTTACTTTCTTGAAATGTTTGGTAATTGGAGCTGTAAACTCCCCATTTTGTCTGCCTAAAAATTCTTGTGTTTATTTCCTTGTAGATGTGTGCCAATGTTTTTTTAGAGTTCCATAAAATGACTCCAACTCCAGGGAGAATCCAGAGACTTCCCAAAATGTCCCACAATGGCAAGTGGGTCAAGGTGCTGTGGGGCCTGAAGATCCTCACAGACAAACTAACTTTTAATTTCCCAGTTTCATGTGTGCTTCTTTTGGGATTTTCTGATATTAGAAGAGTGGCCTTTTCTCCTTTTTTTAGGGAAGGGAGAGGAGGATTCTTTATTTTCTGCATGGAAAACAACAAGCTTTTCATATTTTTGTTAGCATATTTGAATTAGAAGTTGCATAAAATTTTGGACTGATTTTCAGACTCCTTAATGTATTCTGAAGAGACCTAAAAATAAAAAAAGTGTGTGTATGTGTGTGTATATATATATATATTTCAATCATGAGTTACTGAGGGAGGGAAATCCAAGACCTGAACAGTTCTAATCTTAAGCTTCATTGAGAAACTCAGTCATGGATTGTTAAAGTGTCAGTAGGTGAGAAGAATTTCTCTGCAGAAGCTCTGTGCTTTTCCTTTCTTCACAAGCTAGTGGACTTCTGTGGATTCACCACAGCTCTGTTGAAGCCACATGGTCAGTATTCGACATGTTAATAGATTGTATTAGCTTTCATAAGGTTTATCCACACTGGTGGGAACCTGCCAAGATCCATCTCCATCTCTATTGACAGCATGTAGTCTTTGCCTACCATCTTAGCACTAAGAGATATGTTATGATTCTCGAACATTTGGAAACAATATTTTCTGTTTTAAAAGTTTTCAGAAGTGAAGATGTTGAACTCGGACGAATATTCACCGAGTTCCATATGACTGTTGCTATATGTTACTTCAGAATGACTGAGCAAAATAACAGGTGTCACTACCAAATCCGTACCAGTCTGTCTACTGAATTTTTCAACCAAATTTTACATGTAGACTGCTGTGGATTCATCACAGTAATGTATTAATTAGTGTTCTTAAAGCAAAAGGAAAAAATATGCTGGTAACTACAGATGTCGTGTATGAAGTGGCAAGCAATGTGATAAACAGGTTGTTGAGTACTTTTATATGATCAGCACATTCACGATGAAGGCTAACTTGGCCACACTGACGGAATAGTTTAATCTTGTCATTTAATGAAGTAGTTTCCAAAATAATAAATTGCTGCAGTTTAGTAAGTTACTGAGCACTCTTTCCTCAGAAAGAATCTGTGGGTTTAAAACAGTCTCCTCCTTCCCCGTCCCTTAGCAGTCACAGACACTAGCATGTTAAGCGAAGCCTGCAACTCTGTGTAACATGTACACATTTTATACTTTATTGATTGTACAGTAGAGGCTTTTGGTATAATCCTACCTTTCAAAATCTGTGAGCATACAGAAAAAAAAATGTTCTGTTATAAAGTCTATTAAGCAACACCACATTATGCAGTTACTGTTACGGCTCTTTGTGACATTTCTTAAATATTGGTAAGCAGCCTTACCTCAGCTACGAGCAAAAAGACCTGGTGTTGTGTAATGATGCCAGTTGTGGAAACCGTTAGAGGAAAATTGCAATGACAGCTCACCTGTGTGAAGGAGCAAGGCTGCATTCTTAACAAACAAGGATTTTTCAACACATGCTTGAAGCTTTTGTGCTCTGCTTAGTTATAGCTTCTGACATGTCAGTGCGTGGAGGGGTGCATGCCCAAACACTCCTGCTCTTGGTTAAAAGAGTATCTAGGAAACAGTAACAACAGTCAGAAACAGGCCACAGGCTAACGCCTTTCTCATGCCTTCTGAAAGTCTCCTTCTTCGGGTTTGAAAGAGGAGGCAAAGATGATAATTGTTGGATTTGTTGTTTTGATAATTCAGAAATACCAATGTATTCGCTGTGAATATTGCTTGAGGAAAGACTGCAACATTTCACTCAGCATGCAGAATTGGGAACAGACTGCAACAGAGATTTTCACCAAGTTTTCATCCCCTCACATTCTCCCACCCTCATATGTGGGCTATGGCAGTAACTGATGTAAGCCTGGACCTTGTGGGCAAAAGCATCCTACGTAGATCACCGTGACAACGGAGACAATGCAGACTCTTTTGCAAGGAGCTTGAAAGGGCTTTCACATTACATTGACTCCGATGTGACACAGCCCGTTTTAGCTGGAGAAAGTGAAGTCCACCTCCTTCCTTCCCTGCCACGAAGCTGTCACACCCCCCAAATGTCAAAGGGTTCAGGGTATTCTAGTGAGAGGTTATGCTAGTCATTTGTTTTCCTTGAAGATATCATGGTAGCTTAGCATGCTTGATATTCTGGTATTGCAGAAATGATAAGAGAATATGTTCCTCAGAACAACTGAAATATCTCATACGATTGGCAGTGTTCCAATTAAGGTAAATTGGTCAATGGTGTTTTCCAGCTATTTATCTTAATTTAAAAATTTTCCTCGAAGCAGAAAAGTTGCTACTTAACAAAGAAAATATTTCCTAAGTGAGCAGGAGAGCTGATTTTTTTGTTGTGTGTTTTTTTCTTTTCCTTCTCTCAATAATGAAATGACAGAAAACACAGTGACTAAATGTGACAGTTTTAATTTTCTCATTTGAACAGTCCTTGCTAGATTCTTTATGGACTATCAGAGATTACTGGAAGGAGATCTTCTGGTTATTTAAACTTATAACTGTGCTAGTAACAGACAACTATAAAGCACCAAGAGGGCTATCTAAAGAAATCTGTGCAGTGGATTTTGACTGCAAGAAAATGGTAACTGCCAAGACTTGGATTTGACTAGACTAGCCTAGGGTCACTGTCAGCAGGAACTGTAATGAGCAAGTTTGTTCCAGCATAAGCCAGAAAAATATGGATTTATATTTATGCTTGTCCAGCATTAGCCATTACGAGAAAGAAATGAACCTTACACTCTGAAAATATGGTGAGCCTTCACCACAAATTGAAATGGATACTAAATTGAGTCTGCAGAGTTTGTTATTTGTTCAGTGCTAGAGGTGTTCATGGCACATTATGGACATGTAAGAAGACAAGGTCCTTGCCCTAAGGAGCTCGCAATGTAAGTTAGATAGCAACAGATAATAAATACAGACCCCGATAGTGAATGAGCGAAAAGGAAGGACAGGGTGCCAGATAAAAAAAGGGGACAGACTCCTCAGGAGAACATTATTTTTATAGAGGAATTTTTTTGGC
>Ga0065711_1004920_pt1 | contig 21899 bp, 6 predicted proteins | sample Hoacrofraction12_FD_59098 | JGI IMG/M metagenome (GOLD analysis project Ga0065711, IMG submission 59098) | Hoatzin crop microbial communities from Cojedes, Venezuela - Epithelial fraction 12 v2 (version 2) | ecosystem: Host-associated > Birds > Digestive system > Esophagus > Crop | place... | reverse complement strand
TTTTTTTTTTTTTTTTTTTTTTTAAATTCACGGGATTTAAAGCTACATGTGGAAGAGGGGGTGGGAGTTACCTCTACACTGCTTGAGGACCTGAAAAGCAGTTAGGAAAGAATGGTCAAGGACCTGGATGTCTGTTTTGTTTTTTTTTTTTAGCATGACATTGTGTTAAAGACTCATTTAAAGACTAAATGAGTTTGTAAATAAAACGTGCAGAGGTTTGAAGAACTTTTTTGTGTTCATTAAGCCGCTTCTGTCTTTCAATAAGGATTATGTATGCAATTGTGTACATGAAGAAAGTTAAAGCAAACATAATAGGCCAAAGACACAAATGAAAGAAACACCCTTATTTTTTCCTTTGGTAGGGTAATTTATGTAATGAATTGGCACTGGCAATTTTTCCATACTGTACCCTAGGGAAATTTGCAATGCTTTATAGTGAGGAAAAAAAGGTATTCTGAAAGACTCTTACTACAGAAGGCCTAAATAATAGAATGGAGAAGCTTAACTTCTAAATTTTTTTTTTTTTAAATTAAGTATAAAGGATAATTTGTTTCCATCAGAAGATAATATTATCTATCCTTCAAGGCTGAGTGGATATAATTGCCCATCCTATGAGTCTCTTGACAAATAGTGCCCTTAGGCAGTGTGACACTAATAATTGTTCAATTACAGACTTTTAGCTTTTCAAATGGCCAGAGTCATTATTATGCACCTCGTTAATAGAAAAAAAGACATAGTTTAAATGCATAGGAAAAATATTATTCTTTTGAAGGTGAGTTCATCTTTACATTTCTTGTCTTTTCTAATTAGCTGTAATGTTTTTAATAATCATTATTTAATTCCTTTTAATAATAATCACACTCTAATCTGATTGTTTACTAAAAATGAATTTAATATTTGAACATTCAGATTTGAAATAATATGTTAGAAATATATTTACCTTTTTGAAAAATTATGTTAATTCTCCCTATATAGCTTCAGTGTATTTTAAATGTTTCTAACAGATCAAATCTATTCTCTGAGCCAATGTAATCGTCAAATAATTATTATACTACTGATCTTCTGGACCTCGATTCTTGATTCTCAGTCATGCAATTTAAAGGTACTTGAAAATAAGCTAAAATTGATGATCCAATAAATCCTACAGGTTAGGAAAATTCTTGGAAGACACAGATAATCATTGAAGGTGACATGGAAAATGACAACTATTCTTTACAATATTGTTCCTCGTCTAGTATAACTCAAAAGGTGTGAGGGTGAAGAAAGCTCGAACTCTTTTGCTTTGAGAAAATTTTCTTGCAGAAGCCAGGAGGCTCAGTGTTATCCAAATTGCCAGCCATAGTCATATATAGTAACTAACATGTTTCACTCCTTGCAAATACCAGCAGCCTCAGTGTCATTCATCCTATTTCACTCTTTTAATTATGTGTTACTGTGTTTAGATCACCATAAATATGTATATCTATTGTCAAATGAAAGAAAATGCCCTCCTGCCAGAGAGTTTAGTCTGATGATTTAGTCTGCAAATTTATACTGCTTGTCCTACTGCACACCTTTTGAGTTTTCCCATATACTTTATTAGCACCTAGTCACAAGGCAAAATAGCAGGTTTTTGTATAAATATACTAGAGTCACAAGGTTTTGTTTGACGTTATCACTGCTGAAATAGGTTTATTTCAGAGAAGACTGAAGAATTGTTTCCTAAAATTTCTATTGCCAATCTATTTAAAAATAAAGTATGATTGATTTCTGAATGATCTGACATGGACAGTTGGGAACGAGGTCAGATACATTTTGTCTTACAGTTAATCCGAGATGGCCATTTTTCTTGTGAGGATAATTGCACTTTTGTATATTTCTGTGTTTAATGTATTTATGACTTTTGACTTGCTACAGTTCTCCACTCGTTAGGTGGGTTGTGGAAGATTTAGAGTGCTTTGAAGTGAGCCTCCCTGATTCCTGTGAAAGGTTGAAGGCTCAGGGTGGGAACATCAGAGTACGGAAAATGACATTCTTCAGCCTATGTCAGTACCCATGGAGTATATTACAGTAATAGCCAAAAGAAACAAGGATGTTGGTAAGATTACATCTATACGTGGATATACTTGTGTTTCACTTGGAAATTCTCTGATTTATTCAATTTCTGATTCTATTGATTCAAAATTCCTGTGACTATCATATATCTTTAACATGGGCATAAATATGGGAACTAGAGTTTATTAAATGCTTCATTTGAAAGCTAGACATGATATTTGGCTCTCTTTGGATCTTCTCACTGAAAATTCAAAATGTAGATTTGATCTGTTGCAAGACTTACTAATGTTTAGTGTGTGTGAACCTGAATGAAACTGATGTTCTTGCATGAGATTTGAGCCTGATGCAGAGAATTTGTTCATGTAGACAGAAACAAAAATAAAATGTTGGCATGAACCTTTGAAAAACAAAGTACAGTAACACACTGGTTAGGTCTTAGACTGGGTGGCTATTGCTGTGGTAGTCATAACCTAGGTTTAGCAGAATACCTTCTTTCCAAAGTCAGTATGTATTAGAAATAAAATAACAGTATTGGGTGATAACTGGCTTCCGAGGCTGTGCTTATATTTCTTTATAAACTGGTCTAGAATGCTTCCAAAAGACCATGGTCATGAAGCAAGTTGGCTGGCATAAGTAACACAGGACCTCATTCCCACTTCCAAAAACAAGCAATTATACAGGCAGGTTAAGGGTTAAGAATAAGTCCACTCACAGCTGGAAGTGCGGCACTGGGAACGGTGTATAATATTAGAGCTTGCTTAAAAAGATTTGAGATCTACTTTGAAACAGGGTGATATTTCTGTGTAATTTATAAAGCTTTTCAAAATCAATACAGCCATCTCAACTTCATCTAACTTTCAAATTTTTGCATTTTTGACATATTTTCAAAATTATCTCCTAACTCTTTTGTAATAATTTGCATTGATTACATGCACTTGATCATAGTCAAAGCAATAAAATGCAGACTTCAGTGCTGCTACACTCAGCATATACAGTAATTATAGTTTCGTCTGGTCTTTTTGCTTTTAAGACATATTTTACTTTTGAAATTAGAATTTTTCTGAGCTGTCTTGAACTTTGAGATCTCGTTGAAATTCGAAATAGGGCTGAAGAGTTCTACACTAGCAAAATTACCTGCGATGCTAAAAAAAGGTGTTGCATGGTGTGGTTGTTTCACAACACCTTGCAAAAGCATTTGTACAATTATGCTTGCCTGTTTTAATTTTGAAAGTAGGACTTGATTCCAATTTTCCCATATGTAGGATGTATTTAGAGAGAAGGTAGTTTTTTGTTTTCCACTCTAGACGTAATGCAGGTTTTATCACCAATTACTTGTCTGTATTGTTTGATAAGAACAAAAGTTGAGTCACTAGCTTGTCCAGAGCCTTGGAATGTGGCTCTGTCCTTGCACAGCCCAAGGATTAAGAGTACGGCCAGCCCTTCTACAGGAACACAGGCAAGTGAGGAGAGGCTGTTTGGCTGTAGCTGTGCCTAGGCTCCTACCTGTCCATGTCACCTCTGTCTGGAAATTTGTGTGCATGTGTGCCTTGTCTGTGACAACAAAAGCATTCATTTGGTTTGTTAAATGTCAAAGAGTACTCTCAGGTTCTTACGTTGCCCGTCTCAAATTTCTTACTGGTACTACATCAGTTATACTTTGCCTGTTGGTAAAATTTGAGCCTAAACCTTACCCATTTCTATTTCCTCTCAAGTCCAATTGATATTTGCAATAATTTTCATGTGAATACCTGATTATGAATATGGTTATATTCCAGAAAAGGATTCAATTAATCTTTCTAGTTTTTTTCCCCGTGTACATCAGCAGGGAGGTGAATAACCGTGAATACACACAGAGCATGATTCTTCTGTTCCATGGTAGAACTCGGATGCTGGCATCCTTTTTTCTCTGCAGATCCTAGCGGGAGTTGTACTGATGATAGCGTAGCTGACTTTTGGTCCTTTGCTCAGTAAAATCTGCGGTGAACTGAAACTGCCTGATTATTTGAATTCTTTGTCTTTGACATATATTTTGTTATGAGAAATTTGTACATCTGTGTGCATCTGCTGTGTCGTTTGAGAATCACTACAGCATGGCGTTCATGTTCCTCAGGAGATCTAAGCCTCGATGCCCACACAGAAAATATTGCCACTACAAAAGACATGTTGTCCTTTTGTGCCACCTGATCCTCTTTGCCAGTCACTTGTGCCCTGAGGATGTTTTTGTACATTGTAGTGTTGGAACTGACTTCATAGTATTTTCCCCTATGAAGCAATTTTTACGTTACAGGAATAACCATACCATGTGAGTTTTTTAGGACAGAAGGAGGTATAAGAGCACGATTTTAAATGGTAGCTCCATTCTGACATTATTAGGATACTGGATTAATGATGTAGTCATGCTTTTAAAGCTCGGAGCTTGTTAGTAATTGTGAAGAAAGAAACAGGAGTGAAATGTTAGGCACTTACTCTGTAATCAAAACAGATTAAAAAGAACAAAGGAAGGTAAATACAGCTGTTCTCTTGTGAGCTGCTGACTTGGAAAAACAATGGGAAGCATTAGTAGTTAACAGCTAGTTGGAGAGTTGTAAGACTATTAAAAGAAACCAAACAAGTTTATGCAGACTGTGAAATGTATGGATGGCATTGAACAGTAGTATCATATGGCATTTAGCTGTTCCTTTAGCTAAATTTCACAGTCTACCAATGTGCCTGCAAACATCGCCGTTCTGTGTTTGCTGGAACTGAAACTATTGGTTCAGGAAATTGTCTCTAAATACAGTTATTACTTCCATTTTAAGCATCTCATTTAACATACACTAATAATGGTCAGCAGTTGATATCATGCATTCTGTGGTTATCATGTTTAAATCATATATTAAGTATCAACATTCAAAATAACTTAAAAAGATGATTATTGTATCCTGCTACAAACTTCCCAGTGGTCCTCAGGACTCGCCTGAAGGCAGCTTTGCACGACACGCTAAGTTGTTGCAATAGAAAGCATTTTATTTTTTTTTTTAGGATAGCTTCAGAGAAACACTGCTGGGTCATCACATCCAAGTTCGGTGGTAGTAGTATATTATGAATGCCACCAGACCTTGGAGAACAGAGAATCAGCAAAGGCTACCTGACCCTCATTACTTTGAATGGGATGGGGGCTTAAAGCAGTCCAGTCCTTCATAGATACAACAAGAGCAGTTAGTACTGGTTGGAGTAACTCTATCTGTGCTTGCACTAGAGTGCCATTATCATCTTTTTCTCTTTCCTACTCATTCAGTCTTCATTAGTCCTCCAGTATAAGGATGATGCTGTGCACACTGTATGCACGCTACCCCTAAGGAGGCTTTGCACGTCACTTTGGGCTGGACACCTCACAGTAGCTTGTTCAGTCAAGAAGCAACTTGCAGTATTCTGTGTTGGATACTCTCCAAAGCCTGCTGTATTAAGGACTGAATTCATGGCCCTTTACACTTTTTTTAGAAGCAATGGAGAGGTAAATCCCTGAATTATCAAGTTGAGAGCTTGAATAAAGGTGAATTTGAGAAACATCCTACAGTAAATATGGGCATATGATGCAGCGTAGAAGTGGTTTGTTTGATCTCTTGTTATTGCCCTATGTGACTGCTTTATGCTGTTGAGTCTATCCCTTGTGGTATTTAAAGCATGTATCTACACAGATGTCACTTTCTTACTGTCCTTCCTACAACTCATTCTAAAACATCTCTTTAAGAAGTCAGAGAATTTTGTTCCAAAAAAATGACAAATTTTATGATGCAATGAAAGCCTCTTGTTTGAACAGCTATTAGTGCCTCATCATGAAACACGTCGCTCATTGAAAAGTCTCAGCACTTGCTTCCTTCTCTGCTGCACAGTGATATTTTATAGCAGTAATTATATCATCCTGTAGTGATATTCAATTCCGATATGCTGTTGACTTGCTCTGTGTCATACATCTCATTTGCAGAGGGTTTTCTTCACAGAATATTCTGTTATACATGTACTTGCTGCAGTCCTTTTTTGACGTTCATTGTATAACAGAATCCGTTTCATTGTTTTTCAAGACTGCAGAGAAAAACAGGTTTACTTCATATTACTCCTTGTTGTCTTGTACAGAACTACATGCAAGTAAGGGAAGCAGAGACCTTAAATTAGAATAGCCAGTGTGACATATACACCATTAGGGTTTATATAAAGCTGTGTTCCACATGGCAGGTTTCTGCACACAGTGTAGTTTTTTGAAAGCCAGAGTGCAGATTTTAAAGACAGATAAAGAATTGGATTTTAAAATAGTAGGAAAAGAATCCTTGAGAATGGACTCATTCGGTATGTTGAAGTGCTGAGGGAATTGTGTTCTCATGGGAGTTACTTGTTAGCCCTATTTCTAACCTATAGAAATGGTTCAGGCATTGGAATCCAAACACGAAGCAGCGAATCTGCAGATTATTCCAAGTTTGAGAGAGTAATGAATGCAAAGTTTACCAAATGTGAGATGCAAAAGAACCGTGAATCGCTTTCCAGTTAGGCTTGTGAGGTTTCAAAATACTACCATTGATTAATGACAAGTAGTATACTGTGTGAAAATAATAAACCAGGTACTCCAAGAATGGCAAAGGAAGTCTGAAAGGGGTTTGCAGGATAGGGAAAAAGCTTTGTCTTACGTGCATCTAATGACTTGCTGAGAGTCTGCTCTTGTTTTAAAAACACTTGACATACCTTAGTGCTTTAACAAATTTTGAGTTACAGTTTCAAAAGTCATCTAGGCCCCTAATCATCAGTATCTAAATCTTTCTGAAAGCCACTTAAGTACCTGGAGCATTTTCTGCACACCACAGTGTAGTGTGGCTCAGAGGTATCCCAGGCAGATTAGGAGTACAGGAGCAGTGCTTTGCTTAACTGAATTCACCCTGCTGAGAATGCTGTGCTGTCACAGTTGTGGTGTACACTTGCCGTAGCCCTGTATTTGGGGCTGGCTTGGCTACCTACCCAGGCTTGCAGTGCATTGTTTAGACATATTTTAAAGTAAATTGAAGTGGAATTTAATCTGTAATCCAAATGTATTTTTGAGTAGCTCCCCTTTAAAACAGCTGGGCAAAAGAGTGAAGATTTGGCCATCCCAAAGACATATCTTGTCAGACATTGTTTTAAAAACACAGAAAGTTATATTTTGTATAGTCAGCTTAGACATTTTGCTTTCTTAAGTTAAAATGATTACTCATTTTAAAGATGTCTATTGTAATGGTTTTAAATGTATCTTTTAAAAAATCTTGCCTTTTTAGCTTGTCGATAAAAATTGATTCTGTTATACCCAAATCTATATTTCTGTTTATTTTCTAAAACATGGTTTTTCATTCTTGAGTTTAAGAGTGAAAAAATACTAAACTGCAATGAATTGAAAAATGGTGACTGTGACACTTTCGCATTTGCATGTGAACAACCTGTATGTTATATAAAACAGGAGAGTTGGGAACGGTATTTACATAATTTGCTATAAAATACAGGAAGCATGCTGTTTCATTTTCAGTATTTCAGGCCAGCAGGAAGGAAATAATGTTGCAGAGGTGACTTCCTTATGTCTTGTTAAGAAAAAGAAAGGACTGTCCTTATCCACAGTAGTCATGCTAAGCAGTTAGATGGATATAACTTGTAGAAGACATAAAACCTGTGGGTTTTTTTTCCAATGATATCTGTTCAGATGGTGTCTGTCCTTGGCAAAAGGCTAATATGTTCAGACAGGGAGTAAAAAAAGTTGGAATGAAAGAAGAAACAAAGATAAAGAGGAAAATTTTTTTTATGTTGTGTGTGGCTTTTATCTTTAAGAATGTGTATTTTTTGTGGTGTCTTCTTTATTTCTGAATTAATAAGTATGGTGGCAGACTTGCTGATACCCTTTTTTGGTATTCATAGAGTTGTAAGTATCAATCAAAAGTACTTGTTTTCTTGAGACTTCAAACTTTTGATATTTTTTCAATTTAAGTTAGTTAAAAGAATTTTGACATTAAAAGAACAAGGGGGTTTTTGGTGTCATTTCAAACAACTCTGACCGTGATCTTATTTTTAAAAAGTCAAAATGCTATTAGAAACTGCTGAGCTAGAGCTTTGGTTGACATGACTGTTCAGTGAACATAGTCTGGTATATGCTAGATCTTCAGCTGCTGATTTTGTAATATTTTAATTCCATATTTCGTTTTTTCCCATGTAATTGGTTCCAGAAATGCATTCAATGTAATTACTATCTGTGAAGATACTTCTGTGAATCTGAATGCAAGTTCTGTACTATTGCATGAATTGGTGATAACTGACTATGAGTAGCAGTTAATAGTAATTGCGTGTTTGTGCCGTCATGCTGGAATCCATTATTGTATGCATTGAGTAGTTTCTGCAGTGGGGAGTAGGATGAGTTTGTACGAGTGTGAGGCAGGATAAAATGGATAACTACTGTGAGTCAAGGATGAGGAACACTGAGGTCAGAAGGTCACTGAGGAACTGGCTACCACAGTCTGAGACTTTCCCCACCTAATTACTACTAGGATTTTGGAGCATTATATGAACTGTCTTAATCAGCTTTAGAGCTTTATTTTTCAAAAAGAAAATCAGCAAGCTTATATTCCCTTCCCCGTGTCTGTCTTCCCTCTGCCCCGCCAAATACACTACACAAAGAGAAGGGAATGAGCAAATCACACCATACACAAAAGGCACATAAGGCTGACTCCAACCAACACGAATTCCTTCCGCTGTGCTGTGTGGTGCTGGTGGAGACTTTGGTTCCTTTGCTGAAAGCTGGAGCAGCCCTTTCTGCCTCCTTCATTGTCAACTTGCGTTCTTCAGTCATATCCTCAGTCTATAAAGTGCTGTCCTGTGTATTTTCTGCCTGGGTTAACTGGAATTTAAGACAGTAAAAAAATAACTAATGATGAATATCCTTATTCCTGCCTGAATTATTCTCATTCCTACCTAAATAGGAGTAGCTGTTTGAAGACCAGGTAGTAACAATGTTCTTTGACTAGCCAGACAGTAAGAGCACATGATAATGTGTAAGTCAGCCAGCAGATGAGTATACTGTTGTGCAGAACTGAACTACTAGTGGATTCTTGTTCTGCATAATGAGTTTAAAGAGGTAATTTTAAGGTTTCAACCAGGTTACAGAGAGCATGTGGACATTTGAAATATCTTTTGTATCATTCTGTTAAAACAAAGCAAAGGAAAACATAAATGCCAGTTGACTAAATATCGGCTATCTATTGACTGCAATGCCAAAAAAAGATTAACTGTTTCATGATAGGGTTAAAATCTGGAAAAGGCACATGAAAAAATTAGATTTGTTATAATGTTGAATGTTTTCACTGTAAAAATAACCTAGATAAAACTTCATGGTCTGCGAGTTGAATCAAAGACATATTCAAACAATGTCATTTCATATGCTCACCAGTCCTTTGGCTTTTGATGAATAAGATTAAAAGATATTTCATTTTCAGAAAAGACCTTTCAAACCAGCTTTCTTGAATGTACATTTTCCTCCCTTAATATATTCCAATTATGTGCTCATTTATCTGATAATATATACTTAGAAAACCTTATTCTGTTAGTTAGCACTACATTCAAATTATGTGGATATTAATAGCAGCATAAAGCCATATGCATCATTATAAGAACTTCATCCTGGAAGCATCTTAAAAACCTAACTTTAACACTGAGTGACTCCATGAATGTCTTATCAGAACATTTGAAGTTCAGATATCCTCATTACCTCAGATACAAACACTTCAAGCTAGCAAATTAATGCTCTACGCTACTAATTGCTTTAAATATGCCAGTAGAAAACACATGCTATCATTTTGCTAAAAGTTGAACTATTCCAGCTTTATCTACACTTATGTCTGTTATAGAAATGGTATGTTTTTTTAGCTAGACCTATCAAGATTTATGCACACATGCACAAACACCACAAAAGAAAAATTAATTCTAAAACGTATAAAAATAGCAAGATGGGGAACTGGCTGAAGAGCTCAGTTTTTTTCTGAATCACACGAAGTCCTCAGGGTTATGAGACTTGATATATGGTAGGATAATTGGATTGTGCTTGACTCCAGGATGTGCAATATCGCTTTGCTATGATGTTAAGATTAAGGTTAGGGATGTGTTAAAGATTAGGGTTGGAGAATACAGAGTGACAATAGATACATTTGTTTCTGGATCTTGCAGGATTTAATGTGAAGAAGATGGTTTAGGTGGGAATGAAAGGCTTATGGAGAGGGTAAGAAACATAAAATTTATTTTTAGGATACGTTTAGAGTTAACGATAAAATAGGGACTGGTATTTGAGAAGGCAGTGTTCAAGCAGCCAAGTTTATTCCTGGATTTCAGAAGACTTACAAGCATTGAAGCATGCGGTAAATTGAGATCCTCAACCTCTGTTTCCCAAATTACCTTTAATTCTTGATCTAAGCACAGTCTAGTGGATGTATGTCTGCTTGAAGCTAAGCGTGAACTGGATGGCCCACCTCGCACCTGTATTCATTCTAGTTCTGCCTGCCTTTTGAGATACAGCAATAAATGTCAGTCCTCCATAGTGAATTCAAACCTGTATCAAACTCTAGCCATAAGCATTGCTCAGCCTTCTGAGTAATAACAATAACATATTTTTTACTGCTGCCACACAGTCCATGTTAGTCCTGCAGCCTTGCAAGATCAAGTAATAAATCAGGATCTTCTGTTGTTTCTTTCCTGAGCCTTAGATCAAAGCCTAGTCCTAAGAATACTGTATGGAATCGCTTGAAAGGGAAGATCAGATAATCCTTGTTCTGGCCTACATTTTAGGACAGAAATAAAATGAAGTTCTGTGATGATACTGATGGGTTACATACAGTTCACGGTTCCATAAAGATCCCTAAGGTTAAATAAAACTTAGGTATTCTTCAGATTCATTTTAGGGTTTATGCTTGTAGTGTGTGCCAGCTGGGTTTACAGCTGGTTACATTAGACATGAATAGACCCTTGTCACCTTGTGATGTGGGGGGAAGGCTTCTTTTATATTTGCAGAGGTGCTAGGGTTTGGGATGGAAAGACTAGGGTAATGGTGACAGACCTTGGGGCTAGGATCAAAACTGGTGCTGACATCACTAGTGGTTCTTGACTAGTTCTGGTGACCAATAGGGGTCTCTGGGATTAGGGCTTTGAATTACAAGGCAAAAGTTTTATTGCTCCCTCCTGCAGGGTCCACAAGCCTGGAGTAATGCCTTGTGGCTGGAATCTATTGCCTTGGTGTGAACCTAGGGTTAGGATTTGGAGCAGAGAGGCATATGTCCTGAGGCTTAGTTGAAGTCCAGTGTAAGCCTCAGGTATGCATCTAATGTTATTGTCAAGGACTGACCAGAAAGTTTTGGAGGTGGAGGGAGGAGCCGATGCTGTTAGCTTATGATTTACACTTACTCTTTTGTAGGGTACCTTAAGTTGATTTAGGTGTTGGGCTAGTGTCAGAGCTGTAAGATATTGCAGATGCTGAATATATTTTGATTATAAAAATTCAAAATTTTTGTTTGAGATTCCAGAAGTCTTGTTGGGGTGAAATGCCAGTGGGGAAGAAGAGTTTATGAGTAGTTTCAGAGCAGGCTAGGATTAGATTTAGAGTAAATCTCAGGTAATCTCATGGCTCAGAAAAGTTTATTGGTTTTCAGTGAGCGAGAATATTGTTAACAGCGAAGGGTTATGGTAAATTCTGGTTTTCTGGGCTTGCCTGGGGGTGAAGGATTTTTACTGTTAGGGCCAAAGATGAAAGCTTATTGCTAAGTCATACAAGTGTTCTGCAGTTAAGAAAAAGGGTAAGTGGCTCGGGTTTAGATCAGTTAGAAGTTCCTGGTTTCATTTAGGATGTGACTAGCTCTTGGGTTAGAATTTGGGACTCCAGGGACAAGAAAACTAAGGATAGTGTTATATGCCTGCAAGAACAAGCAGGCTGGGGTGAGGACCGGTGCTGAGAGGCAGAGATTATGTCATATAGATAAAATGGCCATCACCTCAGCTGACAGAAGAGACACCAAAACCTGGATTTGTATATGTGTTTGAAGTTAAAGGTGTAAAGTGTCATACATTGAAACCAAGCTTCTAATTAGGCTCTGTAATTGTCATATTCTTTGTCAACCAGTCACAGAAATAGCCAATACAATAAATTGGCATCTGTAAAAATTCATCAGTGATTTATAAATTATTGTCATAACAGATGATTCCGCTGTAGTAACAGTAACTAGAAAACTAGTAGCATTAATAGAAAACTAGAAATGGAGAATAGAAGGAAGAAAGTTTCCATTTTATCTAGTCAAGTGGCAGACTCAGGTCCTTACAGCTTCAAATAGAAAGTTATGATAAACTGAACTCATTTTTCATCTGTTTTTTGTCCTTTTTTAACTCACAGTGTTCTTGATGTATCCATTACACATCTCTCACAAGTAAGATGTGTACTACTCGACCAGCTGCAATAACATTGCTGCTGAACTATTCATGCTAAAAGGGGGGAGGAAGGGAAAAAAAAAAGAAAAGAAAGAATAACATTCCAGTGGTTGAATTAAGTCTTACTGTGTCATTCCAAACATGTGAAAACAGAAATCACGTCTTAGTGACCTGCCAGCCTTTCTTCAGTACTGCTAAGTAGTCAAATGAAGATGTTTTAAACATTTTTAAACCTCCCTCCTCCCCCTTTTTTTTAGCAATGGTAATAAGAGGCAAACAAATTATTTTTGCTTTTTAATTTCTTATCCCAACACAACTACTCTGCATGATAATTGGACACCCTTCAGCTTTGGGACTTAAAAATCTTCTTATCACTGTTAATTGTTTAGAGGCTGTGTTTGCTGTTCTAAACTTTGCGTATTAATATCCAATTTCACAGTTTTCTGGCAGGTATTGCTCCAGGAAATGCTACCGATCAGTCATAACGCTATAGAGAAATTTTAGAGTTAGTGCAAACATTTTATAGAAGAACCCTTGTGAAGAGGCATTCTAGTTTTGCTGTAAAGTAGTTAATTTCAAAATGTATGTTACCAAGATCAATATTAGTAATTTTATTTAATATTTAAAGGATTGTGTAAACACATGCTTTTTTATGAATACCTTCAATTACATTTTAGATACTCCAGATTTATTAATTTTATGTTTACATATATATTATTAAATTAAGATTTCATCTACCACCCAACCGGCGTAGTGCTATAACACCCTTTTTTATTGCCTGGGAAATATATTTTATTACTTTAAAGAAATACTTTGAAAAATATGACTACTGTAAAATTAAACCATAATGATAAAATATTTATCATGCTTTGTATTGATAAACAAATACTTTGTGATAACTGAAAGAGCACAGTATAATAAAGAATATGTTGGTGTTTCTGTTGTCCTAATATAAAGCTCTCAAGGGTAACTATGTAGCTCTTGTTTACAAGGGTGTGTAACAATAATAGTGATAATGATAATATAAGCCTGGTTGTATTCTTTAGTGGAGTATTTAATCACAGGCTTATATCTCAGCGGAAGACTGTGAAAAATCCTATACCTGCTTAGCAGCATGTATTTAAAGGGTATTTTAAATCAGAGCCTTTATATATTGCTCTGTTGAAGCTGTTGAAAGTACATCTGCAGTAACTTCATGGTAATATAAGAGGCTGACAAATACCAAGTAGTGGAAGATTTTCTTTGAACTTGTAAAACTCAGTGTTTCTGAAAAATTAGGCTGTGATTCAGGAGCTGAGTGTTAGTGTGGTCTGCAGGTCACACTGGAAGTGCAGCAAGAAAAAGTAACACCAGCAAGAATATACAAGAAAGCATGAACTGCATGTAATTGGCTAATAACTGCTGGCATATTCAGCTGTGAATCATAGTCAGCTAAGGGAGACTGACTGTAAAAGATATCAAGCAGATGTAAAGTAATTTTTAAAATTCCAGAGAAGTAGCATTAATCCCAAAACAGTGTAGTGAGGATTCCCGTATGACTACTTTGCATATAGCTCATCAAGTGAAAGCCATATCTTCTCATAAAATGATAGTTTGTTCAGCCTCATATGTGATTTTTCTTTCAGCTGTGTCCAACAAGCTATTACTAAATACATTTAACTTGTAATGATTTGTGCAAGGGAGCGGGAATGATTTTCTAATCAGTTGAGGAAAAAAGTTTTTGAAAACTATAGCATATTGAAATGAGAAAAGATTTTTTTCGTCCAGCCCTTGATACATCCGTCGTTGTCAGCAGATGCAGCTGTTATGTGATTGCACTGCCTAGACTCTTCTACTGAAAGCAACATCCAGAGATTTTCCATGTGAAACAAGAGCAGCTTCTTTTGCTTATTTATGCAAATGGTGAAAGAAGAATCCTGGGACATATTTGGCTTTAGAAGTTAAAAATGTTTATTTTCAACTGAGCATTTTCTTGATTTTTATAGCAACATCCTTTTGCACGTACTGTGCAATTTATAAACAAGGAAATCGAGATGGAGAAGTGGAGTAATATTGGTGGGGTTAAGCAGCACTAAGTACAAAAGTTACAAACAGAGCCTAGTAGTTTTCTTGCAGAAAATAGTGAATAATGTCTCTCATGCAATAACATACAGTCTTAAAAAAGATGGTATTCCTATTTCACAGCTTCACTTGTTGTTTGCTCTTGCATATATACCCTTTACAAGTAGCTTTTCAATAAGGAAAAGTCCCCTTCTTCAATGTCTCACTTTTAATAGCTGAAGACACTAAATTACTCATTTTTTATGTGGTGTGACTGAGAGGATGAAGTACTAACTAGAGTTAGGATGCTGAGCTGTCTTTCTCGCTCACCTAGAGGTCTGCAGCTCAGCCTTTGGCAAGTGTCTTCCCCAGTTTGGGTTTCATGTTTTCAGTCTGATCTCTTTTTTTAAAAACACAGCTTGCTTTCTTGCTTGCTCTTGCTCTCTCCCTGTCCACTGCAAGAGCAGGGATTTGTAATCGTACAAATAATTCTACAACTTACTAAAAGAAAGTGTAGGATTTTGTGTTTTCTGGGTGAACAAAGCCTCAGAAACACTTGTCATGCTTAGGAGATCTGTAGCAATGAACCATTTGCTTTTCATAGCTATTTGTTCGTTTGATTTGGATTTTCATTGTTTCTCACTTCTTTTTGCATGTCTGGGTAGCCACAAATGTAGTACTATTTTCTATTATTTTTCTTTCTGTTTCTGAAGTGACTTATTTAACCAGTATACCTTGATCTGTCAGATAATGACTAAGCCATAAAGAACTTTGTTATGTATCATCCTAGTTTTTTTTTAATTGCATGTTGTTCATCTCGCCAGATTTTTTTTGTTCTTATCTGTGAATCATACTTCAATGACCTGTAGCTTTAATTACTGCAGCTTGTTATATTTTGGAAAGCAGCAGTGTTAATCTGAAAAAGATAGACCGGTACAAAGATGTAACTTACCTTCAAAGTAACACTGCTGTTAAAATATCGCTCAACAGCTACTACGTCCAGTATAGTGTCCAGCACTGAATATAATGCACTCACTGTTTCCGTCTACTGTTTAAGGTTTTTTCCAGACAAATGCTAGCGAAAAACAAATAATAGGAGAGAAGGAACGAAACAGTTGGCCAGCAGGGAACGTTCATAATATCTTTGCTGAGAGGAGGACATAGTTTGTAAAAGGCATTCCCACAAGATAAGGATGATTTCTCGTCTTTCTTATGAGGAAGGCTAGCTAGAAAACTGATTTCTCTGCAGTTGTCTCATCTTATTCTGCTGCTGATCGTTAACCCCCTGCCAAGTATTCAGTAGAAGAGGCTCATGTGCGAACCCAACAGCCCATTTCACGCAAAGTGGTTACTAATCAGCCACTCTTCATATGTCTATGCAAACTCAGGTCGTTTAGAAGGTCTCTTAAGAATAACCGAGCCAGCAGTTGAAAACAGGGATGAGAAATAAGGCTGCACCAGAGACTGTAGTCTCTCCTACCTCACGAAGGAGAGGCTGATAAGCAAACTCTCCTTTTCCACAAAATGGTAAAGGTAATTTACTGTAAAATGAAATTATATCTGTAAAATCTGATGTATTGCAATTAAGTAGAACTTTTAACCTCTGGTTTATCCATACCTAAATTCTTTTCTTTCTTTAAGAATTTGCTAAATCGTGTTTCTTGGCTGAAAAATTAGTCTTATGTATAATGTTTGAAGAAATTGGAACCTGGATGAGTAGCTTATTATCTAGGGAAAAAAAATACTGACAGTGCAGGTTTTGGGTCACAGAGCTGGAAGGAGGAACGAGGAGTAAATTGTGGAATAACTTCTATTTTCTTCAGCTGATTTGTCTGTGCATGCATCTGTAGTGGTAGCTGCATGTTTGCGAGGTGTTCTGATTCACCTTTTGGTAGAATGAAGTTCATAAACATAGCTCACCGCTTAGCAGAAAATAGATTGTCAACTCCAAGAAATAAATGGATAAAAAATGAATTAAGTCATTTGAGTAAAAAGGATCTAGAGCATACTGATATGGCAGCAGTTATGAAAAAGACCTTCCTAAGTCATACTTTTGACATGTTAGGTATGGATTTTGAACGTAGAGAAGGGAACGTAGTAGCCCCCCCTTTGGGTCAAATGCCATTCACTTAATTGATAGCCTCTGTGGGGGTGGGGAGAGAGAACAGAATGAAACAGCCTTTAGGAGCATCTTTTTGCTGTGTGTGCTCAGGACTGCCTTGCTTTCTGTCATAAGGTTCAGAACATGTATTAGTGCTGTGAAACTTGCATTGCAACACACCTGAAGGATCTGCTAAAGATACTTTTCAACAGTTAAGTCAGGGTTGAGAAATGGTGTGTGCGAAGTAGCCAGTGAATGTCAATTATCCCCCCCACCCCCTGCAATCTCTCATCTAAATTGACTTGACTGAAAGGAACTGGTTATTGTTTAATCTACTTAAACATATAATAAGTTTAAAACTGTCAGATTTTTAGACTTTTAGGAGCTTTCCTGGATCCTGTTGTAATCTGGATAAAATTTAGGAATCTTAAAGAGTCTGTCACTCATAGCAATGGACTCCATACCCCTCTACTTATAATGCCCGCACCATCCATTCATCCGCCTAAACCCCCACTACCAAAGGCTCTTACTAGACCAGAACCAACTGTGGCAGCTCTCCAGTGGCTGGAAGCAAAGCCAGTTCCACCTATGACAAGTCCTTGTTTGAGAGTCAGAAATGTTAGCATGTCTTTGAATTAACTCTAGCAAAGACTAGCTTTTTTGCTTTTAAGGTTTAGCTCCTAGATTGTAATTTGGCACCTACAGTTTTATCTATGAAACCAGTTACAGATAAAAATGACAGCACTTAGCTATACAAATACATGATGCACTGTTGCAATCAGGTGATTAGGGCCTAAATGAAGTAATTGTGCTTACAGTTAATTGCCTTCTTGATTGATCATAGTCAGCATTGAGAGGAAACTGTTTATAAAAGTTTCAGCGTGGTATCAGCCTAATAATAGAACTTAAGACTTCAGTCAAAGAGAGCAGAAGTGGCCTAATAACTATGAAGAAGAATCAGCAAGAAGACAAGTTTGTATTTTGATTTTCTGCAGGCTTAACAGTGGTAATGGATAATATGCACTGTGGTTTTAGTGAAAACTAGTGGTATTTAAAAGGAAAACTTTTACTATAAAAAGCACAATCTTTGCATACTTCTGCACAGTTCAGTGGAGTAGGAAAAGCCATATTGCATCCTTTCCTGTAGGAAGTTGGTCTTCCTTCTGTGGTCTGTATCCCCAACCATCACTGAGTATCTCACAGGAGTATTGTGGCTGGGTCTAGACAGATGTTCTGTACATCTCAAACTAGTTTTCAATTTTCAATCTATGCTGAATTTGCAGCCATCCCATGCAGCTTATAATACATTCATCCCATCAACATGAAAAGCTATTTTCTAGTGCTAACAGGCTGGATTTAGTATCACCCTGGACTCATCAGTTAGGTATAAAATTCCTATCTGCATTGCTTTTGCCAAAAAGCAGGAAAAAATGTTTCCATGGCTGTTCTGCCTCATCAGCTTTCTTAACCATTCCAAGCACTTAGACATGACAATGTTTTGACTATATTTATGTAAAATGCATTTTTTTCATGCATTCTTCATTGCATGTACAAGGTTATTTTTTTTACTGTATTCTGGGGGCTTCTTGGTATGTTCTAGTATCACAGTGCCTAACCAGCTTGAGTAGAACTCCTGAAATTTATGAAGACGACAGGCTTCTATCTCCTCTGTGTTTTTATATGCCGCTGCAACACATACTAACACACAGGTGCTGATCATTAGCATTCTTCTATGGTAGGCAGAAGAAAATCAAAGAATTGTTGAGTGATGTAAACCTGGTAAGAGCCTGACAAATTGGCAGATCTCTCAAATCTTCTGGAACAAAGCTGAGTTTCTGGATCATGAATAGCTCTGCACTGCAGTCCTGAGAAAGACAAAGCAGGTGGGAAAGATCATTGAGTTGATCCACTCTTAAGGCAGAGTGGATGAAAGAGTTTGTCTACATGCATGTAGTTTTCAGGTGGCTGAGCATGCGACGAGCTGGCTTTGCTCAGGGTTCAAATTTTGGCTGCTCTGCATTTGTGAGTCATCATGTAGCGTGTTAGGACTTTTAAGATTCCCAGTAACTGGTGGTCATGTTTCAGTATCAATTCTTTAAATGAAACATAGTCTTATACTTTTTGATCAAAAATAGATGAAGGTTTTTTGAAGTTGGATGGTTAAACTGTCCATATAGATGGAGTCAATGTATGTTCAGTATCTCCTTTGTCGGTTCTATGTTTTTGACTTTTGGTTAGAAACTCTCCATATAATATTAAACTGTTACATAGAGTAAGTGGTTGCTTTTGTTCCCATTTCATTGATTTAGTTAGAATAATTGGCTGTGGTCCACTCGATTCACAATTTCTCCATGTGGACACTAAATTATCTTTCCTCTGGTTTGTGGCTTAACATTTTCTCCCTATTTCAATCTTGTTAGAATCCCTAGTTTATCCTGTTAGAATACATATTATACTCTCTGTTTCAGCATATTGGTATAATCTGATTACATCCAGGACTTGGAGTATTTTCCACAGTAATTAAAACCCTGGAGTTACTGGGAATGTAACAGGCTTCAATAATTTCTATATAATATTGATAATGATGGCTACTAATTGCTAAAGCACTCTATTTGTAAATATGCTTTGTTTCCCTTGGTGGGAAATACAGACCCACACAAATGATGAACATAATTTTGAAAAAAGGAGATCCAGAGCATGTGAGGTCAGTAATTGTTTCTGCCGGATATATTGAAATGAGCATCAGTTGCATATTCTCTAATTGCAAAATGTGAAAACATTCTGTGCAAATCATTTATATTTCAGATTAATACTGAATCCTCTATTCCATTGTATCTTATTTGCAAATAGTATTATATAAATAATATATAAATATATAAATAGTGTATTAGTATTCACCTTGTTTCTTCGTGAAGCAGGCTTTTTTCTTTATGAAAGTATTAAAGTTGTGTTAGTACTCAGACTGTAGAGCATCTCTACACCTAACTCCCAATGGGTTTTCTATATGTTTTATAAAATCAGTGTTAGCATATTTATGAAACAGGGTTAGAGGATTGTTTATTTTATCTGTATATACACACACACCCTCCCCACCCTCACCCTTCCAGTAATACTAGCTGTCTAGAACAAATTCTGACAGCTTTCTGATGTCACAAAGAGATTGAAAAGTTTGGCAGATGTGGGTAACTCGCCTCACCCCCAATATGTGGAGAACATATATAGTTAACATTGTTTTGCAAGAGCATTTTCCTGGGAATATAGCTTGCTGGAATAAGAAATAGTTTCAGGAATGAACGAAATGTATAGTGTCTCAAAGCTAAACTGTGCTCTAACTGTTTAGGAAATTTAGCATAGATATCTTTATTTTGTTATCCTTTTGTAAGGAAGAGCAATTTGTTTTGATTTCTCTTCCTGAAGAGGTGGAGAGTGCCTGCAGGTAGGCTTGGGGAGGTAGTCAAAGCTTGGCTTAAGAACAGCTGAGCTGGTAGCCTCAAGGGAGGCTTTTGTAGCTCAGTGGACTAACATTGATTGTGCACTCATCTGAAGCTGACTTTGAGTTTTTGATGTGTTGTCCTACAGCCTGTAGAGCAGAAGCCTGTATCGTTCCATGTCTCTAATGTGTTTTTCGTAAGGCTTAAAGATTCTCATTTCTTCTTCATTTATTTTATTGGACCCCTGGTGTAAAACCGCACTGAATCTGGTAGATTCTTAGTCTTTTACTTTGGCTTGGGAAAAAGTGTTCTTAGCAGAACCAAAGTGGCAAATCCATTAAAAATACAGTGTGATGGAAAGAAAAATACCATGGGATATAACCACTCCAGATAACAGTCCGGAAGGTGACATTGTAGGACCTCATTACCTTCTTCAGCTCTTAGCAAGCAGCCAACTAAACTGGCTGCTGTGGGAGATGGTGGCCTGAGCAAAATGGGAGCAGTAAGTGGAGAGGGACAGGGCATACAGGTTGGAATAAGCAANAGAGAAACAGCTGTGTTGGAAAGTGGCAGTAGAGAGGAACGATTTCTGTCACAGGAAAAGCAGTGAGCTTGAAGGAAACACTGCATCTGTGCAGCCAGCAAGGCTCTTGACTGCTGGCAAAGAGCACAGACAGTGCTGATATATCCCTGTAGCAAAGCCTTTTTTGTTGGGATGGGAAAGTTTGAAACTGTATGTTAGCAAACTGATAAATTAATGTCAAATTTAGGCCCCAATGTTTATGTTAACCTTGAATGCTGTTTTGATAATTTCATGAGTCTGCTGTTCTTGTCTTTAATCCAATATAACTTGCTTTGGTATAGTACAAAAGAAAAGGCAGGGAAGATCTCCACTGAAGGACAGATGATTCATTTCTTAAGGGGGAGAACTCAAATACAGTCAGAAAGAAACCACATCCTTATACTTGCTAATGCATCATGAGACTTTTTTTTTTTTAAAGTAGTTTTCTGGCAAGTATATTTTAGTTTAATATGGCTATTGAACTCTAAATGCTTTCCACAATCAACTGATTGTTGAATATTCAGAAAACATTACACTAAATCTAAATTACATATTTACTCAGACACGGCAGGACTTGATTCATCAATGTCTCATAGATACATATACATTTTTGTTGTTTTAAAACAGCTCTGGAAGTATGTAGAGGACTCTCTTCTGCCAGCAAGGAATTAAATGACATTAGACTGGATCCTTTCACATAGATTTTGCTGGAAAAAGGTTCATTTAAAGACAGTGTATCTCATTGATTTTTCCTGTTCTGTAAAGCCTATGCATTATAATAGAGGGTCCAGATACAGTTCAGCAGAGACACCTCCTGCAGCGCAGTGAGGGTTGCATTTACCCAGCATTGCAGTGGCTGCACAAGGACTATCTCCAGAGCCCTCGAGTGCGGCGCGGCATCTGAGCATACTGGCCACTTGGCCAAAGATAGACAATTGGATCCTCTTTTCTGTAGTCTTTATGAGCCATTTTGCTGCATTGTAGGAGAATCTTTTACCTGTGCTGCCAAATGTCCTGCGTTTCACTCAGTTGTTAGTGGGATTTATCCCTGTTCACAGAGCTCTGAGTATGGAGAGACCACAACAAATTCAAAGGCAGGACCAAAGCATTTCCCAAGACTCAAAACTGCCATCTTGTGTATTAGCTACACAGACTACACATAAAATGTTTTCTATACTTCACTGAAGCTACGAGGTAAATGCCTTGTTTAGCCAGAGTCCCATCATTCTTTCAATCATGATGTCAGTTTGGCTCTTAAAAACAAACGGGGGAGTGGGGGGGGGCGGGGAGG
>Ga0065711_1035739_pt1 | contig 21901 bp, 13 predicted proteins | sample Hoacrofraction12_FD_59098 | JGI IMG/M metagenome (GOLD analysis project Ga0065711, IMG submission 59098) | Hoatzin crop microbial communities from Cojedes, Venezuela - Epithelial fraction 12 v2 (version 2) | ecosystem: Host-associated > Birds > Digestive system > Esophagus > Crop | place... | reverse complement strand
TGGACGGGTCCTGTGCGGCCTGCTGTAGGTGACCCTGCTTCAGCAGGGGGGTTGGACTAGATGACCCACAGAGGTCCCTTCCAACCCCTACTATTCTGTGATTCTGTGATTCTGTGATTCTGTAATTGCTGCCGTAATTTGTACTGGTATTTCCAAAATGTCTTATTTTGGGGACTTCTAAAACGGGGAAAAAGAAGTACAGGGACTCTGTTTTTTACCTCATGGTATTCCCTTAGAGCATGGCTGTATGGTTATAGTTTCTTTCCAGCTGCTATGAGAGCACTTGAACGTGTCTCTCCCACTTCCAAGGTCGATAACTGATCCACCCCAATGAATTGCAGTGGACCTTTATGACACCATGCAGAAGGTGGGGATTAGTGGTGCATTGCAGAGGTTTCATGTTTCTGCATAATGGATTACATGAGAGTTGAGATTTTTTTTCTTGTTAATTTGCCTAATTAGTTCTATTCTAATTCATGGAACTTCATTCAGTTACTATAGCAATTGATGGAATCTTCCTTCACTGAAGATTCACAGCAGAATTGAGCGCTTTCGCTACATACCAACCTGTAAGGTTGTTTTTATTACATAAGGGAGGTGTAGTGTCATAACTATCATTTTTGGAGAAGAGAGGCTTTAGTTAAACAAGACGACTTTGCAGAATTTCCGAATGGTGCATGATTTGGTTGATCTACTGTGGGAGTTAGTTCTAGCACCAGATTCTCTCCAGCCACAATTATTTTTCCACCCCTTCCTCAAATACTTGGTAATCTGCATTAGGAGAGCATGGTGTTCATAAATTGCTGTTCAGTCTTTGATCTACATATACTTGATTTGATTAGGATCACAGTCTTCAGTAGTCGACTGTAAATATTTTGAAGATCTTGATCATGGGCCAGGGGTGCTCAGGATGGCTTAAATGAGAATCATCAGAGAGGGCTGTCAAAAAAATGGGATCACACCCATGCATCATCAGTTGTGTTAAATTGCAGTAACCATCTAGGTGGAGAAAATTTAATACTTTGACTGTAGTAAAATTCCGAAATGGAAGGGAGGGACAGTGTTTTCAAGTTACTAGTGTATACTTTTTACATGCTTACCGTGTTCATGGTTTTTTTTTTAACTGATACAAGTTTATTGCTGTTCATAATTTGAACATCAGTTTATTGATTGTCATTTCAAAATAGGAATGAAACAGTGCCTTAATTATCATTTGCATAGGGAAAGTACGGTCATTTTCCTAGCATAAATACCATGACTTTAAAAGAAAAATCTTCGCATACTAGAGAATCCTGTTCATTTAGGGAACCAGAATTTTCTCCAGCTAATTGTGATTGGAAAATGGATTTAATAGTCTTTCTCCCTCTGGAAAAGACTTGTTAGGGCTGAATGATATAAAGTTTCTGAAAATAGGGCAACAGTTATTAGAATAAATGACAAAAAATGTAGTGAAAGACATTTATCATCTGAATAATGCATTTTTGCTTGGAGGCTTACTTATCTTTAGTCCCTGTGTTATAAACATCAGAGTTGTAATTTTTCAGTAGAATAATCACAGCAGTAGTTGTTCTGATGCACTAGTAAAGGATTTTGACATATTCCCCAGCACCCCGTTATAAAAGTTAAATGTTGAAATACGAAGGTGAAGATTTTTTTTTTATGTTGCCTAAGTGATTTTGATGCTTATTAATTTTTAGTGACAACTGAAATATCTCCTGAATATGTAACTTTATCCCTTTATTTTTACATTATATTTATGACCATTCCAAAATATGTCCCAATATAATTTTCATCCTGAAGTTTCAGAGCCTCATATAAATCCTAGCAGCAATTTTTTTTTCAATTTCTATTTCATTGTCTTTCTGACGAAATGAGGTTAGTTTTCTAAATCATGCTATCTATCAAGGAAATTTTTTCTCTCCTTGTGTGGTTGTCTCCTGCTAAGGAATCAATAAAGAAACTTCTGTTTTATTATTATTTGATTGAGTCTCTACCTGATTTCTTTAGGCCAGAAATGTGCTTACCGTTTACAATTCAAAGCTAATTTAGCTGTGAGCCGTTATCTGGGAAATGCATAAGATTACTGCGGATATTTACTTTGTGACAATGCAGGGGATTTCTTTATTGTTTCTAGCAATTGTACTAGAAAAGAGTCAGCTATTACCTTGTATTTTGTTCAGTCTAGCACTTCTGGGTGTCTGGAAAGCTGGGTTTTCAATTTCATTTAATTTGTTGAGTTCCACAGTCTTTAATAATCTTGTTGTTTGAAAGTTCTTGCTGAATTTTAACTTGAATTTTACAACAGAAAATTTACTCATGTTGTTTTGAATTATGCCTACTCAAACTATCCTGAATCATTCTCCTCAGCCCTCAGTTTAAATAGCACTTTGTTATTATTTCTCCTTAAATCATTTAAGTTTTATGTTCGTCATCTCTTCTTTTTCAAATGAATTCATTTGTTGACCACTTAACTGTCTGGATTTCATGAACCTTTTGAATACACCTCTTTTTACCTGCTCAGACTCTTTAAGCCAAATTCTAAAGATGAATTGTATAAAATTAAATACTGGCCAACAGGCTAAATTATTCAGATTTGTAAAATGCTTTTAGGACACTTAAAAAAACAGTTAGCTGTCAAAGCACAGACATTGGTAAAACATGATCAGAAATGGAAGTGGGAGTGATTTGTCCTTTCCCTAAAAGATTATTTGCTACATTTTTAGTTTTTTAAGAAGTATTGTAATGCTTGTCATCCTCACAAAGATGATTTGTTAGTCATTGTCTCTCAAAAGCAGAACCATCATTGTTCTTTCATTGATTTAACTTATTCCAGAAGGTATGCTATGTAATGATGATGGTAGACTCCTTGTTGGATTTCCTGGGTTCTTGTTAAGGTGATTTTGAAAATTAAAACAAAAATCTCTTGCAGTTATTTTGCACAGCTGAGTGGTAAAACAGTCACTCATTCTGTTTTAGTTTATGTATCATAGAAGCTGCACCGGGGAAATACATCCCATGGAACTGGTTCAAGTTCTGCTTTTTGTGTACCTACAGGGCTTCATTAAATCAACGTACTTGTTTGAAAATAACTGTATGCATAATTGGACTCTGTTATATTAAATCCTTTGCAGGAGTCTGTATTCAGGAGTAATCTGAAGTGCAGGGAGGAAGGACTGGGAAGGGTGCACGCACCGAGGGAGGTCTTCGGCTAGTAGAGATGCATGAACTCTTCATAGAGCAGTTAGTCATGTTTGGTGCTATTCATTTGTTGTAGAAATGTGTTACAGGACATAGTGCAAGTTTCTCCTGACAACAGCTCTGCAGTTCTAATGCCATTAATTCTTCTGGAGGAGAAACCATAACCAAGAAAAGCTGTTTCTTTAGACACCTTGAATGATTTTTAGGGTAAGAAACTTTACACAGCAGTTGTTGATCTTGTGAATTTGAGTGTAACTAAAGTTAATATGGTCTGTCCTGCATACTTGGTGTGTTACCCTCTATAAGTAGGTGTTTGTTAGTGCTCGGCAGTGGTGTGGTGTGTTGAAGGAAGTTTCCTTGAGGCTAGATTTTCTCAGAAAGGTCATAACTAGGGAGAGGTGAAAGACCTTGCATCTGAGTGCTCAGAAGTTGGCGTTAATAAGCTTACACTTAAGCAGTGAGCATTAGGGATAAGAATGTTTGTGAACCTCATGGCCTGTTGTGAGTTTGAGCTGGTTCCAGCGGTTCTCTCCAGGCCTTGTCTGAAGGACGGCTGCCTTCTTGGCGTGGAAAAATGCGCTAGTGCAAAATTGGCAAATGTGATTCATGTGTTTTTGACTGTGCGTGGGTAAAATAAACCCAGAAACGAAGGCAGTTTGGCTGCAGCAGAACGACGCTACCTCTGCTAACTACATCTGCTCAGGGGAGTACCTGGTTAGCCCGAGTACGCTGCGACACACATGCAGTTGTGCAGTTGCGGGGGCGGGATGGTGCAGTGTTGTGCTGCTGCAGCAGCTCGCCTGAAATCACCCAGGTGTCTGATGTTTGACAGGACTAAAGCTTCTGAGTTTCCCGGGCGTTTATGAAGGTTTGGGGCTTCATTTTGTGGTGCAGACTGCTGAACTCAGTGCAGGTGTTGGTGCTCAGTGTGTGGGTCTGGGTTAGGTGCCTCAGCAGCGTGCACGAGGGTCAACCTCCTCCTGCTGCTCCTGGACCCTCTCCTGTGGGAAAACGGTAGCCGTGCTCACGGCTTTCCTTGTATCAGTGGTTCAGTGGTTAGCAGAATCACACAGGATGTGGAGAGACCTGGTTCAACTCCTTGCCCTTTTTTAAAAGGATAAAATCCTGTTTCTATTGTCCCTGAAAAGTGCTGCAACTGTGAAGCAGCTCTCACCCCCCTCTCCCATCCTGGCCATTTTCTAGAGGTGTAGGAAGAAAGTGCCCAAATCATTTCGGGCAGAGAAGAGAAGCAGAGTTGCATCTCCCATATTAAAATGGAACAAGCGATGGTGGATGGCGTTACAGTGTTACTAGAACAAAGTAGTGGTCAGCTCTGTGTTTTAGGTGCAACTGGACCTGTGTTTTTCAGAGAACAAGAGAGAGAGGTGGATGGGCACACATGAGGTGAGCGCAGTGCCAGAGCCGGGGCCCTGGCTGGCTTTAGGCTCTGGTTAGGCACCGGGTTTCTTCACTCTGTTGAGACTGAAATGTCTCGCAGCAGAGTTCTAGCCATGAATGGAACTTTAATAGCCTGGGTGGCTGGCGACCTGTCTGGATTGTTTTGGTTCTGTTTCTATGTTTGTGTGTGAGTGTTTTTTTCCAAAGCTTAAGACTTGCTTTGAATTTTTCTAAATTCTATCTAAATTTCATTGCAAATATGAGGTTCCCATTCTGAATCTTTCTTAAGTCTTTTGTACTAGGATTCACCTTAATGACTCAGTAATAATATCCAAAATGTATGCTGCTGAGCTTAAGAAAGTATTAAGTAGTTTGCTTTTATCGTGAGTAGTTTACTATCACCAACATCTGTTGTCTTTGTTACTGTACTTATTCCAGTTGTCTTCTGAAGAAAGTATTGGCCTTTGTTTTATTGAGAGCACTAACTGGATATTTTTTCTTTCTAATAACAGTACATCCAAATGCTTTCTAGGTTTGGTCATGTCCTTTCAAATCGGGTGAAAAGCAGGAGGATAAGCTATTGAATGAAAAAGAAAATTGTTTTAGTGTAAGCCCAGAGTATGTTTTAATTGCATATAGGGCATTACATGAGCTTTATTCCTAGTGCCAGGCATATGTATGTATATTTCCCACCAGCATTTACCCCGTGTGAGTAGGAGTTTAATAATTTCTCACTTCTTAGTTGTTTTTCTAACTAAAGCATTTGATATGAAAGCCTTCATCTCATCTCAGTCTTTTTTCATAAAACAAATGTAAAGGTAAAAAAACTAGGAACGATACTTTCATACCAAAGGGAGAACAGATAACTTGTGCAGATAAAATCAGATTTTTGCTATTTTATTAAACAACACGAACAATTAAGTATTGCTTCCTAGAATCTGAATAAGTAAAATTCCCAGTGACAGCACGTTGTTTATGGGCTTTGAAATGATACTTTCTTTGTCAGAGTGCCAGTTCCTTTGGTATGTATTTCCTCTGTCACCTGAGGCTATTTTTCCAACACATAACACATGTGATTTTTTTTTTCTGCTTTCTGAATAATCAGCTTTTCCTTTTGCTCATTAAGCATAAAAATACGGCCAAGATATTAACACAATAGAAGGTATTAACAGTGACCAGTCTCTACCAAATACTAAGTTCTTTTTGTCTATTACCTAATTAACATACTTTAATTAGTTCACTACACTTAATGAACATGTTATGTAAAACTCAGCATTTTCTACCTTCAGGATAACCAGGACATTCAATCTTAATGTGTCAGACTGGACTGTATGAATAATTAATACAGTCTATATTTATTAATTTAGTATGTGGACTAGCTTGGCAGAGTGGGTAGAGGAGTGGTGCTCAATGCGGGGGGTCAGGCAGCTGTCTGCTGGGAAAGGAGCAGAAGAAGCACCCTTGGAGGGCTCTGCCTGGGGGCAAAAGAAAGGGTGAACCTGAACAGAAACCAGGACCCTGCTGAAGCCAGGTGCCCCTGATCCTGTCCGGGGTCACCCGCTGGGAGGAAGCAAAAGAAATCCTTGGTTTTGTCTTCTGCTTTTTGTGCCTTTCACCTCCTTTCATTGCTGCTTTGATAGCACTGGTTCAAACCAGAAGTGCTTACTAACAGTAATAGTAGTAGTAGTAATAATAATAATTATTCATGTAAAATGCAATACATATATTTCTCTAAAAATTCCCCTGCACTTGGGCTATTAAAATCAGGAAGATAACTGTTGAATACTCTTTTTTTAAGCTGCTTGAAAAATAAATTTTAAAAAGAACCTGCTATTTTAATACTACTGATAGCTGCCTCAACTTCAGTATGTCTTGGGTTATGAGAAATGAAATTATGTGCAAGAAAACCTACGAAACTGCCAAAAGGGTTGAGCTGAGTGGAGATAGGCCTTTCTCTTGTCATGTCAATGTGTTTTCTGTTTTCTCTGTGCAGAACGGCCTGGTGTGCTTGGTAGTGTATGAGAATTTTTGGCTTCCTGAACATCTGAGAGGCTGGTGGTCAGCCTTTGGCATTGCCTTGTGCACCATCTGGGTGGAGTGCCCAGTGCTTCAAAAATGTCCTGTATGATTAAGACACATGAAGATGCCTCTAAAAAGCTGGAAATTGTCTAGAGCTTCTTTTTGGAAGACCCAAAGGCCTTGCCTGCCTTATCAGTGGCAAAAGTGATAGACAGTATAAGTTTCCATGTGGGCGTAATGCCATCTAGCTATAAACACCGGTGACTGTAAGGCTTTGCGCAAAGGTCATACTGATGACCTGGAAAATAGGCTTAGCCTTAGGAATGTCAAGTTGGTAGAGGAGCTTGAGAGCATAAGCAAGGGAAAGCAACGCATTTTTCTTGAAATAGATTATGACGGTGTTGGGAATGAGAGGTTCAGGTTTTTACTTACAGTGCACATTTAGGCATTGTGTTCTTGGGAGAGGTAATGAGGTGAGTACATGGAGCATCTGTTTGAATAGAGAACTCATTTCTTCTAGTCAGACTAATTCTGTTTCTCCTGATGGTGAAAGACGTTATTTGGTGTTCAAGGTGAGAAAGAGTCAACTGGCCCAGATATAATAGTACCTTAAATTCAAGCTCTGATTTGGTTTCGCTAGCCACCTTTCTCTCTTCCTTGTCAAGTGAATGAGTGGTTTCTGATGAGTTAGAATAGACTATATATAAGCCTATGGTCTATTGACTGCCGGAGGCTAAATAAAGTAAGAAAGTAATTTAAAAAAATGAAACATTTATGAGAATTTTCTTTTTGTGATATGGTCTGAACTGCTTTTTTTTGGCTCATAATGCAAAGTACTGTCTTTTACATTAGCATGAATTATTTCTGTTGTATTTATTCTAAATACTTCTGCTATCATTGAGTGATTTCTGTAATCTTTTGTTGTTAATTATTTCTTGAGTGGGTTATTTATAGATATTCATGTTATAGCTGTGGTATTTACAATGATTTATGGTAAACCATCTTTTACATGAGATTTGTGAATAAGAACTTTAATAACGAGGAAGAATTTATGAAATAATAGACAGAGGTCTCTCATCACCTTGCTGCTTAGGGGGGTGCTGGCTGCCATATATTTGTTTTCAAAATAAGATTGTTTTCTTTGTAAGGTAGGGAGGAAGCTGCAAGTGAGATTTACATTGTCTTGGCCAGCAATTGGAAAATGCTGTAGATAGTTGAAATTTTCCAAAATTTTATTAGTAGGCTGTATCAGGTACAATATTTGAATGATTCTTTTAATGATTCTCCTTTTACATACTGTTCTCCTTGGAGTTTCCACACAAGCATGTTAAACTGTAGGCTTTACCCTTAAAAACAAAATTGGGTTGGTGACTTGATGAAGAATCATTGTGTAGAACTACTGTATTGGGATTTGAGAATAATCAGACTGTTGATGTAACACAGGTGTTCTTGGGTTATATCTGAGGTGGATTTTGTGGTATCATATTATCTTGAAAGGTAGTCAAGAACTTCTTGAAAAATAGATTTGGGAGGAACTGACAAAGATATTATTGCTTACGTGTACTTAATGAAGTTAGAATTATAGCTATTTAAAACCAACTCAAATCTTCGTGTTTTTTCACATCTTCTGCTTCAGTTCTGAAAATCCTTAGTAAAGTTTTAGTAATTTATGTGAAAAGTCTTCAAATTAATGAATGTATCCTTTAACATTTCATTACCTTTTGTTGTTATGTAATAAAAGTAGAAATAAATCTGAAACTTGGAGGTCGTCTGCTAGAATTCAAATAAATTGCATAAAACAAGCTTGATAATTACAATGTTCAATGCTACTCTGACTAATGTCTTCATGATGTCATTATCTCATTACAAAATTGCCAACAGCAGGCAGTTACAATTTGCATTAGTTTCCTGAAAGTTTTTTCGTAGTAAACTGCATTTATTATTTTTACCTTAAAGACTTTACCTTAAGCCAGTCCCAGAACCAAAATAATTTCAAGAGTTACTTGGGCTGGTGGTGTTACAGCGATGTGGTTCCATGTTCATGTAAGCTATTTAATTTACCTGATATGTGAGACTTCAGTGTACAGCATGATATGGCTAAACAAGTCATGAAGTGTGACACTGCGTACAATTTTTTAGTGTATTGATAACAAAAGGTTGCTTTGTGCAGGAGATTTACAGCATTTTGTCCAGCTGAGTTTTGGAAGTCCCAGATGGTAAAGCTAGCACCGTTTCCCATGTGAGACTGTTCTACAGGTGACAGGTCAAAGTCAGTTTTTAACTATGTACTTTTGTGAATTTCACAGTATTAAATTGTCAATATTTTTTTCCAATGAAGACAAAATAGCACAACATTTTTTTAATCAACTTTGAAAACATTTTTTTGGAATAATGAGCGTGTTTATGCCTCAGTGATGTGTATTTTACAGTGGATATTGGAGAATGAGGGGAACAATGGAAAATCCTATCACTGAATATTTCTCCGATGGGTTGATGTCATATCTTTTTATCAATAAAAATTTAGCATTGCTATGGGGCTTCCTTTGGTTCCTGGGTCTGATTTGAGAACTCGGTGATCAGGTTTTAGTCCAAGTATGTATGGTAATGTCTTTTGAAACATTGGAGATGGCACAGGCTGAAGCCATGTACCCTCTGAGGAGTATGATGAGGCTGCTAGACAACTGTCTTGTGGTGAGAATGCCTTTTCTTTGAAATTTACTTGGAAATTGGCTCGCAGCTGTAACCTAAGAGGAAGTTCTAAAAAGGGTTTTGAGCAGGGGAGATTATGAGGGAATGCTTGCAGAAGCAGCCTGACATCTTTTCTTTCTCACTTAGCCTTGGATTTCCTTCCAAACTCATCTGCTTTTTTCTTCTCACCAGCTTGGAAAACAGTAAGTCTTGAAGAGAGCAGGAAGGTCTGAGACAGAGCTGTGCTGGTGGTGGGTGTATGGTGGTCCCACTGATGATCGTTGGAGGGAGATGAGAGTAGGAAAAAAGTCTGATTCAGGAATCTCGTATCTGCTGTTGTCACTCTCTGGGGAGGTCGTCACACCGCTGTTTTTCTACATCTCCAAGGGAGAGAAAAATGAAGAGGTGAAATTGGCTCCTGCTGAGTTTCTCTTTCAGGACAAAGGGGAATGCTTATTATCCGGGGGTTATGTAGGCGTGATAGATCTGATCATTTAGGTTTTATACTGTCAAACAATAGCTACATTTTGTGTTTAATGCACAAAAAAATCTGTCAGGCAGTCCAAGTTCATACAATCGTTTAGGATTAAAAATGATACACTTTCCTCATGTGTATGTAAATGGTATATATACACCTAAGAGAGAATGACTATGAAGAATCATGGGGATAAAAGTTTGCATCTTTGGCGAAAAAACAAAAACACACCCCAAAAAAATAAATCAAAACCCCTCCACATTAACAGTTACACAGCACCATAGTTAATATTTTTATTTAAGGGTAAAGAGTCTTTACAATGGGACTATTTCAGAAAGACCTACTATTGCACTCCAGGTATTATAATTTCATTCTAATGTTTGCAGTATTCTCTTTACTTAAAGCGGGAAACAGTGTTTAATAGAATTTTTTTTTTTACTGTTGTTTATTATTTGTAAGACAAGCATATATAAAATCACTATTTCCCTTCAAAACCAGGAAAGTCCCCATGACTGGAATATGTCTAAATACTACATTTTCTTCATTTCAGTGTTCTTTTATTTTTCTTTGTCCTTTACACTTTTTCACAGGTGTCTTGTACTGAAGTAGTTAGCTGAAAGGCAGCTTAAGTATAAAAGCAGGCAGTGTCTGACTTTTGAAGCTCCTGTGGGAGGCTCTGTATTTTCCAGTGAGCATTTTGTCCCAGTTTTCTATCTTTGAAACAATCATTGGCAGTTTTTTTTTTCTTGAGATGATAACATTTTTATCTGTGTCCTTGCATTATTGGGTGTAAAATTGTGTTTTACATATTTTAAAAAAATATATGGGCAATTGAATTTTTAAAGCATTTTAAATTGGTCTAGGAAATTGTATCTTCTTCCCCATTTTTAACCATAAATATCTGTGAATTTGTCTAGTTTATATAATAGGTATCTTTAATTTTATAATTTAATCCAGAGCATCCCAACATCAGCTTTGGGGCCTTTTCCTAGTCTGGGGACACTTTCTTTCTTCTCCCCTTTCTGTGTTCTTGCTATATCAACCAGAGTGGGGCTGCCCCCAGCCCAGTGCCTGTTTAGGTGGTGGATGCCTGGCCTTGCACAATCATAGACAAAATGTTTAGCTCTTAGTGAAGTGTGTGCTGCCTGAATAGCTTTTCTGTGTCCCTTCCCAGAGAAAGGATGGTGAGACAGGGCTAGTGCAGTTAATCTTAGCCTGTTTGCTCTCCCCGTGTGCACCATTTTTTTAACTTTGTAAGAAAGCAAATGTTTGTTTCAGAGCTCGTATTTCAGAATTGATTTTGGAATAAAGTACTTGATCATTTTATTTATTATTTATTTTTGTAGCTGTAGGGGTGATAAAATTAGGTCATAATTTGTCTGATATATTACAGGTTTGTAAATTGCATTTGTACAGTGCTTTTTACTGTCTTGATTTCTTCCAATCATATGGTTTTTGTCAAGACTACTAACCTGATCCTAAACTTATACTCTTGTAACAGCTCTTTTGCCCCTTAGCCTCCCTTCAAAACGGTGACTTTCCCTCCCTCCCCTTGAAATTCTTGTCCTGCATCAGTCTTCTAAGACTCCAAAGGGTATTTTGCATAGGACCGGTGTTAGGTTTGTGCCCTGATATTTAAGCATAAAATTGTTTTACTTGACTGAAATAAGCATTTAAAACAGCCTGGAAAATTTGGAGGTCACTGATGAGTCCGGCTGGTTTGTTTTTTGAATGGTTTTTAACTGAATAATATTGATCTTTATCATTCTCATTCAGAATCAGTATATTTTATAGGAAATGAGAAAATTTTAAGTGTGTGTGGGTAGGTGGATTTTTAAAATACCTGTATTTATAGCTATCGATCTTGCCTGTCTGTATTTAATTGATGAAAGTAAAACTTTCAAAGGACTGTGATGCACAAATAATGAGCAAATAAGCTGGTGTCTGCGGATTCGCAAAGGTATTCAGACATTCTGATTGCTTAGAAGTATAGGTAAACTAATGAGCAGTGCGCAGCTGAGTTTGTGTTCAAAGTAACAGTATGCCGATATTTTTACATACAGTGATGAAACTTGCCTGAATATGTCTTTTGCCTTTTTTTCCCCTTGTTAGAACTGAAGCAGAGTTTTGATGATTTAGAGCTAGTTCTGAATATGTTGTAATTGGACATAATCTGTTCAGAGTTCTTTCTTTACAAGAAATGACTGGGTTCTCTGCTTACACGGGCTTTATTGGTGTCAAAGCTCAGCAATGTGTCAGGATAATTCTCTGAAGCTCTCTACAGATCGGAAAGATTACTGAAGAATGCACAGACAGTTTTTCGTGCTTTTTAGTGCTTCTTCTGAAATAGAAGGGGACAAAATCCAAAGTGGGTAGAAGTTATATAATTTGGTGATACTATGCTGATTTATGCCTCTTGAGAGTTTGCCTGCAGCAGAAGCTGGAGGTGATGAGAAGAGATTGGATGAGAGAAAGACCATCCAGGAAAAATTAATCAAATTTGTCATTCTTGAAAGGACCATCATAACATATGGTAAGGCATATCATTTACCTCAGGCTCGGAGGAAAATGGTTTCTGCTAGGAGAATATTAATTTTATTTCTTACAGGATCAGCTGACAGGGTAGGCTTTCTCCTGGCTGGTCTTCCGCTTCTATTTTCTCCAAAGGGAAGAATGGAAGCTTGGAAATGTCTTATCTGTAGCAGACAAGCAAGTTGGCACTTTGCCATCATTTTCTGCTAGCAGACAGGATAATGGTAATTATATGTCAAAATTTAACATTTCTCTTCTTTGAAAGAGAACTTTTTAATGCAAAATATTTAGAAAAAGTCAGATCTATTCTGAGGTGGATACGAAGCTGGGATTAGTGAACAGACAATTTTTTCTTAGGAAAAAGGAGTTTTCCTCTTCAGGGACAAGGGAGACATGAAAAGGATCAAAAGAAAGAAAGGTATGAGGTATGCAGTAAAACTAGGCTGCAACTTCGGTATTATGTAATACTTGGGAGATACCCAGAGTAGCATCTCCCGTCCTGCTGTTCCTTCTGTGGAAAGGCTGGTAGCACTTGATTTGCTAACGGGTTCCAGCATTTTTTATTAAATTGTTACTTTTTCATTTATCAGGAAAATAGATTTCTATCGTGATGTGCAACATGGAGTCCAAATTCCATCATCCAGTTTTTGAGAAGGCGAAAATGTTTTCCTATGATCAATTCCAGTATCCTCAATGGTTGCAAGTTAGGCCTTAGTCAGCCATGTCCTTAGTCAGCTAATAAAGGGAGAAGGGTTTTCTGAGGCCATGGCACAAGTTACAGCACTGTTGAGGTGCTTAAAGAAGTGGAAAGCTTTGCTTGCTTTCACCTGCTAGGCACACACTTAGAATTTTCATTTCAATCTGATTTTACAAATAATTTTCTAGAATACATGATTTATGTAAATATGATTTTGCTAAGAAAATAGATGTACGATTACAAACTTTGAGGAGATTTTGTACTCTTTATTTTCTGTACTTTTCCAGGAATGAGTGTAACCAACCATCTCTTATGTATACTGCAAGTATAGGGTTACTCCTCAGCAGTCTGAGAGAAAGGACGTCTGCCATTTTCTACATTTTTTTTTTTTGAAATGGAATACCAGACATTTTAAAGTTGTTTTTGAAGGTAAAATGCTGGAGAGATATCTTTTTTTTTTTTTTTCATAGTTTTAGAACTGTTTATTATACATTTATTCTAGTTTATCAGCAACATGTAGTGCAGTGATCTGGATCGTCAGGGTCTGGCCTGATACATGGTTGAGTTTTAGTGCTAGGATGCAGCAGCGCTGACAGTGGGGTATTTGGAAAGGCAGGTTTTGATACAGCTACATTAACTGGTAGGCAGAATTGGAACCAAGCAGTTAATTTGCAACTTTTGACTATGCAGCCATGGTTCTAGTCTGCCTCTGCTCGTTTTCTGTTTTGTTTTATAAATGTTTCCGTTAACCACAGTCATTATCCACAGATGAACTGATTAGACTTCTGTAATGCGTGTTGAAACAATCACGAGAGTGTTTGAGCAGTATCTTATTGACATAACGAAGTAAGTATGTCCATAAGATATAACAAGTTTTTAAGGAGTTAATAAATTTAAATTTGTGTTTTCTAAATGATTTAGCTTTTTCACTAGAGAAGGGTATTTACACTTTATAACAACCTCCCCCCAATAATTTTATGGGAGAACTGATTAAGAGATGGGTTTGTAGAATAGAGAAAGGTAATAGGAACAGTCCAGTCATTAGCATTAAAGGTCAATGGGGTATCATTAATTACTTTTGAGTTTATTCCACTGAAGTACAAAGTTTTTTTTAATCTGTGTTGATCTGAGCAATCAGCTGAAACTTAAGAACTGATGAATTTTGGTTAAGAAATTGCTGAGCTATTTATGTTGTTAATACCATTCTGCATATTGAGATGAAAGCTCGATGTCCTCAGTACAGGAGAAACCCATGGTTAATTGAATTGTTTTTGTTTGTTGTTGTTGTTTTTTTTTTTTTTTTTTAATTCAGGGTTCTAAACTTATTTCCAATTAGTGTTGAGCCCCAGGGCAATCTCCTGATTTTCCTTAGGTCCTGCTCTTGGTTCCAATTCTGCCATACCTTGTGTCTCTGCTTTTTTCTTCACTTGACTGCGCTTTGATGATCGTCTTTTATAGAAATACAAGAGTGAAAGGCACACCCTTGGTCTTTGAGCGTGATTTCCTGCTCTTGCAGACTTTCAACCTCTGACAGTTAAAAGAATCCCAGACATTAATGAGAACTTTGTATGGATTTGTGCTTGTTCCAAAATTGTTCTTTTACTTGAATATTTTTTCTTTTTCATTGGCACATCTGTCTTGACACCTACACAGATCTCCCCCTTAATCTTTCGTTTGTTAAGCTAAACAAAGCAAATGTTTTCAGTTTCTTCTCAAAATTTCGCTGACCATTGTAGAAGCCTTTTTCTCTTGCAGTTTGAATTTCTTTTTTAGGCATAGATGATCAGGATCAAGAACAATAGATATTAATAGAACTTCATGTTATTGCATTAATGTCTATGTACTAGAAATATCTTTCCTGATAATTTTAAAATTTCATTTCCATAGGGGCATCATATTGGTAGCTCATAATTACTCTGTGATCAGCTTTGTCCCCACAGTTTCATCCACTGTACTTTTCAATTGCTGAGCTCTCAATTCAGAAACTGTATAATAATCTTTTAATAATCTTTGCATTTTTGCATTATTAAATTTTACTTCAGTTTTATTCTTACCTCTTTGTATCTGGTGATATTCCGTTCCTCATATATAAGCAGTGCTTTCCAATATCAGAACTTTTTTGAACAAACCCAGGGTGTGATTTTTGGTATAATTCGTACTGCTTATGCTCTGATCATTAATAAAAATACATAGCAAAATTGATCCTGCAAAATGTTGCTGAGGGATATGTGTTAATATTGTTCTTCCAGCTGTTTTAGTACAGCACTACATCATCTCACCTTGCTTTTTCAATCTGCAGCACCTTTCACTGATCTCAAGTGTTCTCTACCATGATTGTTAGTACTAACAAACATGACTTAAATTTAATTTAAAAAGTTGAGTGACAGAGCTGCTGTTGTTTGCTCACTCACTGCTTAGGTCTGGTCTTTTTGATATGAAGCTGATTTGTGATAGTTTCAAGTGGCCATTATCTCACCTTGCATAATCCAAAGGAACTCTGAATTTGCTTTTTTCTTTTTTTATTCTTTTTTTTTCGCATGAAGAGAAATGAAATAAAAGCACACTATATTTGAGAGTAATGCTTTTTTGTTGTGTAAAGTGATACCTGTTGATACTTGAAAGGGAATGAATTAACAGATTTTTGCTTCAACAGTTGTCAGAATAAATAGTTATACTTTATGAAATGTGCCATATTTTTACCCTCTCTGTTTTAACATTGCTTATGAAATGTTAAAATTTTCACTTTTGCAAAATTGTATTGCCAAGAGGACAGACATGGAATAACTTCTGAGAAAAGATTCCACTAGCTGGGATAGTATGCATAAAGAGATCCTGTATATTTCTGAGTGCATTTATGATTTGTACTGAGGTCTTAACCTAACTCAGGAAAATAGTCTTGCATCTTGTCTTTTGCTAGCTTTTGAATTCTTCAGAAGTCCAGCTGGGGGAGGGATGAAGTACTCTTTGTGAGCAGAAACTCTTTAAGTGGTGTTTTTGACATCTGTGATTATAGCTGCAAGCTTTGTGTTTTTCACTTCTGGAGTGGAGAAGATCATCTAATACAAGATTTGTACAGAGAGAACCTACATAATGTTTTTGAAAGGTGGCTTGACAACATACTTTTTTTTTGTTTGGTCACTTCTTGCCATCTTGCTGGCCTCTATATCCTAGCTAGGTGGTTTGTGGGAACTTGGAAGTGGTTGCCAGCAACTCACAGATGCAAAGTTGTACTCCCTTACATAGTTGTAAGTAGCTACTGGTCAGAATATAGTATTGCAGAACGGAGTGTTTGTCTAAAAGTAAAGAACTTAATATTTAGTAATGGTGTACTATTTTTTTTTTAATTACCTTTGGAAGTAAGAATATTACCTTAGGAGATATTCCCACTTCATGTGTGGGGATGTGGGGAAAGCTATTGTCCTGTTTTTAACTGCAGAATCACTCTTGTCTGTTTTTTTGGAGGGCATTTTGTCTCCTTATGTGTATATGTTTATATCCTGTGCACATAGATTTAATAATATTTTCTTGGTTGAAAGTGAATTAATGAGATATTGTGGAAAAACTTTAAAAGTGGCAGCTTTTAAGAACATTCACAATGTTCAGAGCGGCACCCTGACTACCGCTATCATCAGCACTCAAAAGACAGTGTCAGGATGTTTGGCCTCAAAATCAACTCTCTTGGAAAGTACTAAAAGCAGTGTCAAGTCTGGCCCAATCTGGTTGCCTACTGCATTTTAAAGCCTCCTAGGGCTTCACTGACTAGCCTCTGCTAGGCTACTGAACACTTTGCTGGAGGCCCTGAATGAATGCATGGCTTTGCTGGATAAAGAGCTGCCTAAATGGCCGAGCGCAGAGACTGGTGGTGAATGGAGTTAAATCCAGCTGGCGGTTGGTCATGAGTGGTGTCCCCCAGGGCTCAGTTTTGGGTCTGGTCTTGTTTAACATCTTTATCAATTTATCTGGATGAGAGGATTGAGTGCTCCCTCAGTAAGTTTGCAGATGACACCAAGTTGGGCGGGAAAGTTGATCTGCCCAAGGGTAGGAAGGCTCTGCAGAGGGATGTGGACAGACTGGGTCGACGGGCCAAGGCCAACTGTATGAGTTTCAACAAGGCCAAGTGCTGGGTCCTGCACTTGGGTCACCACAACCCTATGCAACGCTGCAGGCCTGGGGAGGAGTGGCTGGAAAGCTGCCCAGCAGAAGAGGATCTTGGGGTGTTCGTCAACAGCCGGCTGAACATGAGCCAGCAGTGTGCCCAGGTGGCCAAGAAGGCCAATGGCATCCTGGCTGGTATCAAGAATAGTGTGGCCAACAGGAGTAGGGCGGTGATCGTGCCCCTGTACTCAGCACTGGTGAGGCCACACCTCAAATATTGTGTTCAGTTTTGGGCCCCTCACTGCAAGAAGGACCTTTAGGTGCTGGAGTGTGTCCAAAGAAGGGCAACAAGGCTGGTGGGGGGTCTAGAGAACAAGTCTTATGAGGAGCTGCTGAGGGAACAGGGGTTGTTTAGTCTGGAGAAGAGGAGGCTGAGGGGAGACCTTACTGCCCTTTACAACTCCCTGAAAGGAGGTTGTAGTGAGGCAGGTGTTGGTCTCTTCTCCCAAGTAACTAGCAATAGGACAAGAGGCAATGGCTGGTTGTGCCAGGGGAGGTTTAGATTGGATATTAGGAAAAATTTCTTTACTGAAAAAGCGGTCAGGCATTGGAACAGGCTGCCCAGGGAAGTGGTGGAGTCACCATCCCTGGAGCTGTTCAAAGAATGCGTAGATATGGCACTTCAGGACATGGTTTAGTTGGCATGGTGGTGTTGGGTTAATGGTTGGGTGTGGTGGTCTTAGAGGTCTTTTCTAACCTATGATTGTATGATTCTGAGTTCCCTTTCCCTGTAGATGAAGCGTCCCTAAGTCGAAGCGGTTGCACACTGTAAAAAGTGAATCAGTTAAAAACTGATAGCCAACAGTTTCTCTCTCTAAAGGGAAATACATGCTATTTGTGGATGAGACCAGTTTGCTATTATCAGTGCCATAATGTGTATGACTATAAACCAAACTTGATTACTCAAAAAAGCAATTACTACAGCTATATAATAATAATGTTAAACTAACAGAATAGTATCTGGGTGAATTAATTTAGAACCATTTACTTCTGGTTTCTGCTTCTGTTTCTGTTTCAAAGTAGAGAAGGACATCCAAATTAATCTGAATAACATGCAAGCTGTAGTTAAATTAGGGAAGATTTTTTTCCTCCAAGTTTTATTTGTCTGTCAAATTTGACTGGTAGCAATACATTTCAGTAGGTGTTGAGGGGATGTTCCTGTGTGCTGAAGGATATGGACTGAGAGCCTCAATAGGACTTTCTCACTGTGTGATCAGGAGCAATTTTCTGTGGGTCTAGAATTCAGAGGAATTATTAAAAGGAGACTTTCTCCAGTTTCTTGGTGGCACTGTTTCATCTTAGTTCTATGAAGTGATTTTTTTGTTTACATGAGTTTGTTGCCATAATGATAGCAACAAGAAACATAAATGATGGTTTATAATAATCAATTTTGTTTGCATCAAGTATGTGTTTTATTAAAAAGTCCAGGTATTGCTTTGTAGTCTTAATAATTTAAAAATCACTAAGGAGGGTATTGTACATTTGTTAGCTTGAAAGGTCTCTCGTATCAGAAAAAAACCATGCATGATTGTTTTGTTTGATATCAAACCACATTTTTGCTGTCATAATACTGGCACATTTTCAAGGCATGCTGTTTTCTGGCTGCTAGCAGGGAGTAATGGAAACAATGCAGTGATCATGTAATTTATTGAAAATAAGTGCTAAAAATACGCAAGCAATATTTTTAATAGGGAATGGTATCCATAAGGCTGCATAAAAGCAGTTTCAGTACCACAGAGGTATTTAAATGCCTTACTGCCTGTGAATTGTTTGCAGTTTCTTTCTGGCAATTTTCTTTTGGATCAGATTGTGATGCTTCTTCTGAATGGTGATAGTGCTTGATGAGGAGTGGTCATGCAAGCAAAATTTGATAACCTCGATATGTCACTTCGTCTGCTGTTTTTCTTTTGTTAATGCAAAGCCGGTTGTATAATATCTAATTTCTCCTTTAGCTGACCACTGATGAAAACAAAATCTATGATGGCAGCACTAGGTTTTATAAAAAACGCAAGTGAGGAGTTGAAGGATGTGGCTTGTTCTGTTTGGATGAGGCAGGGATTGCTTTAAGCAGTGAGCTTACTGTTTTCAGATGGCATTAGCAGCATCAGTGATATAGCTGTGTCAGCCTGCTTGACTACTGGATGTCTGTAATCGCACAGAGGAAACTGTGTTTAAGATCTGCTATCTTGAGGGTAATGACTGCAGCACTTACTGATGGACAGAAGGGCTGTTAATGCTTTCTTCACTAGCCCAGAAGATTTTGAAGGATTGATGGGTCCATGATATACTTTTCTAAGACAGGAAATGCAATTTTTGGGGGTCTCTGCAAATAGAAAGGTCATGCAGCTTGGAACCGGTGAGACATTACAGTCTCTAAGTCATCAGGTATGACCTCATAGTTTATGCTAATATTTCTAAGATGACGGTTTGTTTTACAGTTTTAGATCGCGTAAAATCTCTGTCTGTATAATTGCTTCATGCTGGATTTGCTACAGGATTTGTAGGGTAGACTGTTTACATAAGCAGAGCAATGTATATCTTGGAAATCTAACGTGTTGTTGATTTGCTATTTGAACAATGTAAGGCTATTCCGTATGTATTTTCAAACTGTTCCTATTGTGAATTTGATTTCTTGTAATTAATTAATGGTAAAAGGTTATAGCTCTGTTGTAAAGTAAAATTACAAGATTGTATTGCATGTTTTTTTTTGCTTGATTTTACATGGCACACAAAGCTATTGTGTGAATGTGTGTGTGTTGTATGAAATGCAGTGGCAGGTTGTTTAAAACAATGTATCACATTGTGTAACAGGACTGAGTTCTACTGCAGGCACAGATCTTGCTTCATTTTGCAGTAGTAGTTTTTTTTTTCTGCTTCATTTCAAATTTTTAAAAATAGCTCACTGAACAAACCAGTGAAAGTTTGGCAAAATAACTCTCCCCTTTTTAGTTATTACACTTAGTGACACATTAATACTAATGGGTTGTAAAAGAGAAGATAAATAAATATTTAGAATGTTGTTTAAAACCAAATTCATGTTACTGAAGCATGTTTCATCTTTTTTGTTTTTAACTGTTGCCAACTTTATTGCAGGGCTGATACTTTTGTATCTGCTGATGTATTGTAGTGATGGATAGGAAAGTCAGAGTACATAGCAGAAAGCAATTGTATGAATATTTTACATAGGAAGATAGTGGCCTAATTTCATGTACGGAACACAAAATGGAATTGGAAATACTGTTATCGCTGTAGGTGTTATAAGTGCTATATAATAGCCATTGTTTCCCTTGAACACAGCATAGAGCAATTATATTTGAAATTGTAGAAGTTTATTTTTAAAGATGATATTCAGCTCCATCTTAAGAAATTCTAGATGTATTTGCAGAACATTTCCATGGCAACGTGTTTGGCCATGTGTTTTAAAAGCTCAGCTGAAGCCTGCAAGTAGTGTGTAATTTTTCTGTCGCTTGCTTTGCCGTTGTAAAACAACAATTTTCACATATAACTGGACTGCAGATTGACAAGGGTGAGCAGTATTTTCTGACCCCAAAGCACAGGATTAAGTGGTGAAGACTTAAACGTATATTCATATTTCCACCTAGAAATGTAAACATTGAAAACAGGGATTTGGTTTTGCATTTGGAACTGTATTCTGGTTTCACCCCCATTTAGTAACATTTTGTTGGAAATGTGTATGTGTGGGAGACTACGGAAGACCAAACTTAAGAATGTGCAGCAAATTGCTTCAGTAAAAATGGCTGTCTTTTAATTTTTAGTTAAAAACATACCTGTAGAAAAATGTTGTATTACTTTTACTGGGCATAATTTATAGTTTCCCAGTCTACTCATCCAGCTTACATGCTTATTAATAATGGGGAAAGACTGCCGTGCTCTTAAGCTTGATTAGGTTTGGAATGATTTAACTATACCTTTCACTTGCTACAAGATCTTTTCAGTCCATTAGAATTTATTTTCAGTATTTTAATGTATTAGTCACAATGAGTACATCCTGTTTCTTGGCATTGGAATGAAATTCCTGAAAGTATTGGTTTCAAGGCATTTTGGTGCTTTGCAGGGTATTTATGGACTTTTTAGTAGGACCAACCCTCCCCCCAGCTTCTTTGTGTTCCTTATTCAAGTATAATTTAAAATCTTGACTTGTATTTTGAAGTTACTCCTGAAGTCTCCTTTGCTCATTTAAAATAATTAGATCTCCATGGAGTTTTGCATAACTGGAAGCTACAGCAGTATGCCATGTACTTATCCTGAACTCTTGTTTCATTATTTATATTAATTCTGCAGACTGTGTTCTGTGGATGTTTTTGAAATGTAACATTGATAATGATCTCCGAATAGTGCAACAGACATCCATTGCGGCATGTTTAGGATAGAAACTGTATCTGCAAAGGAAAATAAGTTGGTGAAGAATGGTTGCTTGAGGAAGTGTGTGTTTAAGTCATTGCATTTTGAAACAATGACATTACTATTGCAAGTGAGCTTGGATATGTTTTTTCATTCAAAGGACATAGGCCCATTATGGGTCCATCTTCATTGGAGGCACTAGAGAATAATTCCTCAAAGGACAGTGTTAAGTAATTGAAGTTCTTTTGTAAGAGAAGGAATTGCAACAAGGTAGAGATATACACATCAGAGCAGGGAATTGGACTGAAGTGATGTGAAAACTTAAAACTACAAACTATTTTGCTGTTTAAACCCACCTTCCCTGCCCCCCCCCCCCC
>Ga0065711_1035738_pt1 | contig 21903 bp, 16 predicted proteins | sample Hoacrofraction12_FD_59098 | JGI IMG/M metagenome (GOLD analysis project Ga0065711, IMG submission 59098) | Hoatzin crop microbial communities from Cojedes, Venezuela - Epithelial fraction 12 v2 (version 2) | ecosystem: Host-associated > Birds > Digestive system > Esophagus > Crop | place... | reverse complement strand
GAGGAGGACGAGCCGGGCTCGGCGGGCCGCGCCTGGGCCGACCCGGGCGAGGCGGAGGATGAGGAAGGTGGGTGGGCCCGCAGCCCGGGCGCTGGGCCCGGCCGCCTCCCCCCGGGGTTCCCACGCGTGGCCGCGGGGTGCTCGTGACCGAGCCCCAGCACGTTACAGCGGCGGAGTGGGAGGGGGTGGATCCGGATAGCGGGCGTTGTGCTGTGTCTGACACCGCTGCCGTCTCCGTGGCTTAAGAGTGAGCCTTACACCGTTTCTGTTTGCAATCCTCTGTTTTCCCCTGCTTTTGTGTTATCCTTAGGGTTGGTGAAGTTCCAGCCATCCCTCTGGCCTTGGGATTCAGTGAGGAACAACTTAAGAAGCGCCTTGACTGAGATGTGTGTGCTGTACGATGTGCTCAGCATTGTGAAGGATAAAAAGTTCATGACTCTAGATCCAGTGGGGCAGGATCCCCTTCCTCCAAAGCAGGTATATTGTACCTAGGTGCGTGGGGTTTGTGGCTTGATGCTGAAGATTTGGTTTCACTGCATTATTTTCATATATGATACGTACAATATTTAGTGAAATGTCCCTTGCAATGTGCTGATGCAGTGCTTTATGAGTCGGGGTAAGGCTGCGAATGGGAGGTGAGGCTGATTTCAAAGGCCATTGAAGTCAAAATGCTGCTTGTAATGCTGATGCTTGTAATTCTAAGTTAGTGAACATCCATTAAAAACAAGTTATAGAATCACAGAATAGTTTGGGTTGGAAGGGACTTCTAAAGCTCATCTAGTCCAACCTCCCTTCAGTGAGCAGGGATATCTTCAGCTGGATCAGGTTGCTCAGAGCCCCATCCAGCCTGGCCTTGAAGGCTCCCAGGGATGGGCATGCACAACTTCCCTGGACAGCCTGCTCCAGTGTTTCACCACCTTCACTGTAAAAAATTCCTTCCTAGTATCTAGTCTAAATCTGCCCTCTTTTAGTTTAAAACCATGACCCCTTGTCCTAGTCTTTCCTATAGGCTCCCTTTAAGTACTGAAAGGCTGCTATAAGGTCTCCCCGCAGCCTTCTCTTCTCCAGGCTGAACAGCCGCAACTCTCTCAGCCTTTCCTCACAGCAGAGGTGTTCCAGCCCTTGGATTATTGCTGTGGTGTCCTCTGACCCCACTCCAACAGCTCCATGTCTTTCCTGTGCTGAGGGCTCCATTGCTGGATGCAGGACTCCATGTGGGGTCTCATTAGAGCAAGAGTGGCAGAATCCCCTCGCTCGCCCTGCTGGCCACCCTGCTTTGGATGCAGCCCAGGATACGGTTGGCCTTCTGGGCTGCCAGCGCACATTGGTGGCTCATGTCCAGCTTTTCATCCTCCAGTACCCCCAAGTCCCTCTCGGCAGGGCTGCTCTCAATCCCTTCATCCCCCAGCCTGTGTTGATACTGGGGGTTGCCCCGACCCAGGTGCAGGACCCTGCACTTGGCCTTGTTGAACCTCATGAGGTTCACGTGCACCCATTTCTCCAGCTTGTCCAGGTCCCTCTGAATGGCATCCTGTCCCTCAGGCGTGTCAACCGCACCAGTCACTGAATTATCAGTCACTGTCAATTAGTTCCCACTAATAATAATTTTCTGAGAATTAAGGTACAAGTAGCTTTTTCTCTTTTTTTTTTTTTTTTATTACTAGAATCCTCAGTTTCTCCAGTTGATTTCAAAAAAGAAGTCATTAGCTGGAGCAGCTCAAATCCTGTTGAAAGGTGCAGAAAGATTATCCAAATCAGTTGCAGAAAACCAGGAAAATAAGCGACAAAGAGACTTCAACTCTGAACTGCTAAGACTGAGGCAACACTGGAAGCTGAGAAAAGTGGGAGACAAAATTCTTGGTGATCTGAGCTACAGAAGTGCAGGTAAATAGTAGGGTCTTCAGTTTTTCTCAGGAATGGACATTTATATATATTTTTTTTCTATAACTGGAAAAAGAGATGGGATATCTCTAATAATAAATAATATAATTTAATAAAAGTTACTTGTGATTATGAGACAGGATTATAAAAGGAGAAAGCTTGTTTTATTACCAGGAAAAATATCATGCCATCTTCAACCTAGGAAGTGACTTTAAAGGCTGACTGTATAGGATTCTAGTAAAGATTGCTTTACGGAAACAATTCTGCATTGACAATGTAGTTGATCAGTTGACAGGCAGACCTTGTAAATCTTTGGGTTTATCTACATTTGGTCTGTAAAGCATTTAAAAAAAAAAATGGGGAGTATGTTGCATTTTCCTCTGAGCGAAGATCGTAGAATTGTAGAGTAGCCGAACTCAGAAGGGACTCATAAGGATCATTGCATCTAACTCCCTGCTCCTTGGAGGACTACCTGAAACTAAACCGTATGACTAAAGAGCATTGTCAAAGATAGATTTGTGATACCTGTTGTTCCTACACTTGTGAGAAATGATACCGAGAATATGTATTATTTCATGGATTACAGTAAGAGAGGGTAACCAGCCCGCGCTTCTAGAGCCAGTTACGGAGTGAAAGAGTAAGTACAAAATCTCACAAACCTGAACAGGCGGATACAAAGCAGGCATCTGAACTGGTTATGCTGGGCTCCGATTGTCATCGGTGAAGGAGGAGAAGGACAAATTTAGGGTTATTCATCTTGTGTTCATGAAGAACCTGTAGATGTCTCTTTTTAGGTGGTGGATCCTAAACTAGATGAACTGTGCCCTGGATGCAGCTAGGGTAGATGTGGGCATCTGCTTTTGTCAGTCCCATCTGAGTGCCTGGCTGTACAGCTGTTTTTTACAGACAGAACGTTGTCATAGTTTTAAGACTGCAAACCAAACATCATGAGCATTCCATTAAATCAGGAAGGGTGTTGCACTTCATCTACTTGCTTGTGAAGCTTTGGGCAGTTAACTTTTTGTTTTGTTTTAATCAAATATCTTTTCTTTTTTCTCTCCTTCCCTGCATCTACTGACACTATTTTGAAACACTGTTCGTTTTCTCCCATAATTATTAAATGCTACTTGCTAACTTACTGTAAAATACTACACATCACACACTGGAGGACTGAGACACTGATGTGCTGAAATGAGCTTTCTAATTTACCTGTTTTTTTCTAAGAAGTCATTAAGAAATTTGAGTCAAGTGCAACTATGGAGGTTTGGAGACTTTGAAATACGTATTCTTCCAAAACAGAGGTATGAGCTTCATTATTTGCAGATGGTGCTTTATATATATAATATGTATGTCTTTGTCCTGCCTTTCTTAGGTTCCCTTTTTCTTCACCATGGCACATTCGAGGTGATAAAGAACACTGACATTGACCTGGATAAAAAGATACCTGAGGATTACTGTCCCTTGGATGTTCAAATTCCAAGTGATTTAGAGGGATCAGCCTATATCAAGGTTTGCCAGAGAAACTTTCATGATGCAGCATGGGTTTTGTTTTGGTATTTGCACGTTTGCAACAAAGAACAAACATCAAATAACGTTCTCTTTCGTCTAGGTTTCTATTCAGAAACAAGCTCCAGACATTGGTGACCTTGGGACAGTCAATCTTTTTAAAAGACCCATGCCAAAATCAAAACCAGGTATAGCTAACTATATGTTGTTTTTTGAGCATATTCTTAAGCAATGGGTTTGCATAGGATGCTTATTTGAAAATTTTAGCATGTAGCTTGAAAGAAGAGTGAGCAAGAATATTCTTATTTAAACTGAAATCTTCTGTTTAGGTGCTGCACGGGCTTTGGAAACATGATGCTTCCAAAGCATACTCCTTCAGTTTTTCATATGTGTTTACTCAGTTTCTGAAATAAAATTACTAGGATTGTATTTTAAGTATTTCGGAGCACCTTTTGTTAGCTGTTAAAAGTCTGAGCACATAACCGAAAGCAAATCAAGGTATTGTGTTTCAGCCAGTTACATCCCTTTAGTTCAACTGAACGGAATGACTGTCAGTTCATGCTTAACTTTGCCCAAAATGCATCATTTGTTTCTGTGGCTTGTATGTTTTTTTTCTGGATCTCAAACTGCTGGCAGTATGTGTATTAACTACCGACAGTTCACTTGGCAGATAGTAGATTGATTCATTTAATATGTGCCAGTATGTGAAGCTGTAAACCTTTGGGATTAAAAATCCATCCTTTACTCTTTAGGATTAAAAAGAACTGGCAGGATTTTATTTCACAGTGGTCTGTGACACAGAGGCTTGTGCTGTCTTGAACGTAGACAGAATGCTGTACTACTATGTAGATGTTCCATGTAGTATTGAAGGGTACAGTATGGAGCTTCTGTGCTTACTCAGACCAAAATCTTCCAAGAATTTTGGGCCTATAAATCCTGTGAAAGCACATACATGAACTTAATATTATTTGGTGGCTCATTGTAGAGTGAATTTAATAGAGCTGGAAGTGTCATTGAAAGTAAATTGCAGTTTAAGAAGCAGAGGTTCGTAAGCAGAGGTCACAAAAGGCCTGGGAATGTAATAGGCAGTTCCAGAAGGGAGCTGCAGTTTGTGATATGCATAGATGTAAAATGTATTAGTGTTACCTGAAAGCGCTTGCATAACTGAGATAAAATTCTGAAAATGCTGAATTTGGATAGAAGATGCTGACTGCTTTACCATAGAGATTACTCACAGCTACTGCACAGTATCTGGTATCTGAACAAAAAGGGAGCTTCTCTTTACTCTTTCCTTCTGCAAATATTGATTTATATTTTTCAGGTTCTCCACACTGGCAGACAAAGTTGGAGACTGCACAGAATGTTCTTTTATGTAAAGAAATTTTTGCCCAGCTGTCACGGGAAGCTGTGCAAATTAAATCACAAATTCCTCATATTGTTGTGAAAAATCAGATAATCTCCCAGCCTTTCCCAGGTAGGAAACTTTTTAAGACTTCTTAACCTATGATTATTTGCTTGAACATGAACTGAAATTCTGATTGATGTGACGTTTTTTTAACACTCTGTTCTTAAAAAGAAACAAACAAACAAAACCCCAACCAAACAAAAAATAATCTTCGTTTTCAAAGGTTTTAAAAAACAGAATTTCCCAGAATTTGAATTTTGCTTGCTAACTGTAGAAATATTCAACTACTGCACTTTAGTTTCTAATTTGCTCATACTTTATTGCGTGGATTTTGGATTGTTTTTCTCTGTGATCGTGTTTTTTGCCAGTAGCACTTAAAGCTATCAAGTGTAATGCCATGTCCACATTGCAGTTTGGAGCTGTGCGTAAGTCATTGCTCCTGGATTGCATGCAGGTGAAATTTAAGACTCGAGTTAATGGGTCTTCAGAAGAACGGAGGCTAATACTCTTCAGTGAGGGTAATTAAACAGCATAAAGATGGCTCAGAGTCGGCTGGTGAATCCTCTGTTCTTACAAGGGGTACACAACTGATTGTATCATGTGAGGAATATGTTTCTGGATTGCTTAAAGTTTATGTAATGGTAAATCATTCCTTCTTTGGGGAAGGAGTGGGGTCCTGGGGACTCTTCTTCTATGTGGGATTGAGTCATAGAAATTGGTGTGAAGTGCACCTAGTGACTTAGTAGTTAGCCTGTCCACGCTTAAGCAAATAGCAAGTCTTAATTGCCTTTGGTGCTGTGCTCTCCATCATCATTCTTTGATTTTTCTGATATGGTGAATACTGGTTGTAAAACTACTGACAAAATGTGAGGAAAAGCAGTTCTCAGTAGCCTGCTTGGAAAAAAAAAAAAAGGAAAATGAGGACACTGACAGTTTTCAGTCTGCTTTGTACAGGTTTGCAGTTGTCGATTTCTCTGTGTCACTCTTCCAATGACAAAAAATCGCAGAAGTCTGCTTCTGAAAAACAGAATCCAGAGGATCATCTCTATGTTCTGGAACATAATTTGCATCAACTTATCAGAGAGGTAATGCATTTATGGTCAAGTACTGAAGAGTTTTGGGGTGTTTGTTTCGTCTGGTATGTGTGGCACTGTTGTAACAACAGAGCGCCGCTGGAGGCCAGTCGCTTTCTGTCCCTGTGTGTAAGGCAGCCTGCTGTTCAGTTTTCGTGTGGGTGGGTGGGTGGTTAGGGAGTTCCACTTAATGCTTTCATGGAACGCTTGTTCTTTACTTAACCTCAGGCCCGGCTGCTCACGTCAGAAAAGCTGTGCAAGGTTTTTCCAGTGCAGCTCGTCAGTCTTCCTTTTTCCTTTGTGTTTAATTAAGTGCTTCTCAAGTAGTTTAAGTGAGCATCTGTTCAGACTGTACTCCCGTGAAAAAAGAACAATCAATTACCATAATAGCTTCATTCCTTTTGAGGTCCACTTCTCTGCTTCGGTGTTTTAGATTCTCATATAATCTAGCAGAAGGACGTAGGGTAGAAGGTTGAGGCTATGTCTGTTCAGGAAAGGAGGAAAATTTTACATGTCCAAGCAGTTGTGAAACCATGTTCCAGAGAGCGCTCACCTCCTTAGAGCGTGGCTTGGCAAGTCATGCAGTCGTGAGGAACAATCCAGTGTTTTAAACACTGAACTAGGTTTCATGAAGCTTTGGCTTAGTGCCCAGCTCTGTTGTGAATTTCCTTTCGTGAACAGGTTGCTACACCTTTTCGTACCTCAATTTTTAATCTCTAAAATGCTTCCTTTATTTTTGTTTGACCATTCTGTGTGTCTCCAAAGATGTATACAAGGCAGCCTTACTAGTAGGAGCTACTGCTGTACTACCAAATTTTTGTTAGCTAGCACCTTTTCTGAAAAACCACTTACTGCAAGATTTGAAAGACCTGCATGAACAGGGGAGGCAAAGTATGAGTGTAAAGGTGGCTTTAAAGTGCTGTCAAGTTTATACAGTAAAAAAGTTGCATTTTTGAAAGTATGTGCACTTAAAAAAACTGACATGAAGCAGCATATTGTAGTATACATATTTCTTGCAGATACATTATTTGGTCAGTTCCTTTTATAGCATCTTTTGGTTGTTGCAGTGTCACAAGCAAACCCTGAGCTCAACAGTGATGCCACATCCAGCTAGTGCGCCTTTTGGGCATAAGAGAATGAGACTTGCAGGACCCCAGGCTTTTGATAAAAATGATATCAGTTCTTTACAGTCAAATGAAGGACTTCTGGAAAAGATAATAAAGCAGGCAAAACACATCTTTTTGAGACGCAGGTAGGTCACAAGCTATTGTTGTTAAAGTTACAATAAAATGTACCATTATGTAGAATATATTTAATCTTTTTCAGTGTTCTTAAAACTAGCTGCTTCTTCCTTCGCTGTTAAAATAGTCTTTATTAAGTACTAAGAACCGATAATGTATCATGAAATATGAGCAAACAACACACAGCTAGTAAAAAAAAGAAAAAAATCAGATTTCTTCAAGATCTCTATGATAGTTATGATATAGGCAGCTGATAATACTGCATAAATCTTTTTTAGTATTCTTTGCTGTGCAGTAGCCGATACTGAGTAATACCACTTTAATAGTGCTGCAAAATGTATGTGAAATGTACAGAGTAAACAAGTGTGCTTCAGTAGCACCAGAATGGTACTGAAATAGAACTTTGATCCACATGGTGCTGTTAAATTTGTCTTTATTTTTTTGTGTGCCACAAAAAAAACCCTGCTAAACTAATAGACTGCATGTTTCTTTTAAATGAGATAACAGCACAAACTGTCCAGATTATTGTGTGTGGAATATGTCTTTACCTTCTAGAACTGCTCGAACCATTGACAGTCTGGCTAGTCGTATTGAGGATCCTCAGATTCAGGCCCACTGGTCCAATATAAATGATGTTTATGAATCCAGTGTTAAAGTTCTAATAACTTCTCAAGGATACGAACAGATATGCAAGTAAGTATGAAAATGCATGTATCTTCCTATTCGTAGAAGCATGCAGCAATGGCAGAGCGTATTCAAGTTGTGTTTTACAGGTTTAGATTCTCTTCAGACAGACCAGTAGCAGCCCATTATTTGTGTGCGAGTGTGGTTTTTCCCAGAGTTGTGCGGGGAACAGCCACCCTAAGAAAAACTCTTCACCCACTTTACACTTTAATGAAGAAACTTAGTAAGTTGTTAACTAGCACAGTTTCCTTTCAAAGAAGGAATTGAAGGTGAAAGTGACCGTTTAAGGGGGGAGTTACTTTGGATAGAGGTAGCTGAATATAAAGTATCTTTGTATGTGCCAGATTCTAAACTTCCAGTCTGGTCATGGAGAGCTAGTCAGCGCTCAGTCCTAGCTTGGTTGCGTAGGTACTGAAATGTGAAACTCGTCATTCATGCTATTGGTTATGCACATTGTCATCGAAATAAGAGATTCCATGTTCCAGAAATGGATATCTGCATGCTGACCAGCAGTGAATTAACAAATGCATTGACAGTGGATGACCCAGTTGTTTTTTCCATTTTGAGGAGTCCTTTCTGGCTGTGTCCGCAGCGTGGAGCAGGCTGCGGTTGTTGGTGCAATGTGCAGTCTCAGTTCCAGAACACCTATGCTGCCCAGGTCTTGGCTATAGGATAGAACAGGCCCTGAGTACACACCATTTTCCCCTGCACCTCTGGAAGGAAACTTGGGCACAGTGGCAGGCAGGGAGCTGTGAGGCACCTCAGGAAGTTCCTTGACCTGAGCAAGCAGTGGACCAGGTCTGGGAACGTGCCACAGAATACGTGTGTCCTGCAGTGTAGAGGGAGCTGTTGTGGTGAGTGAGGAAGCTGAAATGTTTGGAGTGGCTGTCGCATTCCGTAGGCTGTGCGCCATCCTCGTCTTAGACTTCTTGTCAGTGAATGAGAGGGATTATATGTTCTTGACTTTTCTTAAGTGTTGTAATGCATTTTGAATAAATATGCATCTTGTCTTCAAAGATCCATTCAGCTACAGCTGAACATCGGAGTTGAACAGATCAGAGTTGTGCATAGAGATGGAAGAGTTATTACGTTGTCCCATCAAGAGCAAGAACTGCAGGATTTCCTTTTATCCCAGGTAGACTCATATACGTTATTCTTCCCTTTCTTGTAGTGTTTGGGAAACAGAAGTTGTTAGAATCTTGCCTTTATGGATGTGAGAAATATTACATTCTTTCTATATAGAAACCATGAGAAAACTTCACATAAAGATACTGAAAATAGGAAGGTGGATGACTGAATTTTTCAGTATGTTTGTATAGGGACTTTAGCAACTGTTAATAAAATACAACGCCAGTTTTTACTAAGGTCAGTAGTAATAGTAACTCTTTCCCTCCATTTAAAATACATTTCTTTATGCTAATCATTATGGGAGCACTAAGATTTTCAGCTTACTTCAGAAAAGTCAGTGAGAGTCATAACAAGGTTTTCGGCATATGTAAAACTTACTGTAACCAAGTCCTGTCTGGAGTGGAGATCTTAATGAGCCCACAATTACTGTCATTTCAACATTGCCTTGTTAATGTTCACTTTAGCGTCAGCCATTACTACATCAGCTGATACTTGAATGAACTGTTTTCTTAATTGCTTAGAGCAAGCTGCTGATTTTATTCAGAAGTGACAGTCTCCCTACTTTGCATTATAAATAGTCAAAATACAGGTCTTTAGTAAGAGTGGTTGGCCTGTCGCAGTTAAACAAAACTCCATGACACAGAAAACAAGTTGAAACAGATTCTGCTGAGGGTATCTCTTTCTGGTCAAGTGTTTTCAGGCTTGTTCGCAGAGAACTGTGGAACAGTGCTAGGTATTTCCTCGTTACAAGCATTAAGTCTTGGTGCAGAAAAACATTAACATTTAAACTTTTAAGCTGTTAAAGCTTAATGCTTACACTTGAGCATTAATGGAGGTAATGCATCTGAGAACCTCAACTTTATTTTTTTTGAGTTTAATATGATAATATCACAGATTTTTATGTATTTTACAGCAAAGCTCTCATTTCCATTCAAAGAAATGATTATTTCAGAATCCTGTTTGTATCACTTGAATTTGTTCTTAAGACCTAAATGAAGGTTTTTGTAAATTGAAAGCAATACTAAAGTAAAATGCATAAGCCTATATACCTATGAAAAATTCATCTAACTGTGTAGTGTGCTTAATGCAGTAGTCATAGAATCACAGGTTGGGAAAGACTTCTCAGATCATTAAGTCCAACCGTCACCCCAACACCACCATGCCTACTAAACCATATCCCAAAGTACCACAGCTACATGTTTTTTTGAACACTTCCAGTCTTCTCTCTCTGCAAAGGAACTAGTCTAAATTCAAATAACACAAAGCTCTATAGAGCAAAGCACTTATAGAGCATATATGTTAAAAGAAGTTCCTCTGAAACTAGAGAACTTAGAAGACAAAGTCACTTTTATTACTAATTACTGTACAGCAGGAGAGAAGCTTGGTAAAACCAGTAAGTAGTTCTTTCTGTGGTGTGCAGGTATTGAACACAAGACAAACCTCTTGTTATCTTACAGATGTCACAGCACCAAGTACATGCAGTTCAGCAGCTTGCGAAAGTTATGGGATGGCACGTGCTGAGTTTCAGTAATCATGTTGGTCTGGGGCCGGTGGAGAGTATTGGCAACGCATCAGCAATAACTGTAGCATCACCAAATGGAGACTATGCCATTTCAGGTAGTGTTTTCTATTGCAAATGTATGGAAAATCTTAACATTCTTAAGTGAATTCTACAGGCTTTGTAAGTCTCTTTCTCAGACAGTCGCTAGACATTTATAGAACAATGTTGATTTATAGTAGAATATTCTAGAAACAGTCTCTTCTGTGTATGAGATTGACACCTAAATAGAATCAATACTTTGCCCAGTAAGCCACTGACTATAAATCTGATTTAATGTACACAGGCTTGAAAATATTTCTTAGAATTAGAGTAGAAAAAAATAGAGAAACCATCAAGATCCAGAGAGAAGGGAACAAGGCAAACAACAGGATCACAGCTCTGGACTTAATGAGAACAGAGTTTGGTCTCTTCAGGGATCTTCTTTGAGGAATCCTGTGGGATACCGTCCTATGGGATGGAGAGAAGAGAGGTCCAAGAGAGCTGGTTGATTATTTTTTTCAAGGATCACCTCTTTCAAGCTCGAGAATGGTCATTCCTATGTGGAAGAAGTTGTGCAAAGGTGACAGAAGATCTGTGTGGATGAACAGGGAGCTCATGACTAAAGTCATGACACGAAAAGGAAGCTGCAAGAGATGATAAGCAGGATCAGTTGACCTGGGAAGAAGATAGAGAGGCTGTCCAAGCATTCATTGATGGGAATAGGGAAGCTAAAGCTGATCTGGAGTTGAATCTGGTGAGGGACGTACAGCGCAACTGGAAGAGCTTCAACAGGTATGTCAGCAGCAAAAGGCAGACTAGGGAAAATGTGGGCCTGCTGTTAAATGGGGAGAGGACCTGGTGTCACGGGACATGGAGAAGGCCAAGGTACTCAATGCCTTCTTTGCTTTGGTCTTAAGACTGGCCTTCAGGAATCGCAGGTTCCTGAGACCCATGGGAAACTTTGGAGCAAAGAAGACTTACCGTCAGTAGCGGAGGATCAAATTAGAGAACCTTTGAGCAAACTAGACAGACAAGTTCACAAGACCAGGTGGGATATATCCATGAGTGCTGAGGGAGCTGGTTGATGTTATTGTAAGGCCACTCTCGATCATCTTTGAAAGGTCATGGTGATCAGGAAGGGTTCCTGAGGACTGGAAGAGGGCAGATGTCGCATCCTATAATCGGGAAAGAGAATCTGGGGAACTACAGTCTGGTCAGTGTCACTGCAGTTATTGGGAAGGTGAGGCAAAAAAGAAGTCCCAGAAGCAGTTTCCAAACAGGAGAAGGAGAAGGTGGTGATGGGGAATAGTCAGCATTGATTCATGAGGGAGAAATTATGTTTGGTCAGCCTGATAGTCATCTCTTTGTAGAAGGCTAGCTTGATGGGTAAGGGGAAAGGTAAGTGTTATCTTCCTAACTGCTTACCTGAAAAAAACACCACCACCACCACTCAACATCAAAACACAAAAACCCATCCAACCCAACGGAAGACCTCCACCAGTCTTGCAGAATTTTGTGATTAAAAACAACAGCCGTTGGTTTGAGGTAAATCCACTGGAAACAATATCTTTTTGATCATGTTTTTCAACACAGTGGTGGGGAATACTTCCAAGGTAAGAATCAGCAAAAAAACCCTTTACCCATTCCCGTCATTAGGGAAAAATAAATTTGTAAGGTCTACATGTGTTTTTTTTGTCAAATGTTCCTCTGGTTTGCTATAACCAAGCACATGCAGTGCTAAAGCAACAAAATCCTAGAGAAGTGGGAGACGAGAAAGTTCAAAGAGAAACTTTTACAAAAAAAGTAAGATAATTTCCCTTGTTTGGTTTCAGCATGTTTGGAATTGAGTAGGAGTAATGTATAGCACATATGAGGAAGGATATTTAATATGAGAAATTCCTACAGTGTAAAAATGCTCATAAAAATCTCTGTTCATCGCAGTACGTAATGGTCCAGAAAGTGGCAGCAAAGTTATGGTCCAGTTTCCACGGAGTCAGTGCAAGGACCTCCCCAAAGGTGACGTACTGCAAGACAACAAGTGGAATCATCTTCGAGGGCCGTTCAAGGAAGTGCAGTGGAATAAAATGGAAGGCCGTAACTTTGTGTATAAAATGGAACTCCTCATGGCCGCCCTAACTCCGTGCTAGTGATCCGTCAGCCTCTCCGTGGGGGCTTTGAGTCCCCGCTGTGCTGCACGTGATCACTGCCCGTGCAGCAAAGGGAAATGGAACCCATGGGGCAATGCAAGAAAGTAAAACCGAATTTATTTCCTGTACAGATACCTCCATTGTAGTGTTTGTAATAAAAGTTTTTTCAATGGCATGTAGAATACAACTTTTTGAAAAAGTTCCTTCCAGCTGTACCTTTGCAGATTGCTCCCTCTGGAGTAAGATAGCTGAGCAATTAATGTATTTTTCTGTCATAAAATTACATTCAGTAGTCCTTTGCTACATGAGAGGGGTCTGCTCAGAGTCAGTCCCTTTCCCCTCGTGCCTCTACTTTTTCTCGGTAGATCTTTGCAAGTATTTCTGAGAGATGAAAATTACTAGATAGATTTGTGCTATTGATAAGCCTTTTTGTGGCTTATACCCCAGGGAATGGCTATCCTTGTGGAAACTGATGCACTTGTTTGATCAGAAGTGGGACAACAGAGGAGAAGCAGAGCTCCCTTGTCAAGAGTTAAGGCCAAACAAAACTTCAGATTCAAGGAACAGTCTTCACTGTGGCGTTCTTCAGTTGGGGTTGGTTTGTGTTAACTGTACATGGATGTGGCTCCTGGGTGACCAGTTTCTTTTTGAGAGAGAGATTTATTTAGCAGTTTGTTTAAGTTGAGAGCATTAAGACATCACAGCTTGTGGCAACAGTCTTTCCTCTCTGGTGCCTATGGATGAGCCTATGTGGTGTCGGTTACTTTGTTTCTGTTTTCTGTCCTTGTTTTTTGCAAGCATGGAGAGGGATGGGCCTTTGCTGGCAGAATTCTGACAGTTTGAGTTTGTGGGTGACTTGTGTAAATTCACATCTGGTATGCAGGTAACTCTTTTTATTTTTCTGCCCTAGCACTGATTATCATCCAGGGAAACAATAATATCTTCCTGAAGATAACTCTTTTGAGTTCTTTTAAAATAAAAATCATGGTTTTGTCTTTTTTGGTTGTAATTGTAGCCTTCTTGAAGCTTTTCTTTTGTTTGATGATTGATTGCTAAAGGTCTTCTTGAAACCTGTCTGTATGGCCTGGTACAGACTTAGGTCCATATTGTGTGTTATGAGGGGGGTGTGTGTGTGTGTGTATATATATATATATATGAGAACTTCTTGCACATAGAATTGTTTGAATTGAATATCATGCTTGTATGGTGACGGTTGTTATTTTGCTGTATTCTTGAGCAATAAAAAATAGCAGTAGGAAATACATATTAAGCAACTGCTTGTGGCTAGCTGCCTCAGCATGTATCCAAAGCAGCTGTTATACTTACGTTGGTGTTTGCCAGTGTGGAACAGCTTGTTACTTCAGTTCCTTGAAGTTCTTGCTTCTGTGCAGATGAACTGTGGAAGGGAAAGAGTTTTCCTTTCAGCTTCTCATGAGCTACCCAAGGCAACTTACGAAAACGAACAAATACTAGTTGAAAATAGTCTCTTGATCTTGAAAGCTGGACGAATCTTACGCAACGCTTGCGCTGCGAGGTCTGGTGTCGCTTGGCTGGCAGACACTGTGTGAGTAGAGGCAGAGAGCGGGGTTGTTCCTTGGTGAACAGTTCAGCCAAGTGCCTGCTGCGCCTGCCGTGCAGCCGATCGTAGGAGGCTCTTTTGACTCTTGGCAACATAACAAGTCTTGTACTAGTAATTAGAAGATGAGCATGTGAAACTTAAACATGTCTTTACACTTCACTGTTCTTAACCTAAATTGACAGGTCTGCATGCAGTGGTAGCCTTTTCATCAAACAAGCTCTTTGTTACCAAATAATAGGATCACTGTGGAGCTATTAGGGTCTCATAGTTGCAGGATTTGTCCCCTTCTGAAAAGAAACAGTGGAATCAAGAGGAATTCTCTTGTGTTGCAGAAGTGCAAGCACTGCACATTAACGAAGACATTTGTGAAGACTTTCAGGCTTAGCTGCAAGAAAAAAAAAAAAAAAAAAAAGATTAAGGACCCCACAAGAATTCCTAATTTTAATGGAAAACAGACTGATTAGGCTTCTAACAGAGGGACAGTCTTGAAATTCGTGGTGGTGTGAAATGAGGCCATTAGTGCATGATTAAGACCTTTACAATTGATTGCCAAAGCAATCTTGTGAACTTGGACATCTCTTTAATTAAAGTTTAAATGCAAAACGCCTTAATCCCTTTGATCACTTGGAATGCGCTCAATATTAATTTTGCTGCTGTTCTGCATGGAGTTTACAACTGGAGTAAGAATAGTTATTAATTTCTAAACTTCTTCAACAGGTTGCTATAGGACTTTAGGCACCTCCAGCGTAGCAAGAAACTGCTACAGACAGCTTAGCCTCGTGTTTTGTATATCAAATATTTCTGACATTAATAATGCATATTGACAAACATCAGTTTCAGAAAATGTGAGTATTTTATAAGTGACCCTACCTACGTAAAGTAAGTGTGTTAAATTCTGGGTGGAATTTGTGGGTGAGGAATTGTCCATAAGGAAAGCAGCAAATAGGCCAACTGCACTCTGTGTGCTTACTGAACATTATTGGAATCACCGTTGGTCATCTAGTATGTTGCTACCTAAAAGCGAGGTTGGTACCAGCATCAGTAGCCTGGATGGACAGCACCATCAGGGATGGGTGCCTGAAGGTGCTGCATCTTTAGCCAAGCTGGCAGATGTAGAACTGTGCTGGCTGGAAGCTTCTTACTGCTGTTACAGCGCATCTTAAATTGAAGATTTTTAAATGGTCATTTCCTACTTTCATCCCAGCTTCCAAATATTGTAGTTTAAAAGTGTGAGTGATCTCTACAATTACAGCAATGCATTCAAATGGGCATTCAGATGTCTCTTAAGTTCCCTGACTTTTCCTTTGACAGTTACAGTATTGTATATTTATATAGTAATGGTGTTATACGTCAGCTGCACTTTTTGTCCTTTCTCAGTAGGTCTGGCAGTGCCCCTGCTGTGTACTCAGCCTAATGCATAACTTCACGTTCAGGTTCTAAGATTAGGGATTAAAAAAACCAATGTGGAACAGATAAACAGAAAAAGAAAAATTTAATAATGCTTTCCGTATGCTATATGGATACTTTACAAAATACTTCAAGCTTGGTGATTAAAACAGACACACTGAGAACTACTTCTGTGTTGTCAAAGCGTAATTCATTCAAAGATACACAAGACTGGTAATACATAATGTGGAGTGAATTAGAACAAGCTTACTTTGCCAGGCTGTGTGCTGTAGCTGGGATTATGGGTTTTTTTCAATTTCTGACCTTTTTTGACCTGTTCTGCTAGGTGCAGGAAGGAGCAACCAGCTGAATCTGGTACCTGAATTTATGAGTGGGTGAGAGGCCCTTTGTACTGCAAACGGCCAGCTGGGTCCAGAGATGGCTTTTTAAAGGTCTTGTGTACAGAGTGCTTGGAAAAAGCCTGTTTGGCGCCGACCGGCATCGTTACGCACTTGGTGAGAAATTCTCTGTTCTCCCCAATCTAAGCCGTAGTGCCTCTGCACCTGAGCACTGCAGCCCCTGCCAGAGGGGACGCTCTGTCAGCCCGCCCCGTAAAGGGGTCTGGCAGACAGGTGGGCTGAAGCGCGAGAGAGGCAGTAGCAGCATTTCAGTTTGAAAAGCCATGTGGCAATCTGCAGACACAGACTAGCCCGTGGTCTCTTACATTTTCAAGGTTTATTTCACACTGCAAAATTCTTCGCTTTACAAAAGCAAAACAGGGTAACTTGAAGCTCAGTCTGTTTAGTGCTTTCTCACTCACAAAAGCAAATGTTATTCCACCCGGCAGATCTGCAGGTGGGAAAGGTGAGTGCGTTCGCAGACTCAAGAAAACACTAGTGAGATCACCTCATGTTTTCTTACAACATAGGTGAGCAAAGGTGGCTTCTCAACAAGAACAATTTCAGAACTGTATTTGTAAATACTAAATTTCAGAGTAATGCTGCTTTAACTTTTCTTCCCAGATAGACTGTTCGTCAGTGGGCAAAGTTTGCAAAGGGCTCGACACCTTTCCCAGCAAAACTGTTTATAGTGTTTTGCCCCCCCTACTGATGCCATGTGCCAGTATTTCATCTGACCCCTCTAATCGTTATAGACAGCGCCCTTTTCGGTGCCCATGCGTGCTTCCTTGTTTAACAACCTTCCCTAGTAATGTCATAAAACGTGTGTTAATATCCCGGGGCAGTGTCAACAACTGGAAAAGTAAGTGGGGGAACTGTGACCAGCTTGGCGTTGTTTCAAAGTCAGTTTTGTCTGATGAAGAAATACAGTTTGTCTTCAGATCTTCAGGAAATTCCTTAGGCCCAAAAGTAGAAGCATAGGCACAATAAAGAGGATTCAATCCTTGCAATTAATTTTTTAATGTAACACTGTAATTAGACATTAAATTTATTATGCTGAAGGATGCTAATGGCTGCTCTGCCTGTAATAGGAGACTTGCTGTAGCTGAAATACAGGTGTCCTTCAAGACCGTGATCATTTCCTTTATGGGCTGATCTTAGAGGCTTGGTTGGTTAGTTGGTTGGTTGTTGTTGGTTAAGAGTGGTAAAGGCTGTAGATTTTATTAGTTAGCCGCAAAAATGTGTTCGTGCTCAGCATGAAACCATACTCTTTTTCACTTTGACCTTGGCTAGCAGAGCCGAAATCTTACCAGGTCAAAACAGCTCCATCAGACACTGCTGATTTCACGTCTAATTAGTTTGCAGGTCAGGATGTTTCTACAGTAGTCACAAACACTTTACCTTTTAGGTTTCTTCTTGCTTTCCTTGCTAATATTTTCTCCTGAGGTAGAATTGTTATTTTTGTTATGAGGCAGTCCTTGGCTAACACTCAATGGTTTCCAGTTCAATCTCTTCAGTTGTACTTGCTGAAATAAAAGGATTTTATTATTGATTGGCAAATGGATCGGAAGGCCAGTGTTCCAAAATTAACAGCGCTGTGTTAATAGCCAAGACATTCTGAACTTTTTAATATTAGCTCAAGCTTACTCATGGACAATTAGGTTTTAAGTACGTCTTTTAAAAATTTTTAACTGCGTAGAGTCCCTCGCAATCTTTAAAGTGACACTGGTTTCTTCAAGTACCAGACTAAAGGCACTATGAAAACTAAAGTCCATAGGGCCCATCCTTACACCTTTCTTCATGACTTTTGAAAGGAGGGCTCTTGTAAGGTGGGATCGGGGCAGAAGTTAGGTCCCTGCTTTGGATCACATTCTGGGAGGTGACAGAGCAACTGTGGTTTTCCTGAACTCTGCCAAATAAGCGTATTTGATTCAGACTTTGTAAAACTCTGGCTCCGTAGGAACATTAACTGGAGCCATGACGGGCTTCATCCAAATGGAAGCCTGTATGTTCTGGCATGACAGGAACATTTTCAGTAGCTACAGAAGCTTGTGAGCAGTGTGTGCAGCATGAAAACAGCAGCAGCCCTTAGAGCTGTAGGTGAGCAGCAGAAAGGAAGAGACGGCTCGAGCCAAATTCATCTCGTTTTGCAGAGTTGACACAAAGTCTGGACCATGAGGCTTAGGATTCTTGAGTGTCAGTGCTGGTCTAGTAAAATATTGATACTTCAGCTGCTTGTTGTAATAGAACAGCTTAAGCAGCGCTTATTAGAGAAGAAATATAGGCCTTTTACCTACAGGGCAAGAAACCACTAGTGGATCTGCACTTACAAAGAAGGGAAGTAAACACTTAAAGTGTTTTTAGTGGTAAAATAACCTCCCGTTCCAAGGATATGCCCAGAGCTTGAGCCCAGGCTGTAGTGTGGCACCTTGTCTTGCTCCCTAGGCTGTATGTCCCTGGCTGTGGCTTAGAAGTCTCTTCTCTAATATGTGAATGTTCCCTGCAGTGCAGCCCTTGTGCTCCCTTCATCTGCTTTTCATGGCTGGTGTCTTCGCACGTGTTAGGAGTCTGGTTTTGATGTTAGTCAGTGTTCATTGATGTCTGCAACTGGATCAAATGTGAGGACAGGTGAAAGGGGGGGTTTGAGAGGAGAAGAAGAGGTGCAGTCCTCCGTGAAGTGGGAACCACTCCCAAGGGCCATTTGAGTCCTTTCCCCTAGGAGATACCCTTCTGGCGCAGACCCTGAGAGCATTGCTGATGCTCTTGACTTTGACTCGTGCCTTCTGATGGGGGGGCTATTGCAGCTCTGGCCTTTACTCTATAAGTTTTGCAGTTAGCAGTGTTGGGAAGTCTTTTGTGGTTTCCGATGTAAAATCTGTAAGGTAGATGTCCTGTGGATTGTTCTGCAACTAAATACCTATTATTCAGTTGCCTCTGCTAGCAAAGAGTCGAACAGGATAACTGAACCGAGCCCTTCAGTCTTGTTTCTCAGTGTCCCTGCTTAACACCCTTACGGCTCAAATCATAAGTGAATTTTAGGCTCAAAATTCAGACTTGAAAGCCTTATAGCTTAACTGCATTCTAAGAGAGATACCTGTTAGTTTGTGTGTCGTCGACTTCTGGAATAGATGCAGAGATTTATTACACAGCCACATGAAGCAGATCAAAATGGCAGATACTGCAGCGAGAAATGCAAAGAGAACTGCTACAAAATGTAAATCTTCATAGATAATCTCTGCAGGGAGGACAGAAAAAAAGTAATATTATGTAACTGATTACAAGCAAATTAATGTTTAAACACAGGGTAAAGCCAAGAGCTCCCATCTAGTTCATACCATAAACGTTGACTATGATGGTGCCGTAGGTGTTGGTTCCATACTCCTCTGTTACAGTGACAAAATAGTAGCCGGCATCTCTCATGCCCACGTTCCGAAGCTGTATAGAGCCATTTTCAAAAGTAGTCACTCTGTCCTTGTACACCGCGGATATATTGACATAATTCCCACTTTTCCACTCAACAATTTTGGTGGTGCCCCAGCTCGACACATGCTTCCACTCAACGGTGGCGGCGCCTCTGCAAGAGTATTCAACGGAGAGCAAGATGTTTTGTGCCACGGTTGCGTTGATGTTGGGTTGTGGGACAACTAACGATACTCCTCCAGGAGCTGAAAGACAAGGGAGGGCCGTGAGTGCGGAGGTGATGCTGTGCCAACTCTCCTGGGCCTGACCCCTGGGGCGTGACTCATCCTACCCACCTCAGCGGTCTGTTTTAGGAGCGGATGGATTATGCTCTGCAGGTTCTCTTTCTTTCTGCTGACTATAAAAGGAACATACATACTTAAATACTAAATACACATTTTTAATCGGTGATGGTCAGGAGAAACACTTCCACCATACAGTACAAGTAATTGCATGTGTTTCAGTGTTTTGATACCCATGAGGCAAGAGTTTGGACGAGTGTTTTTGGGGAAGGGAGTGTAACATTTTCTGAAAACTCTGGGCAATGCTTTTGTATTCGTCAGTAACCGGCATTCCTTTAAAATCCTGCATTTAAATGGAAAGTTTAATCGCCATGGCCAAGGTAACCTATTATATTAATTAACTACCGTTCCCCAAAAGCCAGAACTATAGCAGGCTCAAGTATATGAAGACTTGGCAAGGACTTCGTCGTGTTTTCAGGATGTGTGATCAGCGTTTGAGACAACGGCTTCCTAAAGGCAGCGACTCATGTGCCAGTGCAGATAAACTGCATGTAATCACAGGTACACAGTTTCACGGGAAGTCAGAGGCTTCCTGATGATCTCCAGACAAAAAATGCACACGGAAGAATATTTCATTCTCACCTAGTTCCTGCTGATGTGATTACAGAGCTGTTCGTAACACTGTGAAGCTGAACTGACCATTTAGTTTAATGTGTAACTGCTGTAATTTCTGCTTGCGTGTGGGGATTTCTGTGTGGAGATCTGGATGAACACCAAACATCTGAGTTTCAATTGGCATACTTTTTTTTTTTTCTTCTCATTAGTAGCATGTTTGAGGCACTTGGCTAGAGACTGAAATCCTATTATCTACCCGCAAAAATCAAACCAGACAAAAGGCAGATAAAGCACAGAGTTAAGCATCACTGCTGAATGCCTTTTCCTGGTTTGGCTTGGAGCAGCTCACCCGCTCTCCTCTCATGACGTGGGAACAGCCTGGCTGCAAGAGCAGAACTGAAAAAATACTGCTGAGCTGCAAATGCCTGTAACCCAGCAGGGAGGGAGGACAAGACCCTCAGCTACGCTGAAGGAGAGCAAAGCAGGATGCCTGGGGATGCTCCTGGAGGTTCTGCAGAGTCTTCAGGGAAAAGAATGATTAAAAAAGGCAAAGAGAAAAAAAAATCCAAGGGAAAGAAAATCTTTTTTAAAAATCATATTAAAAAATAAGTACCCCCACCATGGCCAGCAAAACCCCAGAGCAACCAGAAATGGGAAGAGATGTGTGAATGAATTACAAGCTGATTTCGCTCTGTTCAAGATCTGCAGCAGAATTCAGAAACTGCTGGTCGAGGTAAGGCAGGGAAGCTCGAGAAGCCACTGTGGTTCCCAGGTCCTTGCCTATGGGACCAGCACAGGAGAAAGCCCCAGCCTCTGTGTATTTGTTAACCAAATGGGATCCAGGCTGTTTCCAGGATCAGACTCCTGGGATTCCGCCTTCCCAGCTAGCCTGTCCTGCTTCTGCGGCCGGGTCCGCTCGCAGGGACGCGGCGCTTTCCAGGCAGCGCGGCGCACCCTCAGCGAAGCTGTGCCCGGCCGTTGGGCTGGAGCACGGGAGAGACGGCGACCAGAGCTGTGAGACAGGGCTTGTGCCAGCTAGAGAGGAGAACAGACGGGAACCTCTGGTGATCGCTGCGAATTGTTCTAGCAGTTTTCTGTTCCGCGTGTTCATTTAAAGGCCTTTTGCTCCGTTTCTGACTAGGCAGGGGCTCAATGTCTCACCACGGTGACCCTTTTATGTTTTGATAAAGCCATGGCTTTGTTTTGAGTATGTGATTGCAAGGTAAACGCGAAAAAAACCCAAGACAAAACCTTCCATTAAATTATCTGCAGACACGTTCTGTCCCTATCCAGCACACGAAGCCACGAAAAGGCAACGCAATAAATATTCAAAGATAATTTTAATACACGGTGCCCCTAGACCACCTGAACTGGCCTAACCCAGCCGGATCCGCACCGGCCCCGAGAGCAAACCCCACACCCACCCGCAGCGCCCTGCATGGGGCTGTCACGCGCCGCGGGCTGCGAGCCGGACCCCTCGCCCCGTCCGACGAGCGCCGAGGGCAGGAGGGTGCCAGTGCCGCCCCACGTGCCGGGGGCTCGCCCGGGCCGAGGGCCAGCGTGGCCTCGTGTGCCAGACCCGGCCACGGCGATGAGCCCCCACGCAGGGGCTCTGACAT
>Ga0065711_1035737_pt1 | contig 21909 bp, 21 predicted proteins | sample Hoacrofraction12_FD_59098 | JGI IMG/M metagenome (GOLD analysis project Ga0065711, IMG submission 59098) | Hoatzin crop microbial communities from Cojedes, Venezuela - Epithelial fraction 12 v2 (version 2) | ecosystem: Host-associated > Birds > Digestive system > Esophagus > Crop | place... | reverse complement strand
GGGGACAATCTTTTTAGTAGAGACAGCAGTGACAGGACGAGGGGTAATGGTTTTAAACTAAAACAGGGTAGGTTTAGGCTGGATATAAGGAAGAAATTCTTTACAATGAGGGTTGTGAAACACTGGAACGTGTTGCCCAGAGAGGTGGTGGAGGCCCCATCCCTGGATCCATTCAAGACCAGGTTGGACAGGGCTCTGAGCAACCTGATCTAGTTAGTGGTGTCCCTGCTCGCTGTGGGGGGTGTTGGGCTAGATGAACTCTAGGGGTCCCTTCTGAACCAAAACTTTCTATGATTCTATGATTCTAAATGCTACACAGAAAACAGCGAGTGGTCTAGGCAAGCACCGTCATGCCAGCACTGCGGTGCTGGGCTGCGTCAGCCAGCCGTGCACCCCAGGTTTGCACTCCCCGGCATGCTGCTTTCACTTCAGCCGCGCGAGGGGACCCCTCGAGTCCCGACGGTAGGAGCCTGGCGGAGAAGGGTCTGGTGGGATTTCCCGCAGGACCGGTGGGGGATGCCGAGCAGCTGAGAGCCCGGGCAGCGACGCGGTCACGGCTGCGCCCTCCGGCATCGCCCCCATGGCTGGGCACCGTGTGGGCTGGGGGCACCGTTCCCCCCCAGGCGTGGCAGCACATGTCCCAGCGAGCCCCGCTGCTTTGCCACTGCAGAGGCCAGCTGGCGAACCCCGGCACGACCTGGCATCCACACTCGCTTCCCAAGGCGGCACGGCCGGAGCGCCGTGTCCGGGCGGGATGTGCCACCTCTGCCAAACGGGACTGCTCCCGGCACCAGCACGCTTCGCTCTCCGACAGGAGCTCAGCGCTGAGCCCTCCCACCAGTGTCTCATCTGGACGCTGCCTTTACTCACCACCACCGCTCCAGTTCCCCCCGCAGTCACTCCGTATTCAGATGCCGCGGTTTCATTCGTTTCTATAAACGGCCAGGACGTTGCACAGGTTTCAGGGATAAAGTCCGAGCTAAAGATATAAATGACTTTTTCTCCTCACCTTAAGGCTCCTTGCGAGGTGACTCAGACTCCAGCGTGTCAGAGAAGCCTGGATTGTCCCACCCCAGCCAGCACCCTGCTCCCTTGGGATGAGGCTTAACCGCTCCATCTTCCATTTTCCCTTCTGCAAAGTGGAAAACACAACACACACATTTCTCAGGGTGCAGGAGGAAAGCAGCTAATGGCCGAGCCTGCTGCAAAGCCTGCTGAGACTTTCATTCCTTCACCAGGAAGCAAAGGTGGCTTAAACTACTTGAAAACGATCTTGTTCCCCAATTTCTGTGAGCTCCGCTGGGTGGGCGATGGGCTGGGGAGGTGCACGGCAGCGAGACGGCAGCGGGGTGCCCTGGCTCCCGCAGGCAACGCACCCCACCGGCAAATGACTCCAGGGCATGAGCAGCGAGATCTCCAACCCGGCTTCTGCAGCAGCTGCCAGAGTGGTTTAAGGAGAAGGTGGGGAAGGACGGAGGTGCTCTGCCACTGACCTGCTGCCACTCTGTCCTCGCTGCCAGGACGCGGGGTGCCGTGCTGGGGAGCCAGCGCTGTCCCAAACCCGGGCTGCCCGTGCCCACCTGGCTGCTGGGCCACCACGGCCCCGGGGACAGGGCCGCCCTGCCTCCTGCCCAGCTCCCCACCACGCGCATCGCCGCTCCAATAGCTGCAGCAAATTCTCCTCATACTTCACTTGAGCCAGACGCTGTGAATCAGATTAAAGTGGTGCCTGGAGAGATTTCTAGAGCCAAATGTTTGAAAGTAACATGAATTTGAACTGTTTTCTGGGCTTCCACGGTGGTGCCCCCGCCTCCCCCCACCGTGTGCTGGGGGGGTCCCGGCTCTGGCTCTGCAGGTTTGAAGCCAGCTCTCGCGTGACACTGCCTGCAGATGCCAAAATTCATGTCAAATACTGCAACAGTGAAGAAGGTCAGCTTAGAAACGTATCTTCTCTTCTGCTTGGGAAAAAATTGTACTGGGGCCGATTGTTAAAGGAGCTGGGCATCCTCCTGCTCCGGGGAACAGCGAGAGCTCCCAAGGCTGGCAGGCCGCTGACCCCAGCTAATTGTTTCACCTTAAGCTGACCATCACTTTCTACTGTTTCTCAGCTGTCATAAAAGTCAAGTGATGTAGTGACCATCTGTGATGTTCACAGATGAGCACGGCCTTTCAACTGTGTTATGGACCTGGAGATCAGCTCTGTCTCACTGAGCATGCAGGAAGAGAAACCGAGGCTGTAGGAAATACTCCTCACGCTGGCATCCTAAGGACCCCAATCGTCCGCAGCGCTGGTGAGAAAAGCAACTTGCCGATACTGCGGGGAAACCTGTCGGAGCCCAGCTGCACGGCCGGCACGGTGCTGGGCAGGCGCCATTCACTGAGCTTTCCTTCCTCCTGGGTGACGCCTGTCTAGCTGTAACACCCCACTGGGAGAAGACCAGGTGACCAAGCAGGGTTGCTCTGGGACAACTACAGCCCGGCTGATTAAAACCGATGATACAGTTCCCACGTAAGGACTGCTTTGCATCCATGTGACTCCGCATTGCATTGACAAACACTGGTGACTCGCAGTGTGCACAGCAGATTAAATTGGACCACGGATGGTAAATAAGTGGATGGCAGTTTGGACTCATGAAAACCAGTGATGTTTATTTTACCTTAAAGAACAAGTCAGTTAGGTTTAGCCTCATAGATTTTAGTATGCATTTTCTAACAGTTCAATGAACTCATAAATTATGGGGTTAAGGCCAAGTTCACGCTCGCTTCTGAGCGTGGTCTACACGTGCTGGAGCCTGGGACCTCTCAATGTAAAGCCCTCTCAGGAGCCCACCACCTGCTCCCAGGCTGAAACCAGCCTCTTGCACCCAAACTCTCCCCGCTCGCGAAGAGCAGAAACACCTCGGCGATGGGTGTGTGAGGGACTCGGTGAGTCCTGCACTGGTCCACAGCCCCACGCCTGCTGCAGCAAAATCCTCTGGCGGGTCGCAAACCAGCTACTGGTGATGGGAACCAGCTCCCCCGCCAGCAAAGACCCACCAGCCCCACCGTAAATCCACGCCGGTAACTGCTGCTGTCAGCCCCTGAAGGGAAGAGTCAGCTAGCAAGAGAAAAAACACTGTTTGGTTTTTGTTTTGTTCGAGGCTGGAAGGAAGCCATGGATCACCGCTCGGAGAGCAAGCTGCGATCAGCTGGGAGACATACAGCTCCCTAATGACAGCCGAGCTGCGAAACAGAGCTTCGCTTCGCTGCCTGGCAGCGCCCGTGAGGTCACAGCAGTTAAATAAATATGATGCCAGGGTGATGTGGTGTAAGGAATGGTTTATGACCTTCAGCCGATGAAAAAGAGAGCAGGCAGGTGTTGAGAGAAGGAGAGTGAACACAGGGGTGGAAACAGCCGTGATCAGTCATGTTTTGGGGAACACAGGACACCAACCTGCTGCCATCAGAGCCGTGCTGCCTCTGCCTCAGGGGTTTGGTGTGGGCCTGCAAACACAGGAGAACTGGGTGTTTCCCCCCAAACAGCCCCTGTGTGACAGCCTCCCTCCTCCCGGCAGCCCTCTGCAGACAGACAGACAGACAGACAGAGGGACAGACAGAGGGACAGCCCACCGCAGCCCACCCGCCCGCCCTGCAGCCCTGCTCTGTTACCAGTTTTCCAACATGCTGTTTGCATCAGGGTTATTTTAATCTCTCTGTTTCCCATCACATTTTTCCTCCTGCCCATGCCAGCGCAGACTGTAATTCCTGGCAGGCAGGGTGGAAATCTCCTCCCCGGGCTGCGCCAGCCTTTTGGAGGATGAGCTGGACTCTCCTGTGGTCGAGCCCTGGCTCCTCTTGGCTGCTGGCACCAGTACCTGGGTACCTGCCGCTGGACCCAAACGCCCACCACGGCCGACTGCTCGCTTCACATCAACTCATTTCGAGTTCACTCAGCCACTAAATCGCTCCAGGAAGTCTGTGCTTCCAGATTTTGCTCCATGATGGCTGAAGAACCAAAAAACCTGCTTCGCTGCTGACGTACTGACGCTTTTATCAGGACAAGAGAAATGATGCAAGGTACCGATTAACTATCCAAGAGCCATGCAGGCACGGACGGCCAGACTCATGCATGCTCTTCCCCGCTACTGGTCAATCCCTGGCAGCTGCAAGCTGTGAGCTGCTGGGTGGCTGCCCAGCTTGCCACTGCTCCGCTTGGGCTTTCAGAGCTTGCTTTACTGTTGGATTTCCTCTGTCCCAGATGATGACCTGCTTGCCCTGTCCAAGTCCCCAGGCCAGGCACAGGGAGGTTTTGAACCTTGTTTTGCTGCAAACTCACGCTGTGCTCCAGCTGACGCCGTTCGCAAGGTCAATAGAAATAAGGATGTAAGTGCCAGCAATACCCGCAGGACATTCCCGCCCGCTCTGCACTCCAACAGCTGTATAGACCATACACCAGCTGTATGGTCCTTCCCAGGGCTAGGTGTGATCTAAGACTGAGAGACTCAAACAGTAGAGGGTCTCTGCATAAAGCAAGTAAAACGAAAATAAAGAATCATGGAAAAATCAGTGAAATATCATGTGTAGCAGTCCAAAAGATAATTTAGTACATAGAAGTAACTTCATCTTTCAGTAAGTGTCAACATCAAATTTGGTAAGAGACTCTGTAGCATTAGCAGGAAAAAAAATCTGAGGCAGACATAACACAAAATAAAACCCAAACCCATCTGCTTCTTTAATCATAGGCTTTAAAAATGTTTCTGCTAGTTACCCAGCTATTTCAAGAGCTGTACTGTTTAAATCTGTATTCAAACAAACACAGAAGTCACAATAAATCTGTCATTGAGTTATTCAGGTCTACGGCTTTAAATGATTAAAAATGATAAAATTCAAGAAGGCATTAAATGGAAACATTCTCTCTCCACAGCCTCTAGCACTGAAGATTAAAGCTCTAATCCAGTCTGAATGGCATCCCCAAGATTAAGAATGAAAAAATGTTCTTTTACTGCCAGAGTCTCGGTTTGGAGCATCCATGGCCGAAGCTTGAAAGTCGTCTAAGGATCGACCCCCCTCGTAAAGCAGAACCTCAACCGTGGCTACACTTGTGGTGCGGAGACACCGTTTGAGGAAGATGTTGTGGAGACGACGATGCAGGAAAATGACTGGGTGTCTACTTAGCTCGCACCAGCCACGGTGGGATTAGTGGGGCAAAGCAGCCTCCACGCTGCACAGCGCTGGAGCCCTGGGGTCTGTCTTGAGGAACGTGGCAAAGTTCAGATATAAAGGAAAGCCTGCATTTTATTAGGACTCACATCTGTTCCGAGAGTGGCCAGGGACCTGTAACCAAGCGGGCAGGAGATCCTCCACAGGCCTCGCACTGTACCCAGCCGTGAATGATTACTAGAGGAATATAATAAGCCCAAACCAGAAGTTACAAGAAATTTGGAAAAATCAAAAGCGTAAGCAAAAGCACAAGTAATGTGGAATGCTACCGAATTAGGACAAAATAAATCAGCCTTCTACCATTTAGGAAGCAAACATTAAAACTGAAAAAAACACAACAAACCACCAATTTAGTAATGACTCCCTACCCTAGAAACACTGATTAAGTGTATTATTAGTAAGCATAGATTAACCCAAGTGCCTCAGTAAGGCAGAAGAAGTCCTTCCCCATGTCCCTTTCCAGACAGCCATGCTCTTCCTCAGCAGCGTCCATCCCAGGGGAGAGCAGGGAGCCCTGCTCCCGCGGGAGCACCGGATGCCCCAGCCAGAGCCGGAGCCCCGCGGGTCCTCGCGGCCCCACACCTTTATTCTGTCACGAAGGGAACCGAAGCCGTGGAGGGCGAGCGGGTTGTGAAAGGCAATGGCATCTCTGGCTCCGAAGCTGGGCAAGTCCCAAGTTCCCTGCCGCGCACCCAACTGCGAAAGCACACTTTCGTATTTCATACCACACGTAACATCAGGCTGGGTGACACCGAGGTTAAAAGTAATTTTGGCTGCTGTAGACCAGCACATAGATTACAGGAGGAATTTTATTATCAGAGTTCACTATAGAAGGGCTGCTTTGCAGTCAGGACGCAATAGACAGATCGCAGAGGAAAGCCAATGCCATTCTGCGCCGGCTGCTGCCGGCTGTTGGCACACCCACGTGCAGAGCGCGGCCGTACCTGGCTACTGCCACGTCCGCATGGGCTACCGGGCAGAGCTCCCTCTGCACGTGGCCCACCACATGTAAATCACCTTATCAGCAGCGCTACTTCTCAGTCGAAAGCAGCCACTGAACTTTTCAACAGTCAATATTTTAAGGAGTTCTCAAACAGCACTCGGAGTAAGCAGACAACCATTTTAAATATAGAGAGACTGGAATGGAAGCCCAAGAGCGCTGGATGCCAGCGGTGATCTGGATTATTTGCTTGTTACTAAATACCCTGCAGCGTTACTTCCCCGGCTGTTCAGCTGAAGTCTGACGCAAACAGCGGCAGAACAACAAACAAGACTTTGCAGGATTTTGTAAGCACAGAAATCATTTGAGGCACAAGGAACAAAATGGTTGAGGGCTGCTGATGCTCAGGATCGCATCTTTGGAAGAACGAGGACAGTCTACTGCTTAATTACGTGTAGAACCCCACTGAAGGCTTGACAAGCACTTCCAAATCTCAGCAGCAGAAAAGCAACATAAGTATAAATAAAGGAAAGTCGACCTGCGAGAGCAGATTTAGTTCAAGGATGCCTTTCCCTCTGTCAATACCCAGAAACAATCTGCACCACAGCATGTCACTGAATTCCTCGGGACCCAAATGACCGTTCTGTGTTTTGCAGCTTACACGCCGGTAGGGCAGGGGATGAAAGTCCACCTGTGGAAAGACCAGCTAGCTCTGACTACTGCAGAGTTTAGAAGGGGACAGGAAAAAATAGCAAAAATAGCTCCAGAGCAGCACTGGTTCCACATGGAAGAAAAACTCTCTAGGAGGAAGTCTCCCCCTTGTAAAAAAGGCATCAAAACCTGTTTGTAAACTACCCCCTCCAGGCATTAAACCAGGCCAGAGCGACAACTCCGCAAGGCTTTAAAACCTGTGTACCAGGCAGGCTTGAAGAAACTTCCACAGCACAGAAAAAGCAACTGCAAGGTGACAGGAGCAGCAAGGAGGCCAAGGCAGACAGACGCAGCTGCGGGCAGCGGACTCGGGCTGTCCTGCTGCCTGGGGCCGCAGTGCAGCAGCGAGCAGCACAGAGCTGCCCCGGTCCCCAGCCGGGCTCCAGAACCTCGTGTCCAGCCCACGGCTCCACCAGACCGGCTGTGCTCGAGGAACAGGCTAGCTGCGACGCGCTACTCACGCTGTGATCATGCCACCAACAGCAGCGTGGGCAAAGTCTTCTATAAATAGCGGAGACTATCTATAGCACCTCTTACTTAATTACAATTAAATACAACTGTGGGAACGTTAACTGACCATGACTGGGAACTCCTAATCAGAACAAAGTGTTCAGCATTGTGCCAGTTTCCAGTTATCAGACCTCATGTGACGGCAGCACATGTGGCATGCTCCGTCCTGGCCTCTTCAGCAGGGGTAAACATCACCCCTTCCAGCCGAAGTTCTTGCTGGATACATTTTAAAATGCCACCTTTCAGCCAAGGACCACAGAGAGAAGAAAAGGTCATTTTAAAAGATGTTCAACATCCTCATTTCTTATTTGCTTTTTCGTTAAATAAGGGTGTTCCACTTTACTTGGCAAGCACCTCAGCATGAAACAGTGGCCCCTCTATCTGGCTTGTAATTTAAGCCTCCTCGATAATCTGTTTTTAAAGACAATGCAGTTGCTAGGCCCCAGCCAAAGGGGTACACGCTTAACTGTCCTATTTTTTCTTGCAGGGATGGGCATGGCTGGCGTTGTGGGATGGAAACCATCTTCCACCTGCTGGGAACAGCCCACGAAACCCTGCCCGCGCCACAGGCCGCTCTCCCACGGTGGGACTCCTGCTGCTTGCCCAGGGAGAGCCCCGCTTCACACTCCGTGTCTTAACCTTCTAGCAGTAGACTTCACTTGGCGCGCTCCTTGCAAAGCACTTGTACTGCCTTTAATCATCTCCATTGCTTCTGCTCTGCCCGCCCGCCCAGCGGCACCCTCCCACGCTCCGCGGACGGAGCCCGGCACAGCAGCGGGGTTTTCACCAATGCAGCCGGCAGTGCCTGTGCAGCGTCGCTGCCCCGCACAGCCACACGTCCCAGGCAGCGCGCGCGGGATTTAGGCTCGGAGCACAAAATGTTCCCTTTCTACCATTACAGGCCTCTTAAGTACTGTTGAGATTCACTGATGTTCTTACAAACACACACACACATCCACCCCACAATCCCCATGCCCCCCCCACAATCCCCATGCCCCCCCCAACCTAACTTCATTTGCACAAGATGTCTTTAAGCTGAATTTCATTTCCAGTTTCAAGGCACTTCCCACCCACTGCTCATCCAGCCTCGGAAGGAGCCACACCACTTCCAACCAGTCCCTCGCCTCAGCGAGAGCGCAGCCAGCCACCTCCCCCTCCCTCCAGCCCCACACGTGGAACGCGATGTGGCCAGGCGAGTGCTCACACCGCTGCCCGAGGACACCCGCCGTGTCCCACCTCCCCGGGTGACAGACCCCTGCCCTGGGAAGGGGCAGCTCTGTGGCTCAGGCAAATCGCAGCTGTGCCACCTGCCAGAGGAGCAGGGCAGGAGGGATGGAAAAATTTGAAGGAGCTAAGACATTGTCGTGGAAAAAGCTGTAGGAGTGTGCCAGAAGATGTAGCTTTATCCTATGAGTAATTAGCTCCCTCAGGAGTGGTTCCGACAGGAGGAACGGGAAGAGAAATACACATTGCTGTTAGGGCTCGCTGCAACAGAGGCACGATCCGCACATTTTGGAACGTCCCTTAGGAGTTACCTGGTGCTGCTCCTGGCATCTCCTCGTGGAAGCACCCCAGACAGGCTCCTGGCTGAGGGACCCGTACGATTACCTTCGCTCCAGATCACCAGCGACACGAAGGTGCTCGCAGCAGCTTTTCCTCTTTTACACTATTCTCTCGAAAAGGCTGATAAAACAGTCATGCTCACTTCCATGCTCCACAAGCCAATTGTATTTTCAACAAAACCGGTTACTGACGCTACCACACACTCACGGTCTCACAGCCACACTGTTACACACGACGTCCTCCAGCACAGGCCGCGGGCGCTGGGGCAGAAGCGTCCTTCTGGGCCTCCTTCCAGGGCGCTGCGTCCCCAGCAGCTGTGGCAGCGCTTCCAGGGCAGACTGCGGGACGGCTTCGCGCGCCTCCGTGAGCGCCTGGCACGAGGGAGCGCAGGCGACCAGGCCTGCCTCGGCCGCACAGCCAGCCACGACTTCACCTTCCATCGGACGAAACGGCAAAAACCAACAGTCACTGTTGCTGGCCATGTTTTTATTTGTTTTTCATTTTAAAGAGGGGAGCCAATGATACATCCAGTATTTCAAAAAATCAGAAAGTGAAACAAATTTTCAGAAGACAGAGATGCTACATGCTATATTTAACCTAATTTTATTCATGCTTGCTTTTGGGGGGTTTTGGGAGCGGGACAGGAATAATTCGGTAAAAACATACAGTAAAAACAAAATGTCTCACCATATAGAACTTTAACCTACAGTAATGTTGTACCTTAGTTATTTCCATGCACACAACTAACGTTACAAAATTTTTTAAAAATGAACACAGTTAAGACTTCTAGGAGCATTTGATAATAAAGCAATTCCTAATTTCTTTTGTAGAGATCAAGCACCTCCAATTACAAATTCCTATACACAGTGAGTGCTTTATTTGAAATGAAAACTAAAAAATAAAAATAAAAAAATGTATTGGATAGCCTCAGAATAAGCCGATGTTAATATATATCCAGCTATGTAGGCAATAAAACCATAGTGCTAAACAAAAACTTTTATCTGAAAAGTAACTCAAAAATTAAGTTGACTTTCTATAATTACAGAAATATACTTATTTGCTAAAATAAATAAAAGTGCTGCATATTAACACTTCACTATAAAGAATGCATACCAGAACATTTATAAATATTGAATGATTTTCAATAAGAATAGCTACTACAATAATGCTGGCTAAATAGAAGTGCATAATGAGAAGCACTATGGGTGGTTAATGTTTTGCCACATACTGCTGTTACCTTGAGGTAGATAACACATGCGTACCAAATTCGGCATTCAGTTCAGTTGCTGCTGGTATCATGTGTCTAAGAAATGTGTACAGTATGAAAAACTCTAAAATACGCATGAATGAAAAAAATGTTTTGGGAAAAATAGATATTTTCATGCAATTATGTACAGTCTCACTGTGTAAATTTCAAGGCAAGGTTCTTTTTCTGCAAAACATGGACACTGTTTTACTGAGAGAATGTTTTTTTTCCTTGGTTTAGTGCATTTTTTTTGTTACCTCCTGCATTTTGCATTATTTTGCTCTATTCTTTAATTTTGTGTGCAAACGACATGCCAGTCTAAAAACAAAACTAACTCATGTATAGAAAGTAATTCTGGATTGTAAAAACAATGGTAAACAGAAAACTAATGAAATCCATACCAAAATTACACCGTCTGATTCAAGTAAAAAAATTACTTACACTAGTAATAAAAAAAGACAAATACATCTCATGAATATAAAAGAAATGTCTGCTGAGTGTTTTAATTTAGATGTTTCAGAATGCTGCTGTACGTTTTGTGGGGAATCTGGGGAGACGATTTCATAGCAGAAGGCGTTAGCGTGGCCTGTATCGATTTCAGAGGCGAACCCACGGGGCTGTGAAACTGAGGAATACCTATAGCCTCAAGCTGCTTGTTGAAGAGGAGTTCTCCACTGTTACTGAGAAAGCCCTCTTCTCTTTCCTTCTCCCCAGGCTTCCCCTCTTCTACTGGCTCAGGTTCTAGCATTTCAGCATCTTCTTTCTTACTAAAAAACTTGTCCAAGTAACTGGTGTAAGTATTTTCTTTTTCACCTTGTTCATCTTTCCTCACTTCGCAACAAAACTGGTCTATGAGGAAGCACTCCTCCCCGCTGCTTACAAACTGACTGTCCCAAGAAGTTTGGTACAGAGCTTCTAACTGTGCCAAATTCGCCATTCCTTTCTCCTGCTTCTCTCTGCTTACCGACTTCGATATGAATCCTTTCAACTCTATCTGAGACACTGAGCTGTTCAAGTCATTTAATTTATCAACATCAGTAGACTCGTGTTGTAAACTAAGCTGAATGGTTTCTGCTATAAATGAATCAAAGTCAAATCCTTGATTCTTCTCCCTTTCTTTTTCAACCAGTTGCTGTGATGCTTCCTCGAGTGCTATCTGAGCTTTCACCAACCCATTCTTTTCACATTTAGACTTGCCTTTCTTGTCAGACTTTTCTTTACTCTGTTCCTTCCAGTTAGAAAGATCTATAATGAGCTTGGGCTCATAGTAATGGTTAACTTCACTGTCTCGCCAAACTAAATTATCTAGGTATGATGATGACCTCATTTTGTAATTACAAGTGTGACTACATTCCAGATCACAATACTTGTTTTCATGGTGATCTGAATACTGCCAGCAAGGCTCAGTAGAGAAGTGGGTGTCAAAGGCAGGATCCTCCAGATACTTTTCACGATCTCCATCCAAATATTTGCGAGGATCTACTTGCACTTCTTCCTCATCAGTAACATCAGAAAGAGCCCTTGGATCACGCTGAACTTCATCAGCTTCATAGTTATTATGAATAGGCCAGTCATGGTCTGAAAACTGACTTTCATGGTATCTGTAAAACAATTTCCTAAGCGTTAGCAGCTAAAAAACAGTCTTCTAGCTCCCAAGACAGAGACAGTTATGTTTAGAAACTCCCTTACAGAATAATGACAATTCAACACAGATAAAGTTTTTCTTCAATCCAACTGGGTACCTCTTCCAGGCTTTTAATTTAATTTGGCATAAAGCAATCCTCACATGCACATCCAGAAGATTTAAGTCCAGAATTATGTACAACAGCTCACTCCATTTACAGAACTCTTCCTTAAAGTGTGTTTAACTGACTTTAAATGACTACTGTAAATCTCTTTAGTATTATATGTGCTAAGCATTGGACAAGACAATCATGTTTAACAAAACCTCTCCGTTTAAAGCTTATTTGTTAGAGAAATATTTTTTTGGGGAAAAAAGTTATGGAGAGATTAACTCTAGATTCTATAGTCTTAAATGCATCTCAGGAATGCACCAGCATATCCAAGTCAGTCTAATGAATTATAAACCCAATGATAATGCGCTGCCTATGAGGGAAAAGTTTATTCTCAAGTCAACTTAAGAAGAAGAAGAAACAAACAGAAAAGGAAATGATGCCCATAAAGCAACATTACTTCAAGCACACAATCATTCAGTTATGTGCCACAGTAAGTGATAAATTTACCTTTCCCAATTATAAATATGGCTGTGACTTTCATCCATCAGCAGAATATCATCAACCTCGTCTTCAATGTGAAAAGGATGACTTGAAATAGGCTCATCCGTTGGAAAGGAATAAATGCTCATATACGGATGGGACAAAGCTTCTTCTGCTGTCAATCGATCCATGGGACTAAATGTCAAAATTTGCTCCAGAAAGTCCAGCGCTGTGGAGAAAGAGTTATCATGAAACAGAAGAGACATCCAGAATTTAAGATTAAGGTGCAGTGCTTTGCCCTAGAGGTGTGTATTTGCTTACAAGTAGCCACCTATGCAATGCCAGCGACTGACAGTATACTGTCAAATATGCATTCTGCAGCCACAGGAAAGCTAGAAGAGTTAGAGGTCAAATCTAAGATCAACAATATTTTAACTTAAAACAGGAAAAAATACTAAGAGACTGATTGCTTCAAGCTGTATCAGTATCCACCAACAGCTATCAGGAAATGCTGCTGTTAGTTTGGTTGGGGGACTTTCTTTTGAAAACTTCTGAAGAGTTGTTTTATACTGACTCCATTCCAGTATTCCCTTATATTTAGAAGGCCAGTGTCTCAAAACAGAGCAATCCCAGCGCAAACAGGTCACGCAGAGATTCACAGTTCTACCCCAGAGGTGACCAAGTAGCTATCATGTAAGCAAAATTTTCTTTTTTAATTACAGAAGACAACCCTTCTTCAGAGAACACACAAATTCCAACTGAAACTTGCTTTTAACAATCACTAACACACACATGCACTGTGAAGTTGTTCACTATTTTATGATTTTGAAATACAGGAAGTATTTTTTCCTGAATTCCTTACCTTCAGGACTGATGCCTGGAAGCAACTGAGTTAAAGGTTTGTGTGGCTCAGTCATGTCATTTCTAATGTAAACTGGAATTACGTTGAGAAGCTCCTGACGGTCCTCCTCATGGACAACAGGAATTGATTCTAGAATCAACTGCATCTGTTCAAGTTCATGCGCACCTAAGCACCAAGAGAAAATACAAGCTGCCATTTCAATTTCAAACAATTCTGATCCCCGTATATGAAAGGCATGTCAAAATTTTGTGCTCTGAGCAGCTATTTTCAGTAGAAGACTATTACCTCCTACAACAGAGGAGAGGCTGAAGTTTTAAATTTGAATGATAATAAATCTGAAGAGCTCTCAGAAATGCTGTAGCGTATGAAGAATTACAGAGCTGCTACACACAGATAAAGTGACCTAACCTTAAGCTTTTGCAAGGATGTTTTCACCATGGATGAGGTACTCTACAGCAACACGCCATCTTTTTGTTATATACTGTATACTGCAATCCTCTCCTTTCAACTGATCCCAGCTAATTAATTCAATATTTGACCTCACTTGGAATGATATGTCCCTTACTAATAAAAACAGTAGCGGTTTAGCTCAGCAAGAGATCTTACAGGCCACAGCCATTTGTACTAATACGCTATGCTGAAACCCTGTATTACTGTCAGGTGCAAAGCAAAAATCACCTGCCAGTTAAGCAGCCTAATCTTGGTTTGGTTTTGTTTTTTTTTTTTAAAGTACTGTATTATGATTGAAATTATAGTACACTTTTAGCACTAGCTGAAGTTTTCCGAACTATGAGTGTCTACACCGCAGATCAATTTGGAATAATGAACAGCATCTATATTCATTACCAGCATTGCTGGAGTCCCCAGAAATACAGCTTGTCTACCTCAATTTATTGTTCATCTCCAAGCAGCACTTAGCACCCTAGAGATTCAACTAGCAGATGAAACTATACAGGGTTATTTGCATGGCAGTGTTTCCCTCCTTCACCAAGCAGCTCTGGGCAATCATCAGTGATACTGATGCATGTGACATTAAATACAAAATAAATGGGGCCAGAAAGAGATTGTACCATCTCAAAATTTATGCGCTATCAGTTCACTTCAGCAGTCTGCATGGCAGTCTGCGCTGGATATCCCACCACGCATCTGCCAGATGACTTAAAGAAAAGCTAAGCAAAGTCACTACAGAAAATCTGACTGAGACGTACGCTCCCCAAATGAATCAGTACATTCTCACATTAACTTATTTGCGGGATTGAAAGAGCTGTTTTGTCCTCCTGCTTCAGACTACTACAAATTACTTCACATCTAATCTATCAGATGTTATGCTGTCTGTAATTTGCTGGAAAACAGATTCTACTGTATCATTATTTCCATCCTAAAAATTAATCAGCTTTCTTTCTACTGTAAGTAAAATGAGCATTTAAAAATATTCATTTAAAAAGAAAGAATTACAGAAGTTGTTTGGAACAGTTATTGAATTCCTCTGCCTCAAATTCCCTTCCCTCCCTCATCCCAGGTATTCTGTAACTTTAATCTGTATTCTTCCTCCCTATTCCCATCAGCTTTCCAGACAGCAAGACTCCTAAGGAATGGTTCAGAAGTAGACAGCAAGTTAGAAATTAACCACATCAAGCCCTCCAAACAACTTTCCACAAGAATTTTGTTCAGAGGCTCAGGACAGGCTGTCATATCTCCAACCATCTTCCTTTTCCCAATGTATGACGCCAAGAAATCCACTCTTAGATCAGAAAACTACGGCAGTGCTAAATTATCAGAGGGATAATCTACATCACATCTAAAAATATTATTCTACAAATACACACAATGCAATTAGAGTACATAAACGAGCCTACAAACTTAGGATTTTGGTTACTGAGTTGTAAGGAAAAAAAAAAATCTAACTCACTACACTGATGTTAGACCAATAAAAACTTTTGGCAAATACCAATGCTACTCAAAAACAAAAAAAGAGCCAGAATGCTAGCAGTTGCAATCAATCTATGCTGCATGCTGAAATCTACAGACTTTCTCACACTATTCCACTACTTTCCAGTAGAAGTGCTTGACGCAAGGGAAACCTAATAAATCTCTTATCAGCTATGCATTTTAATACACTGGGAGCATTACTCCAACAGTTAGTAACACAGAGTTAGCAACTTGCTGCAAGTTAAGAGAAGCCTCTTCGCATACTACTCACTGATTTCTATAGAATAATGATTTCCAGGTGACAGTACTCCATTAATAGTATTTAATGGGAAAAAGCTCTCAATTTCATTACCTTGATGTACAAAGCTAAGTCTTACTGCAGAGGTGTGCTTTTAGTCCATGTGTATCTGAAGGAATGTGAACTTTGAAATACAAGCTCAGTTCTTCAAGGTTTTATCTGTATTACCTCAGTAATTTAGACCAACAGGAGCAAATCCAAGAGCCAGCTTTAATGAGACAGCTGCAGCTGAGGCCCCAGGGTGTACACAAAATAAGCATTTCAAGGGTTTGCTCCAGACTAGCTCATCTGCTCCAAGGACTGAATGCCTGTCAGCAGGTGGAACACACTGGGTGATTTCCTACAGTGCAAATGGCAGTTTCATTTTATCTAAAAATACCCCAGTTTGTGCACTGAGCTAAATCAGCAATGGCGTACAGGCTGGCCATCAAGAGATTTGCCTCAAAAATTTGCTCCCAATCCTAACCAAAGCACAAAAGTAGATGCACCCAATAAGATCAGAGCATTGCTTCCTATCTTACCAGAAACATTTGAGGTTATGCATTTCCTTGGTGTGCCACACTGAATTTTAAATCTTAAGAGTCCTCCCTATACGACTGAAATAAAGCTCAGGTCAAGAGTCCGCAGATGACAAAAATTGGGAATGGGGAAAAAAGGGCTACTCTTTCATAATTCAAAATACAAAGAAGAGAGAGAAGTGATTTGGTTGACTACATTAAAAAAAAAACCTTTATATGATACTCAGGGCATTCACAATCCTCATATACTCCCTGGATACATCAATTCACTAAAATGCATGTATTTAGAACACTTCTTAGGCATCCAATAAACTTAGTTTAACCTAATTACAGGGAGATTTACCATATATGTGAGTACTAAATTAAACTGTGATATTTATCTAAATACACATCGGTATGAGTAACAAAAATTGAAACACCTTCCACTTTACAAATACATCAATCTATAGTTTGCTTATATAATTGCATAATAATACAGCATACCCTCATAGACAATGACTATTGATATTAGCCATGAGAATCACGCTTTCTTTAAGAAGGTAATTAAGCAGTACCAATCCTATTAGGAATATAGACACATATTTTTATTCTACCCACCTGCAAAGAGGGTTTTCCCAGTCAGCATTTCAGCAAAGATGCAACCTGCAGCCCACATGTCAATGGCTTTAGTGTAGTTGTTAGGAGAAAGCAAAAGACGGGGCGATCTGTACCATTTAGTAACCAATCCTTCAGAAAGATGGCCCTAACGAAATCAAATTTCCAAAAAGAAAAAAAGCTTACTTAGATTTTTAAGAGATACGGTTTTTTAATTACTCATTTCTTATTTTTTAATGCACTACCACAAGATCTTTTGGTCTCAAGGTCCTAGGGAGAGTACCATGTGCCCCCTACTAAGCCTTTCTACCTTTTGAAATGGAACAGCTGTATCATTATGAGCGAACAGCAACAATACAGAAGTCTGACACTATTTATTACCCAAATGAGGTACTGTAGCAAAACCTTATTCTCAGATGCCAAATAAATGCAGAGAATAAAATGCACAATCTCTTGTGAAACATCATCTAAACCAGGAAGACAGCATCTCTAAATCAACCCCAAGAAGCAGTCACACTTGCACACTATGCATGCGTGACTTACAAACTCAGCTAAGGCTTCTATAGTTATGCCTCTAAATGTTGCTCTTAATGTCAGGTTCTGTATTCACCGTTAAAAATCTGCTTTTCCAAACATATCTGGTAAAAAAAAATAATTTATACTTGCAGTAGCCCCGAGACAAAACGTGTTGTCCAGGGATCTGTTTTACTCTATTTGCAAGCATTCCATTTCTACTGTACAATCCCTAACATGATATCCCACCAGCTAACAAGGCTTTCCACAGACTATCTACCTCCGCAGAAGGGAGACAGGTGCAATTTTCAGAAGGCACGGCTGTCAGCATGTCACTTAAATACTCTCACTCTTCACATACCTTGTGCGAATAATGAGGATCCATGATTCGTGCAAGACCAAAGTCGCCAATCTTCAGCACCAAGTCTTCAGTATTAATGAAAAGATTAGCTGGTTTGAGATCTCTATGCAGAACATTTGCAGAGTGAATATACTTGAGCCCACGTAGCAGCTGGTACATGAAAAGTCTGGCATGATCTTCCAGTAAAGGGCCTTGCTCTAGCAGATTAGCCAGATCTGTCTCCATGTATTCCTGGACAATGTAAACACAGTTCAATTCTGTAAGGGAGCCCACGTCATCTGTTAACTGGCTTCCACTAGGACCAAGAATTTCAAATACTTTGACAATGTTATCGTGGTCAAGTCTTCTAATAATTTTGATCTCACGTAGAGCATGTTTAACACTCTGGGGATCTGTAAGGACAATTTTCTTGACAGCCACTCTTTTGTCACAGTCATTATCGACAGCAGAAAAAACTAAGCCATTTCCACCACAGCCCAGTGGTTTTAAGTCCATATACCGAGAGCCCAGATCAAAACCATGAATGTTCATGAGACTTTCAAATTTTTCTGCCATTTTTGATTTCTTTACGTTTCTTTTTCCTCAAACTACTAAGCTTCTGTAAACACACGGAGACACTTCCACTGGTATCTGAAGGAAAGGTCTTACAGAAAGGGAGAAAAAACACTTGGCTTTGACTGCAAGATGGTTTCTTGACACTCTCATTTCATTATGAGCCAGCCAGGCCTGTTGTGTCCCCTTGAATTTAGAGCCCGTAAGCTCTAGAACTCAAACTGAGCATAAGATAGAAAGATTGCAGCATTCATAGTTCAAGAAAGGTGCAGCATTTCTGCAGACATTAAAGAAAATACTCACAAGAAACTCAAACGGAATGAAATGACATACTATGCACTCAGCTCTACTGTGCTAAACTGGTTAACATTTAACAAAAATGTGAATAAATATGCACATAATAGGTTTCTATTAACATCCTCCTCCTCACAGTGCAGATACATTCAGTGTTGGACTGGTCCTGAGCAGCGTCATTCTATGGTGCTGGTAAGCACTATTTTTATTTTCCGTCTTCCTCCTTTTTCCTCTCCTTTGCTTACAGTCTAGTTAAACGGGAAACTGGCAGCTCTTGATTTACAAAAGATGCCTTCTGTTAATGATCAGGTGGCTCCAGCTCACCACAATCACAATCAAAGCTACCATCCATTTTACTCCGTGACAACCTGAAAAGGAGAGAAAAAATACATCAGTATTTCAGCACATACAGAAGTCTTCCTCCTCCTTCCCCTACTCCTTACATTGTCAGAAATACACAGCTTATTTAGTGTCCACTTACAAAATAAGAAACCATCACAAAAGCTAACCTACCTAGAAATTACACAGACTTGTGGAGGAAAACTGACTAATCACCAACCACCATTTCTAAACATATATTGTGAAAGTTTTAGATATAATCTATTGAGAATACAAGGTACACAAGGAAAAATCCTACCGAGTCTTAATAAAGAAGGGAGTATCACAGAAAGCTTGCTAAATCTCCAATATAGCTGTTAAGAGAAGTCAGCAACAATAGCAGCCTGCACCTCAGTCTCTAGATTTTTGACTAATTCTTTCCACTAATCTTTTATTCCAAGACAAAAATCAGGGTTTTAACTATGTCCTCATAATGAGAGATAACCGAGTGCTGTTCACATGAAAAGGGCAAGGGTTTGTGCGCTCCCAGTATTTACTGACTTTCCAGAATATACAGCATATATCCAATGCCACTTACAAAGCTTAAATCCGTGTGATTTTGGATAAAGATTACTAACATCTCAAATTGTGATTTTGCCTCTATAGATTCATTGTTACAGGAATCACAGGGGCAATACCTGCATATTAGACAAAAATATTCTTACTTTATCAATTAATTCTACACTTACCCAACCTGGATTACAGAGAAAAACTAACACTGAGTACATTTTACACAGTAACGGATATGTTCTGTAACTGTTTTCCCTAACATATGGGCACTTTCAGACATCATTTATTTTTTATTAGTCTAACGAATGCAACTACTATTTATGAAAACAGAAGTGGTAATTTTCTCAGTAAGTTTCCCTGTCCGCAGCAGGGGAATGCAGTCATAAAGACCGCATGTTGCATTTTTGCACAACATCCTCATTTCTTTTAAAAGCTCAAAGATGCCACAAAGTGAAGCGTCAAAGGTGTACCTCACAGAGCGTGGTAAGGCTTGGGCAATTCCACTGCAAGTCACTTATGTGTTATTCCCCAACAACTATAGGTCACATCAAACCACTAAATGTCTTCTCTTTGATTTAGATTAACACATTTCAGCTCTTCACTCAGTTCTCCAAATAAATGTAAAGTTCTCCAAACTATCCCAACACTTTATAACTAATTGTACAAGTGTTTTCCCTTAAAACTGTGCCAGCATTTCAGTGAGACAACTGTGACTAAGGAAAACAAGTCTCCCCACTCCCAACTGAGCAGCAAAAGCAGCTGACAAATTAACATATTCTAAATAATGGCCTCAATTCATTAAAGTAATCAGAATTGCATGCAGGAAAGAAAAAAAGTAAAGGCGGGCACACTGGCAAACAGCAACAAGACTGTTTCCACACATTTAAATATTACCATTCCCGAGGCCCAAGCCCGACTGCCACCAAGCAACCGCAGCCCCCATGCCCCGGCCCGCTCCCTCCTGTCACACAGCACCTGCCTCCGGGTACTTGCACAGCCACGTGGCGAACACAGCACAGAAGACGGAAACACATGCTGTCCTCTACTGGGTTTTTCTTTTTAAATAAAGATCACCAAAGATAGCACTTCCCACCTGGAAAGCGCTGAGCTGCCCTCCACTGATGTGGTGTATCACCCTGCCAGAAGGGTGAGCTTCAGCGCTGGCTTTCCTCAGCATGTCCAACCATTGCCTTGGGATTCCTGTTTCCACATACTGCCAAGAGCCCTTATTTCAGACAGTGTTTTACAAGAGTTATTATAACCTTAGTATAAACATCATGAGGTAACATCGTTACTTTTCCCCAAACTTTCTTGAATTTATATCTGTATTAAGACATCACAGTGAGGACCCTTCTCATAATACCCATGAATTTACTTAGAACAAATATAAAATTTATCCTAGACTTAATTAGGACAGCATCAGTGCCTATCTAACTCTCCTCTCACAAATTATAAATCCCAGAAGTCTAGCCTCTTGATTTTTAACTTTTTTGAAACCTAAACATATTTTCTCACTCACATGCCCTACTTTCAGGCTCACTCATTCTGAGCTGCTGCCTGTAAAAAGGTTACATCACCCCAGACCATTTTCCTTTCATTCCCCTCCCCCCCCAAACTGGTACAGAAATTCATTTTTGTAGCTTATACTCACACTTTAAATTCCATGTTAACTCAAGGTCCAAGGCCTCTGTTCAAATAACTAAGCTGTATTTTATATCCTTGGGACCATCTAAAAGCAATTGTATTCCTCCCCATAATTAGGCCCATTGTTTCACATAGCTGATGTCTTCTATGTGCAGCCACACCGAATCGGTTTGCACCAGCTGGGTGACACATCTGGAACATCTCTTTTAGCTAATTCCATTAAACAGCACAGGACCAGATTTGAAAAGATGCCTGTAAGCAGCAAGGAGTAAGATTTGCCGATCTCTTCACCATAACCCAGACCGCACCCCTTACTGCCACGACTAAACGAAGGCAGCAGCAGTACTAAAACACGAGAGCAGTTGTGATATTACTGCTTCAAGCAAAAAGGGAGTTACAGCCCACTTGCTCTCTGAAGTAGGAATCGTAAAATTTTCAGTCTGTATCCCTGAAATGATGCATTTTTAATCGTCAGCTTACACTACATCCTTCCACTAGGTGACCCATAATCGCAACACTTTCAGCAGGTATGTAGTGATTTTCAGAATCAGAGTGATTTATCCTAGAAAACAGATGTTTACAACACAAGCAACCCACTGCAGCCTTCAATTTGACCCGATCCTGCTACAAACTTCCTCTGTATCTATGAGCAAATGACTTGATCCCAAAGCCACAAAAAGCAGGGCCCAGCTATCATTGAAAACAAGATCTCGTGCTAGGAAGCTGCCCAGGAGGCAGCATATCTACCAGACAGACAGTACCTCACATGAGCATGGTGCGGGCAACGAAAGACTCTCCCAGTAAAAACGCCCCACTATTAAATCAAATGAAATAAAGACTCAGTAATTGAGAGTGGTCTTTTGTTTACTGCCACTGAAAACTCTACTTTGGAAATAGAACAGGTGACAATGCTGTAGCAGGTTCATTGTTTTGGTTTCAGCTGCCGCCAGCAACAAAAGCACCACGCGGCCGCCCCTCCCCCCGCCGGCGTGCGGAGGAGAATGAAAAGAAAGAGGCAGAAACCGGTGGGTCAGGATAAGGGCAGTTTAACAGAACAGCAAACAGAGGGAA
>Ga0065711_1035736_pt1 | contig 21909 bp, 10 predicted proteins | sample Hoacrofraction12_FD_59098 | JGI IMG/M metagenome (GOLD analysis project Ga0065711, IMG submission 59098) | Hoatzin crop microbial communities from Cojedes, Venezuela - Epithelial fraction 12 v2 (version 2) | ecosystem: Host-associated > Birds > Digestive system > Esophagus > Crop | place... | reverse complement strand
ACCTTGTCCAGGTGGGTCTTGAATATCTCCAGAGAAGGAGACTCCACAGCCTCCCTGGGCAGCCTGGGCCAGGGCTCCGTCACCCTCAGAGGGAAGAAGTTCTTCCTCATCTTCAGGTGGAACTTCCTATGCTTCAGTTTGTGCCCGTTGCCCCTTGTCCTGTCACTGGGCACCACTGAGAAGAGTCTGGCCCCGTCCTCCTGACACCCACCCTTCAGATATTTATAAGCATTTATAAGGTCCCCTTGCAGCCTTCTCTTCTTCAGGCTGCTAGTAATCATATCTAGTAACGACCTTCAGCCCATGGCCCTGCAGACATACACTGAGGTACGTATTGTCAGATGTGTCATGCTGTCCTGAATGGGTAAAGGGGCAGAACCTGTCCCTCGCAGGAAAAAGCAAATTGTTCCCTGAATCACCATGAATCAACCCTGAATCCTGGTCTTGAGCAGCAGATTAGAGAGGTCGTTTTGGTTTGTATCTACTAGACCTCTGTATGCCCACTCTAAGAACGGCACACTGCGTATTTAGTTTGAAATTCTCACTGATATTAAGAATCTGCAGAAAGTAATATTGCTATCTCTACCTTGCTTCTACCACGTGTTTGTGTGAGAGTTACTCATTAAAACAGATTCTTCAGGGTCAGGTTCTTTTTTATTCTGTCCCTCCTGGCCATCACAGATTTCATAATTATTTAGAGACCTCAATTAGAATAGATCTAATTTCTGTTCTAAATTAGATCTTCTTGTGATGGTCATGAAATAGTCTACTTTATTGAACAATAGAAATGTGTAGCGTTCCAGGATAATAAATATTATAGGAAAGGTCTGATTGTGATAGTATTGCTAAGCCTTTGGGTGTTTTCAGTCCTCTAATTATCAAAATTCTGCAGCAGTACTGAAAATACAACACCACCACCTGGATTGATAAATCGGAAATGACACAATTCAGAACAGTGCTTTGAACCTGTACCAGAGGTTAAAACTATTAACAGTGAAGTAGCTTACTGAAATTAGACTCTACTTGAAGCAAATTGATGTCATTGATTTGTATGACAGGCTGCAGCACTCAGCCTTTGGTGAATGCGAGCGTATCTGTGTTAAGCGGAGGGTACTGTCACCTTCATATATTTAAAGACCATCCCAGACCATTCCCACTGTTAAATTTCAATTAAACAAATTTGGCTGGAAAAAATGTTCTATATGTCTTTTATCTACCCTGAGCTGCTGGCAAAACAAACTAGCTTTTCCATATTTGGCATTTATTAATAATATTTTGAATACCACTGCGCTTTTTAAGCTGAGTGTGGTGGAATTCTCATGTGGGATTATTAAATGAGTCGATTTGCATTCTAATGAGAACAAATGTTTGGGATTGCATTGTTAAAATGCTAAAACGGTGTGTGCATAATTATTTTGCAGCTTAGATTCGCAGAACTCATTTCCCCAAACTCTTTTTTTTAAATAACTAAAGAGACAGAGCATACTGACGGCTGGAGGGGAGGTGATTAGGGTAATTTAAACTGTTCACAAATGACTTTGCTACTGAATGAAAGCATTTCTTTGGCTTTGCTGTGCTCCTTTCATTATCTTTGAGCGGCTGCAGTGTTGAGTCCCATAAGAAGTCTCACCAAGCTCTCTTTCCTTGTACAATTTCTCATTTGTATTGATTAATCATTTTGTAATTCCATTCTAGGTTGCCTTGCTCATCTTTAAGGCATGTGCTGCTTTTTCTTTGCTTGTCTATCCTGTAACGGTTATGTTGTCTCTCCTAATACCTTAGCTTTATCACTGCAAGTCAAGCTTTAAAACATTAATCCCTTCATGCTTTAATTTCATATTCTATTACCAGAATGAATGCAAATACTGTTTCCTTTTTGCTCCTTTTTAATCATCTCCACTACAGCTTTTGCAAATGGTCCAAGAGTAAAGTAAGCTTTTTATTACAGTCAAAGTCAAAGATTTGTTCGGCTACTCTTTTTGTATGTTTTTCCACAAGTATTGCCAAACAAGAATTGTTTACTGCAGGCTTGCGAGATGTTTTGCTGCCTTTCTATTCCCCATCTCATGCACTGCAAAGCAGTGTCGTTTAAAATACTGCTTTCCTAAGACAAGCAGCATGTTGCTCAGGGCAAATTACCACGAGATGCTGCAGGGAGGTTTTAATAAAGCCTCGCCTTCCCCCTCTCCCACTGTATTGTCTTGTCGTGAGCTGTTGTGGTTGTGAGGTGTGGGTGGGGGCTGCTCTTTAACTTGCTGTGTGAACCACCAGGCACCACTCTGGCAATGTAAACCTATGTAAAATTTATATAGAGAGACCTTAGCAGCTCCATAGTTAAGCTCAAGTTATATTCTTCAAGCAGGTTTGAAATCCCCAGGATCGACACAAATAGTTTTCAAAGATCCCATCAGAAAACTTGTGCCATTTTCAGTAGGAAGGATACACGTGGAAGTTTCTAGCTGAAAAGCATACAGTCTGGCTACAGTTCAGAATTTAAAGTATTGTATCGTCCTCTCTATAGTTTTTCTGTTTCTTTTCAGGTCCTGACCCTTGGCGATTGTGACAATGGCAGGATTCCAGTTTCTTTTAGAGCACATTTCTAGTGTTATCTGGAATATTCCTGTTTCTCATTAGCAGTAAGCATCTTTTGCCTAAGAACCCAAAAGTCTCATTCTCTCCCATTTTCCTAGAGGAGAAGGAAGGAACCACGTCATGGGAGACAACTCTGAAGTGTCCCATCAGAGGGCAAAGGGCTGCATATCAATTCTTGCTAACGCGCAGGAAGGACAAAGATATTCCTTTTCCTTCTCACGGACTGTTCTGTGGTTGCTTGTGTAAAAAGCAGTCCTTTGAGTTAGATTAACTATGTTGTATCAGACTTTTTTCTTGCAAAACTTCATTGTCTTTCCATTTCTCCCCTCTTCAACAAACTTGCAGTTAGTAACTGTGTTTAGGCTGGATAAGGGATTTGCTGGAACTGAGGAACCTGTGCTTATATTGACTTACCTCTGTAAAAGCAGGAGGCTCCACTGCCTCTTTCGCTGGGCTTGAGAATATACCCTACCTACCATCCTCCATGGTGCGCGATCTGGTTTTCTGTGCAATCGAAAACAGACACAAGGTTCGGGTATGCCAGTCCTGCTTGCTAACAGCATCTTCACCAAAGCAGAGTTTCTGTCGTTGCAAAAATCTGGTTTCTTTCAGCACAAATAGGAAACTTCCGAAGAGAACTAAAGCAAAACGACACACACGCCATCTCAGTGCAACTTCACGGGCGTTGTAGCCCTCAGAAACACTTCAGGCTTCCCCTCCAGAAGTTGCTCGCCATTTTCAGCCACTCGCAACGTGTGTGATCCGTGCCAAACCTCCATGTTCAAGTTCACAGCCTTTATGCTTACAGAAACAGACTATGTGCTGCTGTGAAATTAGTGAGAAAAATTATTAATGTATCTGCTAAATTATGGAAGACCTGGCTCTATTTTGTATGTTCTTATGGTAACACGATAAAGTCATTAATCTTTATTAAATCACAATGCTCATCAACACATATTTACAGCTTAATTAAGAGCTGTGCTCTCTAAAACTGCCAGGTAATTAACAGAAGCAGAAACACCTCTCCTCCATTATCATGCCCTTGTATTCTTTCCATACACTCACAACAACCTTTAAAATGCCATCCACTCCCAGCTTCCCTGAGAGGCTTTTGGGTTCGGGTATGAGCAAAAGAGTCACCAGACCTCAGAAGTTTGTGGTTTGTGATGCTTCTTAGCAGTTAGGCTGGCTTTAGACCCTCGGTGTTTTGGGCTGGGGCAATGCTGTTTCCGAACGGAGGATAAAACTCAGCATTCATAGCACAGGGTTTCACTCTGTTATTTTAGCAGTCTCTGGTTTAATTACGGCTGTTCAAAAATGAGTGTTCTCTTCTCTGTTCTTCCATTCTGTACTCAGCAAAGCAGGAACTGGCAGTCAATATGTTAAATTTTATCATTTTTTTACTACAGCAAATTTTAGAAACAGTATGCTGTCACCGGGTCAGCTCACTAAATACCTGCCATGAGTTTGCCTACCCACGTGCAGGCTTACGCATCTGCTGGAGGCAACACGTCCTGCTCAGGAGGGAGGTGTAAGCTCGGCGAGAAGTAGGAAAGCATTTATATTGAAATTTCTGCAAATGTTATGCCTGGCACCAAGTTGGCATTTATGGAATGTTTCACTCTGGGGCAGCAGAATCCCATATCTCCTTCTAGAAGGTTCCTTCTGGAACTACAGCAGCTTGAATCCCCCCTCCAGGCTGAGGGAGTTCACAGAGTTATTTAGGCTGGAAAAGACCTTTAAGATCATCAAGTCCCATTTAATGTTTACAAAAATGGCATCTGATGTTGTGTTTCATGTTAGCTTGCAGCAGCCACGGAGGTGGTACCACTGCAGGTCGCCACAGCTGCAGGGAATCGGGTCTTTGGGGAGGGTGGTGGGGGTGGTACCACTGCAGGTCACCACAGCTGCAGGGAATTGGGTCTTTGGGGAGGGTGGTGGGGCTGAGGCGGTGCCGGGGGCTGAGCACAGCTGAGCTGTGGCTGCCATTAAAGCCGGGGCAGCCGTGAGGCAGGAGAGCTGGAGAGAGGAGGTGGGAGAAAGGTAAAGTGTCTCTTGCTCCTTACTGGGGAGTTGGTGAAGAGGGGGCTTGGGAGAGAAGGGGAGCTCACATGGAGGCGTCCAGCGTACGGTGGTCCTGAGGTGAGATGGCGTGGGGAAGGAGAGGGAGGGCTTGGCGGTGGGTGGCCTCCTGGGTGGGCCTGCCCTGCTTCTGAGGAGGGGTGCTCACGGTGCACCCGTGGGTGCTGTAGCAGGAGGTGGTGGCAAGGAGGACGTGGTGCTTGGCACGGCTGGGAGGGAGCCCGCGCTCGGTGCCACGCTCCCCGGGAGCCCTTGTGCCCGCGGGTCGGCCATTGGAAGCGCGGCGTGGATGTCTGAACGTGCTGTGTTCAGTTGCGTGCTCAGTGACCGTGCTGCAGCCTGCTCTGTACGGAACTGGGAAAGCTAGAAACGGCTGCTAGGAAATACAGACTCAGTTTTGGAGGCTGCTGTTGTCAGGTCTGTATATCTTGTTTGCGTATTTGTATGCAAACGTCCTGTTGAGGCGCGTTTGCGTGTCCCTACCTGTGGCTGCCAAATAATCCCATGGCTGCCATGTTAGTGAAGAGGGAGGCTGTCACATGGGTAGTTCAGATCTGTGACTGAAGGGAGTGAAGGGCCTTGTCTAGCTCTGTGTGTCTCTTGTGCATGTGTGTTTTACTTCTCTAAGTAGCCATCAGTACTGGCAATAACAAGGGTATCACTTCTACTTTAACATTAGCGTGGCTGCTGGCTGTGCAGGAATGCTTTGGGACGTGACCAGTACATAGCCTAATGCCTCTGGACACAACTGTCCCTGTGGGTTTGTTTCATGATCTCCTGACTTCAGCTTTGGCAGTATTATTGATACTTGTGTTCTAGAGGAAAAAAAATTAAGCTTGTGTCCTTGCATTTTCACAGTTATGAAACGATGTTAAATCCATCACAGGTGTGTTTCAAAAGAAAAAAAAAATGCCCACCTGGAAAACCAAACATCTGATTTGCTGCAGGTGCTGTTTAAAGGAGACTTTCATAAATAGTGTCCTCCAAGGGGATCCTTTCCTGCCCTGATTTTCCAGAAATACCAAAAAGTGTATGTTTCATCCAGGTTCTTCCATTTATCAAACAGCGCTTCAAAGACTGAAAGGTCTTCAGTCTGTACAGCCATCATGCTCTGATGGGAAATTTTCCTATAAAAACTTGTATTTTAGTCTTTCAGACGTGTAAAATATCTGTAGTGTTGTAGGGTTATAATACAAACCTGAAGATAAAGCTGTCCTTTCTTTTAGAAAAACTGTTGATATTAGACTTCCATCTGCCTGTTAGCCAGTATGCTCTGTACACGTAGGTGATAAAATATCAATGGTGACCAATGGATCTTAAAAACTGTCAAGCTTCTAATAAACATTTGTCTCGTTTTTAGTGTATTCTGCAGAATTATGTTTCCTTTATAAGTTCATATCTTTCAGTGATGGAAAAAGTCTTCTGATCAAGAAAAGGGTGTTTCCCTCTTACACTCTCTCTTCTCTTCTAACTTCTGCTAGAATAACAACTGAAGAGAGAATGAAATGTATGTTGTCACTTATTTGTATTTGTTCTCTTATGACATAGCAATAGCTTATCCATCCCAGTCTTGATGTCCACAGGGTGAGGCTTTCGGGTCTGTAAGACTGAGAAGGAATATTTATACATAGAAAAATGTGCGTGTGATTACTTCAATTTTTAGATAGAGGCTAGGCAGAGCGATAGGCTTACAAAGCTGTAAATTTGAGAAAAGGCTGAAAATTAGTTAAGTAGTGCTGGTATCTAGATAGCAGATAACCTGAAGAGGTGCAAAACTCCAAAGTTTTTGCAATTAGATGCACGATTTTTGCAAGGATAAAGAGATGGACAGCTGGTTTTAGTTTTAATCTTACTAACATGCTGGAAAAACATTGTAGGAACCTGCTCAGCATGTTAACTAGGTGCAAATGCATCTATTTGCATGTTTCCATGTGCATGCATTTTAATTCCTTGATGTGTAGACCAGGACACACAGATTCTGTTTTCTCTCACTCGGGAGTTGAAGCCTATTAGACACTTCAAAATGATCATATCCTGTTTACGTAAAACCAAATAAAGAAGTTCACTAGCTGTTGGATTTGACATTCTTAACGGAAAAAAATTAGTTTCTCTGTATCTTTACTGCTGTTATGTTCACCCATTCTTTGTCTCGCTTATACTTGTCTGCTTGCCATTTTCTCTTTTGCTCCACTTTCCCTAAGAATTGGGAATGGAGGCAGGGGGAATTAAATGAAAGGTTTTAAGGACAAATTTAATATGGTAATAACCTGAAAAAAAACCCCAACATTTCCATAGTTTGCATTTGAAAATTACTTAAATCACCGTAGAATGTAGTGATGCCAAGGAAAATTCAAAAAAGAATTTTGGGAGCCTAGGAGCTGAATGTACCAAATGGGCCTCAGTTATCCACAAGCTACTTCGAGAGCCTTTGCATCCTTCCAGTCAGGCGATGTGCCAGGGCAAAAGCTGTCATTCTGGTCATACTGCCCTTGTGTACTCTTTGGTGTTGGGTCTGATTTAGGCACAGCTTTCCTGAGTGACACCTGTGCCACTGAAAGTCAGCTGACAGATCTTTAATCCACCTTGCATTTTGGCAGTTTAGATCTCTCTGCATGTAGTTGACTTGTGCCCCTTCTGAAGGGTTATACTTTAGCCGTAAAAATAAAGGAGATGATCTGTTAGCATGCACAGCAAATACTAGTTCTATTAATAGCTTTAAAAGTGTTCTTTATTTTATGAAGAACGGTTCAAGATTATCTTCTCCACTATCATTAAACTCTGTGTCACATGAGCTGAATATTGCAGTTAAATTAGAAAATATGCTCTGACAGTATCCGGATCTCTAGAATTATGATATTTCATGGCCAATTTGAAGTCAGTGATACAAGGATTACTTCATAAAATTATGAAGTAATTCTCCAGCATCCTAGTTGAAAGCCCATTTTGCCTCTATGAAGTAATGATCTATGTGTGACAGACTGATACTGTTGGGTTTATTTTCACAAGTGGGGTGACTGAAGTGGAGGGAAGGAAACAAAACAAATTTTTTTTGTTTCCTGAGTGGTAGTGTGAAGACTACACCAGGAGCTGCTTTCCTGACAGCACACTGCTCAGGAGCTCTTGAGTCATGTTTGAAGGCTAGATTGCACTTCTGCAAGTGGAACTCTGCCAGGGTATAAAAATCATGCTAGTCTGTAAACCTAAATTAGAACTTTCTATTTGGTGCTTTAAAAAACCCAAACCAATCTTTATAGGCCATGACAATACTTAATGACAAAGTCCACGTTAGGAGGTAGTGCAGGCTAATAAGTGAATGTGCAAAGTGAAAAAGATGGTGTGCATTTACATGAATACATATTTTGCAGAGGTTATATTCTGCACTAATTCTAGCCTGGTTTCCCTAACAGAACACTCCTTCAGCATGGGAAGGATTTATGTGTAATTCTGGAGTACATCTTCTAGCTTCCTTTCAGATGAAAGGCATCTTGTTTGTGCACTTTGTCCCCTTATTGAACTTTGGTTCATATAATACAGCAGACTTAACGGTGAAATTTACATTGAACAAAAAAAAAACACATTTCTGACTCAAAATAGTGTCCTTATGTGGACAGACCCAGAGATGATTATAAAACACCAGTACTGAAAGTCGGTATGTGTTGCACATTCTAACTGCCTTTCATTATGTGACACACAGCTCATTACATTCAGACCCAAAAGTATGAACAGATTTGTTTGGGGTGGAAAGAGCTCACTTTTGTCATTAAAAATTAATTTGATTAGATACGTGGAATCATAACACTAAGGTTCTAGAGAAAGTGCTGTGTGTTACATTAAATGGGAATAAATCCCGGTATATTTTTCAAGCTACCCGCAGCACGCGTGTGGCCCGCACTGGAACAGTGGCAGGCTGGGAGGCATGTTGTTCAGCAGAAGCTAAGCCTGTCAGAGTAGGTAGTGCCCCAGATCTACCTCAGATGTAATGAGACAAGCTGTTCTAAAATTCCAGTCTGCCAGTATGTATAAGGTGGTACTTTTTTATTCATCGAGTATAAGTGTAGAATAGATATCACTATTAATTTAAACACAGAATAGAAGATAAACACAAGCGCTATTAAGCAAAGTATTGGTGATATCTGTTATCCTGATAAAACTGTCAGTTACAAGAAGCCAATGAGAAATGTTGAAGAACAGACGTTCCAGTGCAGATGTGTTGTTAAGAGAAAGTGGGGGAAATAAATGATTAAGAAAATCCACAGTAACTTTGACATTGTTTTTCAAACCGTAGCTCGTGTAACTATCTCAGCATCTTCTGGTGTGTGTAAGTATGTTGATAGTCTTATGAGCACCCATCAAAAATGGAATCATTCCTGTCATTTTAATTCCCCAGTCCTGGCTGCCAAAACGTGGAGGTGTCTCGGGTTGTGATGCTCCTCTCTTTCCTTCCCCTGCTTTGAAGGAAAAGTGTCAGCTTCTCAGCTCAGAACGCCCCAGATGCTGGGATGAAATCTCTGAATGACTGAGATTTCCACATCCTGCTGTGAACTCTTGAATTTCACGTTACTGCTAAAGTCATGATGAATTGCAGTCTCTCGCAAAGAATAACAGGAACTTAAATTAAAAATCATGCAATATGACGGTGTATTAAAGACAACCTTTGTAACATGATACGGAGTCTGCAGAAGCATGCCACGTTTTAAAACTATAAAAAGAAGTGCGGTATACGGGAAGTTAGAAAGTGTTCTATGATAAATAGCGTGGAGCAGTAGGAGTGTTTGTGGCAAAGCACGCCTTTGAAGAGCTCTGTTAGGATGTAGGATGTTGATAATATGCATCACTGTTTCACTCTTGCATGCTCTCCTGGAAATAAGATCAGCTGGGTAATTGTGAGGGGTTTGGTTAGTACAGTATATAAAAATTAAATCCTGACCTTTCTTTGACCTGAAGGAATTTCCACCCGAGTTCAGTGTATACCAAACAAATTCAGAACTGAGCTGGGCTGCAGGTGCACAACACAGTGCTATGCGCCAAACCTTGTTGCAGGCAAAAAGGAGAGGCATACCTTATGTGTAAGGAGAAGAGTATATTGGTAGTATACTCAAAGCATGACAGTCTAATCAAAGGATTATTATTACTGATGTGGGTTTAATTGTTATGGAAAAAAAGAAAAAATGCATAATCCTGCACAGAAGGAGCCTTTCTAACATAGTTAAAATTATTCTGCAGGACACACATCCTATTATGTACCCCTTTTCCTGGTGGTATGCTCACCCTTCCCCTTCTGTCTGGGTCCTTAGGCTGCTGGCTTCAGTCTGGAGTGCTTGTGGCAGGGAATGGGTTGGCAAGGTGTCAGCATTTGGAGTCCTTTAATGGGAGGAAAACGATCATACTTTTGTGGTCCTCACTTTATCATTTACATGCATTCCTTCTTGTAAGTTTGCCAACATGCTTTTACACCTTGCTTTTCTTTTATCTGCAACTCCATGTTATATGTGATTTTTAGAATTTCTGTGAAGCCTTTCTTTGTTCTTTATAAACTATTTCTGTCCAGCTCTGATTTTGTGTTTATTTAACTGACCAGTGGTGAATTTGTAACCTTGGGGTCTCCAGTACAAAGCCTGGGCCCCATCTCTTTATTTTATGCCTGCACTCCACAGTATCTTGGGTCTCTGCTTCTCACAGCCTCTGCTGCCGTTCCAGGTCTGTATTTCTCTGCACTGTATCACTGTATGCATTGTAAACATCCCATTCTACACAGAGTAACTACTTTTTGCTATTATCTGAGTACAGATGTTAGTTGTACCATACAAAGATAACTATAACCATTTGGTCATTAGAAAAATTGGTGTTACAGCTAAACTAAGTGAAAATAATTCAGGCAGGTCAAGAAAGGTGCGTCCTGAGGCTTTGCAAACTCAGCACAATACCTGTGGCCTGTTATAAGCAATGGCAATAAAATATTGCTGGGCTGCAGGACGTCAATGTCTATGTGAGAGCCTGTGCAACTGGGAAGCTTGGGAAACCAGATAACCAAAGGATAAATTAGGAATGCTGAGGAAGACTTTTTTTAATATTTGGTTGGCAAGGAGCATTGTCAATTAAGTATTAAAAAAAAAAAAGTTATAGAATGTCATTATCATCAGACAGTTTAAAAATCAGATTGTCTTTGACAGAGGCAAGGACAAATATCACTCGCTAATTTGATGTTTCCATGGCTACAGAAGAAACAATTTAGACTTAGTTGATATTAGTGACTGCAGGCAGAGAGATTTCCTAGCAGGGGCTGTGTAGCCAGGAAGACTTTAGCCTGTGAGTTAGGACTGACAGTCTCTGCCCATTTGTTGTGGAGCTGAGACTATAATTTGCTTCTTGCTTCGAGGCGAAGGAGCGTGGACTCTGCGATCTGGCAGAGGTGAGGCTTGTGTCATATGGGTTCACCCCTACTTGGCCGGTTCTCCCAGGCAGAGCTGGGTGAAGCCAGTGAGGAGCTTTCATAGATGTTCTTCCAAACAAAACCCAGAAACTCCTTCTGGCTTTCGTTCTGCTCGGTGTCTTCAGTGGCCCTTTACTGATGGGCATTCATCCAATCCCCAAGTCATTAACAAGTGTCCCAGTAGCTGTAGAGACCGACTGGAGCCAAAAGTGTAAACATGGCTTCTTGAAAAGGTATGATGTGCACTTCACCCCAGGTGAGGAAGATCTTTAACTTTCTGTTTCTTTTATGTTTATCTGCCTGAAATTTCAGGTTGTTTCATTTGTCACCATCCCTTTTCCCTGTCGGAAAGATGTGGAATCTTAGCTTGCACTTACATGGGAAAGGATGATTGTCAGAACTTCCATTTATTTAAAAAAAAATGTACCAAGCTGGTATAATATTAGGCTTTAATATTTTTATCCTTGGTGGTAAGAAATAAATGGGGGGAAGAATGAAACAAATTACAGACTTTTTTTTTTCTTTATCCTAAGGCCTAAATTTCATTATTGTTAGTTCTGAACACCATATTTTTCTGAATATGCATCGCGTTCATTTTGGATTATTTAATTTAACTTCTTTCCAGATGAACTAGCTTTATTAAATGCTTGCCATGGATGAGCAAACAAAGTTTGTATAGACTATAAATATCTATGATTAGTCTTATACAGTATTTTGTAATTTGAGGTTTAACAATCATGTACAATGTTTTTATCCAAGCTTGGTAAGCCACTGTGGGGAGGAGACAGGGTGGGATGGGGGGAGGGAACAGTTTAAAATCCATTAGTGAAACAGAACCCAGGACACCAACTACTCAAAAATACCCCAAAAAACCAAACCTTACAGTCAGACCCCAGTATATGCCCACACCTAAGGCATGAACTGCCAAGAAACTCCATCAAACTATTAGTGCAGGCAGTTCAAGTTATGAATAGCTTCACTTGTTCATAGCAGGTGTCCTGGTTTCAGCTGGGATAATTTTCCTCCCAGTAGTTGCTGTGTTTTGGATTTAGTGTGAGAAGAATGTTGATAACGGGCTGATGTTTTCAGTTGTTGCTGTGAAGTCAAGGACTTTCTCCCAGTCTCCCATGTCCAGCGGATGAGCGGGTGTGCAGGAGCTGGGAGGGAGCACGGCCAGGCAACCAGCCAAGCTGGCCAGCGGAGATATTCCATACCGTGGGCGTCATGCTCAGTTTAGGAATGGGTTGGACGGAGGGCAGGAGTTCGAACTTTTCTGTGAGTTTGACAAGTTCTGCGACGCTCGCGAGTTCAGCAAAATCTGTGACATTTATGAACTCCAGGAAAGCTGTGGGTTCCGCGATCGCTGCTCAGGGACTGGCTACGCAATGGGTGGTGAAGGGAAGAGGAAAATTGTACTGTGTATAGCTTGTTTTGCATATTTATTATTATTAGTAGTAGTAGTAGAATTAGTGTTTCCTTTGTTGCTTTATTAAACTGTCTTTACCTTAACGCACGAGTTTCCCCTTTTGTCCATTTCTCCTCCCCATGCTGCTGCGGGGGAGAGGAGAGGGGTGAGCGAGCGGCTGTCCAGTGCTTAGCTGCCAGCTGCAAGGTTAAACCAGACCACAAGGGAGGGTGTACTCTAATGTATGTGACTGCAGTCTGGATAACATAGATGAGACAGTCCCCGGAGTTCCTGGCCAGTTCATATTCATTTATCTGAGGTAGTACAGAGACAAACCTCGTTTGAAGCCAGCTTGATCAAATCTGAGTAGAAGCCACATGGCTGCATGCATGTGGTCATGTTCATTGAAGCTTGGGGAGCTATTGCAGCTTCAGTCCTCTTTACAGCAAGATTTATATCTGATTTTGTACTCTCTGTTGAAAAAATCCAGTTACTTGACTCGTTCTGGATTCTTTGGAGACTTCTTTTTTAGTAGCCTTGCTGTTTTAAAGCAATGATTATGTAGTGATTTTCCTTGGAGCTGTCTTGCGTTCTAAGAATGAGCAAATAATGGCAAAGAGCCATTTGTAGTTGATTACAATTTGCTACCTATGGTTTAGTTGACTTGTGAGCTTCATAGTCAGTTATTGCCTTTGTAAAGTAATAGGTTTCCTTTGTTTATTAAAACTTATTTTTAAAAATTATTTATAAAGCCTTCCTAAACATTTTGTCTTCAACTCCCTGATTGTATACTAGCGATTACATCTTCGATGACCATTGTGAATTCACCTTATACTTCAGCAGTGTACCTTCAATTATTAAGGGCTAAAAATATGTCAGACTGGCACAGTAATTTTTTAATGTGTTTTAATAGTGTTGCTCCCTTCCTACTGAAGGTTCAAAATGTCTGTGGGCATTGTTAACTGATCTAAACTTATAAAGACTAATCCAAAGCCCAAGTGTAATACGTAGCTCATCACCAGTAAGAATGCTGACAGGAAACAAAAAAATATCTTATTTTCATATTTGGCACTTTTTGTTTCTTGCACTGTGATCATGTAGATGGGATGAAGTGCCTATATTAGCCTATTTGAGCTGAGATCACCTAGTGTGAATTACATGAGGATCTTTTAAGAGTTCAGAGGCTTGCCTAGAAGTCCTAAACATGTAATTTGTCACAAAGAGATCCTTTTACATATTTAATTTATATGCATTTAAGCCCTAACTTATTACTTGGCCATTAACTTATATGAAGCTTGTCATGTTATTCGTCAGTGTTGCTGCTACAGAGATGCAGTACCGCTGATGCGTTTCGGGAGTGGTTTGCACTCCCGTTTTCTTACCAGTTCACTTGGGTTATTTAGTGCTGAAGTAGCTTGATCCTGTAATCAGCAATCGATTTGTTTGTTTTACTATAACTGACCTCTTTCCATAGTGTAAATTATTAAAGCCAGGTTGATTATGGGTTTATTGAGACATACAGAGAACTTCCCCGCAGAGCAAGAGCGAGGGCTTGTTTTGTAGCAAACGTGCAGCAGCTACAATGTCCTTTGGCTGCCGTCCCACCGCGCTTTACCCCAGCCTGGTGCCTGTGTGCCTCTGCACCCCAGGGCCTCCAGGTGGGTAAAAACTGTCGTAGAGGCAAGGTCAGGTATGTGGTTTATGTCTCTGTATTCGCGTGATGTCTGAGTAGTTAGGGAAATGTTGCGTTGTGAATTATATGAAGCGATCAGGCCAAATTTACAAGAAGTGGCAAAATTGGCTGTGCACGAACATAGGAGGTGATTTCTGAAAAATATTGATCAGATCAGTAGCAAAGCACGTAATTTTTGTTCTGAGTCTCTGGGATGCTTGCCAGAGCCCTCTGATAGCTGTGGGTGACTACTTGTGTTACTGTTCTTATGCTTCAAGAATGAAATAATGTAATAGTGCTAGTAATTCATGAAAGTGGAACAAAATCTGCAAATAATGCACATAATGTATTTTGTGGAATTGAGTAAGCAAAACTATAATTTATGAGTGTAAACCTTACACTAGTCAGGAAGAGGGGAATATGGCATTTCTGTTACAGTTGTTCCTTGATCTGAGGTTTAACATCACGTACACATCTAGCAAGTACGTCTACTGCACTTTGGTTTCGCATGTAACTTGTAGGAGTACCCAGATTAAAAGGTTTAAAGATTCAAGTCTTTAAGTGGGCAAAGTTAATCAATAGTGTGACTTGATGCTGTAAACAAATAGAACTCTGCTCTGCTAAAAGTAGTTTAGAGATTCTAACTATACCTTAATGAATATACCAGTCGGAAAACCTACGGCATGCTGTGGCCAAAGAGGGAGTTAGTGCTATGAATGAGTAACTTTAAGGTTCCGATATGTGTGACCAGCATTTCTGAAACAGAGTGTTCACCAGAAGACTTGAATGGTAGGACAGCTCTTAGGTTTACTTTATTTCGGTGTATTTTTATCCTGGAAGGAAGTGTTATATTGTGTGATTTTTGTGATGGTTCTAAGGATATTTGTGTAAATTACTTAACAAATTTACATATGTAGGTTAAGTTCGCTATGCAATGATCGGCTTTAGTTGTAACAAAAAATACAAATTTCACAATGAGAAGTAGTCACAAATCATAAAGTGAAAATAAAGAAGATATTCAGGTTTCTGAAGGAATGGGCAAGAATAAAAATACTATGAAGTGGTATCCTCATCTTTCAGAGAGGCATAATGTGATATTGGAAGTATAAATTAGAAGGCCTCTATCTACCCTAGTCTAATAGTATAACTTCTGTGTAACTCAGTTCTAAGTGTTAATGAAGGTGTCATTGCTACAGATTAATTTATGCTATTTCAGTCAGACCATCAGGGAATCGGTTGAAAAACAAATGTATTGAAGAGTCTGGTGTAGTGAGTCAAGACAGGAGGCTGAGCAGGTGTTCTTTGGAGCAGGTCGTGTATTTGTGTCCCATATACAACTCTAAACAAGGGAACGATTCTGAAGGACTATGGAAGGACTATGGTATGTCTTCAGTTTCCAGTAGTATGTAGTTGTTTTGCAAAGTAGCCTGAAAGCTTATAAGCGTTTGCAAAAGCGGCAGAGAATTTGAAGTGCATGGTTAGAGCAGAAATACTTTGATACGCTGCTACTAGCGATGTCACTTGGCAGAAAAGTTAGCACATCTGTGTTCGTAGTCAACAGTGAGCCGTACCACCTAAAAGTCTGATGGTAAAGGTGCAGGCTTTATTAATCTTTTTGTGGATTTTCTAAGTCAAAAGACATTGACAGAGTGGTGACAGATAGGAAAAACAACGAGGCTTCAGCCTTGAAGAGGAACTTCAGCAAAAAGGTCTGTGGTAACGTCTACCCCTAGGTTTTGAATAATTTGATTAAGGAGTCTGTTTACAACTCGGCGTGGTTGGAACGCTCCCTTCAGTATCTCCAAGTACTTGGAGGAGTCCTTAGTAAACACCAGTTGCTCGTGTTGTGTAGCATTGTAGTTCAGCACAGTAAAAGATACTTTTGTTTTGATACAGTTTAGATCCAAGCCACTGATCTGGAGATGAAACACTGCTCTGAGCTGTGTGGTTTGCCCTCTGCTTTCAACTCGCTAAGTGAAATAGGTTCTTTGCCCCTTCTTTCCCAGTTGTAGATACTGATGAAATGGATCACTCTTCAGTGAATATTAATGGGTTTTGAATGACTGTAACGCTGAATCAAGGAGTGAATGATCTCAGAGAGAATTAATGTTTCTTTCACCACGAACTGAAACAGGCGAAACATCAGCATTTTGGAAAGTCTACCTCTGATAAGTCCAAAAGGGACAGCGAGCAGAGCCAGACATTGGTTATAAAGGTAAAGCAGATTACTTGGCTAGTAAATCTGCTGTGACATTGCTGCTTTGTGCAGAGATTAAATTCTTCCTGTCTTTCCTCCCAAATGCTAGCTTTTTAAGGTCATTTCCAGACTTTTACAGACAGTATTTCGAGAGTTTTAAAATCATTGAATATTATTAATATGTTGAAACAACAAATTACTAAGTTAAACACCAACAAACAGGTTGGGTTTCTTTTGTGCAATTTAATGGTACGGCTGAAGTTCCCACATAATCAATGGTAGTCATGAGTCTTACACATTCTGAAAGCGTCTCCATTTGGTGTAAACGATTGGTGTTGATTATTGCATTTTGATGTTTTTATCTAGATATTGAAATAAATGCCACAAACATTACAGCAGCTGTATTGATTACTTTGCTTTGATTTATGTATTGGTGTTTTTTCATCTGTGACTCAGACATGCATTTTGAAGCTCTAATTAACATTGGTGTTCTGACAAACCGGAATGGGCTTTTCTATTAAGGGGATGTAATTTCAAGCGTGCAATGCGAAGACTTGCAAGCGGAGTATGTCACAATACTTAGCCTTCTTAAAAACAAAAAAATTGTTTATTACAATTAGTGTTCCCTGAGGAAAACTTAAGACTAGTGTTTGACTCCGTATGTAACGTCTCTGTATTTTTGATGTACTTCAAGTATATAGCTGAAACACAAGTCACTTCTGGTTTTAAATACATGAATTAGGAGACTGTCTAAAAAATACAGTATAAAATGAACTACACTAGATGAAATCACTTTTTACCCAGTACTGACTGATGCTGAACAAACCTGGTTTGTTCCTTCAAAACAAAACCTCCAAGAACAATAGCGCTATCCCTTCCGGGCAAAGCGGGGGGAATAGAAAAATGGCATCTATATCATATTACGAGACAGAGTAATCCATTACCAGGAATCTTGTGCAATTTTGGCTAAGGTTAAAGATCGGTGTCTTGTCTTTTCGTGGTCTCTTCATTTTGTTTTTTAAACAACTGATTTTAAAAATGTAAGTGAAGAAAATTACCTGTTTGACTGTTGCACTACAATTCAGTCCTTACTTCTGCACTTTTCAGAATGACACCGGCCATATGAACTCTTAATACTCATGTTAATTAATCCTGTAATCTGTATGTATCTGTTAATTTGTACAGATACAGTTCTAGCAGTTTCCTGCCACAGTTTATTACTAAGGAAGCAGCTGTACTTGGATGGTACTAACTGAAGGCCATTCCTACTGTATTTTAAGGACTGTCTATGATTATCAAGGAGAGGAATGGATTCCAGCTTGCTAGCGTGTGGAGCAGTAAGAGAACCCTTTTGAACTTCGAAGGAGGACATTGTATAACCAAATTTTGCTGATGTTTCAGGTACACTAGCTATCTAGGGGAAAGTGCTTTTTTTTGGCTCTCTCTCTATGTTGTAGCCTGTGCACCTGTGGCAAGCAAGAGCACGCCAGCATGTTGGAAGACGCCTGGATACAAACAGGCAGTGGCTTTGGGTGGCAGCTGTCTTCAGTGGCTTTCTTTCTCTGAGAGCCAGAATGAAATGAAGTTGTCTTTTATTTTTTATTTTTTTTTTCTCCCCAAGCTCCATTGTGTGTCATTGGTTTTCATAAACTTTTTTTGCACGGATCAAGACCAGCCTCATTCAAAGGGCTGCTTCAGTTCTTATGCTTCTGAGCCAGTCTTGTCTGGCTTGTTGAAGAGCATGATGGTCCATTTCACCTCTTCACATAGATGTTACTCATTTGCACACTGGATGCTAATCTTCCCATTCCTTCAAGTACTTGCAGAATGGGTACCATTATCATAATTTTACTGTGTTTATCCAACTGTTCCAAAAAAGCAAACCACAAAATATTTCACTTTGTGCTGTATACCAAGCACGTCTTGTGATACATCTGGGTGCTGTTTTGTTCCTCCTTGAAGTAACGTGGTCTTGTGATAGGTTTATGCACAGGGCAAACAGAACAATTGCAAATAAGCCTTCAGCCTGCAGGAGGAAGAGTGACAGAGAGGCTTCAGCTGGGACATATAAACTGTATTGACTTCATTATAGGCAATAGTTGCAGCGTGTCAGCCATGTACTTGTGAAGCTGTGTGTTTAGAGGAATTGCTATGAAGAAGGAATTGAAGGACAACGTCCCAAATCTACTGATGTTACAGTTAGTGGGTGATATGACAGCTGCATGAGGAAACTGTTGTGTAGCATGTGTGTTCTGGACCTGATAAGAATCTTAATTCCAGTCCTGAATAACTGTCAGAATCAATATGGATTCTTTAAAAGCAAAGACACTGATCAGTTGCGTATCTTTAGCTGTGTCTGAAACAAATTGGGGAGATACTTAATTATCTGATGTAGTTTAATTTTAAGAATTGGAACTTTCTCTTTGTATACCCTCCTAATGTATCCTCCAACATGCCTTCCTGTCACCTCTCGCAGAAACATAATGTCCTTCCCAAACTTTTCTTGCCCATCATTCTGACCCTGTAATTGCACTCTCTGATCTCATTGCTGAGTGAGACTGGTGCCTTATGCGGCAATCTTGAGTAATCATGTAATTAAAAAAAAAATAAATACATAAGCAAGGGAGCAGGATTAAGCCTGCTCAGAAATGTCTAACCCTATTCCTTTCTCACCACCCTGCACATCTTTGACGCTGTCACAAACAGGGTTTCTATTCTTTCTTTCCCAAGTTTGTCATATATCAACAGAGGAGTTTAAACCTTCTGTAGTATATTGTGGTTCTCTAATGTGGTAAAGGCATTAACTACATTGTAAAGCAGCAAGAGAAAACTGATATCTCTATCTTGTACTGCATCAAATATTATAAATAAATGATCTAATGGTTTATGTCTGCAAAGACAGCTCCTCTATAGGCCAAAGCAAATACTTAATGGATGTTCTGAGAGATAATTTTATTAAATCTGAGATTGAAGTATGTAACATGTAGAATATTCAACTCTATTGCCAAGTCCTATAAACTGTGCAGTCCCATTTAGCAATAAAGTGTTAGGAGTACAAATCTGTTGTTAGTAATAATGAAGTACAAGTGAACATCAAACTTTTCTTTTTAACAAAAGAAATATTAATTGGGAAGGTGTGGTGGGAGATGAAACTGTGACCTGGCTTAAGAGAATTTTTTGGATTCCTTGCTCCAAGACCGAGGAGTGGACCAACGGCAGTACCACCGTTGTACTGCATTTTGAATGCTAACAAAAATAAGTTTTGCTTTGTTGCTGAAAATGCTCCTCATACATTTTTGCAGCCAAGCAAAGAGGAGCACAAAAAGCCTCTGCTAAATCTGGGATGACTGTTCCAGACAATGAAAATGCTCTTCAAGAATTGTAATATCCTCGTTATGGTGGAAACTGTTAGGCAGGATAGAAATGTATTATATATACAGTCATAAATGGACTGAGACATCCAGATACTTAATTTATCATACGAAAATTAGTAGCTAAACTCCTGTTTGGCACAGTTCAATGTCCCAGTGTGTAGACTACAGCAGCTCATTTTGGCCTATTGGATCATTTTATATTTGGAAAATGATAGTTCATGTCAAGAGGGTGACACGGATAAACAAGAACGAGCCAATGCCAGAAAGTTACTTCTGCAATGGCAGTAAGGACAGATGGAGAATCCATGGCATTTAGCTCAGAATAATATATAATTGCAGTACTGCACCAGATCCCTATCCATCAGCAAGTTTCAATATTTTTTGCCAGGTACCAAAACCTAGGTTATTCTTATACTTGAGATTAGAAGCTGTTTTTTCACCCCTTCATATAAATATAGCCCTCATTTGCATTATCATCTAGTTCTCTAAATGTCATTTTTTAAATATGAATTTATTAAATGTCAGTTGAGCAGGGTAATTTGAATAGTTATTTTCTCCTACCATTATTCTATTGCCACTATCCTATTATTAAGGACATTTTAACTGTTGATTGCTTATATTACTGATTGGAACCTTTGTTTGTCTATGTTAAAAACAAGATTTTTTTTTTTATGTGGCCTGACTTTTCTTTTCCTCCATTAGAAGCCAATGCAGACAATGGAATATAATTGCAAAATCACAGTGCAAATTCCACTTTGCTGAGTGGCATTTTGTCTACCGCCGAAGATAATTCCTGTCTTCTTTCCACCTCAAGCTGAATCTTGGTATCTTTGTGATTTCTCTTCATTTTGTCTCATCAAAAGTTTTCCAGAAGAGACTCAGTTAATTGCAGCTGCAATTGTCACTATCATATTATCAATCTTCTACAAAATCTCGTTCTCTAATTAATGTTGCAACATATGTGCAATAATCTGTCTGCTACTTCTGCTTTCTAATGAGGCAGATACTTACAATGCTTTCTTAAGAAATAGTAATGAACTGACTGGCTATGCATGCTGTTATTAGCTAATAAATAAGGTAGTGGTAGCTTTTGTAATCATCCCCATCCTTCAACTCTTACATCATCAATGTTTTTACTCATCATACCTTTAGATCCAAATACTGGGGATTCGATATGTGTTTGAAATTGGGCAATTGCTCATCCTCGACTAAATGAGCAAGTCAATATGACTTGAATATATATTTTCTTTAATTTTTTTCTTTAAAAAATGTAGTAATAAAGCAGGATACTCTGTAAACTCGGTATCAGGGTACCGTGCGAGTGGCAATGTTCTGTTTGTAGTGACATCTAGTGGAGTAGGGGTCTTCTGACTAAGTGGAAGAACACAATACAAACATGCTAAAATGTGTTAAGAATAAAACTGTTCATGAAAATTAATGAATTTCCTCTGATAGGAAATAGGACTGACCTTAGATCTATGCATTAATTTACAGTAGACGTGTCTTGAAAGTCCTTTGTAAAAGAGCACTTCTATGATGTATCTTACATAAAAATCATGCACATATTTTTACAAATAATCTTTCTCATCTTTTTTTTTCCCACTAAATGAAACATAAGCCAGTAGTAGGACTGCTTGTGAATTGAGATAAAAGACATGCTGTTTTTGAAAGAATAACAGTGCTAGACAAGTGTGCATAAGTTCCTGTCGTATGGGCAAATAGAATTCAATAAAACTATACCAAAAAAATGAATTACTCTCCCTTCCAGCCTCACAGTCACCAAGATGTTCTGATGCCACATTCAAGCTGGATTTTTAAATGCAATGCTTTAAAAAATGATAAATACTTATATAGGGATAAGCTGATTGCAATAGGCTAGTCCCAGCCAACTAGAGGCCACTGGTGGTGACTGGGACAGGCTGGCGATCGGGATGATTTCCAGTTCAATTAGCCTGACTTTTAGCTAGTGGAGATCTGATCAGGATCAAACACTCAAGAAAGTGTCACACACACAAGAGTTTTTTCCTGACTGAGCCAGACAAGCAGCTGTTTCAAATGATGTAGCCAGCTTTATGTATGGGGTTTTATTTATTCTTTTGAAAGATCATTTCATCCCTTCCCCTCTTCTCCCCCCACCTTTTTTTTTTTTTTTTTTTT
>Ga0065711_1035735_pt1 | contig 21909 bp, 13 predicted proteins | sample Hoacrofraction12_FD_59098 | JGI IMG/M metagenome (GOLD analysis project Ga0065711, IMG submission 59098) | Hoatzin crop microbial communities from Cojedes, Venezuela - Epithelial fraction 12 v2 (version 2) | ecosystem: Host-associated > Birds > Digestive system > Esophagus > Crop | place... | reverse complement strand
TTCCTCTCTTTCCTCTCTTTCCCTCTTTCTGTGACAATTTGTGATATATTTTTGGAAGTCACAAGTTGGGATATAGCTGGACTACGACCTCTCCCAACTGGAAAGTCTAAAGAGAGTTTAAATGTAAGGAATAATCTATGTTTATTCAGACTTTGTTTCTGTTGCAAGGCTCTAAAACCTGCAGAAATACTCAACCACGGTAATAACTGTTCAGAATAGTTAGCTTATACATGAAAATCCAGTAGGATTTTGAATTAGCATGTGCAGGTGAACCGCTGTGTTTCTAAATGCTTCATCAACTTTCGTCCGAATATAGCTTTAGCTATTTTTAGAAAGTGTTTATGCTCAATGGTTTAAAAAAAAAGTTACACCAGTGATTTCACACAGAAATACTAGGATCAGGAAATCATATCCACCTAAGACAGGTCTCCACAGCTCACATATTGTGAAACTATATAGAAAGTACTTTCCTACTATTTAGATTAAAAACAGAATCTGAGTGAAACAGCAGTGAAGCAAAAAAACGTTGTGTTGGTTCAATTAACTTTTACAGTGTGTTAAAGTAAACCTGAAATTACATCAGAGTAAGGCAAACATATTTTTTTTATCATCCTGATAAAATCATGCCATGGTGTTTGTCACCTGAATAAGTCCATAAAGTACTTGCTTGTAAAGCCAGAGTGCTCTCTGCTGTAGTATAGTAAATAATTTTCTAAAAATCGAACTCAGCTGAGATGAAGGTCAGTGCTTCCTCTTAGTACAAGCCTGGATTTTTTTGATGGAATTTGGATTTTGCTATTCCTTGTAACAGGAGTTTAAAATTCTGTAAGCCAACAGAAGTAAAAACAAAATCAAGGTAAATCCAACTCTTTCAGTAGCTGTACTTCTTGTACCTCAGCCTGAAACATCCTTCATTTGTACAGTTTCAGTTATGTTCCTTTGTGCACAGGAAACACATAAAGTCTTATCAGAAGTTTGAGAGGAAGCACAAACCCTGCTAAAAAGCAATTTTTTTGCACTCAAAAAAAAAAAGACATTGCTGATGAGTGATTTACTGAGGCAAATAAAAATGTCACTTTATAATGGCTTACAGGATGCAGTATAAACTATCACAGTCAAGAAGGCCAGAACTGCATGCGGGATGCTAATTCTGGAAGTCACTTGCTGGTCGTGTGAGCGTGAGTCATGCATCACCTGCAGATATAGTGGTAGCACATGGGGCTAAGTGCCACTCAGCCCCAGCTTCAGCTCCCCGTGCTTTGCACACCCTGAGAGCAAGGCGGGAGCCCTGCTTCCCTCATTTCTCTTTAAAAGGTGCCTTCCTTTGCTTCTCTACACAGCTTAGTAGTGCAAAGAAGTTGTGCAAATTGAGGCAAATAAACATTTCTATACAATAAAAATAGCTCAAGTATTTTACACAGGGATCACACACCCACTTAAATTTTGTGAGTAAAGATACACTAGGTGCTGTAGAGTAATGCTTTTAAAATTATGCGTCATTCTAGGATAGTAGCGGGTGTTCATGCAGCTCAGCAAAATAAATTAATAGTAAATATCCCCTTACACTTCCAATTTTCTCCCCAGCTTTTTGCAGAGTGTCTTTCCCTCCTGCACCACCTCTGCACTGCACAGTGTGATATGTTCTGCTGGAGCAAATAATTCCCATCTGCCAGTTCCTTTCCAGCAGAAGGCCCCTAGCATCAGAGACACTTTTGTAGTTTTTGTTCATCACCAGCGTAAAACTGTCTAGCCTTTTGGGACCAAAATTCTTACTTTGCTCCTGGGTCACTGAACTCAATAGCAAGGATAACTAACAGCAATGCAATCACCTGTAACACAGAGGAGGACAGTGTAGCTCTTCTATTGGTTTCTTCTGGCCTTAAACTCCTTAAAAAAGTATTTCAAAATGGTTTTGTGACCAACAAGGCACAAGTGCTGACAGAACAGAATCAGGCAGCATGATGTTTTAACACCACATCGTTAAAACTACGTGAGATCATGCAATTAATTTTATACAAGCCAGTGAGTGCCAGCAGCTAAGTATCTACTTCCTACACATTTACATTACATTCAGAATGGGACCTTGAAGACAAAAGGTTCTTTGTCACAATGCCAGCACGTGCCTGAGATCAGGCTACTAAGGGTGAAATAATATCACGGTGGCTTATGTGCGTAAATTTGATAATGCTGTTGCTTTCAAGTCACCTGCAATATACTGATCTCCCTCCACAGTGCAGTGCCTTACAACCTCCCCAGTAGGCACAGAATTCAGTGTGCATTGAAGTAAAGATGGATTTTTATACCCAATATGTAAAGCTGTGTACATTAGATCATGTGTCATTGTAACTCCCACAGGAATCTCCCCAAACACTCTAAAAAGGCACTTGTCATCCTGAACAAGTCCAAAGAGAAAAAATGTTTAGAAAGTTTTCAAGCTACAGTAAGCCAAAATTGAAGGATACTTGGAAAAAGTCTTTGGCAAGAAAAATATACCAACATGCATGTCAAAGCCTTCCCTAACATAAATTGAGCAATACTGATTTACAGCTGCAGATAGGCTCTTTCCTAAATTTTAAATCACTACTGTAATAATTTCCTTGAGCTGAAACAATCTGGAGACCTGCGCATGTTTAGGTATACCGTGTGTATCTGCAGGGGCACAGGTGCTCTCTGAGTTGAAATCAAACCATTAAAACAGATACATAACTCCAAAGAACTCCAGCTTACTGTCCCAGAGAACGAACACCTGAGCTTTCAAAGAATGAAATGCATAAGGAGATTGTAGAGGTTACGGTTAAATATTGCTGTTGAGGACTAAAGTATGTGAAACAAGCAAAAAAATACAGAAGTTGAGAAATTAATCGGTGATTGATGTCGACTCTTTGGTCGACCTCTGCCTGAGGAAGCCCCTAGCCTAAGAAGTATCCAAGGATGGGAGAGTGGGAGGGGATAAGGGAGATGTCATGGAATAGACTCCGCTCTGCACGCTTTTCCTGATTTTTCTTTCTTAGCATTGGCTATCAACATTCCTCCCTGCCACAGGGTCCTCTGAGCTAGTAGAGCCGTCCTCAAGCCTTTGTGACAGTATAGCTCCAAAGCAGTTTCTTCAAACACTGTAGACTGGAAGCAGGCTGCATGAAAAGGCTGTGAGAGGGCCAGATGAAGACATCCGATCATTGAAATCGTATCTTTCACTGACATCATATATTTCATTGAAAACATATATTTCAGTCTGCTCTGATGGAGTTCAGGGAGATTTCAAATAGCAAGAATGCTAAAAGATTCGAGCAGAAAAGAAATAATTTATAAGAGTTTTACTATTTACAACTCTAAAAATTCGACATTGGCACTGACTGCCAGTCACTGACATCCCAGCCTAGGGATGCTTGTTTGTCTCCCTTGACTGCAAAGAACTTCAACATACTGGAAAGCCTGGAGCTGAAAGTAGAGAGGGTTGGACATCATCTACTGGCTTCTGTTTGTAACAGGCAATAAAATTTCATTTAAGTTGAAACCTGCTAAAGGCATTTGACAAAATATCTGTTATGGAAGTCAAGAATCGATGACTTGTGCTCAAATGGAATACTTTAACTTCACTTTTCAAAATAACTTTTAGTTTAGGGTTTTGGTTTGTCATGTAAATGTACATACCATGAAAGATCAAAATCAGAATAAAAAAGTACATAACTTTCTTGAAACTACAAAAAAATCCACAGTTGATTCAAGGTTTGTTGGTTTGTTTTTTTATTTCTGTCAGAAATCCAAAATATTTCATTTTGTTCCATTTTACAGTGGGATTTCCAGTGAAACTATGAACCATGCTAATAAACCCCAAATCCCTCAGGACCAAGCTGTACATCTTCAGCCAGTCTGAGCTTCATTCATATTCTTCCCACACCTTTCACTTTAAAAGTGATAGAGACAAAAGCAAATCCCCAGTATCAATACATGCTGGGGGATGAAGGGATTGAGAGCAGCCCTGCCAAGGAGGACTTGGGGGTACCGGTCAATGAAAAGATGGACACAACCTGGCAGGGTGTGCTTGCAGCCCAGAAGACCAACCGTATCCTGGGGTGCATCAATAGAAGTGTGGCCAGCAGGTTGATGGAGGTGAATCTGTCCCTCTACCCTGCTCTTGGGAGACCCCACCTGGAGTCCTGCATGCAGCTCTGGAGCCCTCAGCATGGGAAATAAAATGACTCTCTGAGAGAGTTGGAGCTGTTCAGCCTGGACAAGAGACAGCTCCAGGGAGATCTTATAGCAGCCTTCCAGTACCTGAAGGGGGGCTCATAAGAAAGACGGGGACAGAATTTTAGCAGGGCCTGTTGCGACAGGACAAGGGGTAATGGATTTCAACTAAAAGAGGGTATATTTAGACTGGATCTAAGGAAGAAATCTTTTACAGTGAGGGTGGTGAAACACTGGCACAGGCTGCACAGAGAGGTGGTGGATGCCCCATCCCTGGAAACATTCAAGGCCAGGTTGGACGGGGCTCTGAGCAACCTGGTCTAGTTGAAGATGTCCCTGCTCACTGCAAGGGGGTTGGGCTAGATGACCTCTAAAAGTCCCTTCCAACCCAAACTGTTCTATGATTCTATGATACAAAACTCTTACAGGAGTTTTATATCTGAAGAAGAAGTTACCAAAAGCTTAGATATCTGATGCAGGGGGGTGAGTTCGTTTTTGAGGAGGATAGATAGTCTTTAGGTGTGGTGGTTTGAGTGTGAGTGTGTCCAGAAAAAAGAACAGTGTAAACAATCCATTGCCCCTCTTTCACTAGTTGTGTTGAGAACACTGAAAATTGAATAGAAAAGAAAAAATGAATATGAAATTCATGTATTGCAGGGTGACAAGCTTCAAGATTATCAAAGCACTGCAGTGACTAATTTGATGTAATAGTTAAGAATTAAGAAGATATTGCCTGAAGAGAATACACATGGTAAAAAGTAAACTGTATTTGCTCTAATTAGGTAAACAGTGCTTTTTTATGGTGGTATTTGGGTAGTCATTATAAAGGTGATCAGTGAAAAATTATTCTTTGGAATTTCCTAGTCTAGGTGTAAGCAATTTTACCTGAAAATATACTTTTCCTCCTTCTTTATTATCTGAAAAGCAGGTATCTCCTTCAATAATAATATATAACCAATTGAATAGACAGGCTTTCCTTTAAACAAAAACATTTTTTTAAACTATTTTTTTGCTGCTTACATGTATACTAAATCAAATTGTCTGTGCTTTTAAACGAAAATTTCTTTTTATATCAAACCTCAGCTATGAAAGGTCCACCTTGGAGAGCACTTTAAGAAAAATAGCTTTAAACAGATCACTTGGGAAATACTTTCTGGCAATTCAAGGCAATTGACAGTTGTTGTTCCTTAGAACACTACAACAGTCATGTTGAGGATTTGGGAGGTCGTGCGTGTTAGTTATACATGCGCAATAATTGCGCTGCATGGCAGCAGTTTCAGTCCTGCTGCTGAGGCTGTGCAGAGTCACTTTGCACTTGGACTGATCAATGCAGGTTGTACGTACAGTAAGTCCCACATAGCCGGTGTCTGTCTGAGCAGAAGTTATGAGTTTTGGGAATCTTGGAAAGTTAGGGTCCATGTCCTATCCTTCAAAAACAGCACTGCAAAATAGGAATGAGATTCTGGTTTTCTCAGTACTTTCTTGTTTCTGAAAAGATTTTTTAAACTGAGAAGCCCTTTTAAACAGTCTGCCACAAATTACTGAACTGTTGCCAGTCTCAGCCTGAGTCTGAACCATTAGCGGAATGTTAATTACAAAAGTGACTAGAGAAGTAGAAGACAGTAAGTCAGTTAAAGACAGGGAAAGGAAAAGTGGAATCTTTCTCTTTTGTGTATTAAATGCTCCTTCTAAGCAGTCAGCAAAAGAGATCAACTTCTTTTCTCTTTTTTTTAAGCACAGCCCTGGACTTCAGACTATTTCACACATGTATATGAACTGAACAGCAACTGGGGCAGACAGAATTTTGCTTGAAAAAATGGAGAGAAGTTTAAAAAATGTAACATTTAGCAAATGTCAAAACATACTCTGGGCCAGGTTCTTACTTGGTGCTGCTGGGTGTTAGCGCCTTTGGTGTCGATGGAATGGTGTCCAGTTCCAGCAGGTGCACTCCCAGGCCACTAGCCCAGTGTTTGCACCCTATACACCATAGAGGAGATAAAGGAATACTGAGAGAGCTTTATCTATTTACCTAAAGTAAAAAAGCTAGTTTTCATGGGTGAGTGCTATAAACCTGTTGGGTGAGAGCGTGTGCTCAAATCAAAAGCTACATTGTTTGACCTGTTCAGTACAGTCTATTGGATTATCAGAGCTGGTTTGCTGTTTACCACAAATAGAGCAGGCTTTGTACTTGCTCTGACCTTTGGTTCAGAGTTCATCCTTTGAAGCCTTCCTTCTCGAGATTGGACTGAAACACGTTTTTTGTGTATAGACTGGCCAAAATTCTTGCTTCAAGTATTGCTTGATGGTCATAATGTGGAATGTTTTCTGGCAGCAACAGATGCATTAGCAAACTTTTTGTCCTTGACTGAATGAAGACAACTTATATGTCTATATGGTTACTTCTCATGGCTACTGACGTAGTTACGGCAGTATGGGGCTCAAAGCGGCTGAGGTCCTTTCCTCATTTGTCTCCAATAGTGCTGTATCCATGAAGATTAAATTCAATGAAATGGCTCAAGTGATTCAGGAGACTTTCAGAAGACAAATTTCTGAAAGTAAAATTAACCCCTTTGCGTATTTCTGTAATGTATAGTCTTCTTGACTTTGTCTTTCTTCACCCTCCTCTGCCTCATAAAATAGTTAATGAAATATTCCTCTTCTGCCACTGTCAAAGCCCACAGTGCTTTGCCTTCTGAAACTCCTCTCCGATGCCTTCTTATCCTTCAGCTCTTCCTGTTCTTTGTGCTCAGTCCTCAGAGTGATCTCTTCTTTCTTCCTGTAAACTTGGTCATTCACATAATTGTTTTTTCTAAGTCACCACGTACTCAACAGGACCTCCTTTTTGTTGTTAATTTTTCCACTTACATCCTTTGAAAAGTACTTCTCAAAATCTGACTTCCACACTGATTAGTGGACCACCACAATTCAGATATTTCTGAGTGGATTTCTTATCCACATTGGGTTGCAAATGAACTTTGTGAGAAGAGAATGTTATATTGCCTTTTGAAATGTTAGCTTGCATGCTGCACCTGCTGCCTACATAACAAATAATTCCTAAGATCTTGCTCTTGTGATTTACAGTATGCAGGTCAACAGTACAGGGTCTTGATGACATGACGTAAGATATTGGTTTTTTAAGCACACTGATCTTCATCAGGATTACTTTTATACATAACCCTTTTAATTTGCCATTTCATCCTTGTCAATCAGCACCTAGCTACCATGGTCATGCGTACTGTGGCAAGGAGTTAAATAATAGACATTGTGGAACATGCCTTCCAACACTGCAGCCACAGTTTAAATCCTTTGAAATGCAAATAGTTATGCATAGGACACTTCACTTCTGCTTCCCAGTGCCTGTCTATAGATTTAAGGCCTCTCTCTCATCACTTGGTGCAGGGTGGTACTCTAGGCTGCCTTATTCCAATTGCTTGTTTGGTATCTTCCACAGAGATGGAAAAGTATCTTTCATCCAAAAGCTTTCCCATGGTAACCTACTCCTTGCTCTACTGATTTCTATGTGTCTGAGCCTTTTTAGTACTTAGATAGACAAAACCTTTGTTTTAAAGTCTCAGATGTTTCATTGCTGTTTCTACAGCCAGGTGAATGACCAGGAAAAAGAAAGAAATCATTTTTCTGATCCAGGGAACCTTTAAGGAGGCTTAGCACTGCCTAAGCCCCTTGGAGTTAAAGAGAAAGTAGCAACAAGAAAAATAACTTCTGCAGTGGAAAAGCCCTTTCAGTGTCTGTATGTGTCTCAAATGGTTTTGTTTGTTCTTCAGACTTCTGAATATTTAAAAACATCTTCCTCTGATAAGATTTCTGTATAAACAGTCTTGATTTTGCAACTGCTTGCTGCAGAATTTAAAAGCTGGAAGAAATTGCGGCAGCCTTTTTTACCCTATCTTTTTACATCTCCTAAAATGGGGAGAAGTGCTTCACTTACACCTTAGCAGGCCATACTGTGGGAGCATGGGGACTGCTTTTCCTTGTTTTTCCTAGACAGAGCAGATTAATGGATAGTGGAGGGTGAGGGAATAAGAGAAGCTGTGGGCCCACTGACCCATTTCTACACACAGTCCAGCATGGTACCTGGTTAATCCCGGTGTCAGATATAATCTCTGGACTGCCTCTGCTGCAATGGCATGGCACAGCAAGTGTGAAAACAATGAGTTGATGCCTCAAGCCTTCTCTGCTCCACACAGAACAAATCCAGGAGTCTCAGCTGCTCTGCATGAATCCTGAGCTCCAGCTCCCTGATGAGCTTGGTAATTCTCTGTTGGATTTGTTATAATGCCAATGTCTTTCTTTCACTGGACACAATACTACAGATTTTCTTACAAGCACTGAATGGAGGGGAAGACCATTCTAGACCTTTGACTTTTCTAGACCTGTTGACTATGCTCGTACTAATACTGCCTAGCATGGAGCTGACTTTCATTGCTGCCAGGGTACACAGCTGGCTTAGGTTGACCACAATGACCCCCAGCTCTTTTTCTACACTGTAGCTCCCCAGACAGTCAGCTCCAAAATGTTATTGATGGATAGGGTTGTTCTGCTTCAGGTGGAGGACTGCTGTCTTTGAACTTTGTGAGGTTGCTGATGGTTGATCTCTACAGCTAGTTGACATGCCAGTGTAGAAACTGCTTCCCCATCTTGCTGTTGTCAGGAAAATTACTGAGGGAACATTCTGCTTCATCATGCAGGTTATTAATGAAAATGCTAAACAGTGTTGACCCCTGAGGAGTGTCACTTGTGACCAGTCTCACAGTGCCAATGCTCATATGTGCGGTGTCAGACCCGATGTGCACTACCATGGGTTTTGACATAGATGTCTTTATCTACCAAGCTATGTTTTTACAATCAATGAAGAGATTTAATTTGTGGTTGCTTAAGTAAGATCTGATTTATCTTTCAATTTGCAGTTATTCAATAGAACATGTCTGGCCATTCTAAGCTATACTGAGCTTGGAGATCAAGCACAAGGCTTGGTCAGAATTTGTTTTCACCAATGAGAATGCAAAGGTTTTAATGTAACCAAATCCAGTATAAGGGAGTAATTTTAAAAGATTATCTTTCCCATCTAGAGCACATATTTGCATTGTGGTCTTCTGACCACTTGGGCACATTCAGAAGTTTTTCCAGGTTCTAGGGCTGTTCATTCCAGTAAGCTATTTTTCCACTTAACAGTATAAAACAAAAGAATGTTTTTCTTTTATACAAATCTTAGCACACTAGCAAAATATCTTTCTCTTTCTATATGAAATCCTTCTGGAATCTCTCTAAAATTATACACGCTACATGTGATGCTATATGTAGTTTTGAATCTATAATAGACCAATTGCACTTAGATATGGCACTTCTCTTCCTCTCAGCACAGGACAAGTTTCTACATCCTTCAGAAGTACCTAATGATTATTATGGGGCAAATCTATTTTTCCTTGCTGACAGAATCTGTTGACACACAAGTCCTCACTTTTAAGGCTGTTACTTTTCCTTTTTTCTCTTCTAAATAAGAAACAGACTTTCTGGGAGATTTTCATGGCACATTTTCTGTTTGTTTTCAACAAATGGAAAATGATTATAAATGATACAGTTTCCTAACAAGCTACAGTGGGTATAGTCAAATGACAGGTCTAAACAAATCCATTCCTATACTGTCCTGTTGCCAGCAGCTTAAAGCATTCTTCAGTTTATCCCCTTTAATCTAAAAGAAGCCATTTTCTGCCTTACTTCAGTCTCTTGCCAGTCCCAGATCATGACAGTAACTTATTTTGCACACATCTTTTACTTTCAGAATCTTTTCTTCACTTTCCCGGGGATGGGAACGAGATGGTGGAAAGCAGAGGAAAAGGAGTAATAAATAAAACAAATGCTACTTGTCCCATCACTTCTTACATGTGGACAACTGTTCCTTTCTTTAACACAGTGCTGTCCAGCCTTAGCACTGAACAGACCATAACATTTGTTAATGATGTCAACAGTATTGCCCTTTGCTAGGTAGGAGTGAATGTTGCCTGTGGCAAAGAGGTTTTGTGCTGAAGTATGTGAGCTTTTTTTTCCAGTATTTTAATTTCCAGACAAGAACTCTGTCCAGCTCTTTTCCTAATGTTGTGATCTTATGCTTTAAGACTAAGGACAAGGCCAGAAAGAAATATTGTTGAATATTTCTAGGTTTATTAATCCTTAATTCTTGTTTTTAGGGAGCTGTGATTTTATTTTCATATTTCTGGACATACTGAAGTGTGTCACCTTACTCTAAGTATGCTGTAACCAGCTGTAGGACATGAGCCATTATATTACTTTTTTTTGTGACTTTATACCTACAATTTTCATATTTTTATATTTGTGTGGGTGGTTGATGCAATGTCTGATGTGCTTCTAAATAAGGAGTCATAAATATGTCTGACAAATCACCTCTCGTCACCTACATAACTAGAGTACACACTGATGAATTAAGCTAGGAACTTTCTGGCATTGAAAACAACATCAAGCCTCTCTAGACAAAGAGAGAAAAAGCACAAGATTATATCTCAGAAAATATTTGAAAAAATTCTCCACTTGTTTTCAAGCATAATTTCTACAACTACCATTGAAGCCTCTCAAAAGATTTCATGCTGGTTCAAGGTATGTATTGTAGATGAATAAGATCAAATTGTCACTAAATGAGGAAGAAAAAAATGAGGATGAAGCCCTTCTAAAGGTCATTTTTGCAAATGCCCCCTTGGAAAGCAAAAAAAAAATGTTTTCCTTTTCTCTGTCAGAAGTGTATATAGCAAGGTTCTCTGTAGCCGTAAAACATAGAAGACTCAACTTTACGAAGGCAAATCCTGAGGTAGAATTGGATTTGTTCCATATCTGACCTTTAACTGGCATTTATGTAGTTGTTACCAGCAGGGTGAAAGCAGTCTAGATTCTCCAAGACATATTTTTGACATATTGTTTCATGGCCTATGTATATACCTAGTATATTTTCAAATCTTTCAGGTCATAAACTGTTATTTTCCTGAACATCATATTTTACGGGATTATTGGTATGGTAAGAACGGTCTTTTTAAGACTGGCACTGCATTGTCATCACTGAAGAGTGTTTAGACTTCTAGTAGCAGGACATTAGAAAAACTGGAGTTGTCCCTTGCCTGTATTACTCATTAGCTGTGCAATTAGCTCCCACAAGATTTGTATATACATTTTAAAAGTCAAGAGGATCATGGAAAATTGCCAGTGCTCCGTTAAAAGCATTGACATTTGTATTATCTGCTTCAGTCTTCTCCAGTAAAGACAATGCACAATAAGCAAAGTATTGTAATATTTCAGCTCAGGTTATTGTACATTAAGGGCCAGACATAGTCAGATGATCTGAACTCCACTGAAGATGGAGCTAGAGTAAAGGCAATTCCAATTGCATTGCATTTCATGCAAATAATCTTGGAGGCTAAGCATTCCTGGGCTTGTCTTGTGCTTGGATAAGAGACCATCTGAAAGTCTCAGATGCAGTAGGCACATGCCAAGACATCGTGGCTGAATGCTAGACCACAGAAAGTGAATGAGTTAGAAGGCTACATTCTCCCCCTCATCACTGGTGTGTGAGTCAGAGTGCTAAAGTTACCAGTACTGTTTTCATTCCTTCAGTGAGAAATGCCTCAGGAGAATACTGTAAATGAAAAACATTAAAATTAGAAAGTGAAGTTGTATGAAACTTAAGCTTCACAGGAACCTTTAACCAGGATTGAATAATCCCATCCTCTACGATGCCTAAGTCTCTGCAAAACTGTACAGATTTAGCAAAACTTGGCAGCGTGTCTCTATCGGGACCCATCATAGGGTGAGGAAATAGGTGTTCTGCTGCTGCTGCTCTTGCCGGTCAGGCAAGTCTCAGATACTATCACATGCATGGAAGCTTTTCTCTATCCACCTGTCCTTTTATGGAATTGAAGAGCTTATTTTGGACCCCATTTTAGCAGAGAAAGTGAAAAATCTTCTCTGCTTCTGAAAGGAATCTCCTTCAGCCATTCAAGGAATAGTATGATGGGGGAGGTAGCCCTGTGCAGTACAGTAACCAGCCTTTCTTCAAAGCAGAAACCTTGTATGGGAGGTTCAGTACTCTAACGAGGGCTCCTTCTTCTTTGTGTGAAGAGAAGTGGGGTGTATGGACCACTGAGGGAATGCAACAAGTATGGGGGAAAGGGAACAGGGAACATGCAGAAAAAAATAACCTAGTGAAAAAGAGAGGATAAACTACTTATTGTTCCTTTTAGGCTAGATTTTCAGTTCCCTCTTTGCAGTGAAACAAGACTATGAACTGATAATATCTGTGTCAAAGATCATTAGTTCCAACATAAGATAAGATACTTTAAACACACTGAAAATTTCTGAAGCTGAAATTTAATATTTGGCCCGATAATAACAAGGCTTAAAGACATTCTTATGGTAAAGCAGAAGATGTGCAACTTTTAAGATGACTGGGTAAATGACATACAATCAGAAGTATGAAGTCCAGAGGAAAAGCAATGATAAGCATTGTCCTCACTGCTTCCCATCACCCAAATTCTGAATATGGAAGTTACTCCACATTTGTGTTGCAGAATTACTCTTCACTGAATAGCTCTTTTCACTCTTTCATACTTTCCTTACTTTCTGGCAGTGAAACACATTCTTTTCCTCTGTAATGTAATTATATACAAACTCACAAACTTGACCATATTGCCATGATGTAGCATCACCCGCAATCTGGCAGATGCCACTGACTGAAAACACAGCTCTACTTTAATTTCAGTCATACAGATGAACTGTTTCTATATTTAAAAACACTGTTTCCATGGCATGACAGCACTGTCTGTACATACTGGGGACTGACACCAAAGCTTCTTTGTGCGGTGATTTGGTGCTCAGTTCTCTGAAGCAACATTAATTCAGAATAGAATGTGTGCAATGATCCTTATTTCAAGAGATTCTGAATTTTAAAATAATTTTGAAATTACAGTAATTGTTAATATCATTGTCACTTATGTTGCCTTACTCAGAACCTGTGTTTTTGATTTTAAACAGCTGTTTACCCCATTTACTTTAGTAAAATACTACCTTACAAAAGGAAGCAGGGTCAGGATTATACTTGGAGATCCCCCTACTCATTAAATTCATTTTTAATTCCCATACTTCTTCTACAGACATAAAAGCACAATACACATACAGAATCTTCTCTCTAATACAGTGGGTTTATTGTATTCCAGTGTAAGCTATCGCAGCTCCAGTGAAGTTGATTAGATTATAATGCCTATGACTAATGCAATGGAGTAAGAGCTTGAGATCTTGCTAACATCAAAGTACAACCAGCATTGCCCTAATATGAGTTACAGAGAAGTCACAGGAGTGACAAACAGTTCAGTTACTTGAATTTCCTACCTTTTTTCTTTATTTGCCATTGAAGTAATTTAAAATACTGCCTTATAAATTAGTTTAAAGATGTGTGCTACATCTTCATTATTTTCCTTCAATTTAACAAAGGTGTAAAAACAGAGGGAACCCTGGCCCGTCATATCCTAATAACTTTCAAATGCAGAAAGCTTGATCTCAGTGTTTGAATAACCTAATTTCACCTATGCTTTATGTCAGCTAGCAGCTGCAAAGAACAAATTCCCAGTGTCCCTGTCATTGTCTGAGATATATAATGTTTTCCTTTGCCCCATTTACAGACAAGCAGGAGTTATGGAAAATGGAAGGCTTTGTCAGGGTTGTAAAAAGAGCTATGAAGTAGTGCAGTTGCCTAAATCAAAAGGTAAAACATGAATTAATCTTATACAAAAAAGTCAAAATTCATACTCTAGAAGAGAAAATCACAGTATTGAAGAACCAAAATACAAGGAAAAAGAGAGAGCACTTAACAGCCTTCAATCCCATTTTTTTCAGATTTCTCTAGGCAGAGTTTCTTGGAAAAAAACTCTTGAAGATCCGCCTTTGAATGGGATATTAAAAGCACTGTCAATAATGATGAGTGTTTATAGGTGAGGAAGTATTTTCATTTAAGGTCTGATTAATCCTGTTGGCTTTGAATCACAGTTCATCACCATAATTTATAAAGAAGCAAATGTAAAATTATTAACTAATTCTCCTGGAACAAAGCATTGCATTCAGGTTTCCAGATAAAGTTTTCATTCAAATGGTATTTTTAAACAGCCGTAGTAATGAACATCAAGAATCTTAAATTTGATCTAGATCACACTTTTTTTCATTTCTGCTTATAAAAGTTAGTCTTTCCTACAGCAATACAAGGGATAGATGGTTTTAGAAGAAAAGTTGTTGAATTACACTCTCATTCCAATAGCTCATTAAAACCTGTACAAGAACTAACACTAGCCTTCCAACATTGTTTTGGTTTTGTTTTGACATCCCACCAATTGCTTTCCACAAGCTCTTGGACACTATAATCTACACTAGAAAGTTGCTTCCTCTTGGATATACACTGTAGCTTCCTTTGTTCTCTTCTCTCATTGATGGTCTGGTTGATTCTTGGTCCCAGAAATGAATAGAATGGACTACAGTGAGTGCTGTAAAGTCAGGGATGTGAGCCAAGAGGCAGACAGAGGTGCTTATTGAAAGTCATTCATCCAGTGACTTCACTGAAAGTGGGAAATGAATTTCTCATTAAAGGAAAATGTTTGCCTTTTAACTTAACTGCTCTTATACTCTCACATCATAAGGCACGTGAATGCTACTGGGAACACAGAGAAACTGAGATGAAACACCCCAGTCTCTGTGAAAGTCATTCTAGAAATTCCTTCTGTATTGCTATGAGCGGTTAGGAAAAAATGCATTTGACTGTCAAAATATTGGATGCCATAGGGACTAAATTTCAGTTTTACTCCTTGATAACTAGATAGGAGCAGGAAGACATACTTTCTACCATCTTGCTGTTGATGACAAGCAACATATGTCTTGTAGACAAGACCGTGCAGCTATGGATCATCTGAAAGTTAGCATATTATATATCCCCTTGAATGTCCATCACTCAAGGTTTGCTCATAAACTCCAGCTTTGCCAACATGTTGGTGTGCTGGTTTTCAACCAACACAAGCAGCTCTGAATTTATTATACCGTAACCTTCCAGTTGCTTCTGGATAAAAGTCAAGATATTACCCCTACCTAAAGCCCCAGACCTTCACTGTATTTTTTTAGGACTGTGTGGTATTCCCTGAAAGTATGAAAACACATTCACACACTTCACACAGAGATGACATCCCAAACTGCGATTACAGTAAATTCCCAAACTCTCTACTATTTTATAATACCTTTCATGTTTCACAGTATTTATTTCCAAGGTAAGAATTCAAAGGCTCATTATCCCTCTGATAGGTTGTGAACTTTTAACCATAATTTGAAACTGAAAAATCAGGAGATTTTGTCTGATCCAAGTAGTGATGCATCAGCCGAGTAAATACAATACTGAATACATTTGTAAGAGTGCTGCAAAATTTATTCTGTTCATGTTTAACATTTCACATACTTGTATTGTTAAAATTATATTTAGAAGATAAACTATTAGGGTAGTAACTACAGAGAAAATCTTTCAAGGACAAAGATCCATTGCTGCTGATGGGGTCATGTAAGGTAGGACTTTAGCTGTGGGCACCTCTTAAATGTCACTGAGAATTTTTGCGTTAATGTTGTAGAGAAAGGTGAGCGAGTGTCATTACTACTATGATACTGATCAAAATCACAACAGTATTTGGATTGGAAACTATTTTGTGTCGTATTTAATGTATATACTTGAAATTGTATTTGTAAATATTTTTGTACATATATGATGGCATGTTGACACCTACCTATCCATCCATCTGTGGGTAAAAACACTTAAAAGATAATAAAACACGTTTAGACTGAGGAGGAAGTGGAAAAAAAGGAAAGCTCGGTTGATTAATATAGTGACAGAGGTTAAGAACAGATCACAAAGTCCTACCACATTAAAAATACTTTTGGGATGATTTATTGCATTTACTTTTTAAGACTGGAATATTAATAACTCTAAAAGCTAAGGAAAGTTTATCACTGACAGTAATAATGTTTTTATAGTGTCAGAAAATTAATGTTATGTTTCTCCTAGAAAGAAATCCATTCTTATTTGGGAAAAAAAAAGAGGATCTCGCAGGTCTGTGCTGTTGGACACAACCAGGAATGCTTTCTTCAGCCCAGGATGAAGAATTCACCTTGGATAAGGTGAAGTTGGTGTCCAGGACTGCAAACGTGGCACCCACATCTACTGTGCATTGAAATATGCTCTCTGGCATTGGAACTTGGTATACTCTGCAGGTCCATTGCTTGGAAGAGCTGGGATAAGCTGGGGCCTGAATTCTGGGATTTACTTCCTGTCAGGAAATGAAAAAAGCAAGACCTCGGATGAGCTTGGCTGTCAAGGTTACTGATGCTGAGTGGAATCTAGATAGGAAGGAAACAGAATTTGAAGACACATCTGAATGTGGAAGGAGACTGTTGATGTGAGATGTGACATGAGAACAGATATAATTTCAAGGATTTATTAGCAGTTGGTCTGGCAGAGAACACACAGGCAAGATTGGCAGAAAGGGTTGGTAACATAAAAGGACCTGGGCTGATAGCGTTACAGAAAACAAACAGAAGGAAGAGATGTGACGACAACTAAGCCTCTGTAGGGGTTGAGACCTTTGTATCTGGAGCATAGGAATTAGAAAATAATTTATTGTAGATAACAGGAATTTGAAAGTAGGTACTTATCTTCTGCAAATAGTCTTTATCACTTTGGCCTTACCCCTTGTACGAGGTAAGACTATCTTGGTGGCACTTACTTGAACAGATAGCAATATGAACAGCTGTAAAAGCTAAGTGACGGTTGGTCCTAAATAACTTTTTTTCCCGGATTTATAGGCCCATATTCCCTAATCTAAGGTGCCTTGACTGGACAATTTCACCTTGCACCTCTGTGCAGAAAGAACTCTGCATTTGGAAAGCGTGAAATCTTGCTCTAGCACTGAGCAGTGCAGGAAGTATATTCTACATTCAACATCTGAAAATCAACAAACATAATAATAATAATAATAATAATAATAATAATAATAATAGCAACTTGGGGAACAAGCTGAATATGGAAAAAATAAGACAAAAGAAAAGAGAATTCATATTGCATATTTGCCTGCAAATTTCAGCAGCCTTAAAACTTGTTAAGTAGTAAGGCAAGATAATCAATAAGAGAATGTATATTTAAAGTGCATACCCAAACTACCCTCCTTCCCCCACAGTTACAGGTACTGGGGAAAAAAAAAAATATATATTTTTTGTCTGATGAGACAGAAACAGGGTCTGTTTTGGTTTTGCTGCAAATGTTCCTAATGTTTTGTTCCTACCTCTTAGGAACCACAATTAAAATATTGAAAAACTAATTTGCCTTTGCCTCAAATTCAGATAAGCAATTTTTTCCCCACATGAAATTGCTCAGCAGAACCATTGCACAGTTTTGAAAACAATAATAGCTTTAAAACTATAACTTCAAATTAGCACTGTTAGGAACTGATCATGTTTAACAGTAGCTAAGCGAAAAATGAAATGCCGATTAACTACAACAAACTATTGAGAAAATCTCTCAGAGAAGATTAATAAAAGAGCTGTCACGGAATTCAAGAGAAAAATATCAGAAACCATATGGGCAGCAGCAGGAAAATTAGTATGAATTGCTTCCTTCTCATCCTAGAGTGGTCAGTTTTCGTCACGTTAAGTGTCTCAAAAGTGAAGTGGTAAGAGAGAGAGAGATGCATATGAGACACTGCTATGAAAGCACTCGAGAAAATTACTAGTGAAAACCTGAAGGACAAATTAGACACAGCAGATGAGTAAACAAGATCACCAGGTCAGTCTTGATAAGGGTGTGATACTGCAGAGGAAGAAAGGTTTAATCATTTCTCTCTTCCCAAGGAGTTCTGCATGTTGAGCTGCTGTGGCTGATAAGGTTTTCTGGAAAGAGAAAAACAGTAACACTATATGCACATGAAGCAAGCTGTCCTGTCATGCACTGTTACATTTCTGCCTGTATTGAATTTTCTTGTGTTGAAAGCTTATAGCACCCCAAAGAAGTCATGGATTAACCACTGATGATTTACACTCTTAGTACCTAATTCAGATGAAGTTCAGATTTGATATCAATTGATTGTCAACAATTCATTTTAGATTTGTCTTGTTTATAAAGAGGCCTCATCAAGAAGCTCTGATCTTTCTTTAGCTTTATTCTTTTTAACATGGTATTTCATACATCTGTGTATCATTTCCAACTAATTTTTTTGTATCTAAGATAAAATCCAGTTTTGCATTGTACATCCAACCTAGTTCTACCCAGTTCCCAATTCGATGTGAAGCCAAGCAAGGGTTTAAAAACACTGTGAAACCCCCCTAGACTAAAATATTTTCTTGGTATTGTTCTTTTATTTATTTTTATAAAAGATGTGGAGAACTGAGCATCCCATTAATAAATGTCTAGCCAAGAAATGTGCAAGGAGTCTTTGCTGTGTATCACTTTTATCTATTGCAAACTTCTATTTGCTGCTTTTATTTGGTATTGTTTTACTTCAATAAAAACTTCATTTTGTATAGCCAATAGACATCAAGACGCAGAACATACAATACAATTAATAAGATTCTTAGAGAATGCCGCGAATAAAACTTCATAGTGTCATATTACCTTCATTAAGGAATGGAAAGTTCTAAAATACCTTGTTTTAAAGAGACTCCTCCATAAAGAAATGGTATTGATGTACCAGTTACTGGAGTCAAACCCCCACATTTTACTCTTTATTCTACTGTCCTCATTTTAATGATTTTAATTTCTTTTTTTTCTCCAGACTTGAGCTGCAGTGACTTACTTTTTTTCTAGAAACTTTCCCTGCAGGGTGTGTATGTGTCATATCTCTGTGCCCTGGACATAGTTAGGAGCAGTCATGTTGCACTGACCCTCTCAAACAACAGTTGAATTTTGCATTGTCCTCCTCACTCACACAGAAGACTGGCTGCCATTCCCCTTGGGCATCCTCTTCCACCACTCTGGGCAGGAGGGTAAGGACACCTTTAATCCAAGATAAGCAGTGGTGAGTGCCCCAAACCTTCCAGGCAAGTCCCACCCCTCCTGGCTGTCAGTGTGCCACTTGCCCTGGAAGTCCCACACCTCCTCCTATCACACCGTCTCTTTGCTCGACCTCCTTCTGCCCCTTTTGGGTAAAACGGCTTACCCACGTGTAGGCAGGCAGCCCCGTGACTGTGACAGTGACCCCTTCCAGTTTATCCAGAAGTACAGCAGAACAAGAGGCCCCTGACTACCACATACACCCAGGCCACCATTTCTGAAAACACCTTGCCTCACAGGTTTGCATACTGCTCTGCGATTTGCTGGTTGCCATTTTTTCAACCCGTCATATCCGTGTGATCTCATAGCACCCTCTGACTGGCTGCCTGTTTGCTTTGCCCAGGAAGTGCTATTATACAAGAACTTATACCTCTTCTATACTTTTTTATTTCTTTTCTCTGTTTATAGAAAGGAGTGTACAAAAGTGCATACACATATTTTAGGTATTTATACACTTTATCTATAAATGTATGTGCATATAGGTATCCAAATATAAAGATACAGAAATTAAACAAGTATATCCACAGAAATGTAGGTATATAATGTATCGGACATTCTTTAATAAGAGGAAATTAAATTAATAATTTAAGTTTAAATGTACATATGAAGTAGTTTTAGTTAAATAAAAACAAAAGGGAAGTTTGTGGTCTTCCACTTTACAAGGCTACTGAACCAGCCCCTACATGTTTGGAGAGGGGGAAGTTCACACAGGTGTGGGACCATGAGCAAGTTACTGCAAGCGTTCAGTCTGGTCCTGTCTGGCCTGATCAGCTGCTGCTTTCAGGAGCCGGGAAGCTGTAGGACAAGTCTAGCTGCCTGTCGTGATGATGCTGGCCAGCTCTGACTGCAGACTGGAGTCTGTAAGGAAAGAACGACAGCAAGGTGCCACAATCCAGGGAAAATCAGTCCTATATGGCTGTGGTATCCCTCAGGTTAAAGTAGCACCAAGGTACCTTTGGCAGCACAGGAGGATCAGATACCATGGTGTGGGAAAGCAAACGGATTGGTGGCCAGGGCTGGCAGTAATGCAATGCAGGTGGTTAGGACAAAGTGTCCTTGGCAAGGGAGTCTTCTCATCTCTGGGCTGAACATTTCCAGCTATTAACCTCTCCTCATATGAAACACACTCCAGTGTATCAACTTTTTGGCCCTGTACTGGGCTTGCTCCATTAAGTCTGTATCTTCCTTGTCCATTCCTTCCTATGTACCTTCCTCTTTGCATGAAGAACTGGATCCAGCACTCCAAATGTTGTCTCACCAGGGTTTAGTAGAGAGGAAGGATAACCCAGCTGGTAATGCTCTCCCTAGTGCAGCCCAGGATATCCTTGGCTGAAGAGGATACTCATTACATTTACAAGTAACATGACCTAGTGAAGAAGTGAAGTTGAAAGGAACTGAAAGACTGCTGCAGGACAGAATTAGAATTCACAATGATTTTGACCAGATGGAGAAATTCTTTGAAAAAATTAGGATTAAATGCTGCAAGGATAAATGAAAGGATCCATGTTTAGGAGGGCAAAAATGTAGAAAGAACTATAGCAGACCTGTGAAAGAGAAACTAGTTCTTATAGAAGATGACAAGATGAACACAAATCAAAAACATTATGCTCTTGCAAAGAGACAACCATCATCCTGGAATAAATGAGGACAACCCAAGAAATGTAGAAAGAGAAGTTCCAATTACACAGAAGATGGAATTAGCCTACAATTCTTTTCAGCTTTTGAGAGGTCTCTGGAAGAATACTGTCTCCATTTTAATTCACCATATATTTAGAAAAATGAGGACTTAGAGAGGTCAAAGGAAACCCCTACATATCAGTATGAAGAACTTACTCTATGTCCCTAGTTCATCCTGAACAAATTCTGTTCCTTGTGAATGACCTGTGATTTCCATGCTATGCCTTCCTGCCAAGGCTGACTTGAACTCCTGGATTGCATCCTGAATTCACTCAGAAAAGAAAAACCAACCTCTCACTTTTTCCTGCCTTCCACTTCCAAGACCTTCATCCCATCCCATTCAAAAAGTCTATCACAATCTTGAGAAATCTAGAAATAAAGACATAGCAATAATGACCTGTGAACATGGCTTAAAAACAACTGGATACTCTATAAAAGGTGGTGGAAGAGAGAAATAATGGCAGTTTTCAAGTTCATAAATCACTCCTAGAGAGAACGGGATCTGTTCTTCAGAGCACTGTTTGGCAGGATGGGAAGAGATTAAATCACAGTAGGAAAATTCAGCTTGAATATTACGGAGAATTCTTAACTATGTAAGGGTTTGATTAAGCACTGGCTTATATGATCTGGGGAACCTGGGAAGTTCTCATCACCAAAGGTTTTCAAAAACAGTTTGGATAAACATTTGTGAGCACTTACAAGGGACAGTGGATCCTACCTATGTCAGGAAACCTCTGACTCTCCATGCTTTTCCTTCCCAATGTCACTTTCTGTAACAGATACTATACTGAAGGCAGAAAGCTGCAAGGATTTTCCTTCAGAAAGGGTGGAGTTTAGGGTGGATAAAGTGGCTTGTGAGATCTAAACAATGCTTTAATATTCAAACCAAATTCAAAATAAGAGATACTTAA
>Ga0065711_1035734_pt1 | contig 21910 bp, 8 predicted proteins | sample Hoacrofraction12_FD_59098 | JGI IMG/M metagenome (GOLD analysis project Ga0065711, IMG submission 59098) | Hoatzin crop microbial communities from Cojedes, Venezuela - Epithelial fraction 12 v2 (version 2) | ecosystem: Host-associated > Birds > Digestive system > Esophagus > Crop | place... | reverse complement strand
TAGGCCCCCTCCAGGCACTGGCAGCTGCTCTAAGGTCACCCCGGAGCCTTCTCTTCTCCAGGCTGAGCAGCCCCAACTCCCTCAGCCTGTCCTCGTAGGAGAGGTGCTCCAGCCCTCAGATCATCTTCGTGGCCTCCTCTGGCCCCGCTCCAACACACCCATGTCCTTTTCATGTTGGGGGCTCCAGAGCTGGACACAGGACTCCAGGTGGGGTCTCACGAGAGCGGAGTAAAGGGGAAGAATCACCTCCCTATATCCATCGACTGTTAATACCTATTGTCAGTTTAAACTATTTCTTGTTACCTGGTGGAATTACAACATATTTCTCACAGCCTGAAAGTGTGTAGTAGGCATCATCCAAATAAATATTAGAGATGCTTCTTGCTGCAGTGACCTTCCAATCATAATAAAGTCCGATGAGATGAGTGTTAGGCTCAGACAGTGGACTTAAGGTAGTGGGGGAAGGGATATGGCACGAAGACTTTTGGGATGCCTACAGTTAAATGCACAGCGAATGGTTCCTTTAAATGGAAAAACAGCTATTCTGGGTAACCTTTTGGAAATAACCTCATCTTTATTTGTAAAAGCGACAGAAGCGCTTCAAGGCCTAAACTGTACTGGCAGTCAATGGGACGTTGGTGATGGAACTTTGAAAGGGCAATGTCATCAGGATAAAAAAAAAATTCCTGTTTATCCTAACTTGCTTTTTTCCTAGATAAGCAATAACTATGTTGCTTGCAATTTTTTTTCTCTCTTCGTGTTTATTGGATTTAGTGTGGTTATGTTAACATTCAGATTTTTTTTTTAAGTCAGCAGAACATTTCGTAGAGGATATAGTCCTCTCTTTTGAGATTTGTTTAAAATTTTAAATTAGGGTATAGGAAATAGTTTCTTGAATTAGGTTTAGTTTGTTTTAATAGTATCTTACAGCTGTGTTTCTGAGATTGAGGAATAGAAGGTCTCAAGCAGTCAGAGAACCCATGCTTTGATTTGGGTTTTCTCTTAGTTTTGGATTTGCTTACGAAAGACTATTCAGATTTTTTTTTTTCTGTCACACTGATGATGCAACATTTGAGTTGCACTTAACTGTTTGGGAAATTATTTAAAGATGAGTTAAATTACTACTGGTTCAGAAGGAACTTACTCAGAGTTCTTTGCTCACCAGTACCGTGCATAACACAGTCACCTGAAGGAATACAGGCATTGGTTATTTGAACTGGGTTCAGAACTTTAATGAAGATTTAGAATTAATTTACTTACTTTCTGTTAATTTTGAAAGGATGCCTTGAACGGAGCTCTTCGGTTTTAGTTTTATTTATAGAATCGTAGAATCATTAAGGTTGGAAAAGACCTCGAAGATCATTAAGTCCAACCAGCTTTATTGATCAACTTTGTGTCACCAGGGCCAATGATCAGGTGCTTCTACTCTCTTTACCACAGCTGGAGTTCCCCTGTTCCAAATGGGGACAAACAAATGCTGGTTTGAGCTGCACAGTAAGCACACTTAGGCAGGTGTCTGTGACAGCCTTCGGGCACGGTTTAAATCTCCTGTGCCGGGTTATAGTTGTGTGCTCTTGTCAAACCCCGAAGCCTTTTCTGACCAGAACTAATGGCAGTGACGTAGATGCCCACCTATGGTCATGTGGAAGCTAGAGTCTGTGGTTTAGGAGGTGGAGGCTCTGCATTTAGGTCCTCTGCAGCCCGTCGGGATCTGAACCTACAGCCTCAGAGCAAGCTCTTGCCTGCCAAGGAGTTCGGTGTCCTGGCGGGGAGCGTGCTCCGTCGCAGTTCTTAAGCTGGCCCTTAACGCGTCCAGAAATGCAAGAGCAGAGATCAGCAAAAGGCCAGCAGGCCAACAGACAGGAGGAGATCTGACTCTGGGAGAGTGAAAGTGGAGAGGGTTAATGGTTATAACACTCAGCGAAGATGAGAGGGAGGCCTGGTGGTTGTAGTTGTTGAGGGAGTTGGCAACAGTCCATTGATGAAGTGCTAGATTTTTTTTTTTTGTTTACTTTCTTTTTCTTCCCAACTTAAAAGCAAAGTGAGCTGGGAAGCACGTGTTGCAACCTGGCTGATGCAACCTTGCAAAGAATCGAGGTGCCACTCACTGCCTGTTTGGCAGCATCTCTCTGCTGGAGATGATGGCACTTTCTGAATTAAAAACGCCTTGTAGGTGCTTTCTCTACATGATGTGACTTCTTGGTCTGGTAAATCCTATTCGAAATCTGTTGTGTGTGCTGTGCCTGCTGCTCTGCTGATAAAAGCACAAGCTGCCTTGGGAGCACAAACTGAAATCTCCAGTCCAGCTGTGTGACTCAAACGCTTGGCTTTGTCGTGTGGCCCCGTCCTTGCCGTTGGTTCTCAGATCTCTTCCCCAAACCACTTGCTACTTTAGGTGGCTGAAAGCATCCCAGAGCTGCTCTTGCGTGCTGGTCAGCAGGCACGTTTCCAGCATTGGTTCTCTGCTGCTGCTTGCTTTCAGGGCAGGCATTGTACCCAGAAGGGCTGAGGGGAAGAATACGCTCCTGCAACGGTTGTGGTTAATTAACAGTGAGAGTTAGGCTCACTGTTAAACTGAACAAAGTGGTGGGTGTCTTCCTTTCAAAGCTGTGCAGTCCACCATACCTCAACGACAGTGATCTTATGTCTCTATCCAGTCATGTTCTGTTCTCTCTTTCTGTAAGAAGCAGCAAGCAGATAGTAAGACACGTCTGGTGTGAATATACTTCCCATGTGCCTAAGGGCATCCCCTAAATGGCCATACAATTACAGAATAATTTAGGAGGTCATCTTGTCAAATGCCACTCAAAGCAGGGCTGCAATATCCAGATGAGATCAGGTTGCTCAGGGCCCCATCTGTCTTGAGTTCTGTGTATCTCCGAGGATGGAGATTTTGCAGACTTGCTAGGCGTCCTGCATTGCACCACCCTTGCTCTGTGACCTTTTTTGTCCTGTACCTAGCCAGAATTTCCCTCGTTGAAACTTGCATTGGCTTATCCTAAATCAGCACTTCTTGCGAAAGAGGTTAAAATAGTTGATGAAGCCTATTCAGCATATTAGTTTTAAATTCTAATGTCTTGCAATATTTAATGTGAAAGAGATTTTTCTGGAAATGTACACTTTATTTTATGAATCGTTGCAGAGAAAAAAAAATTAGTCTTCTAAAGTTAGGACTATCTGTGTGAGAAATAAAGCTGTTAGTCATGTACATATACTAAAGATCAGTGCTTATGGAGAAGGTCGTTCAGTATTGATGGGCTGTGAACGGCAAGCTCCTGGGTGTTGGGTTTGTGTAACTGCTTTGTGCTAGTCAGTAAAGTCCTGCTATAATGTGCTTTTGCGTAATTATTTGTTGGGTACATGAATTGCATTCCTCACGGGGATACCACAGGGCTGTTGTGAAGCGTCTTTGAAGACAATATGTGCTATAATGAACCGTATTGAATGGCTTGCGGCTTGCTCTAAAATACAAATTATTTTGCTCTTCTTGGTCTAAATGCTATTAAATAGCAACTTATTAAAGCAAACTTCAGGGAATGTGAGAAAACATCTTAAATGAAGAATAATTGCCCAGATAGAAGTGTGCAGAAGCAAGAAAGCAAGTCAGTGTAACATGGGGCTGAGCATTGTTTCAAAGCTTATTTTTCTTGTCAAACATTGTTATTTTCAGGAAGATTAACAATCCTTTGTTTTGTCTTGTTTGTCTTTGGTATGTGATGGACCTTTTGAAAACAAGAAGCCTTTGTCAGTAACTGTAGTCTTCTCTGAGACTGAAGAATTGAGAAACTTTCGACACGTTACCCTGGGCCCTTTCTTGAGGGCTGCTGGAATCCGAGGTTCAAACTTGGCCGGTTAATGTGCAAGTAAATATGTTGGCTTGTGTTTTGACAGGGATTCTCATCGAAGTTGAGACCACAGAATGGGGTCGTTTCACTCATCCAGGCAGGCCTGATTGCCTAAAGGGTGTAATAATTACTGTGGAACAAGGAAATTGCAGTGCAAAAGCTCAGTTTGCGTGCGTGGAGATGCGTTCGGAAGGTGGGAGCGGCAGGCGCTGTGAGCACCACGACACACGTGTCTAGCTTCTAGCTAAAGACGGCATGTTGAAATCGAAGGAAAATGGGTCTGGGTGTTTCAGTGTGAAGGAATTTCTTCTGGAGATGGCAAGAGCTGACAAAATATATAATTTTTGTATCCTCTGCTGAAGAGGACGCTGTTTCAGAAATACATGTTTTTAACTGGTGTAACTTTTCTAATTATAAAATAAGACCATGCTGATTATTTGACTTTTTAAATTTCTTTTCATTTTGCAATGAAAACTGGGGAAGTCTGTTATACTTCTGTTCATATTTAGTTTCACTGAACATTTTCTCTCTTGGTTTTATCCATATCCACTGACGCATGTGACTATACAGCGTGTCATCCTTAAAATCAATTGCACGGTTCCATCTGGACTAATGTCTGGGCACCGCATGCTGGTTGAAAGAAAGAAAATTCAATTAAATATCTTTCAAAATATTTGAATACTCCACCTCTTCTTCCACCCCTCCCATGGAACAATTTTTAATTAGTAGGGATTTGTTCCACTGTGGGTGTGTGGGATCTTCTGAAGATAGGGAAATTCTGTTCTGTAGATTAGTTTTTATAGTACTCCATTAGTTGTTCTAGTAATGTCATGGCCAGTGGTGCAAGGAACTGAACTTGAAGTTTTATGCAACCAGTTCACTCTGCTTTAGTGATGCCTGGAGCTCATCTGACAAAGATTAATTCAAAGTGAAACACAGATGCTCAGGGGGTTGAAAACCTTATTAGTTGGAGTATACTCACGGCATTCAGCAACTTCAGTTGAGGCCAAAGCCTGATAAAGCCAAAAAAGGTGGTGGGTTTTTTTTGGTGTTTGTTTTTCTTTTCTTTTTTTTTTTTTGAGAAGAAAGTTTGCTTGGGAAAAGTTGGGAAAAAAGACTTCTAGTTTCACATACTAACTTAAGAAAAGTGTCGTTCAGAATGGGCTGTCGTGTACTGCTATTAAGGCTTTGTACGCGTTTTGTTGTTCTTCAAAGTATGTGTCCACGTGAAATTTCTGGTCAGATTGGTGGTTGGCAAACTGCACGAAATTACTGAAGAAGTCCGGATGCAGCCACATTTATTCACATCAGTCTTTTAACAAAGGTCTTAGCTTTAAAGAGTTGTATTTAGAAGAGGCAAAACAAATTCATCCTATCCTTTCAAAAAGATAAATGTAGTCTGCTCAATAATGTGCAGTCTACCCAGGAAAAGCCCTTTTGAAATATGTGTTTTGAGGTTTTCTTTAGCTATTTCTGTGGAAACGCATACGTATCAAAAATCTCCCCTGGGAGTAGAAGGGTGGCGCAAACACAAAGAGCGGAGGGGTGAAATGGCTTTCTAGCCTCAAAAAGTTTCTACTGCAGAGGCTGCGAATGTTCCTGACTCTGCTGGGTCTGTGCAAGGGACAGCAGAGAACTGAATTGTACTTTTAATGCCAGGTACTCTGATCCTTTACTTCTGGGTTTACTTCTTTGTTTTTTGGGTTGTGTGGAGATTTTTTGGTTGTCTGCACCTTCTCCTGATTTAGCAACCTTAGCAGCGCTTAATTACAAGTAGAAAGTGATGTTGGTAGGTAGGTTAGAGGCAAAATAATCAAAACATCTTTTTTGTTTTTAAAGATCTTCCTGAATATTTTCAGGAGAGACTTCTGTGCTGTGTTATGAGTTGGACCATGAAGACCTTGATGGTTTAGCAGACCTTTAAGCACACTGCGTCGTTACGTGATGACTACTGGTCCTCATTTGTTGCTGAGGAGGTTTGAGCTGGTCCTGGGACTGGCTATACATGGAGCCCTTTTCAGCAAGTCACCGTTGCTTTTACATTCTCATGCAACTTAATTTACTTCTGGGTCTTTCACTTGGTGGGTGATTTTTCGCCTGCTGCATCATCCCATCTCTGCCCTGGGAGGATGCCAGCCAGCCCGTGCTGCTCCCTTGGCAGAAGGGCTTTCTGCCCTTAGGACCGCTTTCCCCCTCCTGCCGCCAGTTGTCACCGATACCTCTGATACCCGGTAGCCACTTGCCTGCCCAGGTACAGTTATATTTCACCGGTGGTGGTGTAAGCGTGTGTGTTTGCGTGCGTGTGTGTCTGATCTCTGCGAGGTTCTTGCTCCTGTGCTGTGTAAGGGGATAAAGCTTCTGGGCTCCTTCCTCTGTACTGTTCCCTGCTTTGCAGAGCAATTTGTCTTCTTTTTTCCCCCCTTCTCTCTCACCCCTACATCACACTATGTGTCCACATCAAAAGTCTGGGGAAAGGATAATATTAAAACCAAATGCAAATGAGTAAAATAGAGAAGTGAGAGAAGAGAGCTGTTCCCCGTTTGTTTCCCTCTTATAAATATGAATATGCGTGATGAGATGAGCGTCCTGAGCTGTTCAGATGTGCAGACAGAACAGGGGATGTGTAGTGGCCACCGCAGCTAGGGCTTCATCACTGAGGAACAGGAACAAAGGAGAGGGAACTCTCGGTCATCTCACTAGTTCCGTTATTTTAGCTTTGCGGATCTGTAGGAGTTGAAAAAGTGTTTACGTATGAAATACATCACGTGAAGAAGTGCTGCACAGCCCCCGAAACTGCTCTCCCTGTTCTTCACTTCTGTCCCAGTCGTGAGCTCTGGGAATGGGAGTCTTCAAGGCTTCTGATGGCTTCAGTTCCCCCCTTGGCCTGTTCCTGTTGACTTCAGTCACTGAGAAATCATCTTCCATGACATGAGGACAATGTGCAGGTTGCTTTGAGTATTTGCTTTACTGCCTTAACTTAGGGCCTTTTCATGCTGCTCTCATGTTATTTTTTTTTTTTAAAGCTTAACACAGGATTTTAAAACTGTTCTCTGTTGTGGGAAACATGTCTCTAAGCTACATGAGATGACCAAAAATACAGTTATGGGGTTCTTAAAATATAACCGATACCACTGCTGCTACTATAGGTAGGCATAATGAAGATGGTATTGTGCCCTGGTTTTGTTTTTTTTTTTTTTTTTAATTGTAGTTCTTTTGTTTAATGATCCATCGATCTGTTTTATTCTGTGTGCTACAGCTTCACAAAACATGCAGCAGTGGGCTTGCAGCAGAGGAGCAGAGCCGGAGGGGACTTTCCCTGGGGAACCTGGGGGGGACTCTGCCCTGGAAATTCCCCAGGGGAACTCTGCTGCCCTCGGAGCGTCAGCTTCCTCTGCTTTTTGAGGGGAAACTCCAAATGTCATGTCAAGTGTCGTAACCCAGCCCGAGCTTTGATAACAGGACTGTCTCATTTCCAGCTAGTCCCATGGCTGGTTTGTGATGTGGCCATCATCTCAGTTTGCTCAGAGAAGTTGGCTGCAGGCTTTTGTGAGAGGCTGAGACAAGTCATAGGTGAAAGAAGAGGTCTGCCTCTGCCTTTGCGATCTGACTGATTAGGAGGCTCAGCTTTCCTTTTGTAGAGAGATAGGTGTTTTCCTCTCCAGTTTGTCTACCTAGGGATAGTTTTATTCCTTTGTTCTCTGCCTAGGATTGAAGGGCAGACTCCTTGGACAAGTGGCTTTGTTTCTTTCTCTTCTCACTTTCGGGAGCAACCCTGGAAGAAACTGTGTACTGAAAGCCTGGCGTGCCGTGCCATGTCTGTGCTTCAGCATGTGAAGTGAATTTACTTCCTGCAAAGGTGCAAACAAAAGCCACCAGACAAGAGCTGCCAGAGTTTGGGATTGTGGCAGAGGACTTCTTGATTGAATTGCCTGTGTCTGAGCCGAGTCCTTCGTGCTGGGGCTCAGCAGTTTGTGGTGACTCCGATCCTACTGGGGCCGCAGGGTACCCGTGTTGTAGGGAGGAAAAAGGGCTTCTGCAGCATCTGCTCCCACACCATCGGTGCTGGCCTTCCTTGGGAAGAGCAGAATGGGTTGGAAACACTGCAAGGAAAGGAGAGAGAAAGTCTTCCAACTTGGAGGACAGAGCCACTGCTAGCAACCTGAAGTATTTTGGAGCAATCTTAGAGGCATTTTTTTGTCCTTCCAAGGAGCATTATAGAAGCAAAAAGTCCCAGCAGAAAGATGAGCACCACCCGCATGAGTGCCCACGTGTGCAGTGTAACGAGGAATCTGTCGACCCTGCTGAGCATCTGGTTCCCCCGCTTGCCTGAACAGCATCCAGTGGGATGTAGCAGCCGATAAAGTCCAGGCCACATATGTGCCGATTCCTCTGGGCATGCATACAATGAGATTTATTTCTCTTTAGGGAAAAATGACCAGCTGTCCCAATCGATATGTAATACTGAATTTGTTTGTATGTAATAAAGAGAAGCAGCTAACGACAGTATCCAGGGACAGACCCTTTCAGTCAGTGAAGTACAATGGGTGTTATTCTTGGGAGAATAATTGCAGCTGCTGTGGGGCAAGCTCTGTTTTTTAGTGCATTCCAGACGGATGTAGTAGAAGAATGGGGATCGCTTGACACATCAGAAAATCTGGGGAAACCGTTTGGAGGTGGCAAACTGCTGCTGCAGATAGCTGTTTGATTGTGCCTTTATTTTCGGTCTGATGCTCCCGTTTTAGGTAGCAGCTGGAGCAACAACTGCCACCACCGCTCTGCAGCAGCAGCTGATGAAGGAGTGGTGGGAAATACAGCACCACGTGAAGGGTCGATTGAAACAGGCGGCCAGTTCGCCTGCCTGAATGGTGTGTTATAGGGCCAGAAGATTTCTCAGTACATGGCTATGAAAATTCAGGTTGGAATCATCATTGAAGATGCCAGCAGCGCCTTCAAAAGACTGTGAACTGTTTGTTTCTGTTGGACTGATTTTGTCTAAAAAAAAAAAAAGCTACCATACTACACAGACTGAGGTGCTGCATCAGTCATCCTGTTGGCGCGTGTTAAAAAGAAAAAATACCTCATTTATCATTCTTACAAGAAATTGTGAAGTGTCGTCTAATGCCCTGATTTTTCTGCAAGCCTCCCATAATTGGGGCTAGCCTCTGGCAGCACTGCAGCAAGAGGGTCGTCTCAGTTTAGAGTTCTTGTGTGTGTAAGAGCTTCTGGGCAGGATGATGGGTTGTTATAGTCCACTTCATAGAGGGGTAACTCTTCGAGAGTCGACAAAGGCAAGTGCAGTCACCCAGCAACCCACGAGTCAATGGGAAACCTTGTAGGTAAGCGGAGGTTATGCAAAGGCATTGGGAAAACATACTTTGAGTTCTGCCTCTTGATAAATTCTGAGTGGGGAAGCACGTGTATCGAAGCAAGCCTTGACATAAAGCAATAATGAAGAAATAGCGCTCTGCAAACGATAGCTCGAAGAAGAGCGAATTGCTGGAGCTCAAGCAGCACTCTGACGGTTCAGAACTAGGTACGTGATTTTGGGTTCTCATTCGTATTCCTTGGAGAACTCTGTAGATTGAAATGTGCAGAAGGTCCAATGCTCCTGTACCTTGGGGTACATCTCTTGATATTTTTTGTCTCAGATCAGATTAATTTTTGAGATTGGAAGCTTTCCAAGGTGACACTTTGCATTTTACTGCTAATTCAGGTGACTAGTGCTTGCAACTGCCACAAATTTCATTTTCAGTATGAATTAAACACTGCTTTTCTCTCCTTCTATTTAGTGTCAAAGTCCACACCTCGAGAGCGCTGACAGTTTAGATAAAGAAATTGGATTTTCACCGCAGCAGTTCAGCAGAAATTTTGTGGGTTTTATCGTTGTTTAACCAGCTCTGTCACCTCCTAGAAGTTTTCTATGGGCTGCATTATGCAAGGAAAAATGAGAGTTTGTTTGGAAAACCCTGGCTTATGTTTAAAGGACGATTTTGCTTCCCAACGCAGAGATAAGCCACTGTGAAAATCTCATTGTTTAAAGTCCCATGGATCATTGCACAAAGATGAAAAGGAACTTCTCTGCTTGACTGAAAAATTGCTTTCTTGGTATGGCAGTACCCAGATACGTAGCCCAGCCAGGCTTATGAACAGATCACATAGAATGAAAATCTGATAATCTGATGTCTTCCTTGATTAGGCAGAATCAGATTTTGTGGTGGTGAGCGTAGAAAGAAAACAAATAGCCCTGTTTTACCTGAGTGCATTTAATGCAGTCTAGCTCTGAATGTTGTTAAATGAGCACAAGTGCGGGACTGGCAACACCCTTTTACCTTACCCTGGTAAAAAACTGCACATGGTGTCTGTAAGAATGAATCTGTTGATTTTATTCGGGACAGCTTTGGGTACAAGTGTGTTGTTGTTGGTTTTTTTTGTTTGGTTTTTTTTTTGTTTGTTTGTTTGTTTTTAAATTTCTTTTAGTCCTGGTTGTACGTGTCAAGCTTTAAGCTGCTTCTTGTTAAGTATAGTTTTGTTCAAAAGCTTTTTTTTTTGAGTTGTCTTCAAAGCTTGCTGAGCTAGGCACATCAAGGGAACTGTGAAAGTAGAAGAAAGTTATTGATTGTTTGATTTGGTTTTGTATTGTGGATTTCTTCCTTAAAGGCCCAGTGAAGTCCCTAGACTTAAGGTTTTTGTTGGGTTTTTGTTGGATTTTTGCCTTGATGTAGACTGTAGCAGATATTTACACCAAATGTTCCCTGAGTAACACTTCTGATTTCTTTTACAAAGGTTTGGACAAAGGCTTTTTTAGAAGGTCAGCTTCTGTTTGCTGTTAAAAGCAAGATTACAAGTGTAGGGCTTGGTTTATATATTTTCATCTTCTAAGAGAGTACAGCTTCTTGTGACTTCAGAATCAGAGAAGGAATCCTGTTAGAAGACTTAAAGTTGGAAAAGTCATGCCCTCTGCAGGCTGTGACCATTAGAAGGAGGTTGTCCTTTGCAGGCAGTCTCAGTACTGTGGGCCAAATTCAGATGTACCGTACTGTTTAAATTTGCTGATAGTCAAGAAAAAACTCCTTAGTAATCATTTTATCCAGGAGGGAATACGTTATTTGTATGAATTGAGGGTTCAGCCCATGAAGCTTTCTCATATCCATACAATCTGAGCGTAGGCTTCTAGGCCGTTGCTCTTGAATTAGAAATTCAAATATGGGTAATTTTAAATTGTTCTGACTTGTGTTTAGTTTTAAAGGAGTTGAAAGTGCTTTTTGCTTAAGTACTGTATTGTGTTGGGGAGATAGGGAGTGAAGTAACAGTATCTAGAATAATCTTTTAGCTGATAGTAAGTAATGTAAGGAAGAACATTGGCTGTTAAAGGGCATTCTTTTGTCTTCCAGTCTCTTTGGGCAGAGATCAGAGATGGCTTCTTAGCTTCTGTATGAAAGTAAGAATTTCCAGTACAGGATTTCATGGAATCATAGAATGGTTTGCATTGGAAGGGACCTCTAAAGGTCATCTGGTCCAACCCCCTTGCAGTGAGCAGGGACATCTTCAACCAGATCAGGCTGCTCAGAGCCCCATCCAACCTGGCCTGGAATGTTTCCAGGGATGGGGTATGGACCAGCTCTCTGGGCAACCCGTTGCAGTGTTTTACCACCATAATTGTAAATATTTTCTTCCTTATATGTAGTCTAAATCTACCCTCCCTTAGTTTAAAACCATTACCCCTTGTCCTAGCACAACAGGCTCTGCTAAAAAGCCTGTCCCCATCTTTCTTATTACAAGCTTATAATTTCTTTCTTTATTTTACACCATGTGTGTGGTGTGTTCTAATGTGCAGTTGTGGAAACTGCTTTCTGACTAATTTTTTTTGTCACTGTGTGTATTTTTTGTCATTAATACAGGAACTGTTTCTGTTTAAGCAGTGTCTGTATTTATATATCTTCAATGTAGAGAACAGCGTGACTTGCCTTTTGCCCATTTTCATGCTTTAAATACTTTCTTAGGAAGCAAAACATAAATACACAATAGCCTGGTATGCAAAGGGAAGTATACTAGCAAAGTGGAAGGAAAGACATTCAGAAACACGCCTTCCTTTAGCAGAAAGCCATTCTTCCCAGTATTGTGCTAGTCAGCCTTCCTATGAACAAAGCCACTTCCATAGCATCTGTAAATCCTGCATGTAAATTGTAACTTCTCAGAATATTATTCAGAAGGCTTTTTAAACCTCATCTGTCATATCATGACAGTTAATGTCCACTGTGATCATGTGGGAAGCCTGTGATAGAACGAGGAGTGTGTGAACCAGACCACTCGATTCCCAGTCTTCCTCCTGTCCCCTGTTGCATTGAATTTGCTTTCTCTGTTTGCCAGGACACCATTCCTGGTTATGAACATCACCATCTCAGCAGGTAGCAGCTGTATCATTACATTCAACACGCTCAGTACCTATTTTTCTTTCAGGTCACTAAAATGCAGTACTTAAAAAGCAGTGGCTTGCTTGAACTATATGGATCTTAAAATTTTTCCCGTAGTCTGTTATTACATGCCAAGTCATCCTCAGCTCCTGAATGTGCAGCCTTCCCACATCTTCCTGCAGTCCTCGAGATGGAGTCTGTGTTTTGCTGAAGTATTACTTAATTCATCATCCAGAAAGGGTGAATCCTCAGCCTCTGCTTTCCTGTTTTGGTCTAGCATGTATACCATGAGGCCCTAGGATGTATGGAGTCTACATTCCTTTTATTTTCTTCTCTCCTCATTACGGATACTGAAGTGCGCAAATCCCTTGGAAGCCATTTAAATGGTAGCCCTACATGGCCGTCTGCGTAGAGGAAGAAGTTACACATGATGCATAGATTGCTGTCAGTTCTGCAAGTGTTGAAAACCTTTCTTTTCCTGCATTTAGTCAGTTAAATTTGCGTTAATTGAATTCCTGTCTTACTCTAGTCCTTCCATCAGCCGGGTCAAGAACTTCGCGTTCTCTGTGATGGAGTTAGCTTATATTGAATTTGAGAAGCAACTTCTAAATGGCCCTGATAATAGATTGCAGAGACGGTGAGGACAAGCAGTCAAATTCTTGATTAGCTGTTCTGCCACAAAAGAATAGCAATGAGTCAGAACTAGGGACATCTTCCCAGGCAAGAATTTAGTGTTATTCCAAGGAGCTCTTTTTAAAGCCGTTTTCCCTGGTAGTAATAAGTAAAGCAACTTTTAAGCAGACAGAATACCCCTCTTAAAATGAAATATGATGCTTGAGGGTGGTGGTAAAAGAAAGTACTCTTTCTGGTTCAAGTCACATGTAACAGATCATGGCTGTTAAAGCCCTTTGTTGGTAAAACGAATCGGTATTGACTGTCTGTTTTCTCTTGTCAGTCATTAGCTTGTCAGTTAATTGGAAAGCTTGTGAGGGACTTCTCCATGACGGCGTTTTGTGGTAGAAGAAAACAACCTGGGAATAAACTTAGTTAAAAGCTGTTTGTAGTTGGTAACTGTGGCATGTTTGTACACTGTTCTGATTGCTGCGTGTGAATTGTCTGACGGGCTAATCTCCAGAAGGGATAAGGGATTCCTGCGGTATCACTCTGAAGGCTAACGGGGATTCAAAACAGGATATATTGTGAAATTCATACCATAAATCATACAAATACACTTGTAAGAGTCTGCGTGAGTGCTGTAACTGTAACAAAAAGAATTCTTTAGATTCAAGTCTATGATCAGCATAGCTATCACTAGGCTTGAGCCAAAATGATGATTTACTAATGATATTCTTCATTGATATGTGTCAGATTAATATAAAAATTCTCTTAAAACTATAGTTCTGCTGCCATTGAAATGGCAGTGTGCCATTCCTTATTTATTTTTCAGTGACTGGATAGATGCTCATAAAAAAGAAATCTGGGCATAAGGAGGGTGGTTTTTCCCACTCAGCACTTGGACTGGAAAGTCGGCATGGGCTTGTGCATCATTGTTAGCAATACGGACTCTACAGCTGGGTCTTAGTTTGCAGTGTTGGTTTGGATGTATGGTTTAAAAAGAAATTAAAAATTGATCTCTCTTCCTGTTAGCTGTGTGAGCTCTGCAGAGGAGTGAAACGTTGTGTGAACCGAGGATGACTGGCTGCGAGGAAAGGCGCATGGAAGAGATTTATTAAGCGGAGGTGCCATCTTTATGCTGTTGTTCTTCTGGCTATAACTGCACTTTACATTTTATTATGGCCTGGGTCTTTAGAGGTGAATTTCGTAAGGCAGTTTCCAGAACAACTGGGTCAGTCACCCATCATTCATTCAATTACACACCGCAGCCTTGCTGCTCCCCGTTGACATCTGTACACAAAGGCCAGCTCTTTTTTACATAACCTGGGCAGCTCAGATGCTGAAAGTCACTGGGAGCTCCAGAGCCTGAGAAAAGAAGTGGCTAAATAGTTCATTCCCTCTGGCATGCCCAGAGGCAGGCAGGAGGCTGGTAATTGCATCATTACACATGTAATATTTTGTGTTTTGCCCATCTATTGCTGTAGAAAAGGAAGAAATTGGAGACTGCTATGTGAGAAATGTTGTTAAACTGCTTTTATGTAGCTAGCCAGCTGTATTTCTGTTTGCCTTACACAGGCATGGACTTACATTGTCATGAGCTATTTCTGAGGGGACTGCCTCATCTGGAGCGGGAGGGATGCCTGCGTGCTGTGGTGGTAATGAGGTGACTGGCCTTGCTGGGCTGTAGGCTGGGAAGGTGTGTGCTCCATGAGGTGGGGCGTTAGGGAAAGCAATGCAAATAGCTGTCTCATTAACGCGATTAACTGATGCGCTGGATAGCTGGATTCTGCCTCTGCAGCTGGGCGAGGTGGTCCAGCCAGCCTTGCTGACGGTCGGTAACTGAGCGCGAGTCCTGTTTCGTGTTCTCCGGGGTTCAGACTTAACGTAAATGCCGGCTCTTGAAACAGGGCTCGGTAAGCGCCGCGCTTGGAAAATACCAAGGAGCAAGTTCTGAAAAGGAAAGTGAAAGGCATAGAGGTGGGCAACAGGGACTGCACGCGTGTCAAAACGGGCACTCAGTCTTAACGTGCTTTGTGAATAACAGCCACTTGTGCTTCTTCCACCTGTAAAATCAGTGCAATGCTGCCTTGCCTTGCGAGAGTGTCATTGAAATAAATCCAGTGATGTTTCTGAAACGTTTGGATACTTCAGTGCCGAGCGCTAAAGAAAAGCTTAGAAATAAATTAATAGTTCTTTATTTGGGAACAATGTCAGGAGTGGGTCGTAAAAGTAGTACAGTTTTTATAACGCGGCTGAAAGGAAGAATTGAAATTCTGCTGGTGGGGAGTGCTGACTGTCATGGGCACTGAGTTGAGGTGTCTGACGGAAAAGAAAATAGTGTGTGGTAAAGTAATTGAACACTCTACAAAAGCGTATGCCTGCTAAATAGGAGGGAGGGAGGGAAGTCTAAAAGTTGCCAAAAAAAAAAAATCTCTGTACTAACTCCTAATATTTGATTTGACTTGGATATTTGAACTTATGTTAAAAATGTAACTTGTGAATTTATTTACAAGTACCAAAGGCACAGGTTTGTGTTATGTTCAGTAATATCAAAGTAGCAAACCTGCCTGTTGTTATACGTGGAAAAAACCCTTGAATTTGTTTGTATAAGCACGGACGATGCCTCAATTTCATCCCACTGTTGAATCAATTGATACAACTATTTTGTAGGATTTTATTGAAGGAAACAAACTGAGTAGTGATCTTTCATCCAAAATGACCGTGAGACCAAGGGACTGCAGTTGTCTTACAACCCAGTTTCCTACTCTTCCTAGCAGAGTTGGAAGCTGGGTTAGAAGAGGGTAGCTAACTGCAGACTCTTTGTGTCGGAAGCGCCTTGGTGTTGGTTGCCTGGCAAAGCACCACTCCTGGATGCTGCGGGGCACTTCTGAGATACTATGGTTACACCTGAATAGTCACAGTTGTGTTTCAAATGGTGAGTAAAATGTGTATGAACTCATCAATTAAGATCTGTAGAACTAGTGTATAAACTGTTTGGCAAACAAACAGGATGAAGTGGGTGGAAAAAGTGTTGGTTAGTCACTAGCAACACTGAAATCAAATACACAAATTTTGTCTTGGTATTGACACTTCTGTGTTAGCAGGAGTCGTCTTAAAGCCTATGCGCTCCCATATGAAAATGTGTCTTGTGTAGCAGATCGTGATGAGCATGGGAGGTCAACTTTATTTTATTTTGTTTTAATCTCTTCCAGCCTTCAGGAAAAAGAACAATCATTCAGCAAGTCCATTAAAGAAACTACTGCCAAAGTAAGTACACATCAGTTTTCAGTTCTTCAGAACATTTAGACAAGCAGATAATACCTTGCATCTTAATAAATTGTCTGTGTTTTAGAAAGTTGGTTTTGTGGTGTTTCTTCTAAACAGATTTTACGTGTGAGTATTATTAAACATGCATTCAAAAAAACCCCCCAACTTATGTTGGGTAAACCACAGAAATTATGCTTAAGAAAGCACATGGAGTAATCTGTTCCTGCTTGTCTTACGTTTACTAGTTATCGGTCTTCTCACTGGTCTTCATTTAGGACCAGGCTCCTTAGCTTCATGAAGTGAAAGTGAACTCTGGTCACAGCTGAAGGTTTTCACTGCTAATGCAGAGCCTGTTACTTTCCTATAGGTGACCGATTTCGTTGGTGTGAAGGAAGAGCACAAATGAAGTACCTCTTTTCCCCGCCCTTTCGCTAATAATAAACTAGCAAGCTAATTCTCATCCCCCTTTGAAAACACAAAAGTGAGGTGGCAGATTTAGCATACCTTTCATTTCTAACCAGAGATGTTAATACTTTTCCTTTAATTTTCTTGTTTCTTGTGGCCTGCTTCCAAGAAAGAGAATACTAAAGTTTTCTTTTTATTTCAGAATGGCTCAGTGAGCCACAGAGCATCTTTGCTCCAGGAGTGCTCTAGAAAAAAAGGTCTGTTTATAGTAGCTAATTCTTATAGGTCTATATGGAACAGGGAGTGGAAGGTATTGCTGGATTTTGATCAGTAATTAATTTAGACTCTTAAATAAGTTTAATTTTCATGTTCTTTCTCTAATATCACTCATGAGAATTAGTGAAAATTTTATCCTTTATGATCTGTTCTTCCAAGTCATCTTAACTCACACTTTCAGCATGCACCATTAATAAGACCGTTTAAAGACTGCATCTCAGTACCCCTCCCTCCTTCGCTCCTGCTTTATTTGAGCTCGTTCTCCTCTGTTCCTTTCTTCTGCACACATCCTGGGAAAAATTAGTATAGACCGCTGTAACATGATGCTCCCCCTTGTATTTTTTTAAATGACTACAAATGAAGTATCAAGGAGAGATTGTAATTGACCTACAGCTCACCTACCAAAACGAAGGAGACGTTCGGTACCTCAGAGTGATGTGTTGTTTCAAGCTATCTGCGAGCTGAAACACAAGTTACAGATTTTTGCCTGCTCTCCTGAGAAGGTGTGCTTCTTGAGTTTTATTTTATAACCGTAGTATCTAGACACTTTTTTCAATAGAAGCTGAAACATTGGGTAAGAATTGAGATGTGTGTGAGGTAGAACCCCACAGCCTGTTTGTTTCTTTAAAAATTCAATAGATAAAATATTTTAATTTCATTGCGTTCCTATGTGATGGCTTTTATTTATTAGAGAAGATAAATAGGAAGCATGTGATGAGACTCCTCCAAATCACTTATCGTTTATGTATTTATTCCAGTTAACTCATCCTATTACTTTCTTCTGAAACTGAGTAGAGCTGGTCCTTTAAACCTTTTCATCGTAAGGGGAAAACACTGCTTTGTTGAAGGTCTTTTCTTTCCCCCTGTGCCACTAGTATTTGTATGGCCTTTTCTGCTTCATCTGTGGTGTTTTCAGCTGAGGCTGCAAAAGCTAAGATTAGCCCGTTAATAAAGGGAACAATGTCCCTTATCCACCACCTTCCTTCAGAAATTAATATCTGCCTTTGCTAATAGCAAGATTGTGCTGTATGGGACATCCAGGTGGGCTGTCCTTTTCTTCAGGCAGCGTAAAGAGAATTTCTCTGTCTCTTCCAAGTTACTGTTGTAAAGAAATATGAAGGTTACCCAAAACTTATTTTTTCTTGAGGTGGTTGGAGGAAGGGTAGATTTCAGTGCGTCCGTCAGTGTCCTTGTCCCTGTTTCTGCTGCTTTAGATTAACATCATACGCTGGCGAGATGGAAGAGGATGACAGTGGGCAAATTTGCTTTTGATATTTTGCTGCTTTTCATCTTGATTCCACATATCTTTGCTGCCAGCATCCTACTGGTTTCAGATAGACTGCTTTAAGTAGTGTTTGTGTGTCTGAACATAGATTTGTAAGGTATGTTCCTAAGAAAGAGCCTTTTTGTTGAAAGTCTGCTTTAAAAAAATCCTCACAAACCACTAAAGAGGATTTTAAAATAGATTCAGTAATATTTGGCTGTAAAGAACTTCCCTGAAACCGAAAGGGAAGTTTTTTAGACTTAGAGGTTGTTGATCCATGGGCTGTAGCAGAGCTGGTCGCTGAGGACCGCGACGGGGCATTGCTGGGGCCAGAGGCGTGTGCCATCAGGCGGGTTAGGGGAGAATACTGGCTTTGGGAATGTTCATCATCTTTGTTAGCTAAGAAATAACCTTTCCTCAGTGGCTGAGTAAGCTACTGTAATGAATAATGATGGCTGTTATTATGATAAAATAGTTAGAAAAAATGAAAAGTGGAGCTTGCAGAGTAGAACTGATGTAATGCAGAAGCAGTGCTATTAGCTTAGACGATGTACGTTATTTTGTCTCTCCCAGTCGCTCACTTAGTTTTGTTGAGCTATGCCATATCATAGCTCTGAAGATTAATGTTGTTCATTTATCTGCAGAGTACACATGACGTACATACAAGCAGAGGCTTGGTAAGGTACTTATGTTCCAGAAGAATCGTCTCTGCAAGCTGGAGGAACTTCCTTTCCGCCTGTGGTCCCCGCATTTGGTCCCTTAATAAAGAGTGCCAGCCAGCTTGGTTCTGGCGGTAGCGCTTACAAAGTGGACAGTGTTCACTGGAAACTGATTAAACCTCCCAGCTTATTTTGCATAATTGCCAAACAGCTGTCTACTGGTAATGACTTTAAGTTACTGCCAGCATGGGATATATTCACGCATCTTCCTGGAGCTGAAAGATTCCCCATCTAATTGCAATTCACTGAGCCATTCAGTACCCCTAAAGAGAGAGTGCTGCTTAGAAAGAAGTCATTAAAAACTTTCTGATTTATTTTGGAGATGTGAGACAGAAATGGCCTTTGGGTTCTTTGGGCGCATTTATTCACCTCTGACAGGTCTGGGTTTTTGAAAACATTTTAAGTGAATTAGTAGGCAAGTCACTTAGAAGGGGGTACTGAAACAAAGTGAAATAACTGGGAATTGAAAAATTATAATAGGTGCAGAAGGGATGAGATATGTGTTTTAAATTAATAGGAAGACTCTGAAGTCTTTCGATAGTAACATTTACTGCTTGAAGGATAGTTCTATTGACTCAAGAAAAAAATATAACCCCTTTATGGTTAACAGATGCTCCCAGCTAAAGCAAGAGGGTATTATCCATTTAAAAGGATTTACAGTTACTGTCATATCTGAATTATTATACTTTAATTGTGCAAACAGATAAGCCATTAGAGCTGTAAGGCTTTTGCTCTTAAAAAGTGAAGCGGTAGCTGTGCTTCTGTTAATAAACATGGTGTATACACTTGTTTTTAAGGGGAATAAAAAGTCAAGGAGGGCAGGGAAACTTTCCTCTGGAGATTTCATTTCACATCTCATCTCTTCACAACTGGCCTGTGCCTCTCTTGATTATTGCTTTCCCCTTGGTTCCGATGACTGCAATGTTTTCTCGAGTGTCAGCTACAATTTTAAGGATGTGTTTGATGTCTGCCTTCAGAACGAGAGGTTGGCCTTAGCTTGATGAGGGATTTTTCTGTTTGTTCATTTTGCTTTCCTTCACCAATGATGCAATATGGAGCAGGAACGACCATTTTTGAGTACGTGGGAGTTGTATGAATTCATAGAATTGCGTATGCTGTATAAGGTCTTTCTGAGGTGGTAGTGTGTAAAATACAGAAACAGTTGTACTGCCTTTCTTTTATCTCCCATCTCTCTCCACGTTTTTAATGCCAGTCCTGATTAAATGCTGAAGGAACTTCCAGTTAAAAAGATAAAAAATAGAGAGGAAAAGTCAAAAAATGGAACCCCAGTCACCTGTGTCTCCTGACTGTGAGACAAAGTACAGTACTGAGCTGGTGTAGCCTTCCTTATGGCCCGAGCAGAGAATTAATGGTGGCTGCTTTGCCTTTTTTGAGAGAAGATGTGCGGCACAGTATATTTTGTATAAAAATTGCTGTACATCCTGTGTTATGACATCTTAAATTCCAACGCTGGCTTATTTATGCTCCACTCCAGGCATTGCTGTCAATGCTGGATTGCGCAGCATTCGTAAGATGGCCTTTCTTCTATGTGCAGCCTCGGTATCGAGTAGTGAAACATGTTCTTTCTCATGCAGGTACCCAACGCTGATACCATTCCCCATTTTTATAATAGAAACAGGCAAAAGGCAAAGCCTGGAAATTTTGATTCATGTTGGGTGTTTTTGTAAAGACGTCACTTGTTATTAAGCTTCTTTACCTTGCTGTAGGATGTTATGTCGTGTCTGTAAACCAAGAACATTTGAAGTCCCATTTAAATTGCCTTGTACTTTTACATGAATGAATTGTATATCATGGCTGTCTGCCTCAATCTAGGTTTGTACGAGTCAGAAACTCTGCAGTACTTTGAGGAGGAAAGTGAGTGATATTGAGACTCAACTACCAGCCCTACTTGAAGCCAAAATGCTGGCTGTTTCAGGTAAGTTTTAAGTGATGAGAAGGACTAACGTGGATGACTGTTGTGTTAGAGCAGTTGTTGACATTTTCATAGCTGAGACTTCTTAGGAAAAGTCATGGACGTGCGCTTCATAGAATCATAGAACGGTTTGGGTTGGAAGGGACCTTTGGAGGCCATCCAGCCCAACCCCCCTGCAGTGAGCAGGGACATCTTCAACTAGACAGGGTTGCTCAGAGCCCCGTCCAACCTGGCCTTGAACATTTCCGGCAATGGGGCATCAACCACCTCTCTGGGCAACCTGTTCCAGTGCTTCACCACCCTCAGCGTAAAAAATTTCTTTCTTGTCTTCCGCTTGTCTAGATGCTTTGAAGCAATGTCAAGTCCAGCAGCACCGGGCTGTGCCGTGCATTGTGTAAGGTACTGCAGGCCCCTCTCCATGGCTGGAAGTTACTGGCAAAGTGGGTGCTGTGTGGTAGGCAGGAAACATGTGAAGAAGGTGATATTTTCCATAGGCAAAATCGATAAATAATTATCAATAGCTGTTCCTGGGCCTTAGAAGTTATATGCCTAGATCTCTCCAGCTAAGAGCATAAATTTACAACAAAGGTATAATAATTACAAATGTGGCTTTGAATGACACTTTAAAATGGAGTACAATAATTGGCAACTTCTACTGTTCAGATCATTAAACAACCAATGTTGGCAGCAGAAGTGCAATTTGGTCCTTGGAGCACTCATGCGTGTTATTTACAACCAGTAAAACATTGAAATGTGATTACAGAGTCTGGTACGTAACAGCTTTACATGCAGCTTACTTGGGATTACCGCACTGTTCACTAAGGAAAAAAGGCAAAGCACAGTTCTGTATCATAATTTGGAAGGGGTGGCTTTTCACAGAATCAGACTGGTAGGGGTTGGGAGGGACCTCTGTGGGTCATCTAGTCCAGGCCCCTACTGAAGCAGGGTCACCCAGAGCAGGCTGCACAGGACCTTGTCCAGGCGGGTCTTGAATATCTCCAGAGAAGGAGAATCCACAACCCCTCTGGGCAACCTGTTCCAGAGTTCCGTCACCCTCAGAGGGAAGAAGTTCTTCCTCATGTTCAGCTGGAACTTCCTCTGCTTCAGTTTGTGCCCGTTGCCCCTTGTCCTGTCACTGGGCACCACTGAAAAGAGTCTGGCCCCATCCTCCTGAC
>Ga0065711_1035733_pt1 | contig 21910 bp, 10 predicted proteins | sample Hoacrofraction12_FD_59098 | JGI IMG/M metagenome (GOLD analysis project Ga0065711, IMG submission 59098) | Hoatzin crop microbial communities from Cojedes, Venezuela - Epithelial fraction 12 v2 (version 2) | ecosystem: Host-associated > Birds > Digestive system > Esophagus > Crop | place... | reverse complement strand
GGGTGGGGGGGAGAAAACACCTCATTTTTTTTTAATATCTGTGCTTAATAGGTGATATTTCCTTTGTGCTAAGGTGAAGGGAGAGGCTCTGCTGGGTGAAACTGGCAGTGCTCCACTGGAACTCCACCAACCTGACTGCCCTGGAGTCGGCGTGGTTTAGACCTACGTTGGTGGAGAGTTGGACGGAGATGTTTCTCAAGCAAGCGCTGGCCGGGCAGCTGTGGCAGTTCAGCTGTATACTTCTCCACTTGACTTACAGAAGGTCCTCTAAAGTACCATAATTTATCAGTGGCTTTGCTTATGTGCTACTGTTGCTACAGCCCTCTCCCAGGAAAAGCACCACAGCTGAGTGTGTCCATATGTGGGGACGTTCCTTGGTAGCTCTCTGCAGCATGTATTTCAGAACTGCTAGTGCTATCGTGTAGGAAGGTATTGTTGCAACACAGCTGGAGAAATCAGTTTGAGATGAGTAAGCTACGACAACTGTTTTATTGCCACCTTCAAATAGGCAAAGATGTGAAAGGGATCTCTCCAGTGACATATCTGCAGAGAACATTCACCTGGGAATAGGCTAATTGCACACTTGATGCCACTGCAAACCCACCTATGCATAACTAAAATGAGCACATATCTGACAACTGGACTGAATTTTAAAAGAAATTTAAAAATACAGTGATTACAGAGCTTCAGGGCCTGACATGTATCTGCCCAACACTGAAGATTATATTTATTAAAGGTAGCGTCTGTATCAAAGTTTTGGAAAATTAAGACCCAAAGATGTGCTTCACTAAATGTTTTAAATGTGAAATGGAATTTCTTCTGGCAGAATGTGAATTCACAACCATGTTAGAATCACCTCTGGCTACAGCTTTGGCATGGGCTCTTTCTGATTTTACCATTAAGAACTACAACTTTTGTTATGTATTAGAAACTTGTTTTTAAATCCATAGGTGTATCTTGGCATTCTTTGCAGAAAAAAATTCCTGTGGGTAAGAGGTTCCTGACATAACTGGGCTGTTTGATATTTACATGTGACCATCATTATGATTTCAGATCCTCTTGCAAAAGTTAAATAAGGTGTCTGAGTAGCCTACAGAGGGCTCTTACAGGTCTTTTTTCTTTAGTTCCCTTGTCTAAAGGAAGTCAGGATTGGTTACAGTTTCTTGTTTTTTATTTCCCAGCAGTGCTGTATTTGTCTAAGATTTCTCCATCTTAACAGATTTGGAGTTTAGTTAACTCTAATGCTGCTACTGTAATTCTGGAGAGCAGGTTACCAGCAGTGTCCAATAGAGCTGGTCTCCTCCTGCTGCACTGTGTAACGTCCTCCGTGAGGAAAGAGGACCCAGCTTTCCCCACATGAGAGGGGATTCGTTACTAATGGTGCTGACCACACACGCAGCCCTGGTCCCTTCCAGGCTCCCTAGCTTTCAGGCTGTTAGAGCTGAGTACTGCTACCACACACAGTGTATCTGAATCTTGGCAGGGGTTAAGTGATCTTGGAAGAGATTGCTGACTGCACACTTGGCAAAGAAGCTGTTTCAGGGAGGATGGTGAACCTCACCAGGTCCTCTGCTGGTTTTCTTCACTCCCACATTGAATTACTGCAGTGTTCCCTATATGCAACTACTCTGGAAAGCACTGTTGAACCTCCAGCTGATACAAGCAGTTGCTGTCTGCCTGCTAAGCAGCTTTTCATACCTGGATCATGATGAAGTCCACGATGCCCTCAAACAGGACATCTGACGGGGACCAAAGCACCCATCGCTACATGTCCCCACGCAAGAGCCAGGGGCACGTTGTGCAGGGCTCTGTGCGAGCCTGTGGCCATGTGCCGGGGAGGAGACTACCCATGGCAGAAATCTCCATTGCCGGAGGCAGCGCCACAGCCCTTGCTGTTGCTGGGCTTAGAGCTTATTTTTTAGTTAAAACATCCATGCCAATCCTGGGCATAAAGACCTTGGTTTTCAGTTAGGACGTCATATAAAGAATAATAAAAATAATGAGAAGGGGTGGGTAGGGGAGGTTATTTCATATTTTTGAGTTTATTTTTTGATAACAAATGCTGGTTTTTTTCTTCCCAAGTTCCTTACAAGCCCCCTTTACCTAGCTATTGGATTTCCTGTAGGTGTCGCAGCATGAGCACAGAATCAGAAATGCAGTGAGGACCTGAAGAGAGTGCCTAATCTGACCTTTTCCATGGAGGCTAAATCAAGATGCTTGATTGCCTGGTTTGCCCTTCACAGGGATATTAGTGCATAGACACCAGTTCCTGGGCTGCCTTACACACCTGTGGATACGCGCATTAAGACTCTCTATCAGTTACAAGCAAAGTGTAAAGGGCAGTGGGCTGAACAAGGTGCTGTGGGAAGGTCTCTGGAGTTAGTGTTTTTCTCTATTATTAAGTTGAGGCTAAAACCTCTAGTTTGATGAAGAGGCCAGTAGAGAATTTTGTACCTGTAGACAAATATTGAAAAGGATTTTGCTCATTAGGCATTAGTAACAAATTGCACAGGAATGCCTGAATATATTTTAAAAACAAATAAATTGTAAGTTAAACATATAGAGGGCTTTCCTTTCCCCCAGAGGATAAGTAAAAATTTTCTCCTCTCTTGCTAAAGGTCTGCAAGCAGGAGCTTTAATGGAATTCAGGAAAGGTGTACGAATAGATGTATATAACCATTACTTAGGCAACCGTTTCATCTCTGGGAGGATTCAGTGCCTTACCAAACTGAGGACAGAAATCAATCTTTTCCTGGGATCTAGGGGTAATCTTAACTTCTTTTTTACCCTCAGTGCCCCTGTGACTCTGCTACCTGTATTTCTGTTTTGTGAAGAAGGCCATTAAGAAACAAGTGATAGACCTGAGATCATTCCAACCAGTGAGTATTCAGACTTGAACTGGGAATGATGGGTCTTGCTCTACTTAGTTTATTGCCTCTGCTTTTTCTTCATATGACACTCTGTATTGTAAACTTAAATTATTACTGTATGGCAGGAGTCCTACTCAGCCTCATTAAACTGAGGGAGGTGTTAAAATTCTGCTCTGATCAACATCAGAGAAAATACCTGTTTGAGGAAGAAAGAGAATATCTCTATCTCTATCTGTCTATCTGTTAAAAAAAAATGTGCAAACTTAGCTAATTGTAAAAAAACCAAAAAATAGTACCTCTCCCTGCCATGCTGTAGTTAATGGAGTTCTGCAACTGCATTATAATATTTGCATTATAGAGAGGGCATACTCTGCATTTGTTTGACTTCATTGAGCCTATTTTTTTGTTATTCTCAGAAAGATAGTTCAATAAAGAAGGCACTACAGTTTGCATCAGTAAGCACTACTTATGTATACATTGGATTTAATAATATATGAAGATAATCTTTCTAGTTTAACATGCAGTCTTAGAGATTGATACAATTTTGACTACAGAACAGAATATTGCCAGTATGAACTCGGTCAAAAGTCTGAGTCTTGGAATTAATATCAAAGTTATGCTCCCTCTACAGACAAGCATATGAATAATTACGAATTATTTATCTCAGCATCTTAGTTTCTTTTTTTTTATTCAGAGTTACAGGCCTCTATACGATACTTCCTTTGTTTCAGCAAGTTTTTCTGGAATGCTGCCCAGCACTGTCTGTTCTTACAGTGTGTGGAAACTAAAAGAATATAAAGGTGCCCAAACCAAAAAGAACTAATTATTCTCTTTCCAGTGATATAATCCTTCCAAATCCAAACTTTTATTTCTTAGCATCCTTAGCCTTAGCCTGTTGGGCTTAATAGTCTAAACTAAGTGTCTCTTTTCTTTGTCAAAAATTCACTAGAAGCTACTAACAAACCTTTATCTCTTATTTAACAATTAAACTGTAAGAAACCTGTAACCTCTGGAAACTTAGGATCTCATTCTAGGTAAATGCAGATTTGGAGGAGTAAGTATTTTTACTGGATTTGTGAGGCTCGCGTATTGTGAAGTTCCTTACACAGCACAAGAACTCGGGAATGATCCTGGCTTCCGTTTTCAGATACCAGTGTTCCCCTGCTGAAAAGTCAATGAACATCCTGAGTGTGCAAACTGATGTTAAAAATCAGCAAGGGTGGTGAGCTGTTCAAAACTGCAGCCTGCTGTGCAAGGGTTCTACACAAAAGCCTTCATGAAAATACTTCTGCAAACCATGGACAAGAAGACAGGAAGAGTGAGCTGTGCCTGATAGCAGGGTCCAGCTCAGCCGGGGCAGGTATGGGCTGTGGCGTGCTGCTTTTGTGAAGTTGCCAGCGATGTTGTTCAGGATTGCATTCAAGCATTGTGTACAGCAGCCAAGAACTTAACTATTGTGAAGCACTATTAAAAATAGTTGCAAGAAAATTAATCAAAGCAGAAACAATATTAATAATGGCATTGTTATTCCTTTGTTGTGGTATTTCTCCCCACAGTTAAGCTGCCATTTTACTATCTGATGTTCATACCAGTGAGAAGAGGTAGTCTTTATCTGGGCCAATTTATAGTCAAAACCAGCGAGGGCTGATAAAGGAAAAGGCTTATGCTTACGCCTCTTGTTCTCTTATTTTCTCCTTTTTCTACTTACATTAGAAACTTATTAGGGCTGATGGCCATGCCTTGCTGGTTGGGCAAAGCGTGATGCAACCGATTAACAAAAATACTCAAAACTGAGACCTGATACAGGGTAATGACAGGATACAGTCTTTAGTAGGATTTATCCTAGGGGGGAAAACCAAGGAAACAAATGGATGAGGAAAAAGAAAATGTAAATCAAGTGTTCAAAATGAGAAGATTTGTTAGTAGAGTATCCTCAACCATAGTGACACCTTTCCACTTTCTGCTTTTCAGTTTTTTCTTCTGCGATTTTAGAGGCGGGGAGAATAATTTAACTGCTGCTGTTGATGTGAAAAAAACTCTGATTTTTGCAGTTGTTTTGGAGCCTTCTTGGTGAATTTCCTTGAAATCAGCAAGGTTTGTGCAGGTCACTAATCTCAGATAATGAGTTCTGGTGTTAAGCCAGCTAAAGGGAAGCGCCTCTTTCTCTTCAAGTAAGTGAACAGTGCAGCATGACAAGGGAGGGAGAGCTCTGGTGATTTGTGCTCTGGTGCTTGTGTCTGAGAAGTGAATTTTGGATATGTTACGTAGAAAAGGATCCAAGTCAGAACCTGGCATACAAAGAAAGTGCATAATGGGTCTTGCCACTAAAATGGGCTACCGACACTGTCCATAAATTTGGGACTGGGAGGAATAAATGGGTAAGAGAAAACTAGGGTACAAGTTTGATAAAAACATGGGAAGTCTTCTTTCATTGCAGTTTAACTGCGTCCAAAATTTAGGTACTTAACTATATTGCAAGCAGAATTAGAAAACAATTTTTTTAAGAAGTAATCTTACTTTGTTTCCAAAGATCTGGGGTAGCAGCAATAGCCTGTCTGGAATGGCTCCCATGCTCCTTCCACTTCTGGTCTTGCCTGCAAGTCGTTCTTGCAGAGGCGAGTAAAGATGAGTCAAATGTTCCTCCAGATTTTTCTTGGCAGAAATAGATTCTAAGTATGTGCAAAGGGCTCAAGAAAAACAGCAGTTCTGACTGTCTTTGGTATTGTCTTTCATTACAAAACAGGACATGCTTTTAATCCAGTGGCAGAACTGGTGTTGTTGCAGATCAAAGGGCACCATCTACTCAATGCAGAGGGGGAAAGGAGGCAGTGGCAGAGCAGTGGTGGAAAGGTAAAAATCTGAACTCTTAGATCCAAACCAAAAAAATTTGTCTGAGTGAGGGCTTCAAGACTGGGCCCTTGGCAAATGCATGCTGATGAATGCTCTCTCTTGTACTTGATTGTAGAGCAAGACCAATACTTGTGCTACAGCTTTAAATTGACCTATGGTGGCTGTGTACCATGGGTCTTTTTTTTCCCCAAAAGAACCTGTGATTTTGGGCATCTGAGTTTGTTTCAACTCTGTTTTCAGAATTACTGTACATCCTTAAATGCCATTGATTTTGGATTAATTTGTACATATTAATGATCTAAGAAATTCTCAGGTGTCTCCAGGTAAATTGCTAGAAAGTGGATTTCCAGAACAAGAGGGATTTTTCAGAAAACACTGACCAGGGTTTTGGACAACTGCTGAGAAGAGAATGTCTGTCTGTGTTTTTTGCAGTAGGAGCTCCACAGAAAAACAGTTTGCAAATGAGATTTCCATCAGATACTTGTACAGATGTCAATTAAAAAGTCTAGAAGGTGCATCAGATACAGTGTATCAAGAAAATGTACATAAAGATTTCTGTTGCTGAACCAGGAAAGTCCGTTGTTAGTGACAAACTAGTGATAGACCCATGTGATAGGTCAATCTCAAATTTGTTTACCTGCTTTTTGTATGATGGACGCATTTCAGCTGATGGAGGCTTTAAGTTTTTGTTAGTGTCAGTGGTGACATAGCACATGCTGTAACAACCGTATTTTTTCTGTCATGGATCATTTAATTACGTTAATTAATATTTTGGCAGAAAATGCATTGTGGCAGAGCCTCTGTCACCCAAGGAGCCTTGTGGGGTTCTGTTATTTCCCATGAAAACCTAAAAAATTTAGAGGGGACAATGGAGTAAGCAGATGAAGAAGCATTTTATGCATCTTTGCTGCAGACTTTTGAGCCTCTGTTCCATTTGAAGCACAGCTGGCACGTGCTGGACTTTAAGTCACTATTTCTTGTTGCAGAACTTGTAACTATCTGCTAGATCCAGACAATTGTGGTTTTCTTGCTTCCACTCTTTCTGTTTTGTGGTAACAATCATTTCTTGGTAGCCTGATGGTGACCCTGGGATAATCACCTTTGTTAGTTAATTACTTCGGTGAGCAAACGTGGGACTGGATAATTTGTGAGTGATTAGTGGGTCTGGAAATTCGAGGAGGCTGATAGCTTTGCACATGTGCACAAATACACACATGTGGAAGTGGACCATTTGCTCTTTCGCTCTTCTCTGTCGCCTACTAAAATATTTGACATCGCTGTAGTTAAAAAGTGTGACTTTGATCTCAGAGTGATGGGTGCTTTTCCTGCTGTTGTGAATATGTAGTCTGTCACATGTACCAGTAGTTGTACGCACAAAGTTGTAGCGGCAAGTCGTTGTGACGACTATTTCAAACAATGGAATTAGACCATTAAAAATCTAGGTCTGCCTCTCAAATCACCATATGGATATCCCTGTAGCCTGTTCAGTACCTTACAACATATATTTGACCCCATTTGAGGTTTATTAAATTAGAGAGCTTCTTTTAATCATTTCTAAGTACTAATGGATCTGAATTCTACAAACTTTGTCTCACGTGGATGCCTACTATATGCACTTCCAGTACGTCTGCCAATGCAGAGCCATATGCTATTTTTGATATTCTTGACTATAGTGTGGTTAATGTATCAGCAGGACTTCTGCTGCATTATTAAACAGCATTTATTTCTGTATGATCTGTATCAGTTTGGGCCTGAATATACAAATATGCTAGTTTAAAATTCAATTTCTACCACTCTGTTTCCAAGTAAAATATTTAATAGGAAGCCAACAATTAGGCATGTCAGGAGGTGTATTTAGTTTCAAATATGGGACAGTTGATACCATTAAAAGAGTTACAAATGCTCTTTGCATACAATTAGCCTTGTGCTCAGGCCCTAATATTTCAAAGACTTGGATACATGTTAAATCAATGGAAATATTCACATATGAAAAGTTAAGCAAATGCACAAATGTCTTTGCAGGTTTGGGAAGTAATTAAGTGGAATTAAAAAATATCATTATGATTTTATCTAATCTAAAAATGTGCAGTATGAATGCTTGCTATTTTAGTTGGTTATACAAGGACCACTTTCACAAACACTTCTATATATGAAAACATGGATATTTTCAAGAAAAATACTCAGAAGCTTGTTGAATAAATTTTACATTTTTGGCTTTCAATATGAAAATGTTCTCTTACCGCATTAATTTCTATCTTAGCAAACAGTAGTAATACGCTCCTATTTCAATGTGTATAAGCTTCGTGGCAGGTTTTTTTCATCAGGGGCTAGGAACCATTTTCTTGTTACTACATTGAATTAAAAACACATTAAAAATAAGCAGCTCTGCTTGCTGTAGAGAGACAGTTTGTAATGTTACCAGTATTAAGATACTGGTATTTATTCTGAAGAGCAGGGAATTAATCACTCTGCAAAGGAGGTCTGGGGGAGGTGGCCAAAGTTACCCTGGCAAGAACAGCCACGCAGTCTACTGGTTGGGTTTGCAGCATTTTTTATCCCCTTTGTCAGCTGTTTGTATGTGACTTTTTTCACCTGTTTAGAAAAATTTATGAATAACATTTATTTCCATTTTAAATAGTGTCTGATCTTTGGTTAAATAGTGCTATAAGAATGCAATCGGTTAGCTTGTATAGAAGAGGTTAATAATAAGAATTCCTTTAAATACGTATTAGCTGGCTTCTTAAATGGCCACTTTAAGGCTGCGACCACTTGTGTCTGGTAAGTGTAAAAGATCAGCCATTGAAAAAGCCTTTTTCTGAAAAAGGATAGTTTTCAATTTTAGCAGTGGCCAAGCAATTGGTTTGTATTTTCTGTTTTGTTTTATTTTTACAAAAATAGGTGGTGCTGTGTTCTGCTAATTCCGATTCAAAGTGATCTGGTTGAAGTCATGGTACAGTAATTGAAATACCTATGCATTAACAATATGAGCACCGTTGTTTTTCTGCTATTAATTGGGTATGTTAAAAATATGATCTTGCATTTATACAGTTAAAAAGAGGATGAAATTTTATGTGTTCTTTATTCAGAATATGGCCAGCCGATGTGATCACAAATATTACCACCCAGTATCTACATCTCTGTCACTGCATGACACACTCACGCTTGTTGAAATGAATCATACCTTTCTAGTTTAAAAAGTGTTCCATTTGTATCTGCATACCTGCTACTGACAACGAGATTTCTGCAAATCCTGTAATAAGCAGTAGTAGAAAAAACACAATGTTCGAGATGCATTTAAGATGTCTTTTGCCATATTCTCCCGAAAAAAAATCTATTATTCCAGATAGGGCAGTATAACCCTTTTGAGGAAATTTTCCCCTAAATCTCAGAAGTAAACGCTTCTCTCCATTTCCCGTTCCTCCACTATTCCATGAAAGCTGCTGGTGAGCTCAGGATGCTGAGCAGAACTGGGATTTTTCTCAGAGATTGCTCATTAGACAAAAAGAAAAACAACGTTTTCCTGAGAACGCCAGGGTTATGGAAGTGGTTACAATTTATTCTCTTGCTCAACAGTAAAGATTTTTTTTTTTTCAGTATCATCAATGTGGTTCACTTCAATAATTTATCTAACTAAAAACCTAATTTTCTTATTCTTTCTGAAGTACTTATTTCAATTAATCACTTTTACGTCAACTAAATTTCAAATAAAATTAGAAAACTAAATTTAAAAAAATCAGTATATGAAAATTATTACTCTTCACCTGCCACTGGTACTCAGTAGCTGTATGTAACATTACTTTAAATACTGATTTGTGAATGCTCAGTGTGTTAAAAAAAGTTAAAACCGAACCACAAATCCTGCAATGGGCTGAGAACTTACATTTAGTATTTTGTTACCGCTAAGTCCTATATGCACAAATGGGAGTATATCCTGAATTGATCAGGGCTTGTGTTGTTGGCAAAACTGCTTTTTCCATCAGAAAATGACAGGTCATCAAAAAAAATTTTTTTTTACAGCAATTTTCTACTTTGATTAAATGTTGTCAAAAAGATTTTGCGTGTGTCAGATGGGATTTTTCTTTAGAGCAAGAGGAATTAACATTATTAATAAGATGTCCATTTAGGAAGTTAGAAAGATCTCAATTCATATCTTGCTTGACTTGGCTCTTTGGGTTTTTTTTTAATGTTGAATAGAGATTAGTTTCAAAACCTCAACATTTTCACAATTGTTTTCCAGCCCTCTCTAGGTTTGAGGGCTCTGAGTAAGTGCAAAAGGTATTCTCAAGCTTATTAGAAAGGAGTGAATATGTTTATTGATGCCCTTGAGAATAACATTGTGTAGAAAGGATTGGTAAAGTGAATAATCAAAAAGTAGAAACATTTGAATGCATATACTAAATTTTGTGTATGTATCCTAAGTCTGGGTTATGGTTTGACTGTAAGTTGTAAACAAACTAATTTTAAATGAAATTTAAACTTGATTGAATCTCAGCATGAAGATGCCAACATTCAAATTGATTCATTAGCTGACCTGAATTCTCTGATAAAATTTACTAGCATGCACAGACAGAGGATTTATCCTGGATGATGTTCATGTCATTAACAGGAACTACCACCGGCAACATACATATAATGCCAGCCCATAAAAAACCAAAATAACAGACTCTTTTAAACACTGTGGTTATTTAAAAAAAGCGAATGCTCTGTCATGCAAAAATAATTTTGTTATTCTTTTTTTTTTTTTACTTATCACCTTACAACCGGTATAACAGCCAGAAGGCAGCACAATGAAAGTTTTTGTTGAGCGGAGTATGCTTGCTTCAAGAAGCCAGTGTGCCAACAGAGGCACACATCAAGTGAAGCTAACATACTGGGTGAATTATGTGTCCCATCACACCAATGACTGCACAGCCATAAAACCACCCTAAGTGTTCTAGTTACAATCAATTACATCATGCTTTAATCACATTTTAATGATGTATTAACCAAGATTTCAACAGCAATTAGTTTAATGGGTGTTTGCTTTTTTTAAACTATTTTAACTGTGGCTATATCCAGTAAGATTAAAAAAAAAAAAATAAAGCATTGATTGTGACCTCTTTCTTCTCTGGCAGTTTTGTGCGATGGGACTGAAGAGAGACATTTTTCAGTTACTAAGCATTCACAACTCTTAAGTAATAACGTATTTGACTTTGCCACGTAATTATATACTGTGAGATTTTTCTCATCTAGAAAGATTCTGCAAAATCTAACATATGACACTGGAAATAGTTAATGCATCTCCCATCGTTTAGAGCAGAAAGTATGACACTGCCTATTGATATCTAGGCAAAGGTAAAAAAGACAAACGCAAAGTATTAATCACACTAATTTTTAATAGAAGGGTTTAGAAAAGTTCTGTGGCTGCCCGTAACATTCCCATTGATACACATTTTCCATATAGAAAACTGACAAACGTCTCCGGGAATCCAGCTCCCTTTAAAGCACTCTAAGAATATGAACAGATAAAGAAAAGAGATTTCGCAGCAAACCCCACATAAAAACCCATATTAGGAATGATACAAAACTTAAAGAATGTTGTAAAATGAGCATGGAAAAATGTACAAAATGAATTCATGCCCATTTACATGCTTTCAGTCAGGCTACCAGATAACAAAGCCTCTGTCTTTGTGTTAACACTGCAGATTAGGTCAAGTTTTTACCCCTCTGAGCTCTTTTCCTGTAAATGACGGGTTTTGATGTGAAACAAGCAACATGTCAAAGCAAGTTGAAAGATGTAGGCATTTTATGCCATGTCACAATGACAGGCCGGTGAATATTTGGGCCATTAGGGGCTTATTAGTGAATAAATGACCAGATGGTTCAGTGATGCACAGAGATGGACAGAACTGGATGCTACTAATCAGCACTGTCTGTACTTGATGTCAAATCACATGACACAGTAACCCATGGATACCGAATAAAAGTTACCATTAGCAAGTCAATTTGATATCTGTGTGGTGTAAACAGACTTATAACTGCACTTCAGAGCTGCCTGTTGTTAAGGAGAAATAATGGTAGAGTATTTAAATAAACACACTCTACTCTTATTAAGTTATGATAAATATAAATAGAATTTCAATTCCCAAGACCTCCTTTTTATTCTGATGAGACTGTGGAAGGGTATTTACATATTAGACTATCTCCACAGACAAAAAGGCTGAGCTGGTGATGCTGTAGAAGAGAAACACAAGACACTTTCTTTGAACACCATGGTTAGCAACATCAAGCGATGCTTTCTTTGTGCATTTGTCACAGAAATGCAAACTTTGAGAATAGGACCTGTTTTCTGGGGGAAGGCTGTTTGCGTTTCAGTATATTCATGCTTTAATTTTTTTTATTGATGCTGATATATGTTTGCTTGCTACTACCATAAATTTTTCCCATGGGTTTTTGAAAATTCATTTTGCCAAACCCTTGTTAGCAAGTCATTTCCAAAGCATTGTATCAGGGTTAGGAGCTTTGGGTGTTCGACAGGACCAGATCCGGGAGCTGATCCTGAACCACTGCTGCAGAATAGGCAGTGCCAGTCTGAACAGAGGGGGAGAGCCAAGGCTGGGGAGAGGGGCGGCTTAGCCGTTGTGCTAAATCTCTGTAAGCTTAAACTAAAAGGAAGTTTTTCCTTGAATTTGGTGGAAGTACGTTTGCACACTGTAGAGGTATGGGGTGTGTCCTCATCTCTGAACCCAAGGCAAACATGACCGCAATGCGCATTCTTTAGGCAGAAGTATATGCATATCTGAGGCATGCTTTACTTTGCTCTTGTAGTTCTTTATAGCAAACAAGAACAAATGCAGTTATGACTGATGATTTTTGATTATGTACTGATGCGATTTACAAAATTTTTTGAAATGCTAAGGAAATCTTTCTTGATTTTTGTCAGTCTGAAGAATCAGATGTAAATGTATGTTACCCCTTTTCTATAACGTTAATGATATTAGTACACAAATTTTACCTAATAGGTGAACAGCATAGTAATATTTGTGGCTCTAGCCATGTTTAACCATGAGTTCCCCTTGATCTCGATTTTCTCTCTCTTGCATCTTCTTTGTGGAAAGAATATGGAAAGACTTATATGGTGTAGGTTGTTGTGGAAACTGAAATTTGCTGTTTCCATGATTAAATAAGGAATCAGATAAAAATTAGGCAAGTCCAATAGCAGAAGCAGTATTACATGAGCAATCAAAAATATGCTTACATTCTGAACACACTACAAACTTGGAATAGCAAGAAACATAGCGGAACGGATTAAAATTGTGGAATATGTTTTAAAATCCCTGCTGTAGCATGAATGTATTTTTACACAGAAGACACAAAGTTAATAGCATATATCAATTATCCAGGGTTGCAGTTTAGGGAGCACAATGCTACACTGCTTACATTGCCATAGTAATCGCTGCAATGCAGTATTAGCAAAAATACTAATATTTTATCTGCATCTGTTCCAGTGATCATCTTGAAGATGCCTGGGGAAAAAGTAAAAGGAAACAGGACATGCATACAGGGGTCCTTTGGCTGGAATTCATAGACTTGTGATGTTGTGGAGGCTGAAAATCAAAATGGGTTAGGGAAGTTTGTGGAAGAGAGCTCACTAGCTGTTATTAACAACAGTGGACAGGGTTCATCCTTCAGCTTGGGAAACCTCTACACCATCAGTTTCTGGAGGCTGGGAGGGAACACCATGCCAAGGGTGCTCTTAGGTTTGTCTTATTCCTGTAACTTTTCCCTAAACATCCTCCAGCAATCATTGCTTGAGATAAAACTTGGTCTAGACAGACATGTGATCTGATCCGGTGTATCAGTTCTCATGTTCTTACAAAGTGGTGGGACTTCTTCGCTTGTCTACTGAAAGAATTTGTGACTATAGAATTAATTTCTCTTTTAATGTTGCATAGGTAATTAGAAAATACATATAGGACAGAAGTTGTGAAGTTGTAGAAGTTGTTAGGTGTGCATTGGTGCATGTGCAAACAATTTCAGTAAAAGTTTTTATCTTAAATTCTCCACAGGTTTAATTTTAAAATCCCTCTCAGTTCGTGGGAAAAAGTGCTTTATAGCTTATTCCTTTTCCGTTCTTTCTGATATTAGATCTGGAAATGAGACATGCCTGCAAGCTTTAACAAAAATCTGAAAACTGCAGCGGTTTACCCAAAAGGTTCAGCTGACCATCCCTGAAACCTCAGACTGCTTTTCAATCTGAACTGCATTTTGAGTGATTCTGGAATAACATCACTAATGTGAGTAGACGCCTTTGCAATCTTGGTAGTTTCAGTGTAGGCTGAATTAGATTTTATTGCTCTGCTTTTAATAATAATAAAAAATCGAAGTTGAATTCTGTAGTTGAGAGACTACAAAGAGCTAAAGAGAAGTGTTACGTAAACTCACTTGAATGTTTCTTTAACAATGGTAATTTTTTTCTTGAACGCTTTATCTCAAACGTAATCAGCGTGAATCTAATGCACAGGGGTTACTGCTCAGAAGATTCTTGCTGTAGCAGCTTTCCCATTCCATCTTCCACAGACTCCTTTGTACCGATGGTTTTCTCTGGTTTTGCATAGTCAGTTGACTATGAATTCGCGGCCCATTTACCTCTGAAGATGTCAAGATATCCAGAGGGTATTTTTTTCCTGAAAATAAGGAGCTGTCATCGTGTTTTCTGTTGATGACAACAATGTTACTACAAAATAAATGCAACTTTCTTAGAGCAGTTCTATCTTATAGAAAGATCTCATTTTTAGAAAAATTGTCTTGGGATGGAAAGAATTTTTTAAAGCAAATTCTGTGGGAAAACTTTCTGTATTGATAATAGGTAATATTTGCATGGCAATAATAAATAATTTTGAGAAGACAAGTAAAACAGTTGTTGTCACTGATGGTGGCTGTTGTGCCACATAATGGTTGCACAACAGAAATGGTCAAAAGCCCTCAGTCAAAATCGAGAGAAATACAGCAAAAATCTGGGTGTCTGCAACCTCACTGCAAAATGTAGGTACCTGACAAAGGTATTGTAAGAAAGGATTAATGTGGGTATGCCCTCAAAGCTGATTGATACTTTCCCTCTGACTTTCAGGTTTAAAGGCAGATGCCAGTACTTTATTGCTGGGTGGAGATCGCTCAGAGTCTTCAGAGTCCCTGCTAGAAACTTTCCCCTCTCCTGCTTTGTGGTGCCAGCTTTCCACCTGGCCTGTACAGTTCAGATGGAGATTTGCTCTGTGGCTCGCTGGACACTGCCAAGGATGCTGTGGCGACGTGGAGGACACAAGGTGTGCAAAAGCCCAGGTTTTGCCAGGCTTTTGGGTGAAGTCCTGCTGTTCTTCAGTTTTCTTAACTCGTGCGATTCAAACCAGTCTAAGGTAAAGTGCATCAAGTGGCATATAGTTGTAAAAATTCAACAGCTTCGAAACCTAGTTTGCAAATGTTTATGAAAGACATAAGTGAATGCGAAGCAAGAAAACTGTGTGTAGAGCTGCTTAAACTAATATTACACCTAACAAGTCAACAGCTCTTCCTTGTCTCTATGAGATGAGATTTGGAACATCTGCTGCATGGACATAGGTGGAGACCAGCTTCATACAAATTTCTGTAAAACCTTTTTGCTCAGTGGTGACTATCTCCAAGGAACAGGTCTGTGAGCAGTTTGGTCGAGGCAAACATGAATTCCAGCAGCACCTCTTGGGCTGCTGGGAGGAGGAGGAGGAAGAGGAGAGACTATCCAAAGCACCTCACAGGGGTAAAGCAGTAAGAAGGGAGTCTGAAAGCCCAGAAAAATAGGAAAGCACCTCAGAAAGCAGTCAGTTGAAAATTTTAGAATATATTTAGTAATCTGTTTAGCTAACAGACAAAGATGAGACAAATATCTTGGAGGACAAATCTTGTGAAATACTAATAGTTTTAGAGAAAGATTACAAAGAATGTCTTAAGTAATTGTGTTAAATTGTGAGTCTTAGTGGACATGGAGGAAAATCCACCTTGCCTGCCTAATGCCCATTTCTGTTCCCATTTAAGTCAATTGAAGTTTTGACACTGCCTTTTGCAGAAAAACCTGACCCTGTATTTAGTGCATTACATTGAATAATTGCAACATACCCGCAGAATGACAATGAAAAAAATTGTGTCTTTGACCTGCTGCCTCTGGTGGCTTTGTTATAAGTTTGTTGAGGATGCAGCAGCTTCATCTAAGCTGCTGCTTATTTACTAATTAATTTACCTGTGTATATATGCACAGCTCTTTTGCAGTGGTTTCCTAGCAATTCAGTTCTGATATGCATCCTTTGTTTTCAGTGACAGGATGTGTGGGTGACTGGGTGTGCACGACCATAGGCTTCCCTGTCATTGAGTGTTGGGATAATTTTCATGATTACCTGTTCTTTTAGCAAATTAATTTGAGTAAATCTCCTATTCATCTTATACCTTCAGAGGTTTGGGATTTGAGTCAAACTCCTATCAGAAAGGCAAAGTAGCTGATCATTACATCTCTATTCCACATTCCAGTTCATTTTTATGAAGTTTATAAAGGAAGATTTAGAATGCTTAAAAAAACCATTAACTTAATTCTGCCTTGACAGAGAGGTTATTGGTTAATGCTACTAATCCAGCAACCTCTTTCTTCTAACCACTGAGTTCTAGTCAAGAAATTATTTCAACATCAAAATGCGCAAGTAGGTGTGTGTGTTTTTGTAAACGCGCGTACATGCATTAGGTAAGCTGCATATAGGAAACATAGTGCTGCCTGGCCGCGCTCAGAAAGCTCTCTCAGAAACTGCTCTGTTTCACATGGAAGATATTTTTGTAAAATGGTCTCTCTTAGTATTTACTGACAATTAAAACCCCAGCAATCTTCGCGTTACTCCATTTGTCCTTGCTGCTTATCCCCAGACTGAACTCAGAGGGCCAAGCCCCCCACGCTAGCACTGGCGATGCCCCACTTGTGGTGTTAGCGCTGGTTGCTGAAGGAACAGGAAAAAATCCTGCTGCCTTCTTTGCACCTGGCCCGACGGAGTAGGATTTGTGCTTTTGGCAGTTAAAACAATTCGAATTAGGGAACTAAATTCCCTACTTCAGATGCTAAGTCTCTCTGCCACGAAGTGACATAGCTTTATATGCTCTTGCAGTGACAGAAAGCAGCCCGTAAGTGAGTAGAAGAGAATAAGTGTTTCCAGAGGAACGAGAAGTCTTCATGTTCCCAGACAGCCTCCCATCCTTTGAACATGGACTAAGAAGTACTTCAGTTATGGATCCCGTAAAGCTTCATGATACCTCATGCAAGTGCACTTCAGTAGCAACTTCTGTTATTGCTGTTCTTCAGATTTTCCAAAGGAATGAGTTTCAATATTAATTTTCACCCAGGCTAGGGCAAAAGCAGCTATCTAAAAATACCAATTTTACAGAAAAAGAATGATCAACTGTATAACAGAACAAATGAACAAACAAATATCCATGTTTTCTCTTTCTTATTCTGTTCTTTGTCTCTATCTGGTTCTCCCTTTTTTTCGTTTGCTCAGTCCTGAATTAATTTTCTCCTCAACTGAGCAGGAATTATCAAGAAGCAAGTCTGGCTATGGAAAGTCATGATGTTCCCTTTCTCTCTTTGGGCAAAAAGACAAGCTATGAGTGAAATAAACCCCTAACAAGAGTAAAGACATCTGGGAATCTCTTCTTTTATGACCACGTCCAGGTGAGAACCTAAAGCACTAACAAAGCAGATACCATCTTTCCCTAATATTTCCAGTTCACGTTGGTGTTCACTCTGCCTGACAAGTTCTCAGTCATGAGCTGATAAAAGACAGGAGTGCTGAAGAGACACTGCTCTTGCACAAGACACAGAGAAGAGGGAATTTTTCTCCCTGCTAACAGCAGAGGAGCTGTGGCAGTGCCCCTGCTGAGTTGAGCCCTAACCCTGAAGCAGTGCATTAGGGCTTTGGGTAGACAGCCCAGTGCAGGAGGGCATAAAAGGCTTACTCAGCTCTTCATACAAGTTTTCTGTCTGAAGAAAACGCAACAGACTGTTCTGGAAAATGTGGCAAATTAGATGCAATATCATTGTTTCTTTGAAGCATCACAGCTCTTGAAGTATAGACTGAGCCATAAAAGGCTCCTCTCTGTTGCCTCCATCTTTTATTTACCCCATGGGTACCGCATGCTGATGTCAGACTGTTTTATGCTTTTATTAGAATGCTGCTTTCAGCTGGCATTATTAAAGAGCTTCATCTGCCTCAGTACCTCCTAAATGTATTGAACACATGAAAACAAATATTCAGTTTATATGAAAAAGTTTGAACTTCCCTCAATTTGGTTGTATGGTTCAAATGTTCAATACTTGCAATTTTTTGAAATCTGCAATTTGGGGGTAGCATTGATTGCTACCTTTAAAAAGCTCCTTAGTTTAGAATATATTTAAATATTTTGGGCAAAGCTCAAAAAATTAAATGCTGGTCTTCATTTCAGATAGATACCATTTATTTTAAATCCAGAGAAGTATCACTGTGGATTAAGTCTTACACAATTATAATATTGTTTCCAACGATTATGAGGTTGGCTTTAGGATATGAGTGGTATCCTCTCCAAAAACCAGCTTAAAATTCTGATTTACAGTGAGCAAGACACTTAGCTGTTAGGATGGACGCCTGATGTAATAAATGTGCTTAACTGATGACCTATTAAGAAATACAATTAAAAAAAAAAGCAGCCAGATATCTAGTGGTAACTCATCTTAAATGTGCCTAATAACAGATAAATTCAGCTTTGAAAAATTGCTTTTGGTTTTCTTATGTGAAAAGATACTTTCACTAGTCTGACAGTAAGAGAGGAGTGTTTCTTAGTTCTCACAGCTGGAGATGTCACATAGTTACTACTGTTGGTAAACAAGCTTCCCCACAAGCTGGCTACACCACCCCAGCCCCAACAATCTAGACACTGCTTCGGGGGTGAAAAATGTTTGTGACTGGGACAGACTGAAGAGAGGAAAAAAGCTATCCCTTCAAGGAATAACAATGACAGGAACATGGAATGTGACTGAAAAATCCTTGAACTTCGTTTCCTCTCGAGTTGCAAGATACGGTCCCTTTGCATGAAGAGTCCATGCATTGTTCCAGCTGCATAAAAAAGCATGCTCATCATTCAGAGGAATATGTAGAAATGGTATTTCTGCTACTGCATTTTGAAAAGATGAATCTACACCAAGCTGTATATTCACACATCCTGTTCAAAGCATCTAACTGTTCAGAGCCCTCTGGAGACCCCAGTCACCAAACAAGGAGCCTATCTTCATTCACAGGTATGCAAGCTTGATGTCTAAAGTGACCCTACCTACTATCAGAACACATGGGGGAAAAAAGGCAAGATGCTGCCAGTGCCAGTGTTGCAGGACAGAGTTGTGAGCCTTGTCCAGAATCCTGGATAGTTTAATTTACTTCACTTCACTAAAATGATTGGAAAAGGTCAAAGAAATATTGTGGGGAATTAAAATGTGTGAAAAAGGAATGCATATTTCTGTTGTAGAGCTGATGAGATACTTCTGCTGTAAAGACTCCTGTTTTCTCTTGCAGTCAGTTGGACATGAGCGAGTCCTTCACTGTTTACTTTGTTTTTCATACAATAATTATCTGTTATCAAAATTATTGAACAGTATTCTTGCCCATGGTATTTTGGGCAATATGCTTTCAGCAGTGGGGGGACAACGGAGTCAAAAAGCACCAAAGATTTTTTTCTAAGGTAGGGAAAAAAAACCACCCTTTCGGTATCTTTTTTTTTCCCCCCTCTTTCTAAGAGAAAACACAGAATCATTTTTGAATTCAGAGGGATTTCAAGACTGAGCTTTAAAATCCTAGGGTATATGTGTGAAATAATCTACCAACTAAAAGCTATGGGCTGGTCAGCTGACCTACAACCCCTGTTACTCCGATACTCTCCAGTGTGTAGTAGTATGTGATTCATATGCACTTCTCCCTGACTGTGTTCATCTTTGAAATAATCACTTCATTCTAGATAAATGTATTCAGTGGTATGACTACTCCATCCATCATATTAGGTAGGGTTGTGCAGCTGAATGCAGCTCTATTCCAAATAATGATGGTCTCTAATATTTTCCTGAAAATGTGGGTAATTTATTATAATAGGCTTATTATGCCCAATACGGCTGCAGGCTGACATTTATTGCAAGAGGTGGGCTGGAGGGAGCCAGGAAGCATTGCGTTGTCACTGGAGCAGTTTCTGGGAAGGAATTTAGCTGCTTGTCCAGCATTTCTGCCAGAGCTCTGGGAAGCATTTCCATCCCCGCAGCGAGCTGGATGCACTTGCTTCCCCCCTGTTTCAGGCAGGATTGATGGTTACCCATAATTCTCCTTGGTTAGGGTTCACAAAAGCTCCTTCTTTCCCCACAGCAGCTCCTGGGCAGGTGAAGCACTGTTGCTTTGTTTCAGTGGCAGGCACCTTCCCACCTAGATCAGCCTCAATAGTCCCTTGATTTGCAGAACGCAGATCCCCACACTCATGGCTTTGGTTTCTTGTCTGAATGGCAACTTCCAACAATTTCTCCTCCCCACCTCTGAATGCACAGACGAGGAGAAGTGAAGCAGTAAAATCCTGCTTTACAGCCATCTCCTTCTCATCTGGGACAAATACAGCTCTCTGTGCCTGCCCAGGAAAACTCAGACCCAGAAACTTCCTTGAAGATGTGATGTCCCAGGCAGAAAGAAGAAACGTCACCCAGTATTTCTGTTGTAATTCAACGTTTTCTTCTGAGTGTTTCTATCTTCCATTGCTGCTCTTTGCACAGAAATTAATAGCTGAGCAAAACATCACTTTAACTCTTGTGCAACATGTTTTTGTTCAGCTTGGGAATTACTTCAGGGTAGCTCTGCCTCCTTCAGACCAATGATTATTTTTTTGTTGAGCTCAATGGGAGTGAACACTACACTTATTTTTTTTATTATCTATGCCTGAAATAGCTCAGTTCTCTGATTTTTTTCTTTAATCCCAGTGTTACAATGTTCACACTTCTCTCTTTGTGAATGTCTTGCCAATGTGAGCAAAATATCGCTTCCTGTAATTTTCAAAACTTCTTTTAGTTCTGTGGCTGTTCTTTTCCAGGGAGGATAACCCAACCCCCTTAACCTTTTCTTACAATTTAGATTTTAGAGACCTGATATCATCTTTGTTACCCTATGGTACCTCTTTGCAAGGCACCTTCGTTCTTCCTGTATTGCAGTGCACAGCCCTTGCAAACAGGTCTAGGTACGCTCCGTATGGGTTATAGATATTAAGGATTTTCTTATACAGAAAGTGTATAGCCTCTTGTTTACCGCTCTATCCTCTTGGTAACACCACCCGATGTTTTTTGCCTCTCCGCCTGCTGCTGTGCACTGGTTTCAGTGATTTTTCTACAGTATCTCCCTGAAGTTGTTAGCTGTGGTAGGGTGCTTCACCTGAGGAGAGACTTGGCCATTTCACCACGAGCGAATTTATGTTGGGCAGTCCTGGGGAACAGGAAAAACATATTAGTCAAAGTGCTTTGAGAAAATATTACTGTTAGTGAAAGCAATCAATGCAGAGTATGTAATGATTCTGGACTGTGAAATAATACTTGGGGCCAGGAAATAAAGATATATCAATTTAGTGATTCATTTTGACACAAACAAAACTGTAGAAAGCTTTTTCCATTATTATTGTCTTTGTGGAGCCATTCACAAGCAGCAATAGCATCAGCAGAGTGCAGAGCTCCTTTATTAGAGGTGCCATTCAGAGGTGATTGAGGTTCACACTAGGTAAACAGCCAAGACAGCAGATAGCATCCTCTGGTCCATCAAATTTGAGAGATGTTCAGACAACTAGACAGTCAGTGACTTCTGGGCTGGTGATTAATTTACCGGGAGTTTAGGTAGAACTCTTTGTTCTTTAATTCTTCTGGGCTCCCCAGTTCAAGAAAGATGAAGAGCTACTGGAGAGAGTCCAGCGGAGGGCTACGAGGATGGTGAGGGGACTGGAACATCTCCCCTACGAGGAGAGGTTGAGGGAACTGGGCTTTTTCAGCCTGAAGAAGAGAAGGCTGCGAGGGGACCTTATAAATGCCTACAAATATCTGAAGGGTGGGTATCAGGAGGATGGGGCCAAGCTCTTTTCAGTGGTGCCCAGTGACAGGACAAGGGGCAATGGGC
>Ga0065711_1035732_pt1 | contig 21910 bp, 9 predicted proteins | sample Hoacrofraction12_FD_59098 | JGI IMG/M metagenome (GOLD analysis project Ga0065711, IMG submission 59098) | Hoatzin crop microbial communities from Cojedes, Venezuela - Epithelial fraction 12 v2 (version 2) | ecosystem: Host-associated > Birds > Digestive system > Esophagus > Crop | place... | reverse complement strand
CCCGCCTGGACAAGGTCCTGTGCAGCCTACTGTAGGTGACCCTGCTTCGGCAGGGGGGTTAGACTAGATGACCCACAGAGGTCCCTTCCAACCCCTACCATTCTGCGATTTTGTGATTCTCTAATGCAGCTCAGGACGTCATTAGCCTTCTTTGCCACAAAGGCACGCTGCCAGCTTATGTTCAACCTGGAGTCCACCAGGAGCCTTCAGGGCCTTTTCTGCAGAGTTGTTTTCCAGACGGGTGGCTTCCAGAGTGTATTTGTGCATGTAGTTGTTCCTCCTCAGGTGCAGGACTTTGCACACCCTATTGTTGAACTTTACGAGGTTTCTGTCAGCCCACTTCTCCAGCTAGTCAAGGTCCCTCTGAATGGCAGCATAACCCTCTGGTGTATCAACCACTCGTCCTAGTCTTGTGCCACCAACAAAGTTGTTGAGGGTTCACCCTCCCTCAACAGTCAGATTGTTAATGAATATGTCAAACAGGATCAGACCTAGTATTGACCCTGGAGTTACACCACTAGTCACCGGCCTCTGGCTAGACTTCATGCTACTGATCACCACCCTCTGGGCCTAGCTATTTGGCCATTTTTCAATCCTCCTCACTGTCTGCTCATCCTTTCCATACTTCACCAGCTTCTCTATGAAGATCTTGATGGATACAATGTCAATGCCTTACTGAAATCAAGGTGAACAATATCCACAGCTCTCCCCTCATCTAGCAAACCAATCATTTAATCATAGAAGTTCATCAGGTTGGTCAAGCATGACTTTCCTTTGTGAATCGATGCTGACCACTCCCAAACACTTTGTCCTTCATGTGCCTGGAAATGGTTCGCAGGATTAGTTGCTCTATCACCTTCTCAGTGACTGAGGTGAGACTGACTGGGCTGTAGTTGACAGGGCCCTCTTTTCTGCCCTTTTTTGGAGCTAAAGGCAACATTTACATTCCACCAGTTCTCAGACATCTCTCCCAGTCACCATGACTATTCAATGATTATCAAGAATGGTGTCACTATGACATCAGCCAACTTCTTCAGCAGTTGTGGGTGCATCCCATCCGGCCCCTTGAACTTGGGTACATCCAGTGGGCTTAAGTGTTCCCTGACACAATCATTTTCCAAAATTGATACATCTTCCTTGCTCCAGACTTTCTCCCTGGTCTCTGGATCCTGGGATTCCTGAAGGATGATCTTGTGAGTGAAGACTTATGTGAAGAAAGCATTCAATACCTCAGCCTTTTCCATGTCCTCTGTCACCAGGTCCCCTGCCTCATTCTGCAGTGGGACCACAATTTCCCTAGTCTTCCTTTTGCCACCTATGCACTTACAGAAGCCCTTCTTTTGCTTTTGATTTTGCTTGCCAGATTCAATTCCAGGTGGGTTTCAGTTTTCCTAACTGAATCTCTGTGTGTTTGGACAGTATATCTGTATTTCTCCCAGCTTACCTGTCCCTGCTCCCAACCACCATACGCTTCATTTTTGTGTCTGAGTTTGGCCAGGAGCTCCTTCTTCATCCATGCAGCCCTCCTGGTGTTTTTGTCTTACTTCCAGCTTGTTGGCATGGAAAATTCTGGAGCTTGGAAGAGGAGATCCTTGAATGTTGGGCTCCTCTTCCCTCCAGGGCCCCATTTGGCAGGACTCTTCCAAGCACTTCCTGGAAGAGGTCAAAGTTGTCTCTGATGAAGTCCAGGGATGTGATCTTGTTTGTTACCTTGCTCCCTAGTCTCAGGATCTCAAATTCCTCGATCTCATGATCATTGCAACCAAGGCTGCCCTTGACCTTCACATCCTCAACAAGTCCTTTATTGTTTGCAAGTGTGAGGCCCAGCAGAGAACATTTCTTGTTAGCTCCTCTGTCACCTCTGTCAGGAAGTTGTCATCAGTATGGTCCTGAAATCTCGTGGATTCCTTGTGTCCTTCTGTGTTGTCACTCCAGCAGATGTCAGGGTGATTTGAGTCACCCATGAGGTGAAAAGCCTGCAGATGTGTGGCCTCTTCCAGTCGTCTGAAGAGGGCCTCATCTGCATCTTCCTTCTGAACAGACAGTCTGTAGCAAACACTCACCGCAGCTACACCCATGTTCATCTGGACTCTAATCCTCTTCCATTAGTTTTTAGATGTCCCATCACCTATGCCAAGGTAGAACTCTATGCAATCTTGCTGCGCTTTTACATAAAAGACAACTTGCCCTCTCCACCCTCCTGGCCTACCCTTCCTAAACAACCTGTAGCCACTCATAGCAGTACTCCAGTTGTGTGAACAATCCCACAAAGTCACTGTAAGCCAAACGGAACCATAGCCCTGTAGCTGCACACAAATTTCTAACTTCTCCTGTGTACTCCCTGTGTTGCGTCTGTGAGCACACAGGCACTTCAGGAATGCACTCAGTTGTGTTGAATTCCTGGACAAGGTACGAATGCTTTCCCCAGAATAGTTGCTCACAGTCATGGTTCTACTGTGTTGACAATGTGCTTCATGGTAGTTTTCAAAAGTAATGTCTAACACAATTATTATGTTATTCAACAAGGGGCATACATTGTTTCTCTGATACAAAGCATGAAAGGAGGATCACACCTACAGTTGGCTTTCTGGTCTTAAGTGTCAAACTTATTTTCTTTTGTATTGTTCAAATTTTTCCTCATCTAATTTTTATTTCCCTTTCTTGTCAGTAGCAATATCTCTTGATGCAAAGTAGACAAGACTAACAGGTGTTCCTCTTCTCAGCATGGTCAGGGTTTGTGTTCTGGTAAAGTGAAAAGTGAAGTGATATATAAGGGCAACCTTCTGTCTACTAACAAAAAACTAGACATAGATTTCCTCTAGTCCTCGTGAGACTAGTTGAATCATCCATACTTACGCCATTAGCACAGCCAAAGTCAGCTCGTGTTCCTGATTGTGTGACACGAAATTTATGAAGATGTGCAGCATCTTCCTCTCTCCCATTCAAAACGGGTTTCATTCAGCCATGAAGCAGTGACTTCTGAGCTAGCATCCCCTGATCTAGTGCTAGAATGGTAAGAGTGGCTGTGTGAATGCTTAGTCCAGCAATGTGGTAGTTTGCTAGGGGACAACTCAGGAATTTCTGCGCTGCACTCCATTGCTTAGTGTAAACAAGCAGTCAGTAATTCTGGCAAAAGGAAGTTCAATTTGCAGAATATGTGCATTCACTTTGCTATTGCCTCTATCTGCAGATTTGCATGAGCAGTCTTGTTCAGAAGAAGTTAGAAAGGGAGAAAAAAATCAGCTTAGGACAGTAACACTGTGCATGTGCATTTGCTTAGATAGCCTGAGTGTCTGAGAAAACCTGAAACTATCCTAGATTTTTATACCATTATAACTCCCCTATTTTTAAATTGGAAAGGTAATACCCAGGTTTAATGAGAATTTAAAAAAAACCCCACAAATCCAAATAATAATATATATTTTTTCTTGCTTTGTAAGCTGAAGAAAGGGAGAGTATAGTCATATAAGAGAAAAAAGCTGTAATTAACTCCACCTTTTCCCCATAAACTTCTGATAATTCCAATAAACAATTTCTGTGAGGGCTACACAGCACTTAATCAGCAACTTTACACATTCACAGTTCAACAGCCTAACGTAAAAGACTAAACATTCTACCAATTCATCTAATCAACATTATTGATTCAGATTCAGTGAGGATTTCCTGGGGGGAAGGGAACTATTCCACAGGTTGCTTGAGTTCAGTGTTCCTCACTTTTGATGACTCTTCTTTATATGATAGCTGGAAAATGCCCTCCAAAAATTATTTGCCTGGGTATAAGTAGATGTGTTGAATATTAAACTATGTAAAACAATCAGTCTGCAATTAATTTATATAAAAGAAATTCTAAAAGTTATCTTGACTACTGTTAAGACCAAAAGGAAAGAAGTGGGTTAGTATAAAAACACATACTCTGGTTCATACGTAATTGTTCCCAAAAACTTTCACACTAGGCAGAATAAGTTAATCAAACCCACAAAATCAAGCAACTATGTCACAACTTGTTATTCAACAGTTGATTATTACTGAGGGGGAAAAAAAAAATTTCTCTTGACTCTCATATCTGCACACACCTATATTCGTATGACCTGTTCATTAGATTAGAAAAAAAGATTTCAGAGGTAAGGAAGGCCTTTAAAAATCACTACTTTTCCCCATGAGATGAAAGAAATATTGCTTTTCTGCAAGTGTTACTTTGTATCACTCTTTGGTCTTTATTGGCAAAGTTACACAATGCCATTGCTGAAATGGATGATACAATGATGTTTTCTCATTCCTAAAGTGCTGTAACAGATCAGAAATAGCTGCTAATTGTAGAGTTTTTCCTTTTGAGTATGAATTTCTGTTTGTGAAATTCCAAATTGTCTATCCTGTAGCAAATTAGCAGTGTTTCATTTTACAGAGTTTGGAAAAATCACCTTCATCTCTAAAAGGAATCAGAACAGGGATAGAATGCAATCTCATTTTTGCCATATATATGCAAGGCCCAATTAATTAAATTTTGTGAATTCTTCAAATGTCTAGTCAAGTTTTCATCAGGGTACCATTAGCTGCAAATGTGTCTGGAAATCCGTGCAGCTCAGGAATATGTGCTTGAACAAGCACAAAACAGAAATCAAGGCATGTAAATGGGGGGGGGGAGGGGAAGGGCAGATATGCGCACACACTAGAATTATCTCAGGAGATTACAGTGTTTGTAGAATTTTAATGAAAATATAGAAGAGTATCAGTTTTGGTAGAAAGATTTCAGGACTTTGATTCTTCAGGTGTACTTTTTTTTTATTTTATGAATTCACTTTTAGGACAAGAATAAATATCGCCCCTGCCACTAACACTCTTCTTCCCTCCTAAGCAGTAAAGAAATACTAAATCAATATTCTTTTTCCTTTGTATTTCAACACATACAGGTAATAAATAATGAACACAAGTTTGCCATATGCTAAAACTCTGCACTTCCACAAGTATGTAAATGTTCTGCAACAATTTCACTTTTCACCACCATTGTTTGCCACTGTAGGTTGACACACTCCAACGAAGAGGTGATTTTTCAGAAGCAGAATTGGTAAGTGCCAGACAGCCCATTGATTTTTTTCTACTTTTGAACATGCCTACCTCTTTTGATAAAATAATTTGTAGTCGTCATTTTATAGAAGCATATTTGAGATTTTTAGAGAAATATGTCATATAATGAACTACATTGTCCCATGGGCTTACAGCACAGGAACAACCAACAAAATATTGCTTGTGCCTAACTGGAAAAGAGGAGCACATTAAGCTGAGGAGGAAAGTGCACTTTTGTAGGGTTAATTAATTTTTCTGTAATAAATACACACTTAACAGAAAATAATTGACAGGATTGGCATGGTTTTGTTGTTTTGATATCAATATGTTAATGTGCAGGTGTGGAAAAACAGCTATCCTTATCTCCCACTCTCCACCACTTAATTCTTAAACTCAAGAATTTATTGTAAGCAAGCTGTCAGAAATGTGTAGAGGTCCCATTGATACCAACCTTGAAAATGTTTTGGGGGTAGAAGTGGCCCAAGAGAGATGATCCTGTATATTGTCACATATGTGCCCACCTAAGGCAAAGCTTATGACAAGAATTCACTCTTCATGAGACTAGAAAGAATCCACACCAGCAGAGCTCTTTAATGTATCCCTTCTGCAAGAAACTCATCAGTCAGGGCTCACAAATCAACCCTGAGATACAAATCTATAGGAAACTAGGCTTCATTGGTTCTGATGCTCACGAAACTGCTTGGCTTGCAAAAGAACTCTAATAAAGCCTACTTGTATCTTCAGTCTTTTAATGAAGTTTCTTTTTGGGTATGTATATGTTCATAAACACACAACTTTAAAGAATTTTAACTATTAGCAGACCAGATTCAATATGATGTTATGGTTAGAACTAGCATAATTTCAACTACTTATCATCATGATCTGGTTTGTATCATTTCACCTTTAAAAGCTTCACACTGCTTGAATCTTCTTATCACAGCACTGGTTGGTTTTTTCTTATATCAGAACCCTAGTGATAGAAATTTTCCCACATTGTCTTCACTTTATATGTTCATTAAAGTGTTAGAAAAGAGTCTTCTCACATACATAAGGCTAAGTACATCTTAAAATCAGAACGTCTGAGGTCCTCGTATTCCTAAAATAACATTGATAATGTGATATTGAGACAGGATAGCATTCTCCTTTACACAGAATCATATAGAATGATTTGGGTTGGAAGGGACCTTTAAAAATCATCTAGTCCAACCCCTCTGCAGTGAGTAGGGACATACTCAACTAGAGAAGGTTGCTCAGAGCCCCATCCAACCTGACCTTAAGTGTTTCCAGGGATGGAACAGCTATCACATCTCTGGGCAATCTGTTCCAGTGTTTCACCATCCTCATTGTAAAAAAATTCTTCCTTCTATGCAATCTGAATTTACCCTCTTTTAGTTTAAAACCGTTACCCCTTGACCTGTTATAACAGGCCCTGCTAAAAAGTTTGTCCTTATCTTTCTTATAAGCCCTCTTTAAGTATTGTCTTACCTCATTTGAGTATTTCAGATGTTACCAAACGGAGAATTTTATATCCAGCGCTTGTTTTCAACATTATGCTTGCGGCATCTTTTAAAAAAAAAGAAGGAACGACATAAACACAAGATTGGATGAGAAACTGCATTGCTTGCTGTTTGTCTAACACCAAGGTTTTGCTGTGGCAGTTCTATCTTCTCACCGGCTGTCTGGATGAGTCAGTGTGCATTGTAATCTTTACATCAGTAAAGTGATGAACCAGATTCCTGGATGGATCAATTTGTTGTGCTTGCCATTTGATCCATCTCAATTACTGATGAACAAATTTCATCCTATGTTTTAGAGAACAAATTAGTGAAGTACAACACAAAGCACTGAAGGAACATTGCCACAGGAAAAAAAAATTCCCATCTGGTTCCCCCTCTCCTATTAGAAAGGTGATGAGAAGCGAGTGAAGCAAGTCGCTAAAAAGTGAGCTGAAATGAAACGGAAGTTTGACAGCAGTACTGCGGCTGCTGAAGTTGCGCTATAAGAAGGCACCAGTGATTTTGACTCTTCCAGCCTGAGCCTGCAAGTTGCAGGATCAAGGCTATTTTCTAAATTCCTTTGAGTTCCCCAGCTGTGTAATGTTGTGCACGGAATACTCAAAATACTCGGGGACTGCTACACCCATCCATTAAAGACGCAACTTATACGGACTTGGAATGGTCTATAAAAGCCTATCTATGCATACAGGATTGTGTGTAAAGAAAAGTGATGAATCTGGGTGCAGAGGGTATATGAAACTGGAACCAATGTTAGATGTGATATGCTTTTGTTTTGTAAACATATTCGAGAAATTATTGAAACATCATTTTTTAGTTAATAAAAACAAGCAACACTAGTTACCTAGGCATTAGGGTCCTAATTTGGGGAATTTCTGTGTTATTCTGTTGGACTCTTAACTTTACTGGCATTTGGTGCACCACATTGCCCTCAGCTTCCAGGCATCTCCATTTGCTTTCAATAGCTAAGAGGAAAAACGTCCAACTTTTGGATTCACTGCTACTCTGTGCAGTGAAAACAAAACAAACCCAATTTCACTAGTCCAATAAAAGGGAAAAGACTCCAAAGAAAAAGCAACCCAAAGAACAGTACAAAGTAAATTTACGATCAGATTTGCACATATCTTATGCATCCCCAGCTGAAGAAATGTTGGGTTTTATAGTAAAAGTGGGGTTTATTTGGGGCTTAATACCTTTAAATAAAGAAATTTTCCCTTAATGCAATGCTAAAATAACACATTAAATCACTGAAAGTAAACATTGCTTTGGTCCTCGTGACTAGGACAAGGATTAAAACATTTTAGATACAATCCTATCTAAAACAAGTAATTGGAGTCTGATTAATGTCATCAGCATATTAAATGAAAGTATATAAAAGCAAACCAACCTACTTCCAAGTATCCTGTGGAAACAAATATATTTCACATGGGTGAATTAATAAGCATGGCCTTCCGGACTGCCCTTTTAGTCTTTATCAGGCACATGGCCAGACCAGCAGTGGGAAGGAAGCAGGCTGCACATTCAAATAACACCAATGACATAATAAAGCTAAAAAACCCACTAAAAATTAGTCAGTTTTCTAGGACAAGGTTTTCTAACTGAATATACAGATTGGGAAGCAGAATACTCTATCATATGAATATACCAGTTTTGTAAAATCTTATTTTTTAATGTTTTTAAGGATATATCTAGAAATATCTTTAATATTATTTTCAAAATCACTTTCTTGTTTTGTAATGCAGTCTGTAATATAATTTCCAAAATAAAAGCCTAAGGAGACCCAAGATATTTTCCTCTGAATTTTCTGTTCTTCAGAAATTTCTGTAGAATTAAACTGAAATGATAGTTTCTCACATGAGGAAAACCTGATTCCTACACAGTTCTGCTACTAGCTAAATTGAAATATAGTATTATTCTGCCCTTTTACTACAATTTCTTTTCTTTATCTTACCAAGCTTTATGGAAAAATCCTGAGAGTGATTTCTTTCAAAGCTCATCATCTCTGGACACTCTGTCATGGGACTTGAAATATTTTATTTCATGTGAAGATCAGCATTACAATGGTTATTTATTTCCCATTTGTGTAAAATAATCCTACTGAATAACATGTTGTAAGATTTTCAAAAAGTCTTCAATCTCAAACAAACAATAGAAAATGCTTTGATGGCATCTACAGGAAACTGTAATTTGAATGATGCATCAATCATCAAATAGTTGAACTGCAAACATATATTAATATGCCAGTAAACAGGACACGTTTTAATGTACTAATAACAGTATAACTTCAGCGGCAGGAGCATAACTTTTCTAGCACAAAGGTCAGGGATTCTAACTTTGGAACAAATGCATGATGCATCTGTGTGATTAGTCATGCAGAAAAAAGAGGACTCGTACAAGGTAAGAGTGAGTGCACATCGAAGGAAAGCACACAGTTGATGAAAGGTCACACCTTTTATCTAGGAGACAGTAGAATAAACTGTGATCATGACTGGAAGTGAGCTCTTATTCTCCCTGCAGAATATTATTTGGTAAGATTGAGGAGAGATGGAATGAATCAAACCCAGTGTATGCAAGGAAAATTTAATGAGGTCACCCTTCAGAAAGTTTTGGGGTTTTTTAGCGGAGAAAACTGTTGGTGGTATAAAAGATTCCTTTTGCTGCCCTGTCGCTCCCAAGGGAAACTTAAGTATCAAACACAAAGTTGGAACTTGTTAATGAGGCTTTGAAGCCTGTAATTTTTGAAGATTCTCTAGTTTAGATTCTTTAGTTTACTAATTGCTTAACTCTTAAAATAAAGCCAAGCATTTTTAATGTTCTATCTATTTCATAGATGATCAAATGGAATAAAGGTGATATTGCATTAAATAAGAGGGAATACCAGACACATTCATTAAGGAGAAAGGTTTAAAGGTAACTGCCCTTCTTCTTTCCTAACTATAAATGTCAATATCCCAAAAGGAAAACACAAGCTCCATGTGATGATGAAGTACATTTCATGATGTCATCTTCAAACTTAGCTGTAAATTAAAATAATAATTGGACCATTTTACTCATTTCTCTAAGGATTACCTAACTAGGTAGATTAGCAACATTTTACAATGTTCAGGGAATTGAATGGGACATTAAGAACATGGTATGAGATAGACAAGTTATATAAATCTATTAATTAGTCAAAATTTTTTTGACCTCTCTACTGCTATAGAAAAGAAGTAGGAGCAGGTCTTTGAAATGCTTCCTCACTGAGGTTGATGGAGTTGTGTGGGCATACCTTTCTGATATGAGCATAACTAGGAGCTATTAAATGTATGCCATTTTCAATTTATTGCGAGTGCTTAAACATTTATTTGAATGGACAGGTTTTATTTTCAGTCTTGTTTCTGTATGCATTTTCTAAGTCTTGAATTCTTGCAAGACTCTTCATATTACAGTATATGCACATTCATGTATTACAAATACCCACTTCATAAAATGGAGATAAGGATTACAAACCAGCACATTATTCTCTTTTCCTAACATCATCCAAAGATGACTAATCATATCAAGATTTACTGAGACATTTAAAATCTCTCAGCAGCAACAAACAGCTGTTATTTGGGAAAACGTCCTATCAGAAAACAGATTTCTTTCTTTAATAATAAGAAATTTCTTCCGGACTCTTTCCCCTTACAAAAAAGAAACAGATTGCTTAGGAACAATTTATGCCCTAAACAGAGAAGTGTTGAGACTCAAAGATTTTCCAGTAAGATCCACCTAATCAATTTCAGCAGAATAAGCATGATGTGGACCACTTGGAAAAGGAAACACTTTGGAATCTAATTGCAGATCACTTTTTCTTGTAAATCATTCTTAAGAAAAATTCTTACAGGGATTGATTAAAGAGTTTTGAAAGCTAAATTGCATTGACTGGTTGCTTTATTGGCCTTTTAAATCCCTGAAAGATTTCCTTGCATTCTTCTAGGATTAAATAAATAAATAAATAAATGCTGTGCAGAGGTAGGAAAGCAAAAGCAAGGCAAGGAGATATGCATAATAATGTGAAACAAAAATACAAGCACAAGTAGTCCTTAAGTAATTGAAATGGAGAAGGATTGCCCTATTTGCCTGCCAAATTTCTTTCATTTTCTTTCAGTTTAATTAAGATTTGATTTTTTTCTCTCTTGCTATAATTTACTTAGCATAAGTACAAATTGAAGTGATAAATACTTCCATGTCTGTCATGCTGTTCTGATTTTTTGCTCAGATAGAGTTAATTTTCTTCACAGTAGTTTGTATAGGGTTACGTTTTGGATTTGTGCTGAAAACAATGTTGATAATGCAGGGATGTTTCCTCTAATGCTGAGCAGTGCTTACACAGAGTCAAGGCATTTTCTGCTTCTCACACTGCCACATCAGTAAGTGGGCTGGAGGTGCACAACAAGCTGGGAGGGGACACAGCTGGGACAGCTGACCCAAACTGGCCAAAGGGATATTCTATGCCTTATGATGTCATGCTCAGCAACAAAAAGCTGGGGGAAGAAAAAGGCAGAGGGGACTTTCGGAGGGATGGTTCTTGTCTTCCCAAGTAGCCTTCATGCATTATGGAGCCCTGCTTTGCTGGACGTCGCTGAACACCTGCCTGTCGATGGGAAGTAATGAACAAATTCATTGTTTTGCTTTGCTTGCATGCATGACTTTTGCTTTGCCTTTTACACTGTCTTTATCTCAGCCCACGAGTTTTCTCACTTTTACACTTCTGATTCTCTCCCTCATTCCACCAGGGGGAGTGAGCGAGCAGCTGTGTGGTGTTTAGTTGCAGGCTGGGATTGAACAACGACATATGCCTTACACATGGATTCTGGAAGTGACATTGCAAAGACTTTGGGTTCAGCAGCAGCTGCACTCTGAATTCCTGTTTCCATTGCTCTGTAATTTACACAGGATTGTGACACTGGACTTTTGATGGAATAGGTAGAAAACAATATTTTAGGTATTTCTGACTGAGTGCAAATAGTAGTTTGCACTCATTGAGAAGTGTCAATTTTAATGTCATGTGTTCAGGCATGAGGGTAAGATGATCTGATTTTGCAGAGAAGACTGCAAGTCTGTGTACAGAGGGGTTCCACTCTGAATAGTGCTAAAAAATCTGAAGCTTGAAGACTAATGGCAACATAAGGCATCACAGAAGTTGCCTATATGTCCAGTCACTTTTCATTTCCTTTTACGTGGCAATGAGGCCAGGCTTTTTTTTCACTTTCCAGAAGAGGAAAAGCAATGTGTGAGTTCTGCCCTTCCAAGCATCAGCAACAGTATTTTTCTCCTTTTAGAATGACATGGTAGCAACCGGGGTTCTCTCTTCCCCTCTACCCATACACTGCCCAGTGAGATGAAAATGTTTGTTGCATTTTTATGTTACTAATTTTTATATCACATAATTAAATGTAGCACAACACAGCAACTCAGAAATATGATTCTATATATTAAATGCATAAAATCAATGCTATTGAAGATCTGATGACCGCTTTCTACGCTTAATTTTCTAATGAATATTTACCAGACGTTATATCATGTAATGCAGTGGTGCTTTTGCTTTGTAATGAAGGACAGATTAGAGCACTTCCTCTGACATTCCTCAAAGAGTAATTTGCTTATTTGTTGACTTTTTGAGACTAAGAAGAAGGATCTTGAAAGAGAAGATATTTTGCAACTATCCAGATAGTGAAACCAATTCACAAAAAGAAGCAACATTCAGCAAACATGACCATATGATTCTGAAAACAAATGTCTTGGCTTTGGCTTTCTTAATAGTAAGATTTTGAGTACCAATATAAAGTCTTGGCTGTGTTTTCTAGACAGTTTTAAACCACTATAACACTTCTTTTTTTCAGTAGCACCTTGTATATCATAAATTATATGTAGTTTTTCTGCTTTATCCACTGTTTCTCAGTACATTCAGAGTGTTGTAAGAGATTAACAACACTCTTTCCCCTTACAGAATGAGTATTGAGCAGGCTTTCCATACCTTACTTTTCCAAGATAAATTTTTTCATTCTTTTTCATTTATTTTAGTCTGGTTAAAGAAAATATGCTAAGTAACTTGCTAGGCACACATGGGGTATATAGCTGTATAAATTTTCCAAGATAATACCAAAAGCCCTCAAAAAAGTGATAGTATTTGTTACCTTCTCATCTTATGCAATAGAAACTGTTTTCAAAGTGTTATTGTATGCTCTTATTATATCAGCCATTTCATGTTTTATCTCTCTAAATAATTTAGAATGTCATGTTCTGTTACATTATCATATTTCTGTTTTTTATCACACCAGTTTTGGGTGAACCTCACTTCTACTAACCAAGACCTACCTTTATTGACCTGATATATGACATAAAGGAGCCTGCTGAGAAGAGCAGGGAACAGATACACAGGCAGCTCAGCAGAGAGATAGAAAGATGATATTTTCTAGGTAGAAACAGGCACTGGGCAAAGTTTTCAGCAACCTGGAAAGTAACTGAGCTGGTTGTTTGAATCTAAGTCTGAAAGAAAAGGTCTACTTGTGAGTACACAGAGCATAGGGATATATTTCTTTACAATGTCTTTTATGTTGTAAAAATCTTCTGTGAAAAAAAGTTGTTTGAAGTGTTTAGTTCCAAGCTGCTCATCCAGTATAACTGACTTTACAGTTCAAAGGCAATTGGGGACGTTATTAGACCCATCTCAAATCTCTGGCTAATATAGGCTGCATCAAATAAACTTTGAAGAGTTACATGGAGGTTGATTCATATTGGAAAATTAACATGTTTCCACATCATCATAAGGAACGAACAGAGCTTAGACAAGTCTCTCTGGCTCCATAGAAATGTTGCCAAACAAGATTCTTCCTTTCGTTACCTTGGAATTACATGACTGAAACATCTAAGTCCAGAGAGCTACCATCTGCCTGCAGAACGCACTGCTTGGCCGCTGCTATGAGGGACAAGTGGACACGCGGCTGCAGTTTAGCTGTGGGTCGTCATAGTCGCCCAAGAGCTCGTGTCCTGGAGAATGTCATGGTTTGATACTACTTGCAGAACGTCGAGTCAAAACATACATATGACTCAAAGTAAAAAAATATTAGTGGTTTAAAGTACCTTGTAAAGACATTACTTGCACTTGTGTTTTACAGGAATAAAAATATCTTTCCTTAATAATAAGTGAGGTCAGATATAACCAGGGCAGAAAGGGTACCAGTCTCGCAAAAGGAAAAGAAGCAGTACTTGGATACACGTAAATTTGTATGTATGCAAGTGTTCAGAAACCAGCCTTGGAAAGTCTCCTTGCAGAAAGGAAATTTTACTATTATTTTCTTGTTTAAATTAAGCTCCTTTTCAAGATGCTTTTTAATACACATAAATTACTTATCCAGTGTATTGTGTTTGTGTGTCAAGGTTTTGGTAGTAGGAGGGCTACAGGGGTGGCTTCTGTGAGAAGCTGCTAGAAGCTTTCCCTATGCCTGATAAAGCCAATACCAGCCAGCTCAAAGATGGAGCCACCACTGGCCAAGGCCGAGGCAATCAACGACAGTGGTATTGCCTCAGTGGTAATATATTTAAGAAGGGAAAAAACTCCTGCACAACAGCATCCAGAGAGAGGAGTGAGAATGTATGAGAGAACAACTCTGCAGACACCAAGGTCAATGAAGAAGGAGAGAGAGAAGGCGATCCAGATGCCAGAACAGAGATTCCCCTGCAGCCCATGGGGAAGACCACGGAGAGGCTGGCTGTCCTGCTGCGGCCTATGGAGGTCCACAGTGGAGCAGATATACACTTGAAGCCTGTGGAGGACCCCACACCAGAGCAGATGAATGCACCCAAAAGAGGCAGTGACCCTGTAGGAAGTCTGTGTTGGAGTAGGCTCCTAGCAGGACTTGTGGGCCCACGGAGAGACAGGCCCACAATCGAGGTGTGCTGCCAGGACTTGTGACACCGTGCAGGACCAACGTAAGAAGAGTCTGCACCTGAAGGACCTCACCCCATGCAAATGTCCTATGCTGAAGAAGTTTGTGAAGAACTTCAGTCCATGGGAAGGACTCACATTGGAAAAGTTCATGGAGGACTGTCTCCAGTGGGAGGCACCCCATGCTGGAGCAGGGGAAGAGAGTGAGGAGTAAGGGGCAGCAGAGAAAAGGTGTGATGAACTGACCGTAATCCCCCTTCCCTGCCACTCTGTGCTGCTTGGGAGGAGGAGGTGGAGAAAATCAGATGTGAAGTTGAGCCGGTGAAGAAGGGAGGGGTGGGGTGAAAGGGTTTTAAGATTTAGTTTTTGTTTCTCATTACCCTGCTCTGATTTGATTGGTAATAAATTAAATCTCCCCGGTTGAGTTTCCTTTCCCCGTGACAGTAGCTGGTGAGTGATCTGTCCCTGTCCTTATCTCAACCCATGAGCCTTTCACTATATTTTCTCTCCCCTGTCCAGCTGAGCAAGGTAAGTGATAGAGTGGGTTGGTTGGCATCTGGCATCCAGCTAAGATCAACCCATCACAGCTAGTAACTGGAAAAGCTGGGATGATGAGAACTGATTTGATTTCACAAAGTTCTCAGCAATGTCTCATTTGATTTTTGTTTGGTTTCCAGTGCAATTGAAAGTCTGGATTATCTGGAACATGTTTTCTTATTTCTTGGATATAACTTCTGATCAGTCCTTCACTGCATCTAGAGATATCAAAGAAATTATGGTGGCAAAAATAAGTCAATTTTTCAGAATATATTTCCTTTGCTCCTCTCTAAAATATATCCAGAATAACTACCCATTTTGTACAGTAACTAACTAGTATGCTTTTTTGGGTGCTGTGTGAGAGAAGAAATTAGTATCGCCTTAATGGAACAACTTAAGAAGAAAGTATACTTGTATCTAATGTTTGCAATCTCTGTTTACTTTTTTGATGTCATTAAAGGAAATTATAAAAGGAAACATTACAATTCATAAAAGTAAATCTTATTTTAAATGACCTATAATTTGTAAATAAAAGCTTTCACATATCTTTCAATTGTATTTTTGTATATAAAACATTGGATTGTTCAGGTTTCAGATTTTTGAGTTAAATTGCTTTATTAGAAAAAAGCTGTTTATGTTTTTCAATAACAGTGTCATACAAATTCTTATAACAAATCACAAGGACATTTAAAATTAAGAGAACAGAAGGCTTATTCACATATTTTTGTTGTTAACTCTTACTGAGGAGGAGTGCTTGGCCATCAAGAAACTCAGGATATATTAAGTGGTAACTTGAGCTAACAACAACTAACAATTTCATGAATTAATGAAACCTGAAAATTATTATTGTTTTCTAACTAGATATTAAAGAAAGTGATATCCATGTTGACTACAAATAATTTTGATTTAAATAAGCAAACTCTTTTCACCCTTAATGTCTTTTTAACTTACATTAGCAATAAATTCTCCTGAGAGACATTAAATAGTAATTACTACATATGTTCTTAGCCTGTCATAACATTAGGAAATGAAAATGTATATTACTATCTGGTTTCATTAATTTCTTCAATGTCTTTACTTTCTGATGAAGTGCTATGATCTTATACTTAAATCATATTGATTATTACCTGCTACAGAAAAATGTAACTTCAAATGGAACAGCTTATTTTATAAATTAATAAGCAACCTAAGAAGAAATTTATGACAATGTTGCTGACAGTAAAAAGTGTTAAAAAGATATTTTGCCTTTTTTGCCAAACTCCAGTTTTGTTCTAAATGTTTTCAACATGATGTTTTGTATCGGCATGCAAAGTATTTCTTAGTATCATGAAACTGTTCAGGTTGCAAAAGACCCTTAAGATCATCAAGTCCAACCATAAATATAACACTGTCAAGTCTACCGTGAAAGTCTGTCCCTAAGTGCCACATCTACTTGTCTTTTAAATTTCTGCAGGGATGGTGACTCAACCATCTTAACCTAATGGGTTTCATTTATTTGGAATGAAAATTATCCCTAACATAAAATAACCTTCAGAGGTAAATACAGTTCTTGATATAGGGAGAAGCCATATTTTTCCAATAACAAAGGCCATTCATCATTTTCTTTTATATGACTCTGTTTTCCAGTTCTTTCAGTTAGTCATATCATAAGTCTTTAGCTGAATTTCTCAGGTCTTTAATTTAATTTCCCACTTGATGTTTGCCCTAGCTTGATTATTTTTTCAAAAGATTAATTAAAAAGAAAAAGAAGAAAACTAAACCATAAGACTAGAGTGTTGTCCATACACTCCTTGAACTCCGACTGGCTTGGTTCCATGACCACTTGCCTGGGGAGTCTGTTCCAGTGACTGATCATCCTCTCAGTGAAGAACTTTTTCCTAACATCTAGTTTGAATTTCCCCTGATGAAGCTTCATTCCATTTCCTCATGTCCTATCACTGGTCACCAGAGAGCGGAGATCATCACTTCAGCCTCTGCTGCCCCCTTTGCGGAAGCTGTAGACTGTGATGAGGTCACCCCTCAGCCTTCTCTTCTCCAAGCTGAACAAACCAAGTGACCTCATCTGCTCCTCAGAAGTCTTGCCCTCAATACCTGTTGCTATATGGGTGGCCCTCTTCTGGACAGACTACTCCTAGTTTTTCATATGCATTTATACTATAAAACTACAGTCCAGGTTTTAAAAATGAGCATCACATATCTTGAAAAAAATGTGTTTTCAGAAGAACTAAAGTTAAAGGTGGACGGAAGACAGAGGTAAGAACTTTTAAATATAAAGCATTAAACTGAGGACAGACTACTGAATGGATGAGAAGAAAAAAAAAGGGAATAATAGACAAAAGCTTGGGTATGTAAGTTTCAAAAGAAAAATGCAATAATTGGACGCACCTTCAGTGCCTTTTAAACCAGATGCAGAGTTGAAAACAAGTTTCAGAGCAGTTAGACTGCGTACCAGTTCCCAATCCAGCCACAGCAGAATGGAAGACAGTGTGGGCTGCTGACTTGGCTGAGATGTCGACGCATTTCCTGCTGACAGACCACATCAACAACACTGTATACTTACTTTGTGATAAGATGCACCTCTGATTACCATATACGTATTTTCTGAGAAACAGTAAGAGCAGGGTAATTTGACTATGTCATGGTCCTTAGAGCTGAAAGAAGAGAGTTGGACAGAATATTGACCTAGCACTTCTATTTCTTACGTCAAAACAGCTGTCAAATTCGTGCTTGATTTGAACATGTTGCCTTGAATGAATGAATGAAGTTTTGTATGAAATCCTTGATACTATATTACCTAAGTGATCAAATGAAATATTCAGAATGGTTTCTTCCCCTGACACCTAGATCAATATGGCAATTTGCAAATGATGCTCAAATTAAACATTTGAGAAATACTTTTCTGGACTGGAGTACAGTTAGGCATAAAAGATGGTTTGTTGTATCCTCAGACTGACTATTCTTTTCAGTCTTGCTTCCTCAAACTGAACCCAAAAACATCCACACCGGTTCAAAATGAGACTCCATCTAGCCCAGTGTTCCGCCTCCTGCTGTGGCCATGAGCAGACACTTAGACAAGTCTGAAAACAAGTCAGGTATCTGCATCTACAGGTTGCATCTGTGATACATTTTGACAAGTTCCTTATGGATGCTGCTACTTGTTCCATGAAAAAATTTCCCTATATTTGTTTAGAATAACTAGTTCTTCGCGATTTTGTAGAACTTCATTATATCCTTCTAAATATTTCTTTCCAAGCTAAGGAACTTTGGATATTCAAATTTTTCTCATATGGAATCTGTTTCATACTTCATCTTTTCTCTGAACATATTGGAGTTTTGGTATATCTCTTCTGATATTCTGCTGTATTTTGTACTGTTACTTCGTATATTCATCTTCAGACCTCACCTCTGAAGAAAAATTCAAAGTGTGTGCAGAGCATTACTGAATCTGAAAGCCTTGTGAGCAGATAGCAAGAAAAGTAAGAGATCTCTGTTCTCACGAATATCCCTTTTAAAACACAAGGATCAATGTGCAATGTACAAAGCTAGCAGTTCAGGTCAATACTTAGGGACTACTAAAGCATTCTATTACTAATGTTCATGGCAGGGGTACAGAGATATGAGACTGTCAGAAGAGCATGGATCTAGTAAATCTAGTTGGAAAATTCCTATTTATTTTAATGGAACCAAGATACGTCCTTACTTTTCAAGAGGAAAAAAACCCACCTTTGATTGACATATTTTTTTTCTGGTTTGTTGGCAAAAATTTAAATTATTCCAGATGTTATCAAATTTTGGTCTAGATACAGAAATAAAGAGTAATGTCAGGTTTTGCACTTAGCTTCAAATTGTATAGGCGATTTGAAAAAAGGCTGCAATTTCAGTTGTTAAAGTCAAAGGAAGGAAAAGATAGCTGTTTGAACCTAATTATTACAACAGTAATGTTTTATAATTTTTTTTTTATTTTACTAATCTTCACTTTAATATCTTTTATTAATATATGTCCACATTAGATCAACTTACCTGTCTGAAGTATGGAATATATTTATTCAAAAACATTCATTCCTATTTTCTTCTGGCACTCAGAATATAATGGAACCTTTAATATTAAAAATTAATTTCCTGTTATACCAAAACATTTTGGAAGGTCTTATTGTAGCTTCTTATCAGATTCTAGTTGTTTTTTTTGTCCACTTTGATTTCTTTAAATCTCCTTCACAACTTAGAAAAAAAGAAGATTACGTAAATTTCATTTTCGAGTTATTACACTTCTTTTTATTATGACACTAAAAATACTTTTTATGATCATCTTTACAAGATGGCAAATGTATGCATTTGACTACCAGCGCAATATTTCAGTATCGGGGTGACTTAGTCATGCTAAAGCATCTTCTTTATGCACTTCCATCCACAACAAGTATGAATTAATGAATAGATGTTTGCTCTGCATTAAGCTGCCCTTACAGTGAATGTTTTAACCTTCAGAAAGCTTTCTCAAAACATCTGAACTGACAGACTCACACAATTATTCTCAGTCATACATAATCAATATTAAAAGACAACCTATTTTATTTAGTTGAAAGGTCTTCCTCTCCTTTGTCTTTCAGGGGTAAAAAGAAGGAAGTTTTTCGGATAGCATCCATCGAAACTCCATATAAAAAACTGAGCTTCACTTCTCAGCCAGAAGTAATGGGTGACCACCACTATCAACTAAGTGACACCTGGGGTGTGACAAAGGCCTCCTGTAAGCATGTACTAAGGTCCCCGCCCCAAGAACATGCTGAACCTCTGAGTCCTACTTCTGACAACACAACATGCTATGCCAAGAGCCAGTCAACAAATAACAATTGACTTAGCACCGCCTCACCAAGGTCTGTCAAAGATTTATCAAAAGTATAAAATATGGCACTTGAAAACCCTCTTCAGAGGAGGAGCCAAGAGAAAACCTTAGATGATGAATGGGTTGACGAGCCTGAACCTCTCTTCCTGCCCAAGAAGGGACGTCATTTTGGTAAGAGTCATGCCTCTAACTTTGTCTGATATATCCCTGGGAAAATATTAACTGAAGAGCAGAACTATTAACTTGAGCTCAATATTTGTAGATAGTGCATTTATCAATGGCAATCCCGAATCTGTCTGTACACCAATGCACACAGCATGGGCAACAAGCAGGAAGAATTAAAGATCTGTGCGTGGTCGCATGTCCTGGATTCATCCAGGACTGGGTTAATTTTCAGCAGAATACAGGAAGGGGCACAGCCAGGTGGGCTGACCCAACCCCAACCTGGCCAAACAGAGCAGGGTATTCCATACCATGTGCCGGCATGCTGGGTTCCGGTGGGGGAGGGGGCTGCGCAGCGGGAACTCTCTGGCGGCTCGGGAGCATGCAGCGGCGGTGTGGTTTGAGAGAGCGGTTCTGTTGTACAGTCTGTTTTGTCGTGTTTTCTCCTTATCTCTATTGTTGTTGTTACTGTTCCCTTTGTTTGTTGTTCTGTTAAACTGCCCTTATCCCAACCCACCGGTTTCTGCCTCTTTTTCTTTCCATTCTCCTCTGCACCCCGGCAGGGGGAGAGGCGGCCACGTGGCGCTTTTGTTGCTGGCGGCAGCCGAAACCAAAACATTTTAATTGGCGCCCAAGCGTGGAGTGGAGATAACGGCAGGGCTGATCAGCGGGTGTTAAAACAATTTTCCTAGATTTTGTTAAATTTTGTTATACGCATTTATTGTGTTAGTTAAATAGTCACCGGTAAAAAACGTTGCTGACTTTGATCAGATGGCTGTGGTTTTTGAATCCTTATTTGCAGTATGTGTTCACTGCCATGCTGTTCATTATCACGAGAAAAAGGATCAGGATTATGATTTTACTGTACTGTACGATATCGACTTATGGAATGATAACATAACTGTGCATGAAATTAAGCTTGTATTTGCATGCGGCACTGTGGTCATTTCTGTACCTCGGATCCTATGTCTTAGAATTTGTTAATGATCAAACCCAATCTGTTGGGAAAACCGGAGGGGATACCTTCCCACAATCTTTCACCCCCCCTCTATCCTTCAGGCTTGTCCTAATGGCTTTTGAGAATTTTGAGTACCCGTGGGATGCTCAGGCCAGCATTCTCCTATTGTTCTGCCTCCTGAATGGGTTTTGGGTCTTGTTTAGGGTTAAACAAGTAGTTAAGAACATCGTGCAGAGATCTGCCCCGGGGCCAGATAGCTGTGAGTGGCTGGGTGTGTGGGACAGCATGGGCAAGTACCTAGGGCAGTGAGCACCCCTGGTGTTTTTTAAACTTACCCCTGAGCAAGTACAGAATCCCAACAAACTAGTAAAATACCTGCAAAAAGTGTGCTGCCACCCTGGGAACTCCAGAGAGACAGGAATTACAGCAACGTGCTGGGGTCTGGCCCATGCCTACCGAGCTGCCTTGTTTAACACTGTTCAGTGCCCTAAAGGGAAGGGGGGGTGAAACGGAGTGGCAGGCACTGCAACTGGCACTGTCCCCCCAGCCGGCCCTGCAGCCCCTCCAGCCCAGCAGACAGTCATAGCGCCCCTGACCGGCAACACCACTGCCACGGACGCAGCCGCAGGGGCGGCCCCGGTTTGCCCGGAAGGCACGGCAGCTGCTCCAGCCCCAGCTCCAGCTGCAGGCATCGCGGCTGAGCCCAATAACAATCCTGTGCTGGTAGCAGTCGCCCCCGTAAAACTAAAGAAAGATGCAAAGAGAGCAGATTGCTCCGGGAGGAATGATGATGAGCCAGGGTCATCGCGGGAGATAGAGACAGAGATCATCACCCGGTCCCTGTCCCTGAGTGAGCTGCGAGACATGCGGAAAGACTTCAGCCGCCACCCAGGCGAGCACATTGTCACCTGGCTGCTGCGGTGCTGGGATAA
>Ga0065711_1035730_pt1 | contig 21910 bp, 21 predicted proteins | sample Hoacrofraction12_FD_59098 | JGI IMG/M metagenome (GOLD analysis project Ga0065711, IMG submission 59098) | Hoatzin crop microbial communities from Cojedes, Venezuela - Epithelial fraction 12 v2 (version 2) | ecosystem: Host-associated > Birds > Digestive system > Esophagus > Crop | place... | reverse complement strand
CTGGAACAGGCTGCCCAGGGAGGCTGTGGAGTCTCCTTCTCTGGAGATATTCAAGACCCGCCTGGACAAGGCCCTGTGCAGCCTGCTGTGGGTGACCCTGCTTCGGCGGGGGGGTGGACTAGATGACCCACAGAGGTCCCTTTCAACCCCTACCACTGTGTGATTCTGTGTGATTCTGTTTCCAGCTGGGGACTAATCCATGCCACACTAGTGAATGTCTTTCATCCCTCCCGGCTCACTGGGCCTGCTGGCAGTGTCAGTGCCATAGGGCCCCGGGTTTGTGCTTGCAGTGGAACCGCGGGGCTCCGGTGCGTTGCTTTGAAAGCTGCGCCCCAGCTCTCAGGTTTATCCTGTGGGGAGAAGTGGGGTCTGGGAGTGCAGCACGGTGCCATCAAAGCTGCGTGCCTAGGCTTGGCTGCATCTCCAGATGAATCGGGAGAACACTTGCATTAACGAGTGCTGCGCGTTGGCCGCGGGCGGTGTGGTGGTGAGCTCTGGGCCTCAGTGCAGAAAAACGCAGGTCGGGCCGGCGTAAGATGCCACTTCTGCAGCTGGGAGAAGCGAGGAGAGAAGAAGTGGAGCAGATACACGTCAAATGAGCATTTCTGTGCTGAGCACTAGTATTAGTGTGCCTTTAAATAAATGCCTGCTCTTGCCTATTCAGCGATGTTTTGGATCGTGACCCTGGCTGTCTCGGGGACCACGGCAGATGTACGGTGGTGCCTGTCCTTCCCGTGGAACTTCGGAACTCGCCAGCCAATTCAAAGTGGGTTCAGTCCTGATTTCAGAGCCACTGACTTCCCCAGCACGAAATGCGCACACCTCATGGCGAGAGGCAGCTGGCAGGGAGGTGGGACCCCAGTTTGTGCCTTGGTGAAAAAGGACCTGAAGCCGGAACCTTCTGGCTGGTGAAGAAGGCGTCGGATTTTGCTCTCCGCCACGGGACTGGGGAGGAAGCGGGAGGAGGGAGGCAGGCTGGGAATGGCTCAGCCGTGGGAAAAGCGTTGGTTGGAGCGGACAGCTTGTTAGGTTGGGGATAATCCAGCCACGAGATGCAGAACTGGGAGACAGAAGCAGAGGATGGGGCTTCAGGAGCTGGGCTGCGTTGCTGACCGGGGCTGCGTCCCGGCAGCGCTTCCCGGGCTCCCACATGCGCTTCCAGCAGATCCTTCGCTCTGCGCTGCGGTGGCTCTGCAGCTGTGCCAGCCTCGGAGGGATCAGTACTCTCCTAACTGAGACCTGGGTTTTGTGTTTTTAATCTTTAGTAAAGGAGAAGGCTCCGGGGAGTTTCGTCTTTTTGTTAATTCCTGGTTTCAAATCTCCTTTTACTTTCCAGTTCTTCTGTAATTGCGTATTGCAGAACGGCAGAGGCTGCGGGGTTTCTTGTCACTTCTCCAAAGACCTTACATTTAGATTTATCATTCATTTCTAAACGAAATCTGTTCACGACAGATCTGTGTCCGTCGCTGTCCTGTTTGGGAAGCTCGCGGCAGAGGAGCTGACGGCCCTGCGTGCCCCCCAGTTACCCAGCGGTGACTGGATCCCCAGGCAGAGCGGATCTCCGCTAGCTGTGCAGGGTACAGAGCCCGCGGCAGGGGCTCGCTAGAGCTGTACGTGGTCCTGCTGTGTGCGGGGCGTGTACGCACTCATCGTCACCTGCGGCTCGCTCTGACGAAGGCCGGTGGTGTGAGGCAGCCAGCGCGTGTCTACGTTGATTAGAGAAAGACAACATGAAGGCTTGTAATTGAGATTCCCCCCGTAGTTATTTGATGATTTTAAATGCTCCAGAATGCTTAACAGTGAGAGCAGCTAACAGAGTCGAGACCTGTTACGCACGTGATGCGTGCTGTTTAAAGTGTGCTGGGATATACTAGAACTAAGGATAACAGGAGGAGATTGGTTTAAAACAAATAAAATAAAGCACTTCTTTACACAGTGAGAGTGAGCTTTGGGAGCTTATTGCTAGAGGAGGTGGTGGAGGCAGAGATTCCAGGGCATCGGGTCCATAAACAGGTACCAAAAACCAGACAGGAGTTTCCCCTCTGATATCCCTGATCCATGACGTAGCTATTCATGTTTTAAAGAACACCAGCAGCGTAAAACCGCTGCCACGGGAGCCTCTCACCCTGGGCTGTGTGTTTTCACAGAGGAGGACTGTAAGAAGTACTTGCAGAGGAAGCGGGAGCAGGCCGACCAGCCGCTTCAGGTGCCAGCGGTGGACAGCAGCGTGCCGAGGACATCCGAGCTGATGGGCATCACCACCAGGGACGACCCGTACGGTAAGCGCCCGCGATTACATTGCGGCCCGATACCGCATGTTGGGATCGCCTTCAGCTGCGGCAGGTCCCCAGGAGCAGTGCAGGAATCCTGTTTGCTCTCATTACTCCCCGTGGCTTTCCATAACCCAGGCTAGAATGCTTCAGCTGGTCATCTGCAGGCATTTGTGTTTTCCCTGTTCCCTAGGGCAGAGAGGAGAATCACAGGATCATTAAGGTTGGAAAAGATGTCTAAGATCACCAAGCCCAACCGTCACCCCAACACCACCATGCGTGCTCAACCATGTCACAAAGTGCCACATCTACAGGTTTTTTGAACCCCTCCAGGGATGGGGACTCCACCACTGCCCTGGGCAGCCTGTTCCAATGCCTGACCACTCTTTCAGTGAAGAAATGTTTCCTAATATCCAATCTGAACTTCCCCTGATGCAGCTTGAGGCCATTGCCTCTCGTCCTATAGCTAGTTACCTGGGAGAAGAGACCAACACCTGCCTCACTACAACCTCCTTTCAGGTAGTTGTAGAGAGCAATAAGGTCCCCCCCTCAGCCTCCTCCAGACTGAACAGCCCCAGCTCCCTCAGCTGCTCCTCATAAGACTTGTTCTCCAGACCCTTCACCAGCCTCATTGCCCTTCTCTGGATGCGACCTTGGAAGCGACCCTGGGGAGCAGCGTACCCAGAAACAGGCCGGCACAGAGCCCACGGGACGCGCAGGGGAGGGGGCTGCCCAGAAATGCGTCCCATAGCACGGCCCGGCCCAGAGCGACGGCTGCCGAGAGCGCGGGGGCTTGGAGGCGAGGGGGAAGGATGCCAGCGCTGACTGCCTTGGCTGCGCTGCCCTGTCTTCGGCAGATTTAACCATCCTGAACGAAACGGAAGCGGGGTTTGAAGTGCAGCTGGGTGTGAAGCGGGGGGAGAGGGGAAGCGCGGTTCCGTGTGCGTGCTGGGCTGCGTGCGCAGCTGTGGGCCAAGGGGGGATGGGTCAGGTCACCCCGTCGGACGCTCCCTGGCCGCTCCGACTCTGCGCGCCCACCTTTGTTGTACTGGGGGGCATCATTAGCGCTCCCCAAGTGTCCGTCGACCAATATCGCCGGTGTTTGTACGTGGTGGCTTTGCCTGGCGTGACCCCGAAGTCAGCGCTGTGCCCCCAGAGCAGTGCCCTCGGTTTGACTGACCTGGCGGACAGTTACCCTTCCGCTTGACTGGATGCTTCTTGGGCTGGATTTGCCTGCTGGCTTGATAATTTTCTCAGCAGCTTTTAGAGCCTGACCTATTTTTTCACTGTGGTAGGCTTTAACTGGCATAAAAACTTGAAAATATATACAGTGACATTGATACGGGGGAAAAAAATAACACAGTGGAAAACTCTCCAGCAGTATTAAGGCACTTAATTGCGAGAGACATTACCCCTAAAATATAGCACTTCAATATTTGGATAACTGCTGAACAAACAAGAGCTGCCAGCCTTGTTTATTAACAGGGCCCTTTACTTAGGATGTGACTTCAGGTACCCAAGTTTGACCTCGTAGCCATAGAAATCGCAGGTTCCAAATTTTACGGCCTGCCCCATAGATCAGTGGAGAGCGGATGTCGGGACGCTGCCGGATGGAGGGCCTGCAGGAGGGCTTTGCGTGGCGAGTCTGGATCTCTGTGAGCTCAACTAGAGGACTAGGAGCTGGAGCCACAAGGCTATCTGAGACACATAACTCTCAGCGAGACCCCAGAGCATCAGGGCGCTGAGCTGCATCCTCTGGGGTCCCCTGCTCCCGCCAGCGCTTCCCAGGCTCCGTCTCCCCTCGGCTCGCTGCGGCTGGATGCTGTTGGCGTGTTGGTGTCCCAGCTGCCCTGCTCGAGCCCTGCCAGCAAGCCTGGCTTTGTGCGAATAGCCCGGGCTGTGGAACAAAGCGGTCAAGGCACCGACGTGTGTCACCTCCTGCCAGCCCTGTGATGGACACGAATCTGGGCTGGGAAAATGTTAAATTACCTTCACGAGTTTGGCCAGAGTTTGTCTGCCGAAGCTCCTCGTCCTGAGTGAAAGTCCGTGGGGGCTAGCGAAAGGTCACTACAGGAGTTCACTTCATTTACAGTAGAAGTTGACAGCTAAATTTTTAATGGTTTCAGGGAACGGAACAGAGATGTTTGATGCCTTCATCTGCTACTGTCAGAAAGACCTTCAGTTTGTCCAGGAGATGATCAGAGAGCTGGAACAAACAGAGTTCAAACTGAAGCTCTGTGTGTTTGATCGGGATGTCTTGCCAGGAACGTGTGTGTGGTCCATCACCGGAGAGCTGATAGAGAGGAGGTAAGTGAACCGTGCCTGTTTGGGACGGCTGATCGTAACGAAAGGTTATGTTCGTTTTACCGTGATGTCTGCGGTGTGGTGCCAGTGAAGCTGTAAAAATCCCCGAGGGTGTCTTTATGGGGTTCGTTTTATGCTCTTGGCTCAAGAAGGAAGACTCGGGCATTCCCAAACGTGTCGCTTCGTTGTGTTCACGAGGAAGATGCCGCTCTGGTGATGCTGCGTGCGTTTGATCCCTTTTCTTTGGGTGGAGTATCTGCCGTCGCATCCTTGGAGCTGACCTGCAAAGGAACGCAGCTCTGGGCTGAGTTAGCTCCAGCCCGCAGTGTGGAGTTTGAGGGGGCAGCGCTGGTGTTGGCTCTGGCGCAGACTTCAGGGATCCTCCAAACCTTTGTGGGTCTCGGGCGTGGTGGGAGCTGGGCGATGTAAGAGCAGCTCCCCAGACGGAGGCTTACCTAGAGAAAGCGCTTTCTGGTGTGAACGGTGGACGTGCTGGCCCTCAGAGCGATTTGCTCTCACAGTCCTGCCAGATTAGGCTCAGTGAAAAGTCCCGAGGCGGGTGTTTGGGTTTTAAGCATTGGCCTGTCAGAGGGAGGCAGCTTGGCGTTAGCAGAGGCCCTCGTGAGGCCTCGCTGTCTGGCTGGTGTGCAGCGCAGCCCTCCGCAGGGAGTCTAACGCGCGCTTTGCAGCCAGGCACCTCAAATGTAAGCAACAAATGGGAGAATAAAGCTCACATTTATGAAATCAGGTGAATTCGCAGTAGCAGGAGTACGATAAAGCTCTGTCCAGCTCACTCTAACATTAACAAGTAGGGGTTGTGCTCAGTCAGTAAAGCAGCACGCAGGCAGACCGTGAAGATGGCATTGTTGGTGACATATAGACAGAGGATCAAGTAAAGATTGCACAGACGATCCGGGCTTTGCTATTCCTTTGTTTTTAGCACGTGAGTGGGTATCTGTCATCAGATTTTTGTGTGCAGCATAGCCAGCTGCCTGTCAGTAGTCCTTGCTCTGTAGTTCATTCCTGCTGGAACACGGCTGGCGGGGTTATTTCTCCGCGAAGGAATCCGTCCTTCTACCCGTGCGAATGAGAAGCATCTCTGTTGACGTTTTGTTTTTTTCTCCCCTGACTGGTTTATCTTCAGGTGTCGGAGGATGGTGGTTGTCATTTCAGATGATTACCTGGAAAGTGAAGAATGTGATTTTCAGACCAAATTTGCTCTTAGTCTTTCCCCAGGTAAGATCTCACAAATATTTCATTTAAAATTGCACATCAGCATTGTGATTTTTACTGCAGTAACATCTCCAGCTGAGATCAGTGCTGTACTGTCGGGCACTGCACAAAGGTAGAATGAGGGTTAGTCTCAGATGTGTTTCAACAGGTTAGGCAAATGCAGGTGAGAAAGGAGAAAACAAATAACTGGTAGTTGCAGAACTGCTAACTTGGTCTCAGACCTGGATTCTCACCACTGAATGACATTTCCCATGTGTGAAAGTCCACCCAGGCTCGGGGCTTGCCCTGGGTGCAGTGCCCTTCACTAAGCAAACAGAGATTTGTCGCTGTGAGGTGTAGCCACGAAAACTAACGGTGGCTTTAGAATGTTGTTGTGCAGGCAGGGACCTGGGCTCGGTTCCTTGCCCTGCCGTTGACCTTCTGCGTGACCGCGAGCGAGCTTCACTCTCTGCTTCAGTGCTCCGGCTGTCAAGTGGGCTGACGCTGCCTGCTTCGGAGACATAGCTACGTGTCAGGCTTGTGAGTGCCTCAAGATCTGTATGGGAAATATGCTGCTAAAGAGAAAAATATTGTAATAAATTCAGGGTGTGAGTAAACGCTGAGAGCAGGGTAGCAGCTAATGAACACGCAGCTTTTTGCAGAGATCCTTGAGTATCGTGGATGGGCAAACAAAATATGGAATGAATGCTCAATTTGGATTGAAAAGATCTGTTCCCTATTTTGTTCTGAACTGAAAAGCCATCAATTTTTTTCTGTCGAGTCTGTTCAGATTGCTTTTCTGTAACCACTGGTTATCCTACGCTTGTGTGTGTTCCCGAGGAGTAAGTGCAGCACAGCCTAACAGGATGGAGGATCTCTTTTCTAGATGAGGTGCCTGACTTGGTTTTATAAGCGACATGCCAGAGGTTAAACTGGAAGCCAGTGGCAGAGCTAGGAATTAGCTCTATCTTCCTTGACACAGTAATTTCATACGATGGCCGTTAATCCACTGCACATCTCTAGCGTGTGGCCTCAGCCCCTAATCGTCAAGATTTGCAGCAAAGTCCTTTTAGTTCTTCACCATTTTTTTGTTGGTGTCGCACCTTTCGTTAGAACGGCAGGAAAAGAAGCGCCCATCTGTGTGCGATGACCTGAGCGCTGCCAGCAAAGACATGCGTCGAAGTGCAGGCTTATGGGAATCGCGGAGTTACGTCTCTGTGTGGGGTAACTGATGCACAGCAGGGTTTGGTGGCAAGTTCTGGGAGCTCCGCCGATGGCTTAAGCATCTGCTGCAGCTACAACATCAGGGTTTCTTGCCTCACCCAGGTCTCGGCGTCATCAGTCACGCTGGGCAGCGCAGTTTATGCGGTAGCGGATGTCCCTACGGAGAATTGTGAGGGGAGACATTCCTCTGTAGAGGAGCTGCTCCTTCAAGCAGTAGCCATCACAGGAAGAGCTGCCTGATGTTGTGCATGCCTCAAAAGAAGCAGCTCACGTTAGCGGAGTGATTCCTCGCAGCCCCTTGTAATCGGTGGGTGCTGTCTGCAGCCTGAGTGAGTCGGGGTAGGAGGAGAAAGAACTGGAGGTAGCCCAGCAGAGCTGGCCATCTAGAAGCAGCTTCGTCTCTCAGTTTTCTCTTCACACACACCTGGAAGCAGTCAGGACTGTACACTCCTGTTTGCGTTCTGCAAGAAACTGTGCTCTCTTCTTTTACGTCTGCAGTTCATTAGGCCGTTATCACTCCCATCAGCGCAAGCTGCCCTACGCATGCCGTGTGGGGCCCTGCTACATGTTTGAGTGAAACGTTCTTAGCGAGGGGCTTGGGGTTCAGAAACTTCCTGTCCAGGGAAGAGAGGCAGTGGCATTGTAACGAGGTGACACAAAATCAGGAGCAGGCCTGGATCTTGTGATGCGTGTGCTGCCCTGGGGAGAAGATGGGTAGAGGATCCGACCGTGGCTCTGGGTAATCCTCTGCCTGTGTGTCCTCTCTTGCAGGTGCTCGTCTCAAGCGGCTGATTCCAGTCAAGTGCAAAGCCATGAAGAACGAGTTCCCAAGCATCTTACGGTTCATTACCATTTGTGATTACACCAATCCTTGCACCAAAAAATGGTTCTGGATGAGACTGGCAAAATCCCTCCTGCTGCCGTGATGCAGAGTCATGAGAGCTAGGTGCTCTTTTGTAATCTGTCCTGGCTGCGCCGTCAGACCGTGGTGGTGTGCCCGCGGGGCCTTTTATCACTTCGGAACCTGAATCCTTGCAATCGGTGTTTGGAGCCTGCGACTGGGAGCAAAGAATTTTCTCTAGCACTTTTTCATAACTCGGAAGGGGAAATAAAGCAACTGCGTGGGTGTTGCTGTTGAAGTCAGTGAGCAACAGCATCCAGCGTTCTGTGTAGTAAGCACTTTCACTGAAAATACAGAAAATATACGTTTAAAGACGGAGTGTCTAATACAAGAAGGCTCTATTGGAAGCATTTAATAAGACTTCAGATCCTCAAACTGCAGGCTTTCTTAAACAAGTATTTCCTATTATTTCAAAAGTGGTTTAATCGCTACAGTAACGTCTGGTTGTTTTTTTCTATATTCCAGTGAAATCCCGTGGCTGCTTGGCAATGTGCAGGAACTGAGGTTTCAGACTCTGTTTCCTGCTTTGTGACCAGCCAGCGCCACGAGAATGACCAGTTTTGGGCAGCCTTGGTGGGGAAGGAACGATGTCCCCTGCCCTGCGCCGCAGCCCTGCTGCTGGGCAGCACGGGGCCAGGCGCGTGGGCCCTCCCTGGCCACGCTTGTGCTGAGGGTAGGCAGTCTCCGTCGGTCTGGGCTTTGAGGAAAGCAGAAGCATGTTTTAATTGTTAAAGCACTGCAAAGAAGTCATCAGTTCTCCTATTCTTAGCAATATCTGCAAAATTAGAGCAATTATCCTTGTAATTATAACTAATGAATTACGGAGCTTGGTTTTATTTTCTGCGGTTGCTTTCCTCCTCCAGTCACAATATTCCTGTCCCGTGTTCGTTTACAAGGTAAATCCCTTGTCACTAGTGTTTTCTGAGGCAGTCCCTCAGATTTGCTGGAAGTGGTTATTTTTTCCTTGTTGAAAGCAAGAAGTGTGAGGAAAGACACACACTCATACGATGTTGGCCATGTCTGTCTGTGTTCAGGTCACATTTCAGTCAGTGCCTTTATACCAGCATTTTATATTCCCGGATCTTGTTAAACGTTTACAACAGAGCCTTTCTTTAGTAGATATTCAGTCTTAAAATAGGTGTTTTCAGTGAAAGTCCTTACTACACGAAGTGTGGGATGCTGTTGCTCATTGACTTGACCAGGAGCAGCACTGTGCACCTGAGCAGGTCCAAATCTTAAATTGTTTCATTTCTAAGAGCCTTCCAGAACACATCAGCTTTTAGGATGCCTCAAGGGTACAGGGATGAATATTGAAGAAAGAATGTATTGTCAGTTGGGCTGTTTAAAATAGAAAGACTAATGTTACATTAATAGGAAAGAGCATATTTTAATTAACCACCAGGGTCATGAATGTATTTCTGTGACGAAGGCTAGGAGCAACCTTGATGCTGCCCTGCTTGTTAGGCTTGGCCATGGATTCTGCGCAGTGACTAGTGGATCTCATGGCGCCCAGGGGAGGGGGGCAAGACTTCTGCCCGAAGTAGCATTTGAAAGTAACCCGTTGGTGTATTAAACAGATTTTCAGTAAATATTTACTTTCTAGATTGGGAAGAGAGGAATCTTGCTTATATATCTGCAGTTGCTTGAACTCTGCCGCTTGGTTCATTACTTCAGCCACTGACTCACGTTGATTTTATGGCTTAATGTTTTACTAGTTTACATTTTTAAGTTTGCATCTGAATGTGGTTTTTGTTGTTGTTGTTAGGACTTATTTTAAAGCATTACCAGGGCTGAGGGGCAGACAGACATCTGTGCTCCTGCCTTTTCCTCACCCACCCTGTCTGTGAGCGGTCCCTTACCAGGCGGTGCGACAAACTCCTCTCCATGCGTTGCTGCTGGCTCCTCCTGGCTGAGAGCAGCCAGCCCTGGACCTGAGCACGGCCAAGCTCGTTCGTGCACCTCACGTTAGTGTCAGGGGCCGTTTTTGGATAGCTTGGCCCACGAACTGGGTGGTTTTCAGTCCCTGCCTACAAATGTCACTGCTGCCATCATGCCAGGGGCACGTTTGCACCTCTCTCTCTTGCTAGTACAAGTGAGAAGTCTGCGGGCATGGGAGGAGAAAAGTTAAGCTGATGATGGGTTTCAAAATAGTTTGTCTTCATGTCCTATTGCCCTCAGGCCTCTCCTGCAGAAGCGGAGACAGCTGCTTGCCTCCGGGTTTCTGCATAATCGTTAAATGTTAATTATAGAAGAGTTTCTGGAGGTTGCTTGATCCCCAGGCGCGCCGGGGGCTGGGTGAATTCTCTGGCGTGTCTATAAACATTAATTACGGGTCGTTACTCGAAGGACCAAACCCGATTCCTCTGGTGTGAGCTGAGAGGGCTCTGGTGGCTGCGGAGCGGGGAGCCGGTGGAAGGGCGGCTGCGCGGCCGACACTAGAGGGAAGCAATGGCCCACGCTGGCACCCTGCGAGGGCTTCTGGAAGGGATGGACCAGCCGCCCACTGAGCCCTCTCACCGCCGCGATGGAGAGTGGCTGCCTTCCTCTGCCCCTTCGCACCCTCTTCCAAGGAGGCTAGAGCAAAAATAGCGAGAATTTTGGCAAGATTGAACCTGGTGCAGTGTCTTCTGCGCGAGTCTTGACGGGTGGTTTGGGGCTTGGGGTGTTGCAAATGAGGAAGAAGGAACAGCAGGAAAAATCAAAATGTTTGTAGCGGATGGTCTGGTGATCGCCGAACAGAGAAAGTGCTGCTTCTGCAAGGGAAAGCAAAAACAACAGCTGAATTTCTAAATTTTCTGACTTCCAGTCGAAAAATGCAATATTCCAGATAATTGTGAAAGATGTCAGTGCCTTGGCCGGAGCTCGTCATCACCCCGCTCTCTGGGCCCTGGCCCTTCTGCCTGCCTGGCTCGGAGGCCGGGCAAGTGTTAGGGTTGCCAGACTGTTACTTTATTGCCAACAGTTACAACTGTCTGGTAGGCTAAAATAATTATTTGGGGCTAAAGTGAAGTAACAGCCCTAAATCATAAAATATGTGCTTTAAATACATATCCTACGTAAAAAGCAGAGTTTATGCACTTCTGACATTTTCATATCGGTCTTGTCATGAAGTGACTTGAAGTGTGACGCCCGTGAATGATACAAAATCTAGTTATTGTAAACACATTTCAGTGGCAATTGCGGTTCTCCTCCCCTCTTTCACGCTCAGTGGAAGGTCAAAATTTTGAACACCTTTAAAAAAGGGATTTACAAAATTGTGATGTTACTTTTTTTTTTTCCATTTTGCTTCTTTCCCTCACTGAAATTGTGTTAGTTGAATCTGTTGGTACTGAATCATTTATTTTTATATATATGCATATATATTTATATTACTTTCTATCCTGATGCAGATCTGTGGAAAAGCATACGTGTTGTATAGCCACTCTGAAAATAGTCAACAATTCTGTGGTTTTTCCTCCTCAAAAACCCAAACTTTTGCTACTTGTGTAAACTTTTTAAAATAAAGAATTAAAACCCAGCCCACTGAATGTCCTTGGGCATCGGAGAATAAACACAAGGTCTCACAATCAAGTTAGTGAGAAACGATACAGGCTAGTTCTTTCTTGTTTTCTTGCTTTGCCTAAACAGCTTCTTCAGTGGAGGTTTTTGGCCGTGCCTGAAAGAGGGAGGTGTAGAGTTGTGTCAAACCAGGAGGAAAATTACCAAGGAATCGTCTTTCAGACACGCGTGGTTCCTCTCCGGGTCTCATTTTTGGCTTTGCGGTCTGTGTCTGTCGGCAGGCCGGCCTTCCTTCAGCCCTGGTACCCAGCAGGCTGGAGGGGACGGAGCAGGGCTTCCGCTGCCCGCCGCCAGCGAGCAGGGATGCTGGATGGCTGGCTCTGACAGGGGGATGGAGCCCGGGCTGCATGGTTGGCTCCTGCTCGACACCCTTTCTGGAGGCCCTGGCAGGGGATATATTGCAGTGCAGCGATCTGGAGGATTTCGGCAGCTTTATTTCCTTTGGCTGGGAGTCAGCCCAAGACAGGGAAATAACTTAGAAACCCAGCAGCTGTCAGGCCAAGGCCCTCCCTCAGGAAAAGATGAAGGATCACTGAATCGTTGGAGCGTTGGTTGGAAGGAATTTCTGGAGGTCAAGGACGAGCTGCACTTCACAACAGGAGGGGCTATGCGCTAAGCCGCTGTAGGACAGTATTCCCTGTAGAGCACATGAAGTAACGTCTTTGCTGTGGCTACTACGAGTGAACATATGGACAGCGATACAGAAACCATCCCTGAATATATTATTCTAGATGGAAGTGGCTGATGAGAGCAGCCTCCCGGGAGACTCCCGCTCCCAGAAGCGCTGGCATCCTATCGCTTTCAGTGTGGCTTTGCACCACCCGCCTGTTTGCCTGGTTCCAAGCAGTTAATGATTTCTGTCTGTATTTGGCGGGAGCTCAGACTCAGGTGGAGTCAGGGGGTTCGGCTGCGGTAGCTCTTTCTGTCTGTCACTCTTCTTGTGCTGAAGAAGTATTCCCAGTCCTCTGTTTCACTTCGACGCAGGAACGTCGGCACCGTTTCCTTGTTTACTGGAGGAGAGCATTTACCTGTTGAAATTCAGTAACGGCTGCAAAGTGTTCTAAGCTTCAGAAATGGAGGGTGAGAGATGAAGTGCTGCCATTTGACAGATCAGATTCTGTTCTGACGTGAAAAGAGTTGCTTTACCATGATCAAGGCACTGCTTGGTCCAAAGGGCACGTTCACTAGTAAAAAATCAGCATAGGGAAGAAAATGTATGCATAAAAAATGGCTGGGAAAATGTTTGAGCATCCTGGAAACATATTTTAATTAGGCAATGAAAAGAAACAAAACCTAGAAGGTTCACACTAGCGGCAAGCATGCTAGTAGAGCTTATTAAAAAGCACCTCTGTCAGACCTGTTGGGGTTTTCCTAAACAACTAGACATGCACTGTGTACAAACATTTCTCTAATTTTCTCCGGGTGCTATGTTATAACCATTTTTGGTTCAGCTGATCCCCACCAGGATTTTGAGATGACTTTGAACCCGACCCAGCTTCCTGATAAGCACTATCAAGCCCAGCCCAGAAAACTTGTTTATTTAGTAGCAAAATCTGCGGTCAGGAGAATGGATATTGTTGTATCCACGCCGGAGCTGTGCTGCTCTGCAAAGCTGTAATTAATTGAAGGTGTATTTAAGTGTTAAGCTGTTCCAAAGTCTGATGTACAAACAATGCGTTTTCTGTTCCTGCAGCAGAGCCTGGCTTAGCGAGGCGCCTTTCCCTCCTCCCGTTCCTGCTGGTAAAGCTGCTCGTGCAGTGGCCGAGGTTGGGGCTGTCCGTGCCCACCGGACAGCGGTTTATCACAGAATCACAGAATGTTTGGGGTTGGAAGGGACCTCTGTGGGTCATCTAGTCTAACCCCCCTGCCGAAGCAGGGTCACCTACAGCAGGTTGTACAGGACCTCATCCAGGCAGGTCTTGAATATCTCCAGAGAAGGAGACTCCACAACCTCCCTGGGCAGCCTGTGCCAGGGCTCCATCACCCTCAGAGAGAAGAAGTTCTTCCTCATGTTCAGACGGAACTTCCTCTGCTTCAGTTTGTGCCCGTTGCCCCTTCTCCTGTTGCTGGGCACCACTGAAAGAGTCTGGCTCTATCCTCCTGACACCCACCCTTGAGATATTTATAAGCATATATTAGGTCCCCTCACAGCCTTCTCTTCTTCAGGCTGAACAAGCCCAGCTCTCTCAGCCTTTCCTCGTAGGAGAGATGCTCCAGTCCCCTCATCATCCTCGTAGCCCTCCGCTGGACTCTCTCCAGTAGCTCCTCATCTTTCTTGAACTGTGGTGCCCAGAACTGGACAGAGTACTCCAGCTGGGGCCTCACCAGCACAGAGTAGAGGGGGAGGAGAACCTCCCTTGATCTGCTGGCCACACTCCTCCTAATGCACCCCGGGACACCACTGGCTTTCTTGGCAGCCAGGGCACACTGGTGGCTCATGGTCAACCTGTCGTCCACCAGCACACCCAGGTCCCTCTCCACAGAGCTGCTCTCCAGCAGGTCAGCCCCGAGCCTGTACTGATGCATTGGGTTGTTATTCCGGCTCAGCTGGATATGAGGGTTTCCACCAAGGCCTGTCATGGTGCACCAGCAGCTGGGAAGGGGTGTCCCGATGCATCCCTTCAGAGCATGGACGTTTCATCAGCTGCACCTCGGGCTTCTCCTGGCTGGCAGTCACTGGAGGGGGTTCAATTCCAGTTTCCCCAATTCCTAGGCTTGCTTAGGTTGGGTTTTTGATGGGGCTGGACTGGAAGGAGGGAATCAATGCGGTCTGCGTGGGCTGTGGAGCACTTACTATGTCTCTTTACAAAGGGTTGCTCGGAACATTTTCCCTCCTCCTGTCTCACGACCGCCTTCCCGCTGCCTGGCAGAGTGGGGACAGCCGAGCGCGGTGCCTGGGACTGAGCCTGGGGACAGCACGGTTGCTCCAGGCTGTGCTTTCAAGCCTCCCCTTCCCAGCAAACGCAGAATCCCGCCCCGGGTGAGAGGCAGGTGACAGACGGCTGGAAGCACAGAGGCGCTGGGAGGAACGTGCCAGGTTTTCCTCAACAGCCAAGCATCCAGACCCTCCCCGGACCAGACAGACTTCGTAACAGCTCTCAGCTCTACCTACATTCACGTGGGGAAAGAGCAAAGCAGCGTGCCAGGCTGGGAGCCAGCCTGCGGGGAAAGGACCAGCGGGTCCTGCTGGCTCCTAAGGCCGATGGCTGCTCGTTCTGCTGCGTCGAGGGAGCAGGAGGGCTCTGCGGAGGAGGCAGACGGCGAGACCGCGCAGGACCAGGAAGAGGAGAACCCTTGCTGCAAGCCCAGTGAGAACGCATGGGCTCTTGTCTGGTTTGTTAATGGAATCAAAGTCATGAGGCGATGAAACAGGTCCTCATCTGCTGTTTAGGGTGCTAAAGTTGGACTCACGGGAAATATGTTCAGGCAAATGTAGGGGTTACGATGAAGTGAACTTTCACAAAGTTTCTGCAGCATTTTTCTGGCTCTAATCTGCAGCTATGTTCGCCTTCTGTTTGTGTCAGCCGCAAATGTAGGAGCCGCAAGTCCTAAGGTGCTTAACTGCTTGTGTACCAGTTTGCCATCTGTTGCCTCAGAAACAAAAAACACCATTCAGGAGCGGAAAACTGGGTAAGCAACCCTGAAGGTCCACGTGCCATTCCCTGTCCTGCCAGAGCCATGGTGGACCCTGCGGACTGCTTTACAGCGACGTCTTCAAAAGCGTTCAGAAATCTGGGTGACTGATTTAAAACTACTGAATCGTGGAAGATTTAGTGTTTGGTTTTCGGCAGCACTTGGCAGACACCCCCAACTGAAACATACATGGAAATGAGATTTAAAGTGCTTTGAGCGGGGGACTAAAATGGACATTGGCCTTAAAATGTCACTGTCTCAGCATCTCCAAAACCTCACATGGGTATTCAGAGAATGTAATTTTTCAGTATCAGTAAAGAACTTTTGAGATCTTTAGAAAGAAAGGCAAAGAAGAGAAGAATCACAGTTTTTTACTCTACAGCTATTTAGTCTAAAAATGAATATTCCCTGTTTTCCCTAACAGTTATTCTTTAGCCTCCTTGGTGACTTAACCTCTCCTAGCACTGCACCTGGCATCTGCTTCGCTGCATTGTCCTACTGAGCATGAGGAATGGAAGCTTTTAAGGTTTTCTGTCTGAGCTCTCAGAAATCTCGCCTCATCAGCATGCTGCTCTCGGCAGACGGGTTTTTCTTCAGCTCCAAGACATGCATATTGATCAGTCATTTTCTTTTGTTACCTAGAATCCTGTCATCGATTTTAATTGTTTGGTATTGAAGAGGAAGTATTCCATACACGTAGAATTCCCGGCGATGAAATTTTGCTTTCCGCGCCTTTCACCAGACGGTGCCCGCAGCTAAGCCCTTAGGAGCTGTGGATATCTCTCTCTCTCAGCTAGCAATCTGCACAAATCATGCAGCTGTCAATTTTTCTCTATTAAATCAATTTCTGATTCTCTGCGACAGCTTTCCCTGCCGCATGATTTCACACTTCAGCAGTTTGTTTCTGAGGTGCCATGCATTTTTTTTTTCCCCAGAGGGGGAGGTGGTGGTAATCTATTTAATTTGCAGATAACTTACTCGTGTCTTCCCAGTTCCCTTTTCCTACTGCTGTCCTGAAGAGATTTGTATGACTTCAAGTGCCTCCTGGTGAGTCCCCTCTCGTGGCTCCTCTCTGGCTCCTTGTCAGCCCACAGGGCTGCTCCTGGGCTGTTCCCTGAAGCTTCCTCTCCTGCTGCTGAAATGGGACAGCTTCTCCAAGACGAAACTGCAGCTTGGTCCTATATCTGATAGAAAGATGAATCTTCCCATCCCCATGGTGCAACATATCAAAACTGGGAGCTGGTGCTATTCATTAACTCTTCTCCTTCTTAGTGCAAAATATCTTCTTAGGCTTAGATTGCTCCCATCCTTTGAAAACATTCCTGCACTCTCAGAGGGCTTTCATTACAAATATCTCCTGAAGGCTCTGTATGTAAGGACCTTGGTCCCCTCCTACTGTCTCTCTGATTCGTGGTTTTCCTTTGCTTTAGATACACAAAAAGGATCCTATTTTTAGCAGCTGGCAGTCAATGGCACAGGAATTCATGAGTAGGGAGGAAAGGATGTGAACTATCTAAATAGATTTTCTTTCAGATGAGATCTCTTTACATTCCTATCGCCATAGTAATAAGCTATGAGTCACTGTTACACTGACTTTTATTGTAAACTCATGTCATTAGAATCTGCTGATGTGAACCACAAACCTTGCCTGGCCTCAGCTTAGTTGGGTTCGAGAAGATGTTGGCTGCTTATAAGGATAAGAACAATATTCCCTCACAAATCTTATTCCCAGATGACAAGAAGTGAATGAAATATTCAATCCTATCTTTCTGTTCCTAGGGTTTCTCTTCTCACCGCCTTTTAAGCGAATTTATCTTGCTTCGTTGTTATGTCACAAAAGATGTTTTGTTTTTTGTTTTTTGTTTCTTCTTCCAAAGTTTCCAAGCTGTAAATTGGGTCCAAGGGCTCCCAGCTGACAGCGTCCATGCTGCATCACCTGAGAGCAGCAGCGTCTGCTCCAGAAGCTGCTTTCTGTGCTCAGTCCTGCCGTGGCCAGCCCTCAGAAGGAGATTTAAGTACCCAGAGACACTCGGGGCCTCTCTGCTGCAACAGCAGGCGGCAAGGAGGGGATCTTCTCTGGCATTCCGAAGCTGAATTCTGTCAGCAGCTATGTCCAGACGAAGTATTTTTCTGGAAGAGTTTTGTTCAATAAGAAAATATCTGAAACAGTCTTAAATACACACACAAAGGTTTACGTAATAGACCCAACAGTCCTTGCCCACCCTTCATCAACTGCAAAAGAGGAGTCAGGCCAGGTGTACCCGCTTGTCTGTCAGGGTCTGGATGCCTGCATCAGGCTTATTTTGCACTTTCAACAAAGAGGGAAAAGCCCTGAAACACATTCTCAAAACTCCCCCCCCCCCTCCTGCTCAGCTGCTTAGAAAATGTTTTATGATCGAGATTTACCCTCCACAGAAAAGGCCAGTGGGAAAACCTTTCTGTCCTTAGAAGCTGTGCCATTCCCAGGGTGAAAAGAGGTATGGGCTTGTGAAGTGTCTTTCATGAGCCTCTTTAAAGACAAAGCAGTATGAAGGAAGCATTATTGAGAGCAGAGCAAGAGCTGATTATTAAACTGTGGCTCAGGTATGTGGCAATCAAGATCCTATAATTATTTCTTAAACCTAGCATCGATTCTATATTAGATCGGAAGGAGGCAGCAAGCTGTGATTTGTTACAGAGAGGGTTAACCGGCTTTCAGTTTTTACGCTAAGAAATCGTAAACTTAGAAGACTAAGAAGAAAAAATCCTGTCTTGGTCATAAGCTTTTCGCTTTCGTTTCCTGGAGCTTAAAATCTGGGGGATATTTTCAGTGAGGAAGTAAGAAAAGAGCTCAGCATTTCTGTTGAGAGGCAGCGGTGATGGGATAAGAAGTGTGTTTGCAAAGCGAAAGCTGTTTTCAGTAAACATACTGTGAGAACCAGAATTCACCTGTTAAAACCAGGCCTTCAGCTTCTTGACTTCAAAGTGACCTCAAAGGTGAATTTAAAATGACATCGCACGCTGGCACTCAATGACGGGGCGGAGATACGTGGTAGCACACAGGGTCACCTAGGAAAACCTGCTGGTGTGGTTTAGACCGGCGTTTGGCTGGTGTTTTGAAAACAACTGTTATGAAAACTTGCTCCAGCTGGAGGGTTTTAAATCACTGCTCCTTCCTCCACTGCATGGTCCTTGCCTTATTTCTCAAAACTCAAAGCCAAGCTGCCAGGGGAAACCCCTGGAGATAAAGTGCAGTGCCTGCCTCCGTAGGCTGGTAACTCCCTTGTACTTTGTCAAAAAATCAGCTGCTGTTTGACAGGGTAAGGGCCTTTCAATAAACCTGGAAGTGTTTCCATGAAGAAAGAATAGCGGGCAAATTTTGTAGCGACACAAGGTCAGGCATTTGGCTTGCCAACGCACACTTGCCCCATTCTGAACACAGTAAGACAGGCATTGTTGGGCTCCCCCTCGCTTTAGCAAACCATGCCCGTACCAAGCCGTTCAATAAGCACATTAACTGCTGCTGTTCACAAGAATCACGGTAGCTAATGCCCAGTCGCTTACAAACAGCGGTTTATGATGCTTTTTAATAAAAGCCTTTAACTAGAAACAAGGCAACAAATGCCGTGGCCCCAAACACTGCTGAACTGTGACAGCAAATGCCTCTGCGCGGCTGTTCTGAAAGAGCAAATTTGACTTGAGCTGTAAGAAGAAAATTATATATCTGAGAGCCTACATGAACAGTAAGATAAAATCTGTAGTGCCTTGGTAAGCAAACTAGAGTTTAGGCTAGTTTTCTATAGCCCAAGTATAAATGAAGCTAGTTTATGTTCACACTTGTGATGATGATAAAATACATCAACCATCAAGGATCCTCTACAGGTACTAAAGCTAGTAACATCTGTGAGCTGAGTATTAGAATCACCAATCTATGCATTAAACATCAGTTTTAAGATAGCCAATATTACATGAATGGGGGGGGAGGCAAAGAGCTGGATAGTGCCAGTAAGTTTCATTGAAACAATACGTAATTGGCCCACAAAGGCAGGAAACCATGTGCCTTACGAGCAGGTGACCCTTTTGTGCGAATGCGTGCGTTGTGTGCCTGTTGTGTGCGAAAGCTCCCAGCCAGTCGACGGGGTACATGAGCCCCAGGGACGTCAGCGAAATGCAGGTGTCAGAAGAAAGCTGTTACTCTGCAGCAGAATCAATGGGAGGAGGGCACTGCCTGCTCTCATCACCGTGGTGTTTTACTGGAAGTCAAAAAATACAGGAAAGCCAGCTCCGAGCAGCCTTCCTACCTGAAAAACGTCTGGAGTTTTTCCACTTCTCAGTCTCCCTAAAGCCTGGTCCGGAGCAGAGGTGGATACACCAGGAAACTGCTTTTCCACTTCAGATTTCTACTACAATTTCTTGTTACTACAACAAACCACTCCATTCAGCAGCACCACTACATAGGCTCTTTTATAAACAGAGATATTGCTTCTGCCCTGAAGAGCTTACAACCTACATGAGACAGACAAAATAAAGCAAATCAGGAAAAGCAGAATAGCAGAATATTAACGATGGAACAGGAGAAGGTGCTGCTTGGAGATGTGAAGTGGGCTAAGGATTAAGATCTTCGTGGAAGCCAGCTCCATCTTTTCATCCCTCACAGGACCTGAGTTGAAACAGCCCGCTGAATGAATGAATGCAACAGGAATGCCTGACTTTTGAGGGACCCAAAATGCTGAGTTCATTTAAAAAAAAGAACACAAAATTTGTGGGACCTGGATTCTATGTAGATGAGAGATTTTGGGTTAAAAATGTGGAAATGTATTTTTCACTGCAGAGCTGGAAAGATAAAATACTTCATTCATCTGTGTATGCTCACGTGGCCACCAGTGGTCTCATCAGTGCACATTTTAAATTTTAATTTCGATCAAAGTCTGTGCTAATTCTTAAAGAACATGGTTCATTGTGGACTTAATCCAGCCCCATTGATCTAAAAATAGAGTTTTAGCATTGGCTTTAGGGGGAGGATTTTCAGCCCAAAAGAAGAGAATTCAAAATATGGTTCTGACTTTAAAAACATTGTGGCAAAATTAGGAATATATAAGTCTCCTTTTTTGTTGGTGCCTGGCTCAGATCCAGTTTTAACATGCTGTTAGCTATCAGAAATATGACACTGGCCACCCGAGTACACGCTCTGGGGTAAAACCTGTTTTTAATTGCTACATAAACTCCTTTTATAACATGGTTAAAAGATCACAGAGACAGTCTGGGCGGTAATTAAAGCGTATTTACCAAATATTAAAAATTGCTCAGCAGAGAAATGTTTAACACAGACAAGTAGGAAACACAAACAGCTTTTCAGCTGGAAGCTCTGCCTCACGGACAGAAGATCGTTGCTGAGCGCCTGCACAGCAGCAAGCGAGATGGGAGTGTGAGCCTCTTGCTTCTGTAGGACAAAGCAGGAGTAGAAGGAAGGAGCCTGTCAGAAGCAGCCTGCTGTAGGTGACCCTGCTTTGGCAGGGGTGTTGGACTAGATGACCCACAGAGGTCCCTTCCAACCCCTACCATTCTGTGATTCTGTGAGTTAGTGTCCTGCGTTAGGTAGCACAAGGGAAAACACTGGAGTCAGACCACGCATTTGGCCAGGTACAGTGGCCCTCTACAAAGCCTAGTTCATTAGAGGCATCTCAGGAATTTGTCCTAATAAGCTAAAAATATGTGTAACTGATGTTCTTTGACTCACAGTAGTGCCTGACGTCAAGCTACAAGAAGAACAGTGACCAGCAAACAAGAATGAAACCTGATACAGGAATTCCCAATCAATTCTCCTGATCGTTATTATCAGGCCTGGTGATAGTGAGAGACGCATCGTTTTATCTATTTTATGTCGGAAAAAAGTAGATCCCCGGACTGCAAGCACTTTAAATCTAAATAGATAGACAGCAGCCTTCATGGTACCAGTTAGCCTCACATTCCTCACTCTTTTAGTCTGACTTTTTTCCTCCACTGACCACCAGATGTACTTCTGAACGTATCCAGATCAGCAAAGCTCCGGCTCGTGGGCCATGAACCATACCATAAGGGCGTTGGGCCATATCCACCCATGTTGAAATCGCAGTGTGGAGCAAGCAGAAGCATCCGGCAGCTGGGAAACCGGAGAACTGCTCACCCTGGGAGGCGGCGAGGCGAAAACCAGACCTCCTGATCCCTCCATACCCATCATAACCCAGGATTTATTTTTAAATGCGGAATGTGGATCTCCGAAGTGCCTGGGCCGGGCTCCACACCTGCCCACCGCAGGGCTGTGGCTGGTCGGGGAGATGTGGCTGGAGATGGGAGACAGGGGGCAAGGCCGCGCCATGCCTTCCTGCCCTTCCGTCCGTCCGGCGGCTTCCGACGGGGCCGGCACACCAGGCACACACCACAGGGCTGCGGCACCAGCCAGCTGCTACCGCGTTTCGGAGAAGGCTGCTGGCACGCCGCGCCCGGGGCCACCTCCCACCCGCCAGGCTCCGAATCCCCCTCATGGCGGGGCCAGGCCGCCCGCTCCCGCCGCTCCCGGCCTGCACTCCCAGCCCTGACCAGAGGCCCCACAGGCGAACGGGCCCTGGAGGAGGACGAGACTCGACTGACAGCCTCTCCTCCAATAGGAGCTGCGCATTTGGCGGTTGACGGCCAATCGCAGCCCACAGGTGGTCTTAAGCCAGCAGCCCCTCCCGCCTCTTGCCTGAGGGAGGGGAAGGTGTGGGCAGCCGCCATCTTGTGTGTGGCATCCCCGCCCTTCCCTTTCTCTTCCTTAGGGACTCCCCGCTCCGCCGCCCGCTGTCTCCAGCCC